>SMVB01004706.1_pt1 | contig 26972 bp, 25 predicted proteins | sample 2456461 | NCBI WGS metagenome assembly SMVB01 (sample SAMN11095934, study PRJNA526329) | marine sediment metagenome | biome: Marine sediment; feature: Surficial sediment; material: Deep marine sediment; isolation source: Hadal surficial sediment | place: Pacific Ocean | collected 2014-05 | depth...
TATGCTTGGGGATCTGTTACTTTCCTTAGTGCTTGGTCGAATGCAAGCACGTCGCGACCATCAGCAAGAGAAAGATCATCCGCATATCCGAGAATACGAGTTTTGTAGTATCCACCAATTCGTTCACGCACCAACCAAGAACCATTTGCATCCACACGACGAATGTAACCAAGTGTCTTGCACGGTCCGATTTGTCGGTAATACGGCTTCCGCCGTGGCTCAAGTTTCTTTCGTGATTTCTTGGTTCGCGTATCGTAATCTACTGCTGTCCGTGCCATGTTATTTATGTATTCACCTTGCGAATGAACCCCACAATAAGCCCCACTATCGACTAGGATTAACTGTACTCTATTTTGGGTTAACTGGCAATAACGTAGATAAACAGAGGGAATACGCGGTAACAACAAACGACAGTATGCGGCCTATTTCACCCTTTCACGGTGAGTACAGGGGTTCGAATCCCCTTGGGGACGCCAAGTCAATTTAATTACCTGAATAAACATTATGTTCGGGTAAATCGATAGGTTAAATTTCTAAGTGTATCGCTAAACTGTTACACTTGGAGTACAACCATGCCTTCACAAATTCACATATTTAACCGCAAAGAGACGTTCTATTTCAGTAGGCGTATTCCAAAAGACCTCCTAAGTCTTTACCCAACAGAACATCTTTTTTAGTCTTAAAACAAAAGACCGACGAGAAGCGGATAGGCTTGCACGTATTGAATCCGTTAAGCTCGAGCAGGAGTTCAAACAGCAACGTAGTACCTTACCGGATAATTCACTACAAGATACATCGGATGAAAATATAGAGCGAATATGTAAGGAACATGAATATATCATTTATTGAAAATATTACACTAAAAACAACATGGAATTTCATACGTCCTTTGCTGGCTGAATCAATACAACAAGAATTACAACCTAAAAGTTCAGAAAAAAAGGGCCGAATTCTAGCTTTCGATTTTTACAATAAACTGAAGCGAACAAGTGACATAGTGGCTGAAATAATTCTCAATATCGCTGAGTATAAGGAAGCATAGGCGAGTTTGAGAATAGCCGAGCCAATAAACTAGTATAATGGGAAAAATTCATACCGCCCAAGATAAACTGAATAATACGGGCGCGGCACTTAAAATCTCACTAAACGAGGTACTTCTCGCTCTAAAAAGCTTGAACCCCCAGCTCGAAATTCACGAACCATGCGTTGTTAAAAAATAGATGTTGCTATACAAAGTGAAGGGCTAATTATGCGCACTATCTTAAACGGGATTGTGGGGAATCAGACAGATTACAGTCGTATGGAAAAGGTAAGTGTGGAGCTGCTGGATACATATTTGAAAGAAGCTGAGCTAAATTCCTCTCTTATATCAGAAGCAATCGAGAATTTACGACACTTCCTTTCTATCCAATTTTCTTTTAAAGAGAGTTTTTAACATCACGAGAATGTATTTTCTATGACTTGGTAAAATTAGATTGAGTTGTATTAGTGTAATTCGTTAGTGATGCAGTATGCCCTAACGTTATGCATCAGACGATGAAAAGAGGACTATGTAAAGAAGGCGTACATCAGTAGTATCTAAACCGATATGCGTTCTTATCGGGAGCGTGCCTTCGAATTTCGGATAGCGATAAAAAAACTAAACATAGCTTGAGCCAATAAACTTAAACCGGATAATTTAGTGAATGTCTGCTTTGCGCCAAAGACATTGAGAGTTGTTAACTAGACTAGTAAGATTTTCGTCTCCCAGTGCCCAGATTTATCTCCTCGGGCACGCCACCTTATTCCCCCACCCCAGATTGTGAGATGCCAGATATGGTAGCTGATCTGGTGCTTCGATCGCAACCTAACCCATCGTGAGTACACTCACTCACAATAGCCTAAACTACCAAAACTTCCACCAAGACTCGCTATCAGATGTGACCAAGTCAGAAGCAACCATATTATCGAGAAAGTTTTTTTTCATTACACGCTCGGCATCATCACGCAAATCAGTCATCCCCAAAATATCATAGGCCTCCACCATGATAGATAATGCTTCTTTCGTAGCCGGGGTCCGCGGATACTCCTCTAGGGCAAATTGTGCACGATTAAGTGCAGCAATGTAGGCACCTCGCTTCATATAGTAGCGCGCTACATGGATCTCGCCCATAGCCACTGCATTAACCAGATGGTTCATACGCTTTAAAGCATCGGATCTGTATTTACTGTTAGGAAAGCGGGTAACTAAATCCTTGAAACTTTCAAATGATTCACGCGACAATTTTGGGTCACGTTCACTCATTTTTTGATTGAGCCAATGTTTCATTACATAATGTGCTATTCCTTTATCATCATTGTAACTTGCCAGTCCCTTAAGGTAATGAGCATAATCTACATGAGGATGGTTTGGATGTAGCTTAATAAATCGGTTGGCAGCAATAACGGCAGCAGCCTCATCACCCTCTTTGTAATGGGCGTAGGCTACCTCGAGTTGAGCTTGTTGCGCATAACGACCATAAGGATAACGCGCTTCCAAAGCTATAAACAATGTGATTGCACCCTTGTAATCTCCGTTTTCTAGATCAGATTTGGCCTCCGAATAAAATTGGGTTACAGGCCAGTCTGCGGTATTCTCCCCCTTTTTATAGGTTTTTAACCAGCCAAAAGCACAACCTGATAGTAGAAGTACTAAGAATGCGACTAAAATACGCGAAGTAATGGACATAACAAATTCAATGACAGCTAAAAACGAACTATCTTATTATAACGCAAAATTCTCGCGGCCTAGACCTACTGAAAATATCATCGAGCTAATAATTCCACAAAACTGCGCCGGACTGCGGCTGGATCAGGCTCTAGCACAGCTACTGCCAGACCAGTCCCGTACCCGTTTACAGGGATGGATCCTAAAAAGACGAATAACCATAGATGATCTAGAAGCAAACTCAAAAGAGAAAGTATGGGGTGGTGAAAAAATTAAAATAAAACCACCACAACACCCCACTGAGACTGCTTATGCTGCCGAAGCTATCAAGCTTGATATAGTGTATGAAGATCAAGCGCTCATAGTCATTAATAAACCCGCTGGAATGGTAGTGCATCCTGGCAACGACAACTGGCATGGCACCCTGCTAAATGGTCTACTGCACCATGCTGCACAATTGAATGGAATACCACGAGCAGGCATCGTGCACCGGCTAGATAAGAACACCAGCGGCCTATTAGTTGTGGCAAAGACTCTTGAAGCACAAACTAGCTTAGTGCGACAACTGCAAAATCGTACCATGAAACGAGATTACTTCGCTTTAGTACTTGGCCGCGTTACAATTGACGGTTGGGTAAATACGCCAATAGGACGACACCCGATACAGCGCGTAAAAATGGCAGTAACCAAAAATGGCAAGGAGGCGTGCACCCACTACCTGGTAATAGAGCAACTTTGCGGATGTACCTTACTCCAATGCAGTTTGGAAACCGGGCGTACCCATCAAATTCGTGTGCACATGCACTCTATTGGCCACCCGCTAATAGGTGACCCAATCTATAGTAACAAACCAAGAAAGGTCGCACATGAAGTTAGACGATTAGTAATGAATTTCCCGAGACAAGCACTACATGCGCAACGACTGGAGCTGACTCATCCAAAGACTGGTCAAACAGTAATGTGGGAAACTGGGCTGCCTGAAGATTTAGAGAAGCTTCTGCTTACGCTCCGACAATATCATGAGAATTACCTCCCATCCAAATAGATTTACCAATATGAGTGATTGGATTACGCCCAACTGGCCTGCACCATACAATGTTCAGGCACTATTTACCACGCGTCATGGCGGTATGAGTAGTGACCCCTACGCAAGCCTTAATTTGGCTGATCATGTAGGTGACAACCCACTAATCGTCAAACAAAATCGCGCAAAACTACGTAGGGTTCTACCGAATGAACCGCAATGGTTGAAACAGGTACACGGTTCAATACCAATTTGGGCAGACGATGATGTAATTGTGCCTGAAGGCGACGCCGCATTGAGTCGCAGCTACAATGTAGTCTGTGCAGTACTCACTGCCGATTGCTTACCAGTATTTCTGTGTGATGACGTGGGAACGGTAGTAGGTATTGTCCATGCCGGATGGCGAGGTTTAGTTGCAGGAGTGCTCGAACGAGCAGTAACGGAGATGAGTGGGAAAAATGCTCGAATTATGGCTTACCTTGGACCAGCAATAGGGCCCAATTTTTTTGAAGTTGGAGAAAAAGTACGTCATGCCTTTATCAAACAGGATGAGAAATCTGCACTCGCCTTTGCTCCACACTACAAAGACAATGGCAAAAAATGTTTTGCTGATATATTTCTGTTGGCGCGACAGCGATTAGCAGCGATTGGTGTTACTGAAGTCTACAGCAACGAGGAGTGTACTTTTAGTAATCCGGAAAGATTCTTTTCCTATCGACGCGACGGCAATACTGGGCGGATGGCGGGGTTGATTTGGCTTGCCAAGTAAAATTATGTTTAGCACTCTAATACTTTTACATAAAAAGTTTTAACGTAATTAGCCTCTCAAATATTCCTAAAATTTCACAACAACGTGAATCCTGCAACAGCGTATAATCGCGAATTCTTCCACGAATTTTCCTATGACCACTTTTTCCTGGATTATTGCTGCGAGCCTACTAGGCGGATCATTGAGTGTATTGTTTGCTGCCATGCTAACACTCAACACGCGTGCTTCATGGGTGCAAATGTTAATTTCCTACGCTATCGGAGCTCTACTAGGAGCTGCATTCCTTAACACACTGCCAGAAGCACTTGAGTTGTCTAAAAATCCAGGGCAAATGACTGCCACCGTGCTGTTCGGCATTCTATTATTCTTTATTCTGGAGAAATTAGTATTATGGCGCCATTGCCATGTCGAGGAATGTGAAGCTCACGATCCTTTATATGGTGTCGTCGCAAATACTTCTGCAAATAACCATGACAGTGGCCGTAGCGGCATGATGGTCATGCTGGGCGACACATTTCATAATTTCGTTGACGGCATACTCATTGCTGCCACATTTATGGTAGACGTACAACTAGGCATTGTCACATCCATAGCCATCATTGCCCATGAAATTCCTCAGGAAGCAGGCAATTTTCTGATTTTGCTCAACTCTGGTTACACCCGAAAACAGGCGTTGCTATTTAATCTATTGTCTAGTTTCGCTACTCTGATTGGTGCCATGATGGCTTATTTCATGCTGCAAGACATGAGTCACCTGATGCCGTCACTTTTAGGGCTTGCTGCAGCTAGTATGATCTATGTGGCGATGGCAGATTTAATCCCGGGTTTGCACAAACGCCCCGAAATTGGCGCCACTGTTCAGCAGGTTACCCTAATCATGCTGGGCATCAGTTCTATCTGGCTAGCTGGTAGCTTTTCTTCTTATCCCACATGAATTTATCTTCTTACAACTAGCTAATTAGACTATCTGTTACTCGCTCTCTTATCTGTTACTCGCTCTCTACAATTAATTGAAATATGGTTCTAATGCTCGCCTGTTTTTATTCGTAACTACATGAATTGGCCCATATAATCCACTATGTAAAGCTTGAACTAGTGTCCAACAAATAGGAGGGAAACTAAGTAGGTTTTGTTTCATGGGGGGTTTCGTCGCTCACAGTTGTTGAATCCCGTCGCGTAAGTTCGCTATTAAGTTCAGCAAGAAAATTTATATTTACTTTTCTCTGTTTGCCGCTTTTGTACCAAGAAAAACAGGTAATAACTCCTAATACAATCAAAAAAACGTTCAGTGAAGTTATGCCGCTAAAAAAAATATCTATTATCCCATCAAAAAATACAAACACACCCAAAATAACAATTAATATCCATAGTCGATGCCCCCATTTTGACCCCTGATGTTGGAGACACCACACATTAAGCTTATCTCGAAGAAAAATAAGCTCTGCATCGGTCTGGGTTTTAAGATCCATCAGAATCGATACCCTAGTCAGAATAAAGAATGCGTAACTCTGCCTGACAGACTCGTCTGGGTCAAAGTTTGTTCATCAATGCCTGGTTTTCCAGAAATGGCAGTTAACCTCAGGATGAAATATAGATAAAGCCATTAGGCGCCCACACTTAATGGTATGAGAAGTGCTCAACAGTACGCCGAGAAACCGGAGATTTTTTCCGAATCGAATTTTAATTATGTCACCGTCGTTTTTTACACATGCCGTGATTAATTTATCATGCCTGCAAAACACTAATTTAAACTAGGGGGATGCTGACATTGCCGGAATATTTGATCCGATATTTAAGCGGGCGTAAAATCAAGACTTTGATCAATCCAAAAATTAGTATCACAACAATTTCATTACGTTTTCTGGTGGTCGGCACAATATTGCCTTGTTTCCACGTACAACAATTGGTCGCTGAATTAGGTCCGGATTTTCTACCATGATGTCAATTAATTCATCATCCGATAGCTGCCCTCCAGAAAGATTTAGACTGTGCGCCAACTGCTCTTCGCTACGCAGCATATCCCGCACTGATAAGCCTAACTTTTCATGCAGCTCACGTAACTGGTTTCTTGTTAAACGCACATCGTAGTAGTTAATACTCTCAAACGCCTCCCTACTTTCTTTGAGAATACTAAGCGTAGCTCTACATTTACTGCATGTTGGTTTTTGATAAATGATTATCTTTTCACTCATGTACAACCCTCTAAATCATATTTAAGTATTAAGGCAAACTAAATATGGTTTAATATTGCCTCGAGTATTCTGAGACATTTAATTTTACTTAACTTATATATCAATGACATGTACGCAGGATTAAACTCAAAAAAAACTGACAGATTTTACTCATAGCACCGCCAGAAATAGTCTATCAAAATTTGATAAGACAAAATCTATACATTAAGATTTTCTATAAGCCATATAAACCATTATCCTTCGTCACACTCAGCTTAGTGAGTAATTACCTGAGATGAGAAAATTCAATTTAGCTACTGTTGTACCTTCTTCACTGGAATCACTATTGTGCCACGACTAAAGTGAGAAGTATTAAGTCTTACATCAGCACGCACCCATGCCTTTTTGAAACGCACCTCAATAAGCTCTGCCTCATGTTCTTTCTTCTGAGCACGCAGTGCCTGCAACAAACCGTAAAGTGCCCATCCGTTATTGCGATGACGCCGTAGATCTTCCCAGTAGACCGCCTCTGCCTCTACCTCGCGCCCCGACTCAAGTAGAATAGCGCCCAATACCAGACGTAGCGGATAGTGCCATGCCGATGGCTTTGTGTAGAGCAAAGCATCCTCAAGATGAACTGCGTGTTCAAGATGCGCGATAGCAAGATCAAATTTTTTCTGGGCTGCGTCGATCTCCCCTGCTAACACCTCAGGTCCAATTTTCAATACAATATTCAAAGGATTTTTGGAATAGGATGGATCATCGAAAAATGGATCCCTCAGGATCTTGCGGAATGCGCCTAGTTCCTGCTCAGCCTCTTGTAATCGCTCTGTTGCGACAAATGCCAGACCGCGTACATAATGCCAGGCTCCCCTTAAGAACATACTCGTGGATGGGGGTTCAGGCTCCTTGAGGATTTCTTTCCACCGCCCAAATCTCGCAAGGGCCCAGTACGGGGCAACCCGAAAACCCGCCATCATCGGCATTTCCTTTAGCACTTCATCATTGACTTTAGCAGCTACTTTCCGTGCTGCTTCAATTGCAATCCGGCTTTGGCCATCTGCGGTTGCAGCAAAATAAAGAAAGTGAATGTTATGCGGGTGATATTTCATCGGGTACAACCCCTGGGCGTGGCGTTCTGCGATGTATTCCTCATCAGCGGCTATAGCAAGCTGGTTACTTTTCATCGCATCAGAATATCGGCCAACACGATAATATATGTGTGACGGCATGTGTACCATGTGCCCTGCACCTGGCATCAACGTCAGCAAAGTATCAGCCGCCTTCTCCGCTCGCTCGGGCGTATTTGTGGGCTCGATCAGATGAATATACAGGTGCACTGCACCTGGGTGTTTTGGATTCTGCCGCATGACCTCCTCAGTGAGCGCCACAATCTCCTCTGTTCCCTCATGTGGATGTCCGTCCGGCATCCAATAACTCCATGGGCGAATATCCATCATCGACTCAACATATAGCATCGTAATGTCAGAGTCATCTGGAAAACGATGGTGCACATCTCGCATCGCATCTGCATAAGCCTTGTCGTTCAGCTTTCGATGCTCACTCTTACCCGAATAACGCTTCTCAAGTGCACTGATCAACGCTCGTTCTCTCAGGGATGCATTAGTCATATGTAACTTAGCCCGTTGCACCATTTCTAGTGCCCGGGCCTCTTCATTCGGATCCATCATTGCATTGATGTTTGGACCAAGCACGAGCGCCTGACCCCAATAAGCCATAGCTAATTTTGGATCAAGCCGTGCTGCTTCCTGAAACGCACGGCGCGCCTCTGCATGGTTGAAAGCATAGGCAAGATTCATTCCCTGGTTGATAAATTGTTGGGCTTGTCTGTTATGCGTACTGACTGGAAACTGATGCTGGCCTAAGCTTAATAGCCTTGGCGCAAATTGACCCATTGGATTTTGCTTACTCTTACTTACTGAATCTGTTTGTTTATTGGAGATATGAGTTGACTTAGACGCCACAAATGTGCCCGGTTGGTTAATCGGCTGCGTCTTTCCGGTCTGGGCGAACGAAACGAGCACGCAGAAAAGAATTAGTACCACACTTGATATTATAGACCAATACACATGTTTTTTAACAAGAAATATATTATTATATATATGAGTATTCAATCTGTTAGTATAATAATTTAATGTAATGGATTAATATTTGTATGCCCTGCATCCACAAGATTACTGTAGCGGCTGGCGTAAGTTTGCAAGACACGAAAGCCCAAAGTGAATAAAGGCGAGCCCCGACAATACTGGCGCAAAAAGATTAAGAACCGGTATAAATTGCGTAAGACCAGTTAACAAACCTAAACCCCATAGTGACGACTGATTTGCAGAAACCAAGGCTTTCATTTCCTCGTGGCTAGCATGTTCAGCCAACGCATCATAGCGAAACAGGCGCTGATTAAGATACGCTGCAGCAACAAATGGAGTTATCACGCCCACCCCAATTAACCATAGAGGAATGGTAAGTACCCATATGGCAATAAATATACAGATAGCAAGTAAAGCATTCAGTAAACTACCGCCGATACCACCACCTTTTTTACGTTCAAGTTGCGGATAATCGCGTTCAGACACCAGATTAATCAGCATGGGCATGGCAAACAAGGCCGTAATCACTATCGCTGTAACGAAAACTAATGGTACAAATAAAATCAAATGCGCTCCGGCCTGGATTGTATGTGCAATCCATTGTGGCTCTAAACCTTCAAGCCAGGTTTGAATGCCAACAGCCGTAAGACCGCTTATCATCCAGCTCGAGAAAATACCCCAGAAGATCACACCCAGCACAAGCCATAGAAGAGCCGCTACTAAGATTGGCCACAGCACGATCCACAAAATCCGAAATTGAAACAGATCATGAAACGCACGCAAAAGTGCGTCAAACATTGAGCTCATCTGTGTTCCATTACAAAGTGTTGATTACATGTCACCAGATAGTAATCTATTACTGCATGCAAATATATTGCTTATAAGCATTGTGTCTTAAAGATTACTTTGAAAAAATATTACCCTGATAAAGAAATCACAGAGTTAATTCAGTTAATTTTAACATTTGAGGATAATATGAATAGAAGGTAGTAATGATAGAACAATATAACGCCAAAAATGAAACATAACATTCTTGCACGTCACCCAAATGATTTAACTGTCAACTGGGCTCAACGAATTGTTAACAGACATTATTCTGACGCTATCGTTTCAAAAGTATCTGTTGTTTCGGTTGATATTGGAACAACAACGAGAATTCGTGTCGTCGTTGAACATGATAAGCCAGAAGCTTTGCCTCATCAGTGGTTTGTAAAACTTCCATCGTTAGCTTGGCAAGCAAAATTAATTACATCCTTACCAAGACTGCTTCATACTGAGGTGCGCTTTTATAATGAAGTAGCTTCAACTGTCCCAATTAATGTACCCAATTTTCTAGCAGCACAGAGCAAATTCGGTGTGGGCGCAACACTGGTTCTTGTAGATTTGGCAGAATCCGGATCGACTCCGAGTAAACCAGGTGATTCTTTAACGGTTGCCCAAGCAACCGCAGTTGTTAAACAACTTGCCCGCTTTCATGCTCATTTCTGGTACAAGGTGAATTGCGACCAAACTTATCGCTGGCTAGTAGGCCCGGTGCGCCGCCTGGAAGATCACTTAGGCACAGCCCTGTCTGTTCCGTTGATGAAACGAGGATTACGTTTGGCAGGGGAACTTGTACCCTCTGCCCTCCATGCCCCAGCCATTCGATACGCACGTTACCGCCGCCAAGTGATGCGCTTTCTCTCAGATGCACCACAAACACTCATTCATCATGATTGTCACCCTGGAAATCTGTTCTGGAACCAGTCTCAACCAGGCCTTCTTGACTGGCAACTTGTTCGACTTGGCGAGGGAATCAGCGATATAGCTTATTTCTTGTCCACTGCTCTCAAGCCTGAAACCCGGCGACTGCATGAATCCAGTCTTTTAGCAACTTATATGGAAAGTCTCGAGAATAATGGAATCGTATATATTGATATCGAGAATATGCAACAACGATATCGCGCCCACCTTATTTATCCCTTTGAAGCAATGATCATGACCCTAGCTATTGGTGGAATGATGAGTTTGGAGAGCAATCACGAACTCCTGCGCCGCACGGCAACAGCTTTAGAGGATCTTGATGTTTTTGCTGTTTTACCGATGTAAAATGACAAAACCCCAACTATTCTTAGTCAATTCAAAAATAGAGCAAAGTCATATCTTCTTATTCAAATAGCCACCATTTAAACCATTGTGCTTTTACAAAAATAGATACACTATCAGTATCCTAACCTACTTAAAGTATTATTCAATTTGTAACTCCACCAGACCACATTACACTGAGAATTATGATCACTGACATTCTTAAAGCCAAGCTTGAAACTATTAATTACAAATGTGAAAATACGCTTAAGCTCAAACTTAACAAACTTTGCACCGATAAGCATTACGATAATTCAAAGTTTTACGCTCCATCCCCTCAAGTTATCGAGGCATTATGGTTCGACCTTATTACTAGTAAAGAACACAAGCTTGTTCAAGAGATAGCTATAGTCTTAAATATGCCAGATGCCACCTTAAGTAAAGAAAGCGCCAATACTGTCGAGGGAATAATTAATGATATCTTTTCTGAGGATCAATACTTAGGGAGAATGAGGGACTTCTACAAGGAAATAGACAAGAAAGGTAGGTCAAATGGATCACTCTTCGATTCGACATACAATAGATTAAATCTAATTGATTCCGCATATCAAGAAGGTGTAATAAAAATACTACGCAAAGCCAGAAACAACGTCTTAGCTGAACTGGAACTTCATAAGAAAAGCGCGCCGGAGGATCTTGGATTTCTTGCACAGTGGCGACAATATTCAAACCTGAGTCCACTTAGAGCCATAGGAACCATCATTCTATTGAGTTGTACCTCATCACTCATCGCTTGGATCATCAAAAGTGACATATTCTAACAGTTTCTAGAGCACTTTGGATGGTCCGGAGAAACAAGGCTGTAAATCAAATGAACTCTAAATAAATGCAGGCATGACCCCATTCATGGCAGCACTTCACATCTTTAACCAATCATCAAGTTGTAGACACAGTGCTTCTAGTGGGCAGTACCCTCTGTTGAGAATGCTGTAACCCGATACGTTCTGAACTATCACGGTAGGAAAACTATATACGCCCCATCTACGTGCTTTGTCGAAATGAATAGAGGTCTGATTTTTTGCTTCGTCGGATTCAAACACCCGTAAAAAGGATTTCGCATCTATTCCTATGTCGGTGGCCAACTGCGCCAGTATTTCAGGCTTGGTCACATCCTTCTGTTCTGCATAGAAAGCGAATTGAGTTGATTCGAAGAACGGAAATATTATCTCTGGATTGATTAAGGACATAGCCACCACGCCTCGGCTGGCTGGCTCAGTATCATAAATGAATCCTTCCGACATTGCACCTTCAAACCGGAATGATTGCCCCGTAGCTCGCTCCACGGCTTTCCAGTGATGCAGTATTTCTTCACGCAGCACCGGTGCTATCGTCTGTTTTGTTCCAGGGCGTAATCCACCCAATACCAGTTCTATTTTTAAAAAGTTACAGTAATTCCACCTAATTGCTTCAATTACGGGCGCAAATCCCCAGCACCACGAACACATAGGATCAGCGATGTACCACAGAATCTTTTCGTGCATCATGAGATTTTCTCATCTAATCGATTTCGTTCAACTGATGGCTAAATATGCTACTACGCTAATGATTCAGTAAGAATTCAGTATCAACAAACCACGTGTTGACAGCGTATTCCGTTCCGATTAAGCGGCACGTGCGGCTTTCTTGCGCTCGTGTTCCTGCAGCAAACGCTTTCGGATACGGATGGATTTAGGAGTAATTTCTACCAGCTCGTCATCGTTAATGAATTCGATTGCGGATTCCAAAGTAAGTTGTATAGGCGGGGTCAGAGTTACGGCTTCGTCGGTTCCCGAAGCGCGCACATTGGTCAGTTGCTTACCTTTAATAGGATTGACTACTAAGTCATTATCACGGCTATGAATACCGATCACCATGCCTTTATACAAATGGTCCCCAGGACTGACAAACATGCGCCCACGTTCCTGTAGTTTCCATAGTGCGTAGGCTACTGCTTCACCCTGCTCAGCTGAAATTAACACACCGTTCCTACGAGCAGCGATTTGCGGTCGCATTGGAGCATATTCATCAAATACGTGGCTCATTATGCCGGTACCACGCGTTATGGTTATAAAGTCGGATTGAAAACCAATCAAGCCACGTGCAGGGATACGGTAGTCTAGCCTTACCCGTCCGCGTCCGTCAGGAACCATGTCTTGCAAATCACCACGACGCGCACCAAGTGCCCCCATAATCGCACCCTGGTTGGTTTCTTCCACATCTACCGTGAGCATTTCAAACGGCTCACACTTAACGCCATTAACTTCACGGATCACAACGTGCGGGCGCGACACTGCAAGTTCGTAGCCTTCTCGGCGCATGCTTTCGAGTAAAACAGTAAGATGTAATTCGCCGCGTCCAGAAACTAAAAACAAATCGGTCTCGCTTGTATCTTCTAGCTTCATAGCTACATTGGTAAGTAGTTCTTTTTTCAGGCGCTCACGCAATTTACGGCTTGTGACAAACTTACCTTCCCTCCCAGCAAAGGGCGATGTATTCACCTGAAAATTCATATTCAGCGTGGGTTCATCTATAGCATGCATTGGCATTGCTTCAGGCTGGTTAATATCAGCTAAAGTAGCACCAATACTGAGTTCCTCAATGCCATTGACCAGTACAATATCCCCCACCGTAGCTTCGTCTAATTGCACACGCTCGATGCCACGAAAACCGAACACCTGGTTGACTCTGGCCTTCTTTGAAATATTATTTCCTGTCAATATCATTACGTCCTGGCTAGGCTTTAGACAACCACGGCTAATGCGACCAATGCCGATACGGCCGACAAAACTTGAATAATCTAATGCGCTAATTTGCAACTGAAGTGGTTCGTCTGGATTGCCAATGGGTGCATGAACATGCTTGAGTATGGTATCGAATAACGGGCGCATGTTAGTACTAGTTTGTTTCAGATCCAACATGGCATACCCATAAAGCGCTGAGGCATACACCACCGGAAAATCAAGTTGTTCTTCAGTCGCATTCAGTTTATCAAACAGTTCAAAGGTATGATTTACCACCATGTCAGGGCGTGCGCCGGGGCGATCAATCTTATTGACTACCACAATCGGACACAGGCCCAGCGCCAGGGACTTCTTGGTAACGAAGCGAGTCTGCGGCATTGGACCTTCGACTGCATCAACCAACAATAAAACGCCGTCAACCATTGACAACACACGTTCTACCTCACCGCCAAAATCGGCATGGCCAGGCGTATCCACGATGTTAATGTGCACCCCTTCATAATCCACTGCACAATTCTTTGCGAATATGGTGATGCCGCGCTCACGCTCGATATCGTTGGAGTCCATAATCCGCTCGGCAATGTTCTGGTGCGCAGAAAAAGATCCCGTTTGATGCAATAACTTGTCCACCAAGGTAGTCTTGCCGTGATCAACGTGGGCGATAATGGCAATGTTACGGATGGGACGAAACATTTTTAAAAGTCCTTTGCCGGAACAACAAAAGGGCGGAATTATAGCAGTCAACCAGTAACATGGCTAACTTCATATTTATTATAAAATAAACTCAACACATACTGCGGTTCCTGTATACTCCACACTTCGATGAAAAGGTCCATACTCTTTTCTCGGGTCCATCGTTCCTGACCTCTCCTCGATTTTCAAGTTTCCCGCGGAAACTGTGCATGCAGTACCGTGGTTAGCAACGATGTTTTATATGGTGCGCTAGCGATACATAGCCCATTAAATTCCTGCAACTATTTCCTGTTTGCGCGTTAATTTTTTACTTTTTAGGAAAATAAAGTGTCTTTTGAAAATCTTAACCTGCATCCTCTTATTCTCAAAGCTATTGTCGATTCAGGCTACACAACGCCGACGCCAATTCAGAAACAGGCTATTCCCGAGATACTAGTAGGGCACGACATTATAGCCTCAGCCCAGACCGGTACGGGTAAGACTGCTGCATTCATGCTACCAGCACTGCATCTCCTCACCGCCCCCTCCAAAGTTCACGGCCGCGGCCCGCGCATACTGGTGTTAACCCCGACGCGTGAGCTCGCACTCCAAGTGTCAGAGGCTGCTGCCAAATACGGCAAGTATCTAAATCGTGTTAAGGTGGTGAGTATACTGGGCGGTATGCCCTATCCGTTACAAAATAAACTATTGTCGCAACCGGTAGATATTCTGGTGGCGACACCTGGTCGTTTGATCGATCATATCCAGCGCGGGCGTATTAATTTCTTACGTCTAGAAATGTTGGTGCTGGATGAAGCAGACCGTATGCTCGATATGGGCTTCATCGACGACGTGGAAAAAATTGCTTTGGCCATACCAGCTACCCACCAAACCTTGCTGTTCTCTGCCACCTTGGATAGCGCGATAGCCAAAGTTGCAGCGCGTCTGTTGAAATCTCCTAAGCGCATCCAAATTGCAACGCAGCAAGCAAGGCTCGAAAACATTGAACAACGGCTACATTATGTAGATGACATTTCGCACAAGAACCGATTGCTGGACCATCTTTTACGCGATATGGAGTTGAAACAAGCTATCGTCTTTACCGCCACGAAGCGCGATGCCGATACTTTGGCAGACAATCTTTCCGCTCAAGGTCATGAAGCCTCAGCGTTACACGGCGACATGAATCAACGTGATCGTATCCGCACGCTCACCAAGCTTCGCCATGGTAGGTTGCGGGTGCTGGTAGCCACAGATGTTGCAGCGCGGGGGATTGACATAGTAGGCATCACCCATGTGATCAATTTTGATCTGCCAAAATCTGCTGAGGACTATGTGCATCGTATTGGCCGCACCGGTCGCGCCGGAACGCCTGGAATTGCAGTTTCATTCGCTTCCGGTAAAGATAGCGCCAACCTAAAGAAAATCGAACGTTTCACTGGGCACCGAATAACTTCTCATGTGATACCTGGTCTGGAATCAAGATACAAACCACGCTCTGATACTAGTGATACATCTAGAGATAGGCCAAGCATCTCACGCAAGCGCAATCGCTCATGGTCAAACGATAGCGAAGGACGCAGCTTCAGTAGCGTCAATGGAAATCGGTGCAATAACCGTAGTCGCTCATTTAGTAGAGACAACAAGGGAAATTTGTTTAGGAACAGCAACTCTAATCCTTACACAAGTATCAAATAACCTGATACTGTTCCAGAAAAAAGACCCAACAAATCCAGATTACTCTTCTATTCCAGCTGATTACGCATGAAATCTGCTGTCTGCGCAAAAGCCTAAGTCAGGCTTTTGCGCAACTGTTCTTCTAATCCAGTCTCCTCCATTGCGCGATTCATGCATAACAACCATTGATCACGCCCAGCAATGCCGATAGGAAGAGATAAATAGCGAGAACGCAGCCAAGGCTCACCCATACTTTTTAACATATAAAGACGGGCCACCTGTCTACCCAGACAAAAACATGAATAGGACGCCTAAAACTATTTAAATCCTGTGGATACAACTTGCGTATACCAAAATAATCCAAGTCTTCATCCGTAAGATCATAAAAACGATCTACTCGACGATGCATGACTACTTCACCGCCCATTGATTCGTAGGCTGCTAAAAGATGCACTTGACCATCCTCTGCTGTTTACTATAAATCATAAAATTATATCTAAAGAAGATTCCTACGCTTTTCTTGATAACGACCTGTACTTCTGCAGCATACGCAAAATCCAGCAAACGGCTAACCCAGCAAACAGATGTTTTGCTGTATGGCCACTTACCACTTGCCCTAAATCATAAATTTTACGATTTGCTATTTCTGCAAGATTGGCAAAAACGTATAGCACTATGGCTATATAGTCTGCTTCTCTGGTATATCTGGATGAGGAGAAACTTCGAAGAAAAATAATAACCAGAAGCGAATAAAACTACATAACGATATAAAAATTTAGATTCCCAATGCCATGTTGTTTGCTCCAAGACCAGTACATTACACTTTCTGTTCCAATTGCGATCAAGAAGAGTAACAGCCGCAAGCTAGTAACTATACTGATACGCTCAATCAATACTGTGGCATGTAGCGTCATGATACCTATCCTATTGGTAATCTATCCCAAACCAACCGGGCGTTGTTTGGCGCTATATGATAGTAGAGAAACAAGACATGCCATTACCACGCTTAAGAATGAAATAAAATAAGGCGCGTTCAGGCAATTCAATAAACGCCCAATGGATGAGTAATTCCCGCGGACGCGGAAGGAATACTAGGCCTGCTACTCCAACAAACAAGAGAAACGCATTGAAAACAACACTGAAAAAATTTGGCACGCCGAAATAAATACGCCGACTTACTAACTGATGATATTCAACAGGCTGAAAAATCGGCACCATAATCACTACAATCAGCGCTGTTCTACTGAAAAAATTTCAAGTATCCACAGCTGCATTCGGTAATTCATACTATTTCCCATGCAAATTGATCGACAACTTAAAATCTGATCGCTTCAACGTATTTTTGCAACCGCATCTTCCACGCGCTCCACCAGGATGACCTCGATACCAGAAACCACCTGTTTCGGCTTGTTTGCCTTGGGGATAATAGCTTGGGTAAAACCTAGTTTAGCAGCTTCTTTCAGCCGTTCCTGACCGCGCTGCACTGGACGCACTTCACCCGCCAGCCCAACTTCACCGAATACCACCATTTTTCTAGACAGTGACTTGTTCTTAAGTGAAGAAACAATGGCAAGTAGTACCGCCAGATCCACTCCTGGTTCGGTAATTTTCACGCCTCCGACAGCGTTAACGAATACGTCCTGATTGAAACAGGGAATCCCCGCATGACGGTGCAATACTGCCAGCAACATTGCCAACCGATTCTGCTCTAACCCCACGCTTAAACGTCTGGGGTTGGACTCGTGTGTCTTATCTACCAATGCCTGAATTTCAACTAGTAACGGACGCGAACCTTCCTGAGTCACCATCACACAAGAACCGGGAACCTGCTCTCCGTGATGGGAAAGAAATAACGCCGATGGATTACTTACTTCGCGCAAACCTTTCTCAGTCATTGCGAAGACACCCAACTCATTCACTGCACCGAAGCGATTCTTGAAAGCACGAATCAGACGAAAACTAGATTGAGTATCACCCTCAAAATAAAGTACTGTATCCACCATATGTTCGAGCACGCGCGGCCCAGCCAGCGCCCCTTCCTTGGTCACGTGACCCACTAGAATAATGCAGGTTCCACTTGCCTTGGCCAGCCGCGTCAACTGAGCGGCACACTCGCGAACCTGAGCAACCGAACCAGGCGAGGATTGCAACGTTTCAGTATAAACTGTCTGAATAGAATCAATCACCGCTACATCGGGTTTACGCTCAGACAATACTACTTGGATTCTTTCCAGTTGGATTTCTGTCAGCAAATATACTTCTTTTACAACAAGTGCTAAACGTTTGGCGCGTAATGCTACTTGCCGTGCTGATTCTTCTCCGGTCACATATAACACATCCCGCGTGATAGACATATGGCAAAGTGCTTGCAACAATAAAGTTGATTTACCAATACCTGGATCACCACCCAGCAACACCACGCTACCATGCACCAAACCGCCACCTAGTACTCGATCGAACTCTGCTACACCCGTTGAGTATCGTGGCTCTTCCCCGCCCTTCACCTCTCCTAAACTCTGTACCTGACTGATTTCACTCACCTGAGTAAAACGTGATGTTATTTTATCTACAATGATTTCTACAAGCGTATTCCATACTTGGCAATATGGACACTGTCCTTGCCATTTCAGGGTCTGGCCACCACACTCGGTACAAGAATAAATGGATTTTGATTTAACCATTATTGAAAATTATCATAATCACGATTTAACTATAATATATCCGAAAAATACTCATCTCCATACTCCGTTGAAATATACATAGAAGATAAAAATGATTTCAAAAACATAATTTGCTGAAAAACTAAACCGGAAAAGAAACATACTTGGTCATATTTTGCTGAACCGAACTACTTATTCGTATTGTGCATAGTTCTTGTTATATCCAATACCGGGAAAAAGATTTTATAGGACACATACCAACTGTCAGATATAAAAAACCACACATTTTTACTTGCTTATTGAGAACCTTAGAAGGGTCAGAAGAACTGTATTTTTAAAACAAGATTAATAACTATGATCAGGATGCCAACTTACTATCAAACCAAGGTCGCGAACTCCCGCTTGAAAACCACAATCCACACCAATTCCTGGCGCCCACACGAGATGTTCGCCACTAAAAAGTAATGGCAGTGTTTCACGCTCCCACAAAGGAAACGACGCCTCCTGCAACAATTTTTTCAGGCTGCGACGAGGACGGTTACAATCGGGACGTATGTGCTCCCCACCCAAACGCAAGCGGAGGATAACTGCGCCCTCTTTCAGTTTTTGTAAATTAATTCCTCTCCCCTTTTTACGCATAAAACTCACTGAACCACCTAATTCAGCAATCGTTAACTGTTTTTCTCCCTGCCATACAAGCTTCCATTTTTTGTTGGGTGATACGCTTGCCCGTCGTACATGAATACTCCCCCTGAAGCAACGAATTTCAGTACCTCCAAAAGTAATTTGTAGTTTGCTATCTAAACGATAGGAAAGTAATTGCCGCAAAATGTCCTCTAGCTTTACTGCACTGGGAAGAATCACACCCTGCTGCGCAAGGCTATAGCGCAACAGATTCCTGGCACGTGGAAAGCTTAATTTCCGTAATCCTTCTATTTGAAGTTTATTTGAAAAGATACATTCTTTTCTATCAAATTCAGCCAATTCGTCCAGCAAACAGCCTGCTTCTGCCATATGCCGACTAGTGCGTAGAAATGTAATTCGGTAGGAAGGAAAACGCTTTTCTAGCAAGGGGAAAATTTTATGGCGCAAGAAATTCCGATCAAAAGACATATCATTGTTACTTTCATCTATAATCCAGCACAATTTATTTTTTTGAGCATAATCCTCGATTTCACCACGTGCCACATTGAGTAATGGCCGTAGTATCTGTGGTCCTGGATCTAGAGTTTGATTTCCAGCTTCTGGTATTTGATTCCTAATCACTGGCATCGCTCCTAGTCCTTTCACGCCTGCCCCGCGTAACAATTGTAGCAACAAGGTTTCAGCTTGGTCGTCCAAATGCTGTGCCAATATTACATAATCAGCTTCCAGTTTTTTAAATATTTGATAGCGCGCATCCCTAGCAACAGCTTCAAGGCTTGTGCCCGATAATCTACTAACTTTTAGTTTGGCAATTTTAATGGGAATACTATAGGTGCTACACAGATGAAGGCAGAATTTTTCCCACTTGTTTGCATTAGGGCTAATACCGTGATTGACGTGAAGAACAGAAAGGGTAAACCCCAATTGAGCCGACAGCGCGGTAAGTATCCTCAGTAATACAACTGAATCCACCCCACCACTTAACCCTATAACCAGATGATCATCTCGCCGAATTTGCTCGCGTAATATGTTTTCGACGCAACTAAGGATGTTACTTAACTTTAATTTCCTTGAATTTACCATATTCCATTAGCCGCTTAAAACGTTTCTCCAACAATACTTCTGTAGTATCACTCTGTAGTTTCTTAAGTGAATCCTGTAGTGCCTTTTCTACAGATTGCATAATTGAGGAGTAATTACGATGAGCACCACCAAGCGGTTCGCTAATAACTTTGTCGATCAGCCCCATGGCTTTAAGTCGAGGAGCGGTAATCCCCATGATCTCAGCAGATTCTGGTGCCTTGTCTGCGCTTTTCCACAGGATGGAAGCACAACCTTCGGGAGAGATAACTGAGTAAGTAGCATATTGAAGCATAAGAACCACATCGCCCACAGCCATTGCCAGTGCACCACCGGAGCCGCCCTCGCCAATAATGGTACAGATCACTGGAACTTTTAGTTCTGCCAACACATAAAGATTCTGTCCAATCGCTTGCGACTGACCTCGCTCCTCTGCGCCAATACCTGGATACGCACCCGGAGTATCAATAAACGTAACTATTGGTATGGAAAATTTCTCTGCCAAATGCATGAAACGTAGCGCTTTGCGATAACCTTCTGGCTTAGGCATACCAAAGTTACGATAAATGTTTTCTTTGGTATCACGTCCCTTTTGGTGCCCGATAACCATTACTGTTTGACCATTGAAACGTGCTAAACCACCCACGAGAGCAGGATCATCAGCAAAATTCCGGTCTCCATGAAGTTCTTCAAAATTGGTAAACAAATGCTCGATATAATCCAGTGTATATGGACGCTGCGGGTGCCGTCCTACTTGCGATACCTGCCATGGCGTAAGCTTTGCATATATTTCTTTGGTGAGCGACTGGCTTTTCTTCTCCAGACGTTCGATTTCGGCTGAAATATCTAACGCGGAACCGTCTTGAACAAAGCGTAATTCTTCGATCTTTGATTCAAGCTCAGCGATAGGCTGTTCGAATTCCAAGAACGTAACTTTCATGGAGCCTGAGACGTAATTTTGAAGCCATTATGATACATGATTTATTCCTACACCAGCACCTATGTTTATTGGAAACTATCCAGTTTGATGCAGTAACACAAACAATGTAATTTAGGTAAAAGCACTCAACGTGTAATTACAGAAAAAAGCCTTCTCTCTCACGTTCTGCTTTGATTCCTTCCTTCTCTTCCACGTTCTGCTTTGATTCCTTACTAATCTAATAAAACGTATTAGCTAAAGGATTTTCGAAATTAGCCATAAAACCGTATAAAATAGCAACTTTTTTATAGCACATTTTCCTGAAAGGTAAACTTTGATTACCACCGCTAATATCACTATGCAGTTTGGGGCAAAACCACTGTTCGAGAATGTTTCAGTGAAATTCGGAGATGGCAATCGTTACGGCCTAATCGGTGCCAATGGCTGTGGAAAATCTACCTTTATGAAAATCCTTGGTAGTGATCTTGATTCCACTTCTGGAAATGTCAGCATTGATTCCAATAATCGTGTGGCTATGTTGCATCAGGACCAATTTGCATTTGAAACTTGCTTTGTAATTGATACGGTAATGATGGGGCATGATGAATTGTGGCATGTGAAGGAAGAACGTGACGCGATCTATGCAAATGCTGATGCTAATGAGGCTGATTATATGCATGCTGCTGAGCTCGAAGTGCGCTTCGCCGAACTGGACGGCTACACAGCTGAAGCGCGTGCCGGAGAATTACTACTAGGTGTTGGCATCCCACTGCCTCAGCACCAAGGATTAATGAGTGAAATCGCACCCGGATTAAAGTTGCGCATATTGCTCGCCCAAGCGTTATTCTCTGATCCCGAAATTCTGTTGCTAGATGAACCGACCAATAATCTTGATATCAACACTATCCGCTGGCTGGAGGATGTGATCAACACTAGCAAGAGCACTATTGTTATCATCTCGCATGACCGACATTTCCTAAATAGTGTCTGCACCCATATGGCCGATTTGGATTACGGTGAGATCCGTGTTTACCCTGGTAATTATGATGAATACATGACCGCCTCCACCCAGGTTCGGAAGCGCATGTTGTCTAACAATGCGAAAAAGAAAACCCAGATTGCAGAATTACAGTCTTTTGTTAGTCGCTTTTCCGCCAACGCCTCTAAGGCAAGACAGGCAACTAGCCGTGCGCGCCAAATTGAAAAAATAAAACTAGAAGACATAAAACCATCCAGCCGACAGTATCCTTACATCCGATTTGACGTCGATGATAAAAGCAGGCTATACCGTTTAGCAGTATCGGTGCAAAGCATCAGCAAGCATTTTGCTGGCATGGAAAAGCCATTATTGGAAAAATTCAGTATTAATATTGAAGCAGGTGAGAAAATCGCCATCATAGGACCCAATGGTATTGGTAAAACCACATTACTACGTTGTTTATCTGGTGATCTGATACTCGATGCGGGAAAAATAAGATGGGCTGAAAAAGCACATTTTGGCTACTTCACGCAAGACCATGCAGCGGATTTTGAAATGGATATGTCACTTACCGATTGGATGACACAATGGAGGCACGAAACTGATGATGATCAGGCCGTACGTAGCGTACTGGGAAGGCTATTATTCTCGGGTGATGAAGTAAATAAATCAGTAAAAGTAATTTCTGGAGGGGAACAAGGACGCATGCTATTTGGAAAACTCATTCTACAAAGATCTAATGTATTGCTGATGGATGAGCCAACTAACCACCTCGACATGGAATCTATTGAATCACTTAACAACGCTCTGGAAAAGTATTCTGGCACGCTGATCTTCGTCTCTCATGACCGCGAATTCGTGTCCTCATTGGCCACTCGAATCATTGAAATGAAACCAGACGGAATTACTGATTTCAAAGGTAGCTACGAAGAATATCTACGAGACCAAGGGACAATATGAAAATACTTCTAGTTTCTAAAAGCCGCCTCTTTGTGTACAGTTTATGGTTGCCCATCCTAGAGTACAAAAAAGTTCGTAGTTCGTCTTTTATTTTGCACGCTAAGAAAACAATCATCAATTCTGCTTGGCAGTAAGTAGCGCATCACGATAACGGTCCCAATCAAAATATGGACCAGGATCGGTTTTCCGTCCCGAAGCAATATCGGAATGACCTGTAATGTCTATAATTGGATAGGCTCTACGCAGTTCTATTGTAAGCGAAACTAAAACTGCGTATTGGCTGTCAGTAAAAGGCATCGCATCACTACCCTCAATCTCCACACCTATAGAAAAATCATTGCAACGAGTCTTTCCCTGCCAGCACGATACCCCTGCATGCCAAGCACGCTTCCCGCAGGGAACAAACTGGATAATTTCCCCATTTCGACGGATGAAGAAATGGGCAGAAACCTTAATATCATGAGCAGCATGGCAATGGTAAACATCCGGATTGAGTTGGTTAGTGAATAATTCAATCACACCATTTCCGACAAATTCATCCGGTGGCACACTGATATGGTGTATTACTAATAGGCTTACTGCACAACCTAACGGGCGCTCGTCACAATTAGGTGAAGCAATGAAACGCACGCCAGCCAAATAACCCGCTACATCAACTTTCACCGGACAGCCTTCTCTTCCACAAAAGTAATGTATTTTGATCCACCAAAATTATGAATAAGGAACACTCATTCATCATTAAGACCAAGTCGTTCAATTCTATAGCGCATGGATCTTACAGTAATACCCAACAATTTTGCTGCAGCGGTACGCTTATATTTGGTTTTTTCCAAGGCCTCAACGATAGATTCTTTTTCTAGCCGATCAAGATAATCCTGCAATGGCAATGCAATGCTAGATGTCGCTGGTTGCGCTACTACCACATCCGGAGGCGATGCCTCAAAAGACTCTAATTGCAAACCATCTTGACCAATTTCAACATCTGAGCATAGTGCTAATGTACGTTCCAAAATATTTTCCAGCTCGCGCACATTACCCGGAAAATCATATTGTATGAGTGCTTCCAGCGAACTTTTTCTCAAATTACATTTTATTCTTCCACTTGCTTCGCAAAGCCGAGCAAGAATAGCATTGGCAAGAAGTGAAATGTCATCTTTCATTTCACGTAGAGCTGGCATCTTGAGTTCAATCACGTTAAGTCGATAATACAAATCCTGCCGGAATCTTCCATCCTCAATACGCTCAGTCAACTTCTGATGGGTGGCACTTATAATACGAACATCTACATTTTCCTCCTGAGTAGAACCAAGTTTTCTTACTCGCTTTTCCTGAATTGCTCTTAACAACTTGACCTGCATTGTAAGTGGCAAATCAGCTACTTCATCGAGAAATAAAGTGCCTCCATCAGCCGCCTGAAAAAAACCGCCGCGTTCAACATCTGCACCAGTAAATGCTCCTTTCTTGTAGCCAAAGAATTCGCTCTCCATGAGATTCTCTGGAATTGCACCACAATTCACAGGCACAAAGGGCTTCCCATGCCGTGCACTCTTAGCGTGTATAGACCTTGCTGCTAGCTCCTTGCCACTACCAGATTCGCCGCTAATATAAATCGGCGCTTGGCTTCGAGATAGTTTCTCAACCATAGAACGTAGTTGCAGCATAGGTGGAGACTCGCCAAGTAACGCGTACTCCTCATCTTCGATGCCAGAGGAAACCTTGCTTTTTAGCGGAGGCAAATTAAGTGCGGACTTCACCAAAGAACGTAACTGCTTCAAAGACACTGGTTTAGCAAGATAATCGAACGCACCTGCCTTTAAAGCGGCAACAGCGTTCTCGGTAGTACCATGGGCAGTTATCACCGCCACCGGTAAATCTACACAATATTTAACTATATGTTGCACTAATTCCAATCCCTCACCATCAGGCAAACGCATATCAGTCAAGCACAAACTGAAATGATGCAATTCAAGCATATGCTTGGCATCACTTATATTCATAGCACGCTCTACTTCCAGCCCCATTCGCGCAAGCGTAAGTTCAAGTAATTCCAAAATATCCGACTCATCGTCGACAATCAGTATGGTGGGAACTGATGACTTACTGCTGGTGTTAGAATTCACTATCCGTTCATTTTGATTAGGCATGATATAGATTGCCCCTACATACAACTCTGAAATGGCCGCCTGTAGACTTCTCCAAGTAAAGAAGTGAAGCGCTATTAGCTTCACACATCTCGCGTGCAATATAGAGACCAAGACCTGTGCCGCTTGCTACAGTAGTAAAGAAAGGCTCAAACAATTGATTAAGCGATCCTGGGGCAATGCCTGGACCGTCATCAATTACATCCAGATGAATTCTGTCATCGGCCTCACTAGCTGCTAATATTAGCTGAATGCTACCGTGCTGCTTGCGGCAATGCCGCCATGCATTATTGCACAAGTTCCACAATACCTGATTTAAATGCCCCCTATCAAATCTCACAATGTGCTGACCGGAAATATCAAGGGAGAATGTATCGATATCAATCTTTTCGGTATAGCAGAATTCGTCGATAAATGTACGTATAAAACCAGCCGTTTGAATAATCTCTGATGCAGCTAGATCGCGACGATTAAGTTGCAAAACATTCTGCACAATTTTGTTGAGGCGCTTGGCATTATCTCGAATAATACGTAGCAATTGTGAATGAGTAGAATTTATACTCGGATCTTCTTCCAACAATTCGCAAGCATGACTAATAGAAGAAAGTGGGTTTCGAATTTCGTGAGCGATATTGACGGTAAGCCTACCAAGGGCAGCAAGCTTTAACTGTTGTGCTTGCACCTGGATATGACTCATGTCTTCAAGAAAAATTACTACACTTGCCTTGCTCTCACCTCTTACAGGTACAAACCGTGTTCGTACCAACGCATTGCTAACTGGAATGCGCAACAAATCAAAGTTGGTATTCGAATCTCCGCGCCAAGCCTTTAATCTTTCCGCTAGAAGTGGGGCATGATCAGCAAGCATCAGCTTTACAAGAACCTCGGATGATAAACCGATAAGTTTCTCTGCATGAAAATTACGTTGCCGGATCTCATCATTAGCATCCACTATAAGTACACCATCTTGCATATCCTGGATTACCAGTTGATTAATTTCTGCCATATTTGCCAAATCAATCCCACGCTGCAGCGCCAGTTGCTCGCTGACAACAATATGCCTAGCAAGTCGATGAGCCAACCATGCCACAGCAAAATAACTCATGCTAAGCAAACCTGCCTGCAAATATTGGGCATGATAACCCTCCATATAGAGCAGGGTATAAGACTCTTCCAATAAAATGCCAATGCTGGCGACTGAAGCATAAAACAGCGACAGCTTGCCACGACTGATCAGCCCCGCTGCAGCTAATGACGCCAGCAACAATAAGCCTAGTCCGCTTTGTATCCCGCCACTGAAATGCACCAAAATAGATATAAACAGGACGTCACTACAGATTTGAAATGCGATCTGCCAGTTAAAACGAGGCAAACGTATGCGTATCAGCAGCATTGATATTCCACAAAATAGGAAGTAGGTCAACGCTGCATAGAGAAAAAATTGTGGGTTGTAGGAACCGAAAACGGGATTACGCACCATCCATGTGATCATAATGATTACACTTGCCACCATTATGCGATACACATTGAAATAGAAAAGCGAACGCCAGAATTGTTTGGGGTGTGCAGCTTCTGGCGTGCTGGAAGTCGACTGCCACAATTTTGATTGCGGCAAAGGATTAATCATGGGTGAAATA
>SMVB01198539.1_pt1 | contig 26966 bp, 18 predicted proteins | sample 2456461 | NCBI WGS metagenome assembly SMVB01 (sample SAMN11095934, study PRJNA526329) | marine sediment metagenome | biome: Marine sediment; feature: Surficial sediment; material: Deep marine sediment; isolation source: Hadal surficial sediment | place: Pacific Ocean | collected 2014-05 | depth...
ACTACCTGCTCGACGGCGAGCGCGCCTACCGCGCTGGCGATCCGGGCGCGCTCTTCGTCATGCTGAAGCTCGAGCCCGCGACGCCCGGCACCGACGAAGGCTGGGTCTACGGGACGCTCACCGCCGACGGAACGCGGGTGACGGCGTCGGGGCGCATCGAGTCCTGCATGGACTGCCACGTGGACGAGGGGCGCGACCGGATGTACGGCCATCGCCGCCCGCGACAGCTCGCGCGCTAGCAGGCTATCGGAGTAGTCGCGGTTCGCGAGGTGCCGGGCATCGGATGCAGATCAAGGAGCAATAAGATTCCCCATGGTTGGATACCACTTGGGACCTTGGCGCGACGCAGAGCTGCTCTCGAGGCTCGGTGCATCGCGGATCGCGAATACTCCGACTGCCTGCTAGCCCTCGGCGCTCCAGGGGTTCGTGGCCCAGATCGTCAGCTCGGGGATGAACCCGCGGTCGTCCATCTCGAGCGCGGTGATCGTCGCGTGCGCGATGTCCTCGGACCGGAGCTTCTTGGGGTCGAGCGCACGCTCCGGGTCGCGGCCGCCGAAGCCCGTCTGGACCTCGCTCGGGTTGATCTGGATGACGCGCACGTCGCTCGGGCGTAGTTCGGCCTGCCAGCACTGGGTCATGGCCGCGAGGCCGAACTTCGTCGAGGTGTAGGCGGTGCCCGTCGCGTAGCCGCGCTTGGCGGCGGTCGATGCAATGTTGACGATCGCTCCGCGCCCGGCGGCGCGAAAGTGGGGGAGGGCGTGCTTCGCCATCATCGCCGCCCCGAGCACGTTGGTGCGCCACATGGCCTCGAACACGTCCGGATCGAGCTCTTCCAGCGACATCCGCCGGCCCCAGCCGGCGTTGTTGACGAGGACGTCGAGACCGCCGAGGTGCTCTGTCGCGGCGGCGACGATCGCCTCGGCGTCGGTCCCGACGTCGCCGGCGACGGCGTGCGCTCCCAGCTCGGCGGCGCGGGCCTCGAGGCGCCCCTCGTCGCGGCCGTTGACGACCACGCGCGCGCCGCGTTCGAGGGCGGACTGCGCGATGGCGGCGCCGATCCCAGCGCTACCGCCGGTCACGAGCATGCGTGCATGGGTGAGGTTCATCGGGTCAGTCTCCCGCGAATGCGGCGCCGTACTCGTTCGTCGGGTCGCGGTACATCGAGTGCAGGTGATCGAGCGGGTTGCCGCCGAGGTCCTGGCAGGCGTACTCGACGATCACGGACGGTCCCTGGACGCGGTAGGAGACGTCGCTCGGGTTGTCCGTCGGGCCGCTCCACGCGAAGACCATCTCGTCGATCTCGGCCTCGAGCGCGCGCATGCGTCGGTCGGCGATCGGCTGCGGGAGGTCGCCTACGAAATGGCGGAGGAGCTTCGCGAGGAGCGCGCGCTGGTCTTCGTCGAAGGTGCTGCACGCGACACCCTCCGGCGTAGGCACGACGCCGTCCCGTCCCGGACCCGCGAGGATGCGCCCGCGCTTCGGGCCGAGGATCGCCGCCTCCCGCTGGTCTTCGGAGAGCGAATTGACGAGCGCGAACCCATCAACGACCTCGCCGCGCAGGGGGACGATCTCCGCGTCGGCGCGCCGGTAGGAGGAGGGTTGCGTGCCGATGAACGACGGAGACATGGTTGCGTGCTCGCCGTCGAACGCGAGGTTGAGCGCGATGTGGTGGCCGTCGAGCTGGAGCGCCCAGGCCTCGTCCGCGGACGGCTCGCCGAAGATCACGAGCCAGAAGTTCTCGGCGCCGAAGCCGACGCGCGGTGCGCCGCCGCGCAGCAGCCGATCGTCCGCGAGCATGATGTCGCGCATCTTCGCGTAGCCCTGCGGGCTGAGTACGGTGGCGAGCAGGTCGCACGCGCGTTCGAGCTGATCTTCCGAGAGATCGCCGAGTCGTGCGCCGCCCTCGTTCGCGCTCGGCGGCACGTTGGTCCAGTTCGTTCGCTCGGGGCTGTCGAGTGTGAGCGCGCACTTTGCGCGGAGGTCGTCGTCGAGCGACGCGAGGAACGCGCGCGCGGCCACGGCCATGGCGGCTGCCGAGCCCGGGTCACGTGCCGGCGGCGCGTAGGTCGCGAGGACGCGGCTCACCTCCGACGGGTGATCCTGCGGCGAGCGGAATGCGACGGCCCCGAGGAGCAGGGCCAGGAACAGTGTGGGCAGCGCGATTCTCTTCATGGTGCCACCAGCTTCCCCCAGGAACCGCGAGAAGGCAAGGGGCGCCCGCAACGGTCCCCGCCCGCAGCGGTATCATCGCTTCTCGATGCCCGTCCTCCCCATCCTCGCCCTGCTCGCCACGGCTTCCGACGAAGCGCACGTCGACTTCGCGCGCGAGGTGCGCCCGATCCTGGCGCGCAACTGCTTCGTCTGCCACGGACACGACGAGTCGAGCCGTGAAGAGGACCTGCGCTTCGACTCGTTCGAGGCGGCGACGCGCGACCGGGGCGGGTACCAGGCGATCGTCCCGGGGGACAGCGCGGAGAGCGAGGCGTACCTGCGAATCACGGACGACGCGGATCCGATGCCACCGGCCGATTCCGGGCATTCACTCACCGCGGATGAGATCGATGTGCTGCGCCGCTGGATCGATCAGGGCGCCGAGTACGCGCCCCATTGGGCGTTCGTCCCGCCCGTCCGCCCGGATCTGCCGCCGGTGCGCGATATGGAGTGGCCGAAGAGCGGCATCGACCGGTTCGTGCTCGCGCGGCTCGAACGCGAAGGGCTCGCGCCATCAAGGGCGGCCGAGCCTTGGACGCTCGCGCGCCGCGTGAGCCTCGACATCACCGGGCTGCCGCCGACCTACGACGAGGCGCGCGCATTCGTCCGCGACGAGCGCGAGGACGCCTACGAGCGCTACGTCGAACGCTTGCTCGCGTCGCCGGCCTACGGCGAGCGTTGGGCGAGCGTCTGGCTCGACCTCGCGCGCTACGCCGACTCGACGGGGCACGGCTCCGACCCCTTGCGCGTCATCTGGCGCTACCGCGACTGGGTGATCGACGCGCTCAACGCGAACATGCCCTTCGATCAATTCACGATCGAGCAGCTCGCGGGGGACCTCTTGCCGGAGCCGACGCTCGATCAGCGGCTCGCCACGGCGTTCCATCGCAACACGATGACGAACACCGAGGGCGGGACGGACGACGAGGAGTTCCGCGTCGCCGCCGTGAAGGACCGCGCGATCACGACCGCGCAGGTGTGGCTCGGGCTCACGTTGGGCTGCGCCCAGTGCCACAGCCACAAGTACGACCCCTTGAGCCAGGCGGAGTTCTACTCCTTCTTTGCGTTCTTCAATCAAACGGAGGATAGCGACAAGAACGACGACCGCCCGCGCCTCGAGACGCCGCGCGCTTCGGACCTCGCGGCCGTCGCGGCGCTGCGCGAGCGGATCGGCGCCCTGGAGGCGGAGCTCCTGGACCCCGCGCGCGACGTGAGCGCGGCGCTCGCGGCGTGGGAGGCCGAACAGCGCGCCGCCATGGGCGGCTGGCGCGTACTGGAGGCGACGGCGCTCCGGTCCGAGGGCGAGGCCATCCTCGTGCGGCTCCACGACGACTCGATCCTCGCGATCGGCGCGTCCCCCGACACGGACGTCACCACGATCGAAGCGACGAGCCCGCTCGCGGACGTCACCGCGGTGCGCCTGGAGGTCCTGCCGCACGAATCGCTCCCGCGGGGCGGCCCGGGCCGGGCGCCGGGGATCGGCAACCTCGTACTGAACGACTTCCGTCTCGAGGCCGCGCCGGTCGCCGGCGGAGCCCCGAATGCGCGCTTCGTGCGCGTCACGAACCTCGGCTCGGGCGTGCCGCTCTCGCTCGCCGAAGTCGAGGTGGAGAGCGGTGGCGAGAACGTCGCGCTCGGCGGCACAGCGACGCAGTCCAGCGCCGCCTACGGGGGCGCGGCGGCGCGCGCGATCGACGGCAACACGGACGGGCAGTACTTCGAGGGGCGCTCGGTCACGCACACGCGGGCCGAGGACGACCCGTGGTGGGAGCTCGACCTCGGCCGCGAGTTCGCGCTCGATCGGATCCGCCTGTGGAACCGCACCGACGGCGGGCTCGAATCGCGTCTCTCCGGGTTCGTCGTCGAGGCGCTCGACGCGGAGCGCCGCACCGTGTGGACCGCCGGTATCCGGCGGCCGCCGCGCCCGGACCTCGAGCTCGACCTGACCGGCGGGTTCGGGGAGGTCCTGCTCGCGAACGCGAGCGCGGACTTCAGCGATCCGGAATGGGCCGTTGAGCTCGCGATCGACACGGATACGACAGGCTCGAAGGGCTGGGGTCTGAACCCGAGCCTCGGGGGCGTTCATACCGCCGTGTTCGAGACGGCGAGCGGACTGGCGGGCACGCGCCTCCGCTTCACGCTCCGCCAGGAGTTCGGCGGTCAGCACACGCTCGGTCGCTTTCGGCTCGCCGTGACCGACCGGCCGCGCCCGGTGCGCGCGCTCCCGCGCGAGGTGGCTGCGGCGCTCGCGACGCCGGCCGCCGAGCGCACGGAAGCGGACGATCTCGCGCTCCGGCTCCACTACCGGACGATCGACCCCGAGCTCGCGTCGGTCCGGACGGAGCTCGCGGGGCTCGAGCAGGAGCTCGCCGCGCTCGCCGTCCCGACGACGCCCGTGATGGTCGAGCTCGCGCCGGACATGCGGCGCGCGACGCACGTCCTCCTCCGGGGGAACTTCCTCACTCCAGGTGAAGCGGTCGAGCCGGGCGTCCCCGCCGCCTTGCACGATTGGCCCGAGAGCGAACCGCGCAACCGGCTGGGCCTCGCGCGCTGGCTCGTCCGGCCCGAGAATCCGCTCATGGCGCGCGTCGCCGTGAATCGGACGTGGGCGCGGGTCTTCGGGCGGGGGATCGTCACCACGGAAGAGGACTTCGGCACCCAGGGTCGCCCGCCGACGCATCCCGCGCTGCTCGATTGGCTCGCGCGCGAGTACGTCGAGAGCGGCTGGGACACGAAGGCGCTGCTGAGGGCGATCGTGACCTCGGCCACCTACCGGCAGGCCTCGGACGTGTCGCCCGCGGAGCTCGCGCGCGATCCGGAGGGGGAGCTGTACGCGCGCGGGCCGCGGTTCCGGATGGATGCGGAGATGGTGCGCGACGTGGTGCTCGCGACGAGCGGGCTGCTCTCCCGCCGGATGCACGGCCCGTCGGTGTTCCCGCCGCAGCCTGAAGGCATGTGGCAGGCCGCGTTCAACGGCCAGCGGACCTGGACGGAGAGCACGGGCGAGGATCGCTACCGGCGCGCGCTCTACGTGTTCCTGCGCCGGACGATCCCGTACCCGTCGCTCGCCACGTTCGACGCGACGAGCCGGGAGACGTGCACGATGCGCCGCACGCGCACGAATACGCCGTTGCAGGCGTTCGTGACACTGAACGACCCCGCGTACGTCGAGGCGGCCCAGGCGTTCGCGCGGCGCATCGTGCGCGAGGGCGGGGAAAGCGCGCGCGAGCGTGCGGCCTACGGCCTCGCGCTCTCGCTCCTGCGCCCACCGGACGACGAGCGCGTGGCGGTCGCCCTGGCGCTATTCGAGAGCGAGCTCGCGCACTACGCCGCCGACGAAGCCGCCGCGCTCGCGCTCGCGACCGAGCCCCTCGGCCCCCTGGAGGAAGGCGAGTCCGCGCCGGAGCTCGCCGCCTGGACGGTCGTCGCGAACGTGCTGCTCAACCAGGATGCCGTGCTGGTGAAGGACTGAAGCCATGGTTCACCCGATAGCGCTGACGCGGCGCCACTTCCTGCACGACTGCAGCGTGGGTCTCGGTGCGATCGCGGCGTCCGCGCTCCTCGCGGAGGACGTGTGCGCGGACGGCTCCCGGTCGAGCCTGCCGCGGGCACGACCGCGCGCGAAGAGCGTGATCTACCTCCAGATGTCCGGCGCTCCGCCGCAGCACGACCTCTTCGATCCCAAGCCGAAACTGCAGGAGCTGAACGGCCAGCTCTGCCCGGACTCGTTCATCGAAGGCCGGCGGCTGCCCTTCATCAAGGGCCACCCGACGCTGCTCGGCTCGCCGTACCCCTCCGTGCGCGTGGGCAGGCACGGCACGCGGATCACCACGACCATGCCGTACTTCAAGGGCATCGTCGATGACGTCACGCTCATCCGCTCGATGTGGACGGACCAGTTCAACCACTCGCCCGCGGACCTCTTCATGTTCACGGGCTCGCCGAATACCGGCGCCGCGTCGATGGGCTCGTGGATCACGTACGGCCTCGGGTCCGTGAACGCGAACCTGCCCGGCTTCGTCGTCATGGTCTCGGGCGGGAGCGACCCGACCGGCGGCAAGAGCCTCTGGTCCGCGGGCTTCCTGCCCTCGGAGTACCAGGGCGTGCGACTGCGCGGGCAGGGCGACCCGGTGCTCTACGTCTCCGACCCGGCCGGCATGACGCGCGATGTGCGCCGCCGCAGCCTCGACGCCCTCCGCCGCCTCAACGAGCTCGAGCATGCGGAGTCGGGCGATCCGGAGACGAAGAGCCGCATCGAGCAGTACGAGCTCGCGTTCCGCATGCAGACCTCCGTGCCCGAGGTGATGGACATCGCGCGCGAGCCGCAGGACGTGATCGAGCTCTACGGCGCACGACCGGGCGAAGCTTCATTCGCGAACAACTGCCTCCTCGCGCGGCGCCTCGTCGAGCAGGGCGTACGCTACGTCCAGCTCTACGACTGGGGCTGGGACATGCACGGCACGGGTCCGGACAACGACCTCGTCACGGGCCTCCCACGGAAGTGCAAGGAGGTCGACCGCCCGATCGCGGCGCTCGTGCTCGATCTCAAGCGGCGCGGCCTTCTCGACGAGACGCTCGTCGTCTGGGGCGGCGAGTTCGGACGCACATCGATGAACGAGAAGCGCGACGGCTCGATCTACCTCGGTCGCGACCACCACCCGGACTGCTTCACGATCTGGCTCGCGGGCGCGGGCATCGCGGGTGGCCGCGTGCTCGGCGCGACCGACGAGCTCGGCTACACAATCGAGTCCGACCCCATCGGCGTACACGACCTCCAGGCGACGATCCTGGCCCTGCTCGGACTCGATGCCGCGACGTTCCGCTACCCCTACCTCGGTCTGGAACAGCGCCTCATCGGCCCCGCCGACGGGCCGCGAGTTGTGACGTTGTAATTCGAAGCCGGGACAACCCCGCCGCAAGACCCGATCCCGTGCTGATTTTCCGCGGCAATCACGGACTGGAATGACCGTGGCGAGGCCAAGTATGCTCGCCCTTCGGGCCGCCGCGAAGGGGCCAACCGCGGTCGCAGGCCAGCCCAACTCCCGGGGCTCCCGATGTCCTCGTTCGCTGAACCAGAGTCGGCAGCACACAGTCGACCGGCACGTATCGAGACGACCACCTCGCAATCCTGGCTCGTTCCGTGTGAGCCGGTACCGTCGAACAGCGCTGGAGGACGTGCTCGGAGTCCCCGACGTGCGCGTGCATCACGAGCGGCTCCGCGTACCGACCGCCGTCACCGAGTGCAGCGACAACTCTAGGCCGAGATCGTCCATGGCGACTCCGTAGGGTCCGCTTCACGGCCATGACCGTTCAAGCTGGGCTAGCCTGAATTCCTCGCGCCGATCGCGCGGCCGACCGCAGCGAGGAACACCTCGGAGGTCCAGGGCTTGTGCACGACATCGACCCCGTGCTCCTCCAGGAAATCGGGGGCGAGCGCTTCGATCCCGTAGCCCGTCATGAAGAGGATGCCGACGTCGGGCGAGCGGCGCTTGATCGCCTCGAACGCGTCCCGGCCGTTCTGCTTGGGCATGACCACGTCCAGGATGACGAGGTCCGTCTCGTCGGCCATGATGTCGTGCAGTCGGACGGCGTCCTCTCCGTCGCGAGCGAGCGTCACGCGGTAGCCGGCGCTCACGAGCACTCTCTGAACGAGCCGCCGGATCGACTCGGAGTCGTCAGCCACGATCACGTGCCGGCCGCTGCGCTCGACCTGCTCCGAGTTCGGCGCGCTGCTCTCGCTCGCTTCGTGCTCGCCCCCGACATCGCCGGCGTACGGCAGTCGGAGCTCGAAGAGTGTGCCCTCGCCGGGGTGGCTCCGCACGGTGATCTCGCCGCCGTGCTGGTGAGCGATGCCATGCACCATCGAGAGCCCGAGCCCGGTCCCGTGCCCCACGTCCTTCGTCGTGAAGAACGGCTCGAAGATCCGCTCCTGCACGTCGGCGGGGATGCCCACGCCGTCGTCCTGGACGCCGAGGACGATCGATCCACCGTCGTCCCCGACGCCGCGGTCGTGCCGCAGGCTCAATTCGATCCGACCGCCGCCTGCCGTGGCGTCGCGCGCGTTCAGGCACAGGTTCATGACGGCCTGCTCGAGCTGCCCCGCATCGGCGCGGACCGTCGCAGGGTCGGCCATGGGTTCGAACGCGAGCTCGACGTCCGCGGGGATGACGCGCCGGAGGAGCTTCAGCACGTTGCCCACGAGTTCGTTCAGGTCCACCCTGCGCGTCTGCAGGATCTGGCGCCGGCCGATCGCGAGGAGTTGGTTCGTGAGGTCGGCCGCGCGTTCTGCGGCCGAGAGGATCTCGGCCAGGGAGGCCCGATCCTCGGGCGAGGCATCCGGGTCCTCGAGCAGCTCCGCATTGCCGAGGATGACCGAGAGCAGGTTGTTGAAGTCGTGGGCCACCCCGCCGGCGAGGCGCCCGATTGCCTCGAGTTTGTGGGCTTGGAGCAGTTCGTCTTCCAGCTTCGTCCGGGCGGACTCGGCCTCCCTGTGCTTGGCGGCGAGGTACGCGGTCGCGGCCTGGTCGGCCACCTCCGCGGCGAAGACGATCTCGTCGTCGCGCCACCTGCGCGGGGCACCGACGTGCTCGTGGCAGACGACTCCGATCATGCGGCCGGAGACGCGCATGACGGAGTCGAGCATCGACGTGATCCCGAGTACGTCGAGGTAGCCCGTGGCGAACTCGCGGGTCCTGGGATCCTGGACGGCGTCGTCAGCGGCGAGAGCCCGCCCCGCGTCGAGGGCTTCGAAGTAGCGCGGATAGTCCTTCGCGTGGAGCCGCACGCCGTCCGAGTGCGCGCGTGCGCCGAGCTCGTAGAGCGTGATGCACTCGAGCGTCGCGCCCTCGTCGGTGAGGAGCCACAGGCTGACGCGCTCGACGCCCATCACCTCGGCGACGAGGCGCACGATGTGCTTCGATGCCGCGAGGAAGTCGCCGCTCGCCATCTCCGGAGTGCGTGCGATCGCGAGGATCGCCGCCTGGAACTTCCCGTCCAGCGCTGGCAGGTAGCCCGAGGATCCTCCGCGGAAGATGTAGAGGCCGTCCCCGCCGGCTCCGATGGACACGCGGGCCACTCGGGCGAGGAAGGGCCGGCCGTTCTTCGGCGTGCACCGGCATGGCCTGTCCGCATGCTCCGAGTCGCTCTCGAGCGCGCAGCGCTGCGCCAGGCGCTCGCCCTCGAACTGCCCGGGTTCGAAGCCGAACAGGCTCTCGGCCGCGCGATTGGCCGCGGCCACCACGCCGCCCGAGTCCACGACGAGCGCGGCCACGGTGGAGCCGGCCAGGAACTCCGCGAGAAACTGGACCGTTGAATCCACGTCCGATCCTCCGCGGTCATTGTACGCCGGCCGTGACCGACCTGGCGAGCCTGCCCCCCGAAGGGGTCCGTTCGGGGGAATTCCGGCGTGGTATACCGGGCGGCCTCTGGTGGAGCCAGGCCTCCTGCAATAGGATTCCGCACTCACGATCGCCGCGTCGTCCCTCTCGCCGAATGCCATGATCCAACCGGGAACCCAAGCACCCGATTTCGAGCTCGACAGCCACCTCGACCGCGCCGTCAAGGCGTCCAGCTTCGCGGGGACCAAGAACCTGCTCCTGGTCTTCTACCCGCTCGACTTCACGCCAACCTGAAGCATCGAGATCCCCGGCCTCAATGCTCTCCTCGGAGAGTTCGAGGCCGCCGATACCCAGGTTCTGGGTATCTCTGTCGACTCCAAGTTCTGTCACAAAGCGTGGTCCGAGAGCTTCGGCGGGATCGCCTTCCCGCTGCTCGCCGACTTCAACCCGAAGGGCGCGATGGCGCTCAACTACGGCGTCATGCTCGAAGACAAGGGCATCACCGACCGAGCCACGGTGCTCATCGGCAAGGACGGCAAGGTGCTCTGGTCCGAGTCCGTCGGGCCGGGCGGGGCGCGCATCCCCGGCGATTTGCTGGCGAAGGTCAAGGAACTCTGCGGGTAGAGCCCCGGGCGAACGGCGCCGCGCGATCGGCCGGCCGCTATCCTGGGCTCGCCCGGATCCCCTCGAGGAGTTCCCCATGACCCGCCCGCGGACCGTCCGCGCCCTCGCCCTCGTCATCGCCTTCTCGCTCGCCGCGCCGTCGTCGCGCGCGTCGCAGTCGCGGCGCGACGGCTACGACTACTACGGCGCAACCCGCGCGCTCGTCCGGCGCGGGACGCAGGCGCTGATCCTCTGCAACGGGCTCTTTGTCTCCGAGCGCTCACTCGACGAGGTGTACGCGCAGGAGCTCACGTTCGGCGGCATCCCGCTGCTCCATCCGCGTGACGGGGGGGTGACGATCGACCGCGAGCGCCGGACGGTGCTCGTCGGCGGTGGTGGGAACGACCCGATCCCGGCGATGCGCGCGGTCTACCGCCAGGGCCTCGGCGCGGTGATCCTCTCGCCGCGCCAGACGTTCGCGGACATCGAGGCCCTCCCCGAGCTCACGCTGCCTCCGCTCGCAGGGAATCCCGACACGATCCCGTGGCCCGACGGCGATCTCCTCTCCGACGCGCCGCTCCCCGCCGACATCGACCTGGACGCGCTCGCCGCGGCGTCGAACTGGGCGTTCGATCCCGAGGCTCAGCCCCAGCCCGCGCGGACCACCATCAGTGTGCTCGTCGTGTACGGCGGCCGGATCGTGCACGAGCGGTACGCGCCCGGGTTCGACCGGACGACGCGGACGCGCATCTACTCGGTGTCGAAGAGCATCGGCGTCACGCTCATCGGCATGCTGGTGGAGCGCGGCGAGCTCTCGCTCGACGGCCCGCTCGGCCTCGAATGGCTGCCGCGAGGGCGGGACGCGGACACGGACCCGCGGCAGGCGATCACGCTCGAGGACCTGCTCCATATGTCGAGCGGGCTCGAGTCGGTGGACAACGCGGGGAACGCCGACGTGACCGGCTCGGGGCTCAGCTACTGGGGCGGAGCGAGCTCAGTCGCGGCCGCGCTCTCGCGCGGCCTCGTGCGCGAGCCCGGGACGCACTGGGACTACGAGAACTACGACACCCTACTCGCTGTGCACGCCATGAAGCGGGCGCTCGGCGGCGGGCAGGCGTACCTCGAGTTTCCGCGCCGCGCCCTCTTCGACAAGCTCGGGATGCGCAGCACCATCGTCGGCACGGACCGGATGGGCGACTTCATGCTGAGCAGCCAGATCTACACGAATGCGCGCGACCTCGCCCGCTTCGGCCTGCTGTACCTCCGGGGCGGCGAATGGAACGGCGAGCAGCTCATCTCGCGCGAGTGGATCGACTTCGTCCGCACGCCGGCCCCGTCGACGGCGGCCACCGGTCGGTTCTACGGCGGCCAGTGGTGGCTCTCCCGCGAGGGTGAAGCCGGCGCGATCCCGGACGCGTTCTCCGCCCGGGGCAACCGCGGCAACTACATCACAATCGTGCCGTCACTCGAGCTCGTCGTCGTCCGCAGGGGCCTCGACCGCTCCGCGGCCGGAGACCGGGGCTTCGACATGACCGAGTTCGTGCGCAGGGTCGCCAAGGCGTTCGGCGCCTGACCGCGCCCGGCCCGTTCACCGGGCGCGCAGCTCCACAGGGTCGTGCCGTCGCTCGAGCTCGTCGTCATGCGCAGGGGCCTCGACCGGTCCGCGGCCGGGGACCGGGGTCTCGACACGACGGCGCTCGTGCGCAGGGTCGCGAAGGCGTTCGGGGCCTGACCACGCCCGGTCCGTTCACCGGGCGCGCAGCTCCACAGGGTCGTGCCGTCGCTCGAGCTGGTCGTCATGCGCAGGTGCCTCGACCGGTCCGCGGCCGGGGACCGGGGCTTCGACACGACGGCGTTCGTGCGCAGGGTCGCGAAAGCGTTCGGGGCCTGACCGGGCCCGGTCCGTTCACCGGGCGCGCAGCTCCACGAGACCCGCGTCCACGTATTGGCCGCCGGCTGTCTGGTGGCAGTGGATGGCGAGCGCGTTGGAGCCCGCGTGCAGGCTCGCCGCGGCCTCGCGCGCGACGGGTACCAGCTCGTAGGACGTGACGTAGCCGCCGAGGCGCACGGCGAGTACGCCGTTGAGGTAGACCTCGACGTCCTCGTCGTGGTGCAGCAGCAAACGGATCTCGCCCTCGGTCGACGCGAGGTCGAGCTCGCGCCGCAGCCAGATGTCGTTCGTCTTCCAGGTCGTGCCGACCGCGGACCCCGGCGTCGAGGGCTCGCCGAAGCCGCCGGGCCCCACGCTCCAAGTGGAGTCGTCGTAGTCGGGCGTGGTCCACGGCCCCGTCGGCGCCTCGGTCGTGTAGCGCCACGTCACCTCGCTCGTGGCGGACGTCGGCGCGAGCGTGCGAATCCGGGGCGGGGGCGCGTACAGGCGGCGGGCCGCCGCGGCGCTCTCCGCGGGCAGCTTGAGCACAGCGCGGTCGTAGGTGAGCGCGCCGTTGACCTCGATCTCGACGTCCGTCGTCTGGGTGTACACCGCCGCCGCGAGGCCGCGCCAGACGAGCGGCTCGAGCCGCCCGAGGAGGGCCAGGTAGGCGGCTCCGAGCTCCTCGCGCGTCGCGAAGCTCCTGTAGCCCCAGCTCCCCTCGTCCCGCCACGTGTGTCCGGGGAGCGGCAGCCCGAGCCCGCCGAACTCCCCGAGGACCGCCGCGCGCGTCTCCTCGAGCGGCGGCATGGCTGGACCCGGGTAGCGGTGCAGGTCGAAGACGTCGCCGACGCCCCGGTCGGTCCATCCGCTGGCGGAGTTCACGAGGCGCGTCGGGTCCCACTCGCGGACGAGCGCGGCGATGCGCTCGGTGTCCCACTGACCCCAGCCCTCGTTGTACGGCACCCACATGACGATCGAGGGATGGCCCTGGAGGCCGTCGATCATCGCGCGCAACTCACGCTCGTAGGCCCGCGCCGACTCGGCGCTGCGCTCGATGTCCGGCGCGTCATCTCCGATGTAGGCGTCGCCGGAGGGCATGTCCTGCCACACGAGGATCCCGAGCCGGTCGCACCACGTGTACCAGCGCTGCGGCTCGACCTTGACGTGTTTGCGCGCGAGGTTGAAGCCGAGCCGCCGCGTCACTTCGAGGTCGTAGCGCAGCGCCTCGTCGGTCGGTGCCGTGTAGAGCCCGTCCGGCCACCAGCCCTGGTCGAGCAGGCCGTACTGGAAGAGCGGCGCGCCGTTCAGGAACAGCCGAAGTACACCGGCGTCGTCCTTGGCGAGCTCGATCGAGCGCAGGCCGATGTAGCTCGTGACGCGGTCGAGCTCCGCGCCGCCCTCGGCCACGAGCGTGAGCTCGAGGTCGTAGAGGAACGGGTCGTCGGGGGACCAGGGACGCGCGCCCTCGATCTCGAGCAGGATCGGCTGCCCCGCCGGCGCGTGCCCGGTCGCGAGCGGGCGGCCGCCTGCGCTGGCCCGCGCGTGCACCACGAGGCCGTCCTTGGAGGTGACGTCGGCGTCGATCCGGACGGTGCCCAACGCGGGGTCCGTGGCGAAGCGCAGGTTCGCGATGTGCGCGGCCGGCACGCTCTCCAGCCACACCGTCTGCCAGATGCCCGTCACCGCCGTGTACCAGATCCCGCCGGGCTTACGCACCTGCTTGCCGCGCGGCTGGAAGCCCGCGTCGGTCGGATCCCAGACGGAGACGACGATGCTGTTCGCGCCTTCGCGCAAGGCGTCCGCCACGTCGAAGAAGAAGGCGTCGTAGCCGCCGCGGTGCGTGCCGACCTCTGTGCCGTTCACCCACACGCGGCACTCCCAGTCGACTGCGCCGAAGTGCAGGAGCACGCGGCGCCCATCCGAGCTCGCCGGTGCAGTGAACGAACGGCGGTACCAGAGGCGCTGATCCGGTCCGACCGTCCGCGTGACCCCGGACAGGGTCGACTCGACGCAGAACGGCACGAGGATCTCGCCGTCCCATTCATCAGGCCGCGGAGCATCCTTCGCGCGGATCGCGTAGTCCCAGCGTCCGTTCAGGTTCGACCATTCGTCGCGAACGAGCTGCGGCCGCGGGTACTCCGGCCATGGCAGATCCTGCGAGACCTCCGCCGCCCAGCGCGTGAGCAGCCGGTGTGGCCGCGCTTCGGCTGCGTCCTGCTGAGCCCCGGCGAATGGCGCGATCAGGAGCACGAGCACCGAGGGGAGTCGAATCGTCCTCTGCTGCTTCACACCCCGTACCGTAAGGGCATGATCACCATCCGCAAGTCCGAAGAGCGCGGACACGCGAACCACGGCTGGCTCGACGCGTACCACACGTTCTCGTTCGCGAGCTACCACAACCCTGACTTCATGCACTTCGGCCCGCTGCGCGTCCTCAACCAGGATCGCGTGGCGGCCGGTCAGGGTTTTCCGACGCACGCGCACGACAACATGGAGATCGTGACCTACGTCCTCGAAGGCGTGCTCGAGCACAAGGACAGCATGGGCAACGGGTCGCAGATCCGGCCGGGTGAAGTGCAGTTCATGTCCGCGGGCACGGGCGTCACGCACAGCGAGTTCAACGCCTCGTCCGACGAAGGCCTGCACCTCCTGCAGATGTGGGTGTTCCCGCTGGAGCAGGGGATGACACCGCGCTACGAGCAGAAAGCCTTCCCCGCGGAAGAGCTCCGCGGGAGTCTGCGCCTCGTCGTCTCGCCAGACGGCGCGGACGGTTCGGTCACGATCGGCCAGGACGCGCGCCTCTATGCGGGCAAGCTCGCCGAAGGCGAGCGCGCCGAGCTGCCGCTCGCCGAGGGTCGCATCGCCTGGCTCCACGTCGCCCGTGGCCACGTGAACCTCAATGGAGGCGACCTCGCCCCTGGCGACGGAGCGGCGATCCGCGAGGAGGCGCTACTCGCGATCGAGGGTAAGGGTGATGCCGAGGTCGTGCTGTGGGACTTGCCCGCTTGACGAAGCCCCAAGCAGGGCATGGTCGTCCAGCGGTTAGACGCCTCGTCCAGGATGTGGACCGGATCCTGAAGGCCGCGGGGGGTGCGAGGAGGCACGCGATTTGCGGAGTCTTGGGGCGACCCATCGGCAAGAACCAGAAAGAGGCCACTCGTGACGACCCGCTTCCATGATCCCGATCGACGCCCGTATCGCAGTGCCTGGGGGCGCGTCGCCTCCGCCCTCCATGCCGCGCTCCCTGTCGGCCTGCCGGTCGTGATCGGAACCCTCGGTCTCGCCGCGTCGACACCTGCCGCGCAAGTGTCGACGGGTTCGCACAGCAGCCGGGTGTCCATTCGCATCCAGGCGCCGAACCTCGGGAGGCTCTCCGCGACGACCCTCGCGCGGAGCGGGCGGTTCATCCTGACGGGTAGTGACTTCGGGGACTCGCAAGGCACTTCGCAGGTCGTGGTCGGCGGCCTGGACGCCATCGCGACCAAGTGGGCCGATATGGAGATCCACGCCTACGTTCCCGAGCAGGCCGCGCTCGGGGCGGTCGTCGTCGCGGTGAGCACTTCGACCGGGACGAGCAATCCCCTGCCGCTCACCGTGACCCTGCGCCAGCCCGACGAGCGCATGCAGTGGCGCTTCCAGATGGACGACTACACCCCGTCCCAGTTCATCGCGGTCGCGCCCGACGGATCGATCTACGTGAGCGACATCGCGCGGCTCTACAAGCTGAGCCCGGGCGGCGCCCTCCTCTGGGTCGTGCAGGGCGCTGGTGGCGGCCGGCCGATCTCCTTCGCGACCGACGGCACGATCTACACCGGCGGCGCGCCGGCGCCGGGCGTTCCAGGGACGCTCGTGCGCGCCCTGAACCCGGACGGCTCGACCCGGTGGACGATCCCGACTGGCGGCGGCCAGGCGCTCCTCGCCGGACCCAACGTCGGGCCCGACGGCAACGTCTACGCGGTGCAGGACTCGAGCAGCTCGGGCGGGGGCCTGGGCCACTTCTCCGTCGATGCGAACGGCAACCTGCGCTTCAGCCACGTGCAGTTCTTCAGCTTCGTCGGCGGCAACTCGGAGATCACGTTCGGCGACGGCCACTTCTACGCGAGCTGGGAGTTCACCGCCGACAGTCCCGCCACCGTCCACGCATTCGACATGAGTAGCGGGAACCTGTTGTGGGACGCCGGCGACGTCGGCGTCTCCAACAGCGGCTACCCGATCCTCGATCCCTCCGGGCGCCTCATGCTGATCTGGGGCCAGATCGGCATCGTGGCAGTGACGCCCGATGGGGATCCGGACTGGATCTCGGTGCACCCCGGCAGCACCAACGTGCTGCTCCAACCGACCGTCGGCGCCCAGGGCAAGCTGTACACGGGCGACTGGCTCGGCGTGGAGTTCTGGGCCCTCGACCCCGACGGCAACACGATCTGGGCGGGGCCGAACGACTCGCACATGTTGCACCGTCTGCGCATCACGCCCGACGAGACGTTGCTCGTGGCGACGGGTACGAACACGTTCGGGGAGCCCCAGTGGCTGCGCGGCTACTCGTCCGCCGACGGTTCGCTCATCTGGCATGTGCCGTTCGACCCGGAGAATGGCGTGAACCAGTTCTCGTCGGGCTGGCAGCCGGTCTTCGCCGCGGACGGCCAGACCGTGTACGTCGCGAACGGTTTCGTCGGCGACGTCAACGACTACGCCTACCTCTACGCGTTCGACGTGCCCTTCGATCTGTCCTTGGACTCCGACGGGGACGGGTACGCGGACTCGGACGACAACTGCCCGAACGTGCCGAACACGGACCAGACCGACAGCGACGGCGACGGTGTCGGCGACGCGTGCGACTTCCTCTCCGACCAGTGCATCGACGCCATCCCGATCTGTCCAGGCACGCTGACGGGCTCGACCGTCGGCGCGACGAACGACGGGAGCTCTTCCTGTAGCCCGAACTCATTCTTGAATCGCGACGTGTGGTTCTCGTACACACCCGCGACCGACGGCCTGGTCATCGTCGACGGCTGCGGCGCCGCGTTCTCCTACTTCCTGTCCGTGCACACGGGGTGTCCCGGGACGGTCGCCAACGAGATCGGGTGCGCGCTGTACGGCTGCTCGAGCGCCTGGCCGCAGGTCGTCTTCAACGCCACGGCCGGGCAGACGTACCGGATCCGCGTGACGGGCTTCGGCGCGGTCGAGATCTCGTACACGCTGACGCTGACCGGGCCGCCGTGCCAGTAGCCGCGGGGCGGTGGTCGGCCGGCGTGCGACGGGGTCGAAGCCCGCGCGAGAACAACCACCCATTCCGGACGGCCCTCGCCGCCCCCGGCTTCGTTGCGGGATCTCCTTCGAACGACCCAAGAGGGTCGTCTCGAACGGCCTTCGGCCGGCCGGGGCTTGCACCTCGACGTATCGCACAGGATACGCGGTCGTCGTCGCGCCTCGCCGGGGACGACGAGGGCTCGCCCGGAATGGGGATCTATCTTTGCACGGCACCTTATACTCCCTTCGATGCGGCCGATCCCCTCGAGCGCGCTCGCGGCGTGCCTCCTCCCCGTCCTTCTCTTCGCGAGCACGCGCGAGGAGCCAGAGGTTCCCGACTTCTGGCGCCTGGTTCGGAGCGCCGTCGCGAAGGGCGGGGCCGAGCCCGAATTCGACGCGGTCCTCGCGCACATGGCGGGGATCGTCCCCGGTCGCGTGGGCGTGGCCCACTGCCTCGCGCGCGTCGATCTGGGGCTCGCACGCCCGTGGACGCCGCCCGCGATGGCCGAAGAGCTGCGAGCACTGCTCGAGCGTCCTGCTCTGAAACGGCGCGGTGCGCGGTTCGAGGGTCTGACGAAGGGCGTCGCCGACTGGCTCGACCTCGCGGACTACGAGGATCCCGCCGCGACGTCCGCGCACGCGGGCCTTGCGGAGCTCGACGGGCTGTGGGACGAGGTCGCGGATCCCGAGCGGAGCGGCGTGCCGCTGCTCGAGGCGTTGAGCGCCTTCATGGAGCTCGCGCACGTGCTCCTGGAAGAGGCGCTCGCCGGGCTTGACGAGACAGCGCGCTCGACGCTCTTCGAAGGCCACACGGGTTTTTGCGAGGCCTGGTACCGCGGCCACTTCCCGGACGCGGGCACCACGACGGCGCAGGACCTGGAGCTCGAGGCATTCAAGGTGCTCCTCGTCCTGCCCGACGACCCGCGGGGACTGGTCCTCTCAGTGGCGGACGGCCTGCTGCGGCTGGCCGAGCCCGAGTTCGTGGACGGCCTCCGTCGTCGCCTCGGGCGCGTCGACGAAGACGTCGCGGGCGAGGAGTACGGGGCCGACGTCCTCGCCGTCGTCGGGGATGCGCCGCGCAACCGCGTGATCCTCACCGGTCGCAAGGGCTCGTCGCACGCGAACGCCGCCGCGCTCGTCATCGACCTCGGGGGCGACGACCGGTACGAGCGCGCGGCCGTGGTCGACTCCCCGGACATGCTCGTCAGCGTCGCGATCGACCTCGGGGGCGACGACGTGTATACGAGCGAGCGTCCGGGCCCGGCGTACGCGCTGGGCGGGGTCGCGCTCCTCGTCGATCGCGCCGGTGAGGATCGCTACGTCTCGAAGCGCCTCGGGCAGGCCGCGAGCGCGCTCGGCTTCGCGGCGCTCGTCGACCTCGCCGGCGACGACGAGTACACCGCGGAGGACTACGTTCAGGGGCACTCGGTCGCCGGCGTGGCGCTGCTCTACGACATGGGCGGCGACGACACATACTCCGCGTGGGCGTACGCGCAGGGCGCGGGGATCGCCTACGGCCTCTCCGCACTCATCGACGGCGCGGGGAACGACCGCTACCTCGCCGACCTCCACTGGCCGGACACCTACGGGAACTCCGGCCCCGACGTGTACCACGGAGCGTCCCAGGGTTACTGCACGGGCCTGCGATCCGATATCGGCGGCGGGATCGCGGCGCTCCTCGACCTCGGCGACGGCGCCGACCGCTACCAGGCCGGCAGCTTCAGTCAGGGCGGCGGCTACTACTACTCGTTCGGCCTGATGTTCGACGGCGGCGGCGACGACGAGAACTTCGGCTCGCGGTACGCGCAAGGCTTCGGCGTCCACCAGGGCATCGGCGTGCGCTGGGACGCGGCGGGCGACGACACCTACACCTGCCGCTCGGTGGCCCACACCGGGATGTCGTGGGACGAGGGCGTCGGCTACCTGCTGGAAGACGGCGGCGACGACATCTACCGCACGGGCGGCCTGAGCTGCGGCGGCGCCGCGCAGACGGGCGTCGCCGTCTGCATCGACATGGACGGCGCCGACACCTACGCCACGGGCGGCCAGAGCCAGGGCGGCACGGGGGGCTTCGAGTACCACGACAAGCCGGCACTCGGCGTCCTCCTCGATCTCGGGGGCGACAAGGACGAACGCACGATGAAGGACCGATCCGACGCGACCCTCCGGGTCTCGCCGGGCGTCGAGGTCTTCCTCGATACGAAGGCCAAGAACTTCCGGTCGGCGCTGAGGTCTAAAGAGCTACGCGGATCGCACCGATGAGTCCGCGGCGAGCTCGAGCTGAATGTCACAAGCAGCACATAGCAGGCAGGCCTCATACCGCGAGGCCCTCCTCGAACACCTGTTCGTGGGAGCTGTGCTTCGAGCGCTCTGGCTTGCCGGCCCGGTCCATGCGGAGGTCTTGAAACCCCAGGTCGACGATGCTGGATACGACATTGTCGTGGAATCCAAGGGCATCCTGCGCCACATCCAACTCAAGAGCTCCTTCCTTGGTGCGAAGACCGCATCGCAGAAGATTCACCGCCGACTCGCTGAAAAGCCCGGGGGCTGCGTCGTCTGGATCATGTTCGATCCCGAGACGCTCGACCTCGGCCCCTTCCTCTGGTTCGGTTCCCCGCCCGGTGAGCCACTCCCCGATCTCCGCTCATTCAAGATCGCCAGGCACACCAAGGGCGATGCCACGGGACACAAGGCGCTGCGCCCCATGATCCGTGTCGTGCCAAAGGGTCGCTTCACCCGGCTCGATACGATCGAAGACGTGGTCGGTGTGCTGTTCGGCCGGTAAGTGGGACGGCGCCTGGCTCCGCACGACGGATCACGCCCGCGCGTACGCCGCCTTCAGCCAGCGCTTCACTTCTGCGTTCACGTCCTTCGTCGACTCCAGGCGCACGCGGTGCGACACCATGGAGTTGAAGCTGCCGGATGCTTCCAGGCGATCGGTCGTCGGGTCACCCTTGAGGTTCAGGCCCAGGTCGACGCGCGTTGCCGTCGAAGGTTGGATGATGGCGAACTGCTTCGAGCGCCGGAGGCTGACGTAGGCTTTCTTGGGCGCTACCTCGGCGTCGCTGCCGAGCTTGTTCACCACCGCGATCAGGGCATCGTAGATCGGCCGTAGCCCGGCTTTCTTGCCCGCGTATTGGAGCTCGACGAGGTCGGGCCCCGACGGGGCGCTGCCGGCCGGGCGGAGGGCGTGGTGCGCGACGAGGTTCGCGAAGCCGTGGGTCATGCCGTGGTCGCCCTTGAGGTGCTTCATGAGCTCGCCGTGCTTCGCGAGCTTGGCCTGCTTGGCGATGGTGAGCCACTGGGGGAGGGACTTGCCGGTCTTCGCCTTCATGTTGGCGATCATCGCGGCTCCCATCTCTTCGGGAGACTTGGGCATGGGGGCTCCGGGGGGGTGGGTCGAACGGCTCTCCAAGGTCCGTGCGCCGAAACAGCATGCCGTCCTCGACGGTTTCTGGATACCCAATCTAGGATCGGGCGTCATGCAGATGAAGAACCCGGCATTCCTCGGTCTCGCCCTCCTCTTCGCCGGCTGCCGCGCGACGGATGTGCAGGTGAGGTTCGACTTGGCGACGCTCGTCATCGAAGGCGCGACCCTCGTGGACGCATGCAGCGGCTCGCAGCGCCCGGGCGTCACGATCGTCGTCGCGGGCGAGCGCATCACGTTCGTGGGAGAGGGCGTACCGAGCGCTCTACCGTCGGGTGTGCGGGTCATCGACGCGACGGGCAAGTGGGTGATCCCGGGCCTGATCGACGTGCACGTGCACGACGCATCGGAGGCGTACTTGCGGCGACTCCTCTTGTGGGGCGTCACTTCGATCCACCTGATGCCCAACGCTCCTCCGGACAGCCCGCTCGAGATGGAGCGCGCGTCGCGGGCGGCGGGCGCTCCCACGCCGCGCCTGCAGGTGACTGCGATGTTCGCCGGGGCCTTCCCCGACAACCTCGTGCCCGTCTACGAGTTCCGCAAGCCGCGGACCGTGGAGGAGGCGCGGCGGGACGTGCGCGAGCTCCACGCGAACGGCTACCGGCAGATCAAGATCATTCAGGACGACACGACTCTGTGGGCGGGCGAGGGCTTACGCTCGCTCCTGATCCCGGAGCCCGTCGTCCTCGGGCTCGTGGAGGAGGCCCACGCGCAGGGCATGCGCGTCTACGTCCACGCCACGCAGCGCGATGTCGCGCGCTCGGCCATCGGCGCCGGGCTCGAGGCCTTCATGCACGGCGTGATGGACGTGGAGCTCGCCGCGGACGATTGGCGCCGGATGCGCGCGGCGGGCACCGTCTGGACGCCCGCGTTCAATGCGCCGCTGCTCTTCGGAGACCAGCGGTTGTACGCGATTCGCGTCATGCAGGACTCGCGCTTCTCGATCATCATGCCGAGCGCGGATCGACCGCACGCTTTCATCATGACGGACAGCGAGCGTTCGCACTGGAAAGACCTGGTTCGAGCCGACGGCCCGATCGTCATGCCGGCCATGATGCATCTGGTCGAGCACACCGCGGCTTACATGGAAGTACTCGGGGCGAACACGCGCAGCGCGCTGGACGCGGGCGTCGCCATCGCCGTCGGGAGCGACGGGGGGCCGGCGGGTGTCTCGACGCACCTCGAGCTGGAGCTCCTTCAGGAGCATGGGCTCACGCCGCTCGAGTGCCTAGCGGCGGCGACGCGCGGGGGGGCGCTCGCCCTGGGCTGGGAGGCGGACGTCGGCTCCATCGAAGTGGGCAAGCTGGCCGACTTCGTCGTCTTGAACGCGGATCCGGCGGCGGACATCCGGAACTGCCGCTCGATCGAGTTCGTCGTGAAGGGCGGGACGATCTACTAGCGACTAGCGATGCCGAACCCCACGACTCGGTATCGTCACCGCCCGACCATGCGCTCGAGCGCCGATGGAGTGCGCGGCAGCGCTGCCGTCAGGTTCTCCGCGCCGTCCTGCGTGACGAGCACCACGTCCTCGACGAAGACGGCGATCCCATCCTCGTGGTCGTAGTACCAGGGTTCGACCGTGAAGACCGCTCCGGGCGCGAGTGCGATGTCCGCCAGGTTCGGGTCGCCCACGTCGAGGCCGATGTGGTGGCCGAAGAAGAGGCCCGTCTGCATGTGGCGGCGCTCATCGGCGGGGATGTGCGCGCGGGCGACCTCCTGGAGCTCTCTCAAGGTCACGCCCGGGCGCACCGCGGCGATCACCGCGTCGGCGACGGCCGTGCTGAGCTCGAGACGCCGGCGCTGCTCGGGTGTGAAGCGGCCGGAGACGGGGAAGGTGCGCCCGACGTCGCTCGCGTAGTGATCCAGCTCGCAGCCGACGTCGAAGATGACGAGCTCTCCGTCCTGCAACACGCGATTCCGGCGGTCGTAGTTCGCCGCGAGGATGCGCCACGGCCAGAGCGAGTTCGGACCTGATTTCACGATGGAGTCGAACGCGCGCCGCTGCGCGCCGCCGCGCTTCCATGCGTTCTCCAGCACGCCTTCCAACGTGCGCTCGTCCACGCCCGGCGCGATGTGGGCGGCGGCCTCCCGGATACCCTCGCACGTGATCTCGCACGCGCGTCGCAGTACGGCGAGCTCCTCGGGCCCCTTGACCAACCGCAGGCGCGCGACCGCGGTGAAGGCGTCGGCGACCACGGCCTCGGGCCAGATTGCGCGCAGGTGGCGCAGGAGTACCCGGACGGGGGACACGCTCTGGACGAACGCCGTGCGCTGCGGCTCGAGGTCTCCCGTGCGCCCGGCGTTGACGCGCAACGTCCGCCCCGCGGCGACCCAGGCCGCGACGCGCTCGTCGAGCTCTTCGATCGGTCGCACGTCGATCACGGCCCGGCGCGCGAGCTCCGGATCGTCGGCCAGGGGTCTGCCGGGGAAGTCGTTGGGGCGCGTCGCACTCTCGAAGCGCGCGTCGCGACGGGGCGCGAAGACAGTCGCGATACCGCCGTCGGCATCGACCGCCAATACGGAATTGGGCAGCTCCAAGCCGGTGAAGTAGAGGAAGTCGTCGAGCTGGCGGAAAGTCTCTCCGGAGGAGAAGCCGTCGGCGCTCGGACAGAGGAAGACCCCTCCGCCGCTCGCGCGCAGCTCGTCGGCGAGACGCTCGCGACGGCCCGCGTGGACCGCTGGATCGAATTGAACGCGCGAGGCACCGAAGAAGTGCTCTTCGGGCGTCTCGTGCGGGACCGGGTCGCCGGCGGCGACGGTGAACGCAGGGCTGGAATCCGGCGGGGCAGCGCAGGCGCACGCCAGGAGGGAGAGCGGGAGCGCGCGGGGGAGGGGCATGAAGGAGAGGTTCGCGGTTCGCATGATCGGACGCAAGCCGGCGGCGCCGCCGTGGTTGGCCGTCCGGAGGCCGGAGACCGTATCCTGTGTGCCGTCCACGATTTCGGCCGGACCATCGACACCACGCGCGCTGGGTTTGGCGCACTGAGAGTTCCCCAGGAAATCCAGGCCACGCCCGCGCTCCTCCAACGACTCGAAGTGCTGAGGCGGATCGACGAGGCGACCGACAAGGTGGAGGTCCGTCTCGTGAAGGTCGATGTACGCCTTCCAGCTGTTGCGCGCGGCCCTCGCGGCGGCGGAGGCGGGTCGCCCGGAGGAAGCGGGCGCGGACTCGGAGCTCGACGGCCTGCGGGAAGCTCTGGAAGTCGCGCCGCCCCTCGACGAGCTCACGATCGTCGAGCGACACTCGCGCCAGAAGGAGCTGCAGGAGCTGTTCGGGGCGGAGTTCTAGCTGCGCGGCTCGAGCGACCGCACGCAAGTCGCGACGAGCCGTCCGGGGCACGAGTCACACCGTTTCGTTGCGAGCGTATCGTCCCGCGCAAGGAGTCCATGCTCGCTGAGCGCACAGCCCGTTGGGGGTCTGCTAGAATCTCCTCCGCTTGGCTCCTGGCGGAGACGCGCCGAGTTCTCGGGAGCCACAGAATGCGCCCGTTCATTGCCTGAAGCAGGCGGCGTACCCCCCCGTTCGGGGCTTCCACGATGTTCAAGTCCAGCCGGACCAGCTCAGGGGAGGTCGGCGCGTCACCTGCCCTGTCACCGAAACAGGCCACGGGCGGGTACCTGATCCCGGCCCTGGTCTTCGCAGCTCTCACCACCGTGTTCATCGGGCTGTGGTCGTGGGACAGGCGCAGCGAGCGCGAGGCGCTGCACGCCAGAGCCGAGCATGTCGCCGAGCAGGCCGCGATGACCCTCGAGACGTGCATCGACGCGCGTCTCAGTGTCGTCGAGCTCATGTCCGGTCTGTGGAGCGCCGGCAGGCTCAATACTCCGGAAGAGTTCACGGGCTTCGCGCTAGCGCTCCAACGCTCGTTCGACGGTCTCTTGGCGATCAACTGGATCGACGTCGAGGGCGTGATCCGATGGGTGGTACCGGCCGAGCCGAACCAGGCGGCCGTGGGGCGCAGCGTCTATTCCAACCCGGAGGCCGGGGCGATCCTGCGTCGGGCCCTCCAGACGGGTGGCCTGCGGCTCACGCCGCCCATCGAGCTGTTCCAGGGCGGGCGAGGCGTGGCCGCCTACTTGCCGCTCACACGCCATGGAGCTCCCGACGGGTTCCTGAACCTGGTCTTTCGCGCCGAGTCGATGATAGCGAGTTGTCTGAATCGTGGATCGGCGGACAACTTCTCCTACGCGGTCCATGACGACGGCGAGCTGCTCTTCGCCGATGAAGACCTTGCCGGGCGACCCGTCGCGGCCGGCGTTCCCTTCCGCGACATCGACGTCGCTCAGCGCCGGTGGCGTCTGACCCTATTCCCTCGGCCCGCCGCCATGGGCTGGTTCTCGGCGCACGTTCCGGAGATCGTGCTGGCCATCAGCGTGCTGGTCGCCCTCGGCGTCGCCGGGCTGGTCCGGCGCGCGCTCTCCAGTCGGGCGATGCTCGAGGCGCGGACTTCGGAACTGCAGGCCATCTACCAGGCCTATCCGGATCTTCAGTTCCGCGTCGGACTCGACGGCACGATCCTCGGGTGCCAGGTCGACACCGCCTCGAACCTGTACCTCCCACCTGAGCAATTCCTGGGCCGGCGCATGCAGGACGTCTTGCCCGGCGAGATCGGCGAGCGCTTCGAGGAGGCGTTTCGCGCAGTTCGGGAACGAGGTGGGTGCATCAGTCTCGAGTACTCCCTCGAGCTCGCTGCAGGCTCGAGGGAATTCGAGGCACGGATCCTGCCGCTGAAGGCTGACGAGCTCATCGTCATCGCGCGGGACATCACCGATCGCAAGCACGTGGAGGCGCGACTCGAGTCCAATCGGTTTGCCATCGAGCATGGCTCGGAGCGGATCTACTGGGTCAAGGAAAACGGGCGCATCTCCTACGCCAACCAGGCGGCCTGCCGGAGCCTCGGATACTCGGCCGCCGAGCTCGAGGGTCTGAGGGTCTCCGATATCGACCCGGACTTCCCCGCGGACGGCTGGCCCTCACACTGGGCGGAGATGAAGCGGCGCGGCTCGATGACCTTCAAGGCCCATCACCGAACCCGCGATGGGCGGGTCTTCCCCGTGGAGGTCACGACGAACCACGTCGAGTACAAGGGCGAGCAATACATCTGGGCCTACACGCGCGACCTCACCGAGAGTCAACGGGCCGAGGAGGATCGCCGGCAGCTCGAGACGCAGCTCCGACAGTCCCAGAAGCTCGAGGCGGTGGGGCAGTTGGCCGGCGGGGTGGCGCACGAGTTCAACAACCTGCTGACCGTCATTCTGGGCTGCGGGGAGATTGCACTGCGTGACCTCGATGGAGCGCCTGATGGAGCGCCTGATGGAGCCCGCACGGCTGCGATGCGCTTGAACCTCGAGCAGATCGCGTCCGCCGGCAAGCGCGGCGCGGCGCTGACCCAGCAGCTTCTCGCCTTCAGCCGCAAGGAAGTGGATGCGCCCGCCGTGATCGCTCCAGCGCGGCTCATCACCGAGACCCAGCGCATGCTGCGCCATCTCGTCCGCGAGGATGTCTCGATCGAAGTGACTCAGGAACCCGAGCTCGGCCGCATCCGTGCCGGCAGCGGACACCTCGAGCAGATCATCATCAATCTCGTCCTCAATGCCCGTGACGCCATGCCGGAAGGAGGCTGCGTGCAGATCGACTGCGCGAATGTCGTGCTGGACGACGATCACGCGCGGCTTCATTCCGGGGCTCGGGCCGGTCGCCACGTGAAGATCGCCGTGCGCGACAATGGGGAGGGGATGAACCCGGAGACGCTCGGTCGTATCTTCGAGCCGTTCTATACCACCAAGCCCGTCGGCGAGGGCACCGGTCTGGGGCTGGCTACGGTGTATGGCTACGTCACTTCCGCCGGTGGACACCTCACGGTCGAGAGCGAGCCGGGAGAGGGATCGACGTTCACGGTCTACTATCCCGTAGTGGAGGGAGAATCCGATGCGACCGACGATCCCTCGCCTCTGCCGCCCGCGGGCCACGGCGAGGTGATCCTGGTCTGCGAGGACGACGCCACGGTGCGCCGGCTCACCCGTGACGCGCTGCAAGCAGCCGGGTACCACGTCCTCGAGGCGGAGGACGGAGCGCGCGCCCTGGAGCTCGCCGCGAGCCACGGCGGTGGAATAGATCTCCTGGTGACCGACGTGGTCATGCCCGGGATGAACGGTCCGGCGCTCGCCGAGGCCATGCTCGCGGACCGTCACTCACTGCGGGTCCTGTTCGTCTCGGGCTATCCCGAAGACCTGGTCGACATGAAGGTGGCGCGCACCAGAGGCCACG
>SMVB01150965.1_pt1 | contig 26956 bp, 27 predicted proteins | sample 2456461 | NCBI WGS metagenome assembly SMVB01 (sample SAMN11095934, study PRJNA526329) | marine sediment metagenome | biome: Marine sediment; feature: Surficial sediment; material: Deep marine sediment; isolation source: Hadal surficial sediment | place: Pacific Ocean | collected 2014-05 | depth...
AGCGCCAGACCCAAGGATACCTCTAAGACCAGATATCCGTCATTCGATACAGTCCGGGAGGTTGGTCCGCCAACCAGCGGGCGGCGGCCAGCGCACCTTCCGCAAATACACGGCGGTTGCTGACGCTGTGCGCAATTTCGATCGATTCACCGGCCGACACAAATCTGACCAGGTGGTCGCCAACCACCTCCCCTTCGCGGCGTGAATCGATGTTAATCGATGCATCACCCAACGCCTCGCGAAGGGCAATCGCAGTGCCGGAGGGCACATCTTTTTTATCTCTGTGGTGAGTCTCGCGAATCTCTGCCTTGAAAGCCGGCCCGAGGGCCACCGCCGCCTGCCGCAACAATCTCGACATCACAGCGATTCCCCGGCTCATGTTGCGGTCGTATAACAGGGCAATGTGCCGCGTCGCCGCTGCTATTGCAGCTTCGGCCTCCTGGCCGATTCCGGTAACACCGCAGACCAGGGGCGCACGTTGCGCGGCCGCGACGCCGGTAATTTCTTTGGTCGCCTCCGGCAGCGTGAAATCGATAGCCACGTCGGCGCCGGCCAGCAACGCAGGCAGGTCAGTATCCGTGTTGCGCGACCAAACGCCCGCTAGCTGGCAATCAGTCGCCTCCTCAATGACCTGCACCAGCTGCTGACCCATGCGGCCGGCACCCAGTACCGCAACCCTCAGCGTATCGTTTGTCATCTGCTCACCAGCAACGGGCCCTAACTAATTCGATCGAAGAAGCGTTTCACCGTGTCGAGCCAGCCACCAGCTCGTGGATTATGCCGTTCCCCGCCAACACTGACGGATGCCTCAAATTGTCCCAGCAATGCGATTTGCTCTTCAGTCAGGTTGATCGGCGTTTCCACAGCAAGCCTGGCGAAAAGATCGCCGCGTCGCTTGTCGCGTACCGTTGTCACGCCCTTACCGCGCAGCCGGAATACCTTTTCGGATTGTGTCCCTGCCGGAACTTTAAGAGAAACAGTACCGTCCAGCGTCGGCAGTTCGACCTCTCCGCCGAGCGCCGCCGTCGCGAAACTGATTGGTACTTCGCAGGAAAGATCTGTGCCATCGCGCCGAAATATTTTGTGCGGCCTGACGCGAATCTCGACGTACAAATCTCCTGGCGGTCCGCCGTTTCTACCGGCCTCACCCTCACCGGCCAGGCGAATCCGATCGCCACCGTCAACACCGGCCGGAATCTTGACGGCCAGTTTCTTGTTTTTGCTAACGCGGCCCCTTCCATTGCACTTGTGGCATTGATTGTTGATGACTGTTCCGTTGCCTTTGCAGGCAGGGCAGGTCTGCTGAATTGAGAAGAATCCCTGCTGCATCCGAACCTGACCGACACCACCGCAGGTTGTGCACGTCACCGGCTCTGAGCCTTTTTCCGAACCGCTGCCAGCGCATTCATCACAGGTAACCCGGGTCGGCACCTCGATCGTAATGGAGTCCCCGCTGACCGCTTTTTCGAGATCCAGCTTCAGTTCGTAGCCGAGATCAGCGCCACGAAATACCTGGCTTCGACCGCGACGGCCGCCGCCAAAAATATCGCCAAATACCTCGCCAAATACGTCGCCGAAACCCTCACCGCTGAAGCCACCGCCAGCGGCCCCGCCGCGCACGCCATCGTGGCCGAATCTATCGTAAGCAGCGCGCTTGTCCCCGTCTTTCAGGACCTCATACGCCTCCTTGGCTTCCTTGAATTTTGCCTCGGCGCCGGCGTCATCCCTGTTGCGATCGGGGTGATGCTTCATGGCAAGGCGACGATAGGCCTTTTTGATCTCCGTCGCGGACGCGGTCCTCGTCACCTTAAGAATTTCGTAGTAATCGCGCTTTGCCATGTTTATCTTTGTACTAAAAATCGGGCGCCGGTAACGGCGCCCAGTAAACATTTTCAGACAATTGAACGCTCCGAGCGCCCTGTCCCGCTATTAGTCCGACTTCGATTTATCGCCGTCGTCGACTTCCTCGAATTCCGCATCGACAACATCGTCCGTGCCACTATCACCTTCCGGCGGCGCTCCGCCATCCGTGGCTGCCTGCTCAGCGTAAAGCTTTTTCGCGATAGCGGCGGACGCCTCGCTCAAAGCAGCGGTCTTGGTTTCGATGGTTTCCTTGTTGCCATCCTCAAGCACAGCTTTCAAATCGGAGACCGCGGTCTCTACTGCAAGTCGCTCTTCACCGCTGACCTTGTCACCCGCCTCCGACAAGGACTTTTCAGCCGCATGAATCAGCGCGTCGGCCTGGTTGCGAGCATCTACCCGCTCGCGGAACTTCTTGTCTTCCTCCGCATGGCTGGCGGCATCCGCTACCATCTTTTCGATTTCCTCTTCGGCAAGACCACTGGATGCCTTGATGATGATGTTCTGGCTCTTGCCAGAGGCCTTGTCCTTCGCCGAAACATTGAGAATACCGTTCGCATCGATATCGAACTGCACCTCGATCTGCGGCAGGCCTCGCGGCGCCAGCGGGATATCGGCCAGGTCAAAACGGCCCAGGGATATATTGTCCTGGGCGCGCTGGCGTTCGCCCTGCAGAACATGAATGGTTACTGCGGTCTGGTTATCGTCTGCGGTCGAGAACACCTGCGTTTCATTCGCCGGTATGGTCGTGTTCTTCTCGATCAGGTCTGTCATTACCCCACCAAGGGTCTCGATTCCGAGCGAGAGTGGTGTCACGTCCAGGAGCAATACGTCTTTGACGTCTCCAGCCAGAACACCACCCTGGATGGCTGCACCCATCGCAACCGCCTCGTCCGGATTGACATCGCGTCGCGGCTCCTTGCCGAAGAAGTTCTGAACTTCTTCCTGAACTTTCGGCATCCGGGTCTGACCGCCAACGAGGATAATATCGTCGACCTCGTTGACTTTCAGACCGGCATCCTGCAGCGCGATCTTGCACGGACCGATGGTCTTGGCCACCAGCTCTTCAACCAGCGACTCGAGCTTGGCGCGAGTCAGCTTGATGTTCAGATGCTTGGGGCCGCTGGCGTCGGCCGTGATGTATGGCAGATTTATTTCGGTCTGTTGCTGCGTCGACAATTCAATCTTCGCCTTCTCTGCAGCTTCTTTCAGTCGCTGCATGGCCAGCGGATCCTGCGTGATATCGACACCGCTTTCGCGCTGAAACTCCGATGACAGGTACTCGATAACCCGCATATCGAAGTCTTCGCCGCCGAGGAATGTGTCGCCGTTGGTCGCCAGTACTTCAAACTGGTGCTCACCATCAACCTCAGCAATTTCAATGATGGAAACATCGAACGTACCGCCGCCAAGGTCATACACTGCGAGCGTCACATCGCCCCGTTTTTTATCCATGCCGTAGGCCAGTGCAGCGGCAGTCGGCTCGTTGATAATGCGTTTGACGTCGAGTCCCGCAATCTTGCCCGCGTCTTTTGTCGCCTGGCGCTGCGAGTCATTGAAATAGGCAGGAACCGTCACGACAGCCTCGGTCACCGTTTCGCCGAGATAATCTTCGGCGGTCTTCTTCATCTTCATCAGCACCCGCGCGGAAATCTCCGGCGGGGCCATGGATTTGCCGTTCGCATCAACCCAGGCATCGCCATTGTCGGCTTTGACGATATTGTACGACACCATTTTCATATCGCGCTGCACAACATCATCTTCGAAGCGACGGCCAATCAACCTTTTGACCGCGAACAGCGTGTTTTTCGGATTCGTCACCGCCTGGCGTTTTGCCGACTGCCCGACGAGTACCTCGTCATCCGTGCTGAAAGCAACAATCGAGGGCGTGGTGCGATCTCCTTCGCTGTTTTCAATCACTCTCGGCTGGCCGCCTTCCATGATTGCCACGCAGGAGTTGGTAGTACCCAGGTCGATACCAATAATTTTACCCATGATTTCTAAATCTCCGAAATATGTAACAACTAGGCTGTAAGTGGGGACTTCGGTACCTCTTTACAAGCACTTTATTGCATGCGTTGCACCGTTCATCCTGCCCCGGCGCTGTCCTCCGCGACGGCCGCAACCACGACCCGTGCCGGGCGCAGCAGCCGGCCGTTCAGGGCATAGCCCTTTTGAAATACGGTGAGTACGGAGCCTGGCTCAACATCGGCCGAGGGCTGCATCGTCATCGCCTCATGCATGCTTGGATCGAACGGCTCGCCCTGCGGGTCGAGTTCCTCGACGCCAAAGCGCTCCAGGATGGTAACCAGTTGCTTCAAGGTCGCCTCCTTGCCCTGCCGCAGGCTTTCGACATCTGCATCTTCTCCGGCAGCGAGGCCCATTTCGAGACTGTCGCGAACTGCCAGCAGCTCCAGCGCGAATCGTTCCAACGCAAATTTGTGCGCGTTCTCGACATCGCGTGCTGCACGTTTGCGGACGTTTTCAAGCTCTGCGGCAGCCCGCAGGTATTTTTCCCAGTTTTCGTCAACCTGGGCCTGCAGCTCCGCCGGATCAGGGTCCGGGCCTGAAACCGTGGCTGGGCCGCTAGCCTCTTCTACCGCCTGCTCTTCGGCGTCGGCGCTCACTGCATCGCCTGCGTCATCTGCTTCGGGACAATCGGGCTGTCCGTTCATATTCTCATTTACTCCCGGTTTTTCGGTGCCGGCGAGACCGAAGGCCTGTCACCGGAATCAGAGATGGGGGGATTTTGGGGGTATGCACCCAAATATCAAGCGCGGACCCGGACTAATCATGACTCGCCAAGCTTTAGCTGTGGGGGTTCAACGCAGACGCCAGCAACCGGGCCGTAATATCGACGATCGGCACCACGCGGTCATACTCCATTCGGGTCGGGCCAATGACGGCAAGCACACCGATGTGATCGGGGTCGACCCGATAAGGGGCGGTCACGACGCTAACCTCGTCCAGAATCTGATAGCCCGACTCCTCCCCGATGAATACCTGTACGCCACTGGCATTGATACTCTTGTCGAGCAGCTTCAGCATGAAGCGCTTCTTCGAAAATGCCTCAAACAAACGCCGCAGCGTATCAATGTCCGACAACTCCGCAAAATCCATCAGGTTGGTTTCGCCGGTCAGAACAAACTCGCCCTGGGGCGATGCCGCGTCTTCCATTGCTGACTGTGCGACCGAGATGATGTCGTGCATCGCACGATTCATGGAATCACGGGTCTGCTCAAGATCCTTGATCAGGCGTTCGCGAATCTCCATGAGATCGTTGCCGACATAATTGTCGTTAATGAAATTCGCAGCCTTCTGCAGCTCTCCGGCCGTGTACGGCTGTGCCGTATGCAAAATCCTGTTTTGCACTTCTCGATCATTAATGACGAGAATCGCCAGTATGCGATTGTCTGACAGTACGAGGAATTCGATCTGTCGCAAAATTGCGCGCTGGCCGCGAGGGGCTGTCACAATACTCGCCAGCTTTGTCAGGCTGGATAGCAGACTCGAAACAGAGCCCAGCAGCGCATCCGGGTCGTCCTGCTGTCGCTTGATCTGTGACTGAAGCTTCCGAATTTCGCCTTCTCTGGGCTGCTTGTAGCGCACCAGCGTATCAACGAAGAGGCGGTAACCTTGCGGGGTCGGAACACGGCCCGCGGACTTATGCGGCGCAGACACGAACCCCAGTTCCTCAAGATCAGACATGACGTTGCGAATCGTTGCCGGACTGAGCTCCAGCCCGGAATCACGGGACAAAGTCCGCGAGCCGACCGGCTGGCCGTCACGAATGAATCGCTGGATCAATGCCTTTAGAAGGAATTGTGCCCGTTCATTGGGAACCGAAGTGATTGCTTCTGTGGTCATTCGTCTGGAAACGCAAAATGAACAACTAACACAAAGTGCTATTCTGAAAACAAAAAACTAGCAATGGCTTGGCGGTCGGTCAAGGGTTTGTAACAATCTGACAGGCTATCTCACGATTCGCCACGTTGGGCGATTAAAGAACAATATCAAGGGTGACACCAAAGACCGGTATGAGCAAAGCTTTTCAGACGGTAGCCATTCTTGGCCGGTATTCAGATCCGCGGGTCGCGGACCCTATGGCTTTGCTCGCCGAATATTTAACAAAAGCTGGCATCGACGTTATTAGCCTTGCGGATGCGCCCGCGACCTTTCAGGCACGACCGGTCAGCGACGCCGATCTTGCGGCCGAAGCCGACCTGATCATCGCGGTCGGTGGCGACGGTACCATGCTGCACGCCGCCAGGCTAACCGGCAGTGGCAAAGTGCCGCTACTCGGTGTCAACCGGGGACGACTTGGATTCCTCGCCGACGTATCCCCCGCGGAGATGCTCGAGAATCTCGGGCAGATTCTGGCCGGCCGCTACTCCCGGGAAACGCGGCTGCAGCTCATTGCGAAAATCACCTCGTCCGACGGCAGCGAAAGATCCGCCGTAGCGCTGAACGACATCGTATTGCAACGTCGGGAAACCGGCCGCATGGTCGATTTCGAGACCAGGATCGCCGGTCGTTTCGTCAACACCCATGCGGGCGATGGACTCATCGTAGCCACGCCAACCGGGTCGACGGCTTACGCGCTTAGCTGCGGCGGTCCGATCATTGAACCATTGCTGGACGCAGTCGTTATCGTGCCGATTTGTCCGCACACACTGAGTGACCGGCCGATTGTCATTCCCGCCGGCCTCGATATCGAAGTCAAACTGTTGCCCCGTCACGATACCAAAGCGGAAGTATCGGTCGATGGACACTCACTCGGTGAACTTGACCCGGACGACAGTCTGCTGATTTTGAAATCTGCGAACCGAATAACGCTGATTCATCCTCCGGGCTACGATTATTATGGGATCCTGCGTTCCAAACTTCACTGGGGTCGTGACAGCCGAACCAGGAATCAAGAGAGCGACTGAACGATGCTCATCAGTTTGCAGGTCAGAAATTTCGCCATCATTGATCAGGCCGAGGTCGAATTTGCACCCGGAATGACGGTCCTGACCGGCGAGACCGGTGCGGGAAAATCGATCCTGGTCGATGCCCTGGGGCTGGTGTTGGGGGAACGCGGCGGTACCGGCATTACGCGCACTGGCACAAATCGCGCCGAGTTTACGGCCGAATTTGATCTGCAGAACCTGCCGGATGCCAGGCTTTGGCTCGAGGAGCAGATGCTGGACGTCGACGACGCATGCAATCTTCGGCGGGTTATTAACACGGACGGACGCTCGCGGGCGTTCATCAACGGCAATACCGTGCCTCTGCAAAGCCTCAAGGCGCTCGGAGAGATGTTACTGGACATCCACGGCCAGCGCTTTCACCAGTCACTGGGCCGCCGCGAGGTACAGAGGAATCTGCTCGACTATTATGGTGGTCTGAACGACGTTCGTGCCATGACTGAAACCGCGTTCGCTGAATGGCAAGCGGTGGCCGCGCAAATCGCCAGTCTTGAGGCCGCGGATACCGACCGGGCGTCGAGGCTCGAGTTGCTGCAATTTCAGATCACCGAACTCGACGCACTTGCGCTGGATACTGATGAAATTGCAGCTCTTTCCCAGGAACGTCAGAAACTGCAGAACCGCGGCAGACTGGCCGAAAGCGTCACTGGTGCGTTACACCGACTGTACGACGGCGATCCGCTGAATGCGCAGCGCCTGATTGCCGAAGCAATGCAGGCGATCGAACAAATGTGCGAAGTCGACCCTTCACTCAAGCCGATTGCGAGCCTGCTACAGGATGCCAACATCCAGGTGTCGGAGGCCCAGGACATGCTGCGGCGCTACGGTGACGCGCTCGATATGGATCCGGCGCGCCAAAACTGGGTGGAGGAACGTCTCGACGCTATTTATGCGCTGGCGCGAAAACACCGGGTGGAGACCGCAGAACTGGCTGATCTGCACCGAACACTCAGGCAGCAACTCGATGATCTCGAACGTGCCGGGGAGTACTGCGCGAAATTAGCGGACGAAGTTGCTGTAGCCGAAGCGGATTTTCGCAACCTGGCCGCACAATTGTCCGCCGGCAGAAAAAAAGCGGCCGGGAACTTTTCCTCGGCAGTGACCGGCACCATGGAAAATCTCGGCATGCCGGGCGGTGTTTTCGAAATAAGGATTTCGCCTCGCGACCGGAGCGCCCCGCGCTCATGGGGCGTCGACGACATTGAATTCCTGATCAGCGCCAATCCGGGCCAGCCGCTGATGCCATTATCCAGGATCGCGTCGGGCGGCGAACTGTCGCGAATGAGTTTGTCCATACAGGTGATCGCCAGCGACGGCAGCACTATCCCAACCATGATTTTCGACGAAATCGACAGCGGCATCGGTGGCGGCGTTGCTGAAATGGTCGGCCTGAAACTTCGTGAACTCGGCGAGACCAGGCAAGTAGTTTGTGTTACTCACCTGCCGCAGGTAGCCAGTCTTGCGGACCACCATTTTCGCATATTCAAAATCAGCGACGGAAAGTCGACGAAAACGGCAGTCACAAACCTGGGCATTGACGAACGCGTAGAAGAACTCGCGCGAATGCTCGGCGGCGTCAAAATTACGGCGCGCACCAGGGATCATGCAGCAGAAATGTTGAGATTGGGGTCGCGCACGCGGCAGAAAAAAATTTCCGCCTGACAGGCGCACCATATCAGGCGTCCGACTCCTTCTTGATCCGGCGGACATACAACACGAGGTTGTGGTCAATCAGTTCGAAATTGTGTGATTTGGCAATTTCCTTTTGAATGCGCTCAATCTCCTCATTCACAAATTCGACAACTTCACCGGTTTCGATACAAACCATATGATCATGGTGCTTGCCATCATCCATCTCGAAAACCGAATGCCCGCCTTCGAAATTGTGGCGGTTAACGAGACCCGCGGTTTCAAACTGCGTCAGGACCCGATATACCGTTGCAAGGCCGATATCCTCACCCGTTCCGAGTAATTGCCGGTAGATGTCCTCTGCGCTCAGGTGCCGCGTTTCGCTGTTTTCCAGGAGCTCCAGAATTTTCAGCCGCGGCAGCGTGATCTTGAGGCCGGCCTTGCGTAATTCCTGACGCTGTAACATTGATGATGCCTCTTTATCCGGGGACGTGTAGCGTCTACCGCGCATACTGGCAAGAAGGTATGATGCGCGCCTATTATGACCCAGTTGGGTAGGCCGCTCCACTGCCGCGCCCCTCCCGGCGGTTCCCGATCTGACCATGCTGAGTGTGCTGGCGACTGATTCAATGAAAAAAAATTTATCCCTCACTGTGTTCCTGACAACGCTGCTGCTGGCGGGCGGCTGTGTGTACCAGGCGGCATTGTCACAAGGCAACCTGCTGGACCAGGAGGTCATTGACCAGGTGGAGGTAGGCATGACACGCGGGCAGATCCGTTTCCTGCTTGGCACACCGATGATTGATGATCCGTTTCACAATAATCGCTGGGACTATATCTATTACCTGCGTATCGGCAGGGATAAAGCAATTTTCAAGCGCTGGATATCCATCTATTTCGAGGGCGAGAACGTCTCGGAGATTATCACGGAACAGGAACTCAGGCCGGACCTTTAACCCCGATAATGAATGTTCGGATCAGCCTTGGCCGGCGTTGTCTTTTGAGCCGCCCATTGATTTACCCTCAGCCGCCAGCTGCCTCCGAGTTTCGCGTGGCTCAATAAGTAACGGCCTGTAAATCTCGATTCGATCGCCGTCTTGCAGCAAATGATCGCTGTCTGTCAGGCGCCCCCATAGTCCCAGCGTGCATGCTGACAGATCCTGCTCGGGAAATTTCCCGGCGATGCCGGACAGCTCGATGGCCTCGGCTACGGTTGCGCCCGCCGGCATGGTGATGGCAAGCAGCTCCTGCCGCTCGGCCAGCGCATAAACCACCTCGACTTCAATCGTGTTTTGCACGGCCATAGACTGCGGCAGCCCTTCTTGAGAACGCGTCAATGAGCGAATTGCAGGCCTCTTCAAAAAAAGATCCGAACATCATATCCACCAGCCTGCTCGAAAATTCGAATTCGAGATCAAGTGACACCTTGCTGCCGTCGTTACCAAGATCCTTGAATCGCCAGCCTCCGCTCAGATGCTTGAAGGGACCGCCAAGCAGTGCTAAATCGATCGATTCAAATTTGCGCCTCAGGTTGCGCGTCGTAAATGTTTTGCTCACCGCACCCATTTTCAGTTCCAGGGTGGCTTCAACAATATCAGCTTCAACAATATCATCTGATCGGCTATGCACTTCGGCAGAATTACACCAGGGCAGGAAATCCGGGTAAGCGGCAACATCATCGACGAGGACGAACATTTCCCGTGCTGTGTACGGCACGAGCGCACTTCGATTGATTCTGCGCATTATGATTGACGGCCAGCCATTATCCCGACACACCAACAGCCCGCAGGAACCTGAATTCCGCCAACGCTTTGTACGACAGGACGGTAACGAAGCCGGATAGACCAGGCCAGGCCACCGACCATCACGGCAGCCTGCGCGCGGATCCGGTCACGGCCAGAATTAAAGGCCGTGCATGATGACCAGTGGCCGTGCAATGAGGTACGCAGCGCCTGTCCGGCTGCTTCTTGCTGTTGCATTTTCCACTCGGTACGGCGTAGAAGGCGGGATTTTGGATGAATTTGATAACGCTGACAACAAACCAGGCGTGCCGGACTGCCGTATAATCGCGGCCCGTTTCGCACCCCTGCCAGCAAATGAGCCAAGCCAGCAAAAATACGCCCGGAAATTCCACCATCGCCCGTAACAAGAAAGCGCGGCACGAATTTTTCGTGGAACAGACCTTCGAGGCCGGGCTGGCGCTGCAGGGCTGGGAGGTCAAGAGTTTGCGTGCAGGACGTGCGCAGCTAACGGAAAGCTATGTCCACATCAGGAATGGAGAAGCGTGGCTGCTGGGCGCCCACATTTCGCCCCTGACCACGGCATCGACACACATCCACCCAGAGCCGACACGAACCCGCAAGCTCCTGCTGCACCGGCAGCAGCTGGACCGGCTCATCGGTGCCGTGGAACGCAAGGGCTACACCCTGGTGCCACTCAACCTGCATTGGAGCAAGGGCAAGGCAAAACTCGACATCGGCCTTGCGAAAGGCAAGAAACAGCATGACAAGCGGGCCACCCAGAAGGAGCGCGACTGGAAACGGCAAAAGGCCCGAATTCTCAAATCTTCTAACCTTTAATTACAATAACTTACCTGTCTTTTCTAAAGTTACTTATCACACTAGTGCAACTCTTTCGTCAGCTCTGCGGACCACTTGTTGAGCGCTGCCAATACGTGGAACAGCCGTTCACCGCTCGCCGTCAGGCGATAGCCCAGGCGCGGAATTCTCTCCACGATCCCCAGATCACGCAGCCCGTGGAGCCTGTGCTGCAGCACACTCGGCGAGATAGTGCCGCATGCAGCCTGCAATGCCCGGAAACTAAGGGGTCCCACCCTTAATTCCCACACGATCCTGAATGCCCAGCGCCGGCCTGAAAGCGCCAGTGCGCTCGCCATCGCCACGCTTGTTGGCGCCCTCCTCAGGTTCTGAACCCGTTGTGCCATAAGGCGTCTACATCCATGCTACGTTTTTGATAGCGCTGATCTTACTTTGCTTCTGATTTGGTAGCAAACGGCAATTATTTGCGAATTCGGGAAACGTCGATTGTTTTTTGGGCACCTGGCCCTACACTAGCTCTGCCGGATTTCCGGTCACCGGGGGTGACTTGGTTTCGACGCGGGTCGCGAAACTCCGGGTGCATGCCGAGGGACAGATCACCTCGTAAATCCAGCTGTAACACTTATAGTTGCCAACGACGACAACTACGCACTAGCTGCTTAAAAACCAGCCTAGCGCCCTCTGCCCGGCTCGTGCTTGTGCGGCCGGATCCCAGGGGTCACCGACACAAGACCGCGGTGAGGACATGTTCAGGGTCTGACCCGTTAAATTCTTACTGAGCTGGTTGCTGGTTTTCCCTGCCCGTCGGGTAGCCGGCAACGAGATTAAAGACGGAATAAGCATGTAGATCCCGAAGCGTAGGGCTTGCGGACGCGGGTTCGATTCCCGCCACCTCCACCAATTGATGCTCTCCCGACATGGAATGTCGGGAGCCGCTTCATCTCTGTGCAACAATCGCCTGAGCGGAACCCAGGGCGAAAGCATTGAATTTCAATAGGCACAGTCATGAGTACACAGGAACAAAGCACAGATCTGCGGCGAGTTATTTCGACCACAACGGGTCTGCCGACAACCGATGGTGCCGGCGTCAACATGACCCGGCTCATCGGCACGTCTGAACTCGATCACCTGGATCCGTTCCTGCTTTTCGACGTGTTTGAAAGCGACAATCCCGACGATTACATTGCCGGATTTCCGTCCCACCCTCACCGCGGGTTTGAGACCGTGACCTATATGCTGGCCGGGCAGATGCGTCACCGGGACAATGCAGGAAATGAAGGCGTAATCCGCGCCGGCGGCGTGCAGTGGATGACCGCCGGTCGGGGCATTATTCACTCGGAGATGCCCGAACAGGAAGACGGCCTGATGTGGGGCACGCAGTTGTGGGTCAATCTGCCGCAGCGTGACAAAATGACGGCGCCCGCGTACCGGGAGTTCGCGGCTGCTGAAATACCGCTTGAGCGTCGTGACGGCAATATAGAAATCCGGGTGATAGCCGGCAAATCAGGTGCGGTAGCGGATCGTCCTACCGAGCCTGTCTACCTGGATGTCGCGCTGCCAGCGAATTCGACCTTTTCGGAGGATGTCCCGAACACACATAACGCATTTGTGTTCATCGTCGAGGGCGCGCTGTGGGTCGATGGGCTGGAATTGCAAAGCCGAACGATGGCGATTCTGGGAGACGGTACGCAAATGTTCGCAGAGACAAAGGATATTGCAAGCCGTTTTTTGCTGATTGCGGGCCTTACGCTGAACGAACCGATTGCACGCGGTGGGCCATTCGTCATGAATACCCAAGCCGAGTTGAAGCAGGCGATCGACGACTATCAATCTGGCAGATTTTAGAAATCTTTCGGCCTACTCTTCCCCGATTCGTTCCCTGACAACTGATTCGAGCCGCGTCATGCCCGCCGCCTTGCCGACGGCCAATGCTTCGCCGTTGCTGGCGCCAAGCAATTTTTCGCGCAGTGCATACAGTGCCCCTACCCGGTTTCCCGAAGCGCAGTGAATCAACACGGGGCCTTCGTTCTGTGCAAGGATCTGGTTCAGAACTACCGCCTTATCGAGTGTGATGTCGTCTGCACTTGCGACTGGCAACCGCACGTACGTCATCCCAAGTCGTTCAACTTCTTTTGCTTCGTCGAAGCCCCGCTCCTCGTCCGCCGCGCGCAAATCGACCACCGCCGAGAAACCCGCTTCTGCAATCGCTCGCAGCATCGCCTCATCTGGCTGACCACTGGCAACAAACCGCACATTTGATGGAATGGTTTTCCCTGCTTTGAAATCACCGGGTTGCATGAGAACGATCGAATCGCTGCCATGGTCCGGCCGGTTCGACGCGGCCGCGAAAACTGCCACGCTAACAAGCAACAGGATTATTTTTTTCATAGTGCTTTGCGCCAACATTAATTCAGCGCTGCAATACTGGCAAATTGTCAGCCTGCAGGCTAGCGCCCTGCCCCGTGAAACCGCAGATTCGCTTTCTCCGCGACAAACTTTCCGATCATGAGCGATGATGTCGCTGCCGGCGACGGCGCGTTCAATACATGGATCGCAGCTGGTGATTCTTCGATTCGGAAGTCATCGATAAGACGCCCTCTCCCATCCACCGCCTGTGCGCGGACACCGGAATGACCGGGCACGAGGTCATCTGCAGTAATTTCAGGCACCAGGCGCTGCACGCTTGCGACGAACACGCTCTTGCGCAACGAACGGTTGATTTCTGCGAGCCCCTGTTTCCAGTAGCGCCCCACCAGCCACCAGAAGCCGCCGTAGGATAAAGTTGCAGCCATATCTCCGAACGCAAAGTCCCGCCAGCGATAGCCTTCGCGCTTGCCCGCCAGGACAGCGTTCGGGCCAGCCTCCACCGACCCATCGACTGTTGGCGTCAGGTGCACGTCGAGAAACGGCAAATTGACATTTGGCACCGGATAGACCAGGCCATTGACGAGATGGCGGCTGTCGCTACGCAGTTCGAAGTATTCGCCGCGAAACGGGATGATCCGCAGTCCGGGTTTTGTTCCGGTCCTTTTCGCAACGACATCGGAGTGCAAGCCGGCACAATTGATGATCAGCCTGGCCTCGACTACGCCGGCGGTCGTCTCCACCCGGCTCTGGCCCCTGACTCGCTGAGCACTCAATAACTCAGTCCCGAGTTCGATGGAGCCGCCGGCGGCCTGGAAGATGCCGGCATATGCGGCCGCGATTTTCCTGTAATCGACGACGGCCGAATGCGGCGCGTATAAAGCACGGGCGCCCGTGACATTGGGTTCGAACTCTCGCAACTCGCGCTGCTCAATAATCCTGAGACCGGGCACGCCATTGTCGACGCCACGCTCGTGCAGTTGTTCCAGCCGGTCGATTTCTTCATCGGTATTGGCAACGATAACCTTGCCGCACTTTACGACCGGTATGCCATGCTGAATGCAAAACTCGACCAGCGCGCGATGACCTTCGACGCAAAATCGAGCTTTGAGTGACCCCGGCTCATAGTAGATACCGGCATGGATGACACCTGAATTGTGTCCTGACTGCTGCGCCGCAAGCTGATCATCTTTTTCAATGAGCATAATCGCCAGGCGAGGCCGCATTGCCTGCAGGTGCATTGCGGTCGACAATCCGACCAGGCCGCCGCCGATAACGATGACATCTGTGTTTTCAGTGAACACAACCAGTTGTTGGAGGATAGTGCTACTGGGTCAAATGCACCGTGGCATTCAATTCAAAGCCGTGCCCGGTGAAGTCGACCGCTATTGACAGGCGCGACAAACTCTCCATTACCATATTCATCATGGCCTGCATCGCCTGCTGCAGCTCGGGCATGGACTCAATGCCGCCATCATCATCCATCATCATCGCGTCGCCCATGAAGCCGTAATTGCGACCCACAGCCATTTCGAATGCCATAAACGGTGACGGATCGTTGACGCTTGCCGCCAGCATAGCTCCCAGCCTGTCTTCGGTGCCTTCGCCAACAGACACTGCGATAGCATCATCAGTCATCGCGATATGTACAGTCTGACCCATTGCTGCGATCTGCCCCGTTTCAAGCCTGACCGACTCGCCATTGGCTGGAGATCCAATGCCGCAAGCTCCGGGCTGAACATCGCGCCCATGGCCAGCAGTCCCTCGGCATTGTTGATTGACACCAGCAAGCGCATATCGATCGATGTCGGCGCTATCTCGCTTTGCAGATCAAGGCCTTCAATATCCTCGACTACGGCCAGGAATCCTTTGAATCCGTAGCCAACCGGCGGCACTGGCTGATCGAGGATCTCGCGACCGGCCGCAAGGTCCTGACGAAGTTCGAATACCGCTTGCGACGATAACTTCTCAATCTTTACGTCTGTGTAACCAATGACAATGCGCGGCATTATGCCGGCCATGCAGCGCAGATCGTCTTTGCAGGCGTCCGACATTTTCGAATCGACGTCTTCGATCATCGATTTTAGTTCTGCATTGACGCCTGACTGGTGGTCAAGAAACACTGAATCCAAGATCGCGGCGATCACCCGCCCTCCGTCATCTCCCGCAAATCGATACTCGTAATTGCTGATCGTCGCAACAGACATTTTTTTGTCGGCCGATTCCTCGAGCCGCGCAAACGCAGCTTCCAGAAGCGTGCCATCTGATAATGTGGTTCGCATGACTGGCAGGATACCGGTCCCATACATCACGAATCGCGAATCACGATCAATTCCAGCTGCCCGCAGCCCTTGTATGCACAGGAGTCTGCCAAGCTCATCCACGAAAGCCATTGCACCCCGAAGGTCGCCGGATTCTTCTCCCTCTGCTTCCTTCGTGGCAATCATGGAAGTCAGGATGCCTTTGATCAAAGCCGGATACCTATGCAACGTAACGTCAACCTGCGGCTGCAGTTTATCGAGCACGTCGTCGGGCAAAGCAACGGGCATTGCCAGCAGATATGGCGTATCAGCAGGCACGTATTTCAACAGGCCCTCAGAAGATACCAGTGCTGACGCCGAGGTCTCTTCAGGCTCCTTGCTGCAAGCTGATAATGACAGTGCGATTAGCGTCAACCAGACGAGACTCGATTTCATTTTGAGCATTTTTTGGATCCAAAAAATGGTGAGCTGAGAATTTGGCGGGACACGCTGCAGGACAGTCGGTTGCCAAGCTATTATTGCGCGTTGCTGAATCACGCACCAGACCAAATGCGATTGTTTCTGCCGCCGGCCGGGTCTACCCTCGGCCAATGCAACCGAACCCGACAAATAACGCTCGAACGTATGACATTGTGGTTTTTGGCGCCTCCGGATTTACCGGGCGGCTCGTCGTTGAGTACCTTGCTGACAGATATCCGGTCGGTGCCCCGATCCGCTGGGCTGTGGCCGGCCGCAACCGGGAAAAACTCGAGAGCGTGATCGCCGGGTACTGCACCTCGGGCAAACTACCTGCCATCATTGTCGCCGACAGCCGTGATGGCAATGCGCTCAGGCAACTGGCTCGCGAGACCCGCGTGGTATTGACGACCGTGGGGCCGTACGCAAAATACGGCAGCGAACTGGTTGCCGCCTGCGCCACCAGTGGAACCCACTATTGCGATCTCGCTGGTGAGCCCCAGTGGATCCGCAAGATGATTGACAAACATCAATCTGACGCTTCGAGCAGCGGCGCAAGAATCGTGCACAGCTGCGGCTTTGATTCGATTCCATCCGATATCGGTGTGTTCTACCTCCAGCGTGAGGCCATGGCCGCCTGCGGAGAGCCGTGTGAAGAAATCGTCCTGCTGGTCAGTGCCATTAAAGGCGGCGCCAGTGGTGGCACATTTGCAAGCATGCTCAACGTATTGGAGGAAGCGCAAGCGGACCGCAAAATTGCGCACATTCTTGGTGATCCCTATTGTTTGAATCCGCAAGACGAGCGGCAGGGTCCTGATGGCCCGGACCAGCACGGTGTTCGTTATTGCGCGGCTGCCGGCGCCTGGACTGCGCCGTTTGTGATGGCTGCGATCAACAGCAGAATCGTCCGCAGGTCAAATGCCCTGCTCGATTACGCTTACGGGAAAAATTTCCGCTACAGCGAGGCGACCAGCACCGGCAGCGGGCCCGGCGGCTGGTGCAAAGCGGCCATGATGACCGCGGGCCTCGCTACTTTCATACTGGCATGCTCATTCAGTGTCACCCGCTCGATCATTGTCAAAAGACTGCTTCCCGCGCCAGGCCAGGGGCCGACGCGTCAGCAGATGGAAAACGGATTTTTCGACTTGCGGCTTTTCGGCAAAATGAAAAATGATGAAATATTGCGTGTACGGGTTATCGGTGACCGCGACCCGGGTTACGGATCAACCCGCAAAATGTTGACTGAAAGTGCGCTGTGCCTTGCCATGGACAGGCTGGAAACCGGCGGCGGTTCCTGGACGCCTGCCTCGGCAATGGGCCAGGCACTCATGGACCGGCTGACCGCAAACGCCGGTCTCACCTTCGAACTAATGTCCTGAGGGGTCGAAGCGCTCCCCTGCCGGGATTCGCACAGCAAGCCTGTTCCGTGGCGACGCAACCGGACAAGTGGCGAAGTCGTTATAGGCGCAGGGTGGATTCTGCGCCGTGTTGAAGTCGAGTACGACCACGCCATCCTCATCTGGGTTGCTGGCATACAGGAACCGTCCGGCCGGATACGTTTCTCTGCCAGTCGTTGCGTCGCCAAACACGAGCAGGAACTCGTCACCGGCGTTATAAGCCTCAAGCTCGAAAGACTGGCCGCCAATCTCGAAACGCAGCAATCCGGGCGAAGTCGGATTGTAGTCGAGTCCCTCAATAACGGTATCGACCCTTACGATCCTGGGCCGCTCGTAACGCTGCAATCTCGCCTCCACACGCAGATTCTGGTCCGTCGGAAAATAATCGATGGGCGGAAACGTGCGCAACACCGGGTGCTCAAGATCGCGCAGCCGCACCGCGAAGCGATCGTCACGGCGGATAATGCTCCAGGTTAACGAATCGAATGTCACAACGCCTGGATTCTCGCTGGTATCGTCCGCCATCTGCACCCGGCTCACAGGACTGCCATCCATGCGCACGTCCACTCCTGAGTGTAGGTTCATGACGACTCCATTCTCACCAAGCTCGAAGGTACCCATCTCCGGCATCGCTGCTGCCGGAAACTTAAGGTCATTGCCGGCGCCGGAGCCAAATGTATTGACGCCGCTCCTGAGCCAGAAGAGTCCTGCCAGGTTGAGATAACCCGTTTCGCCCTTGAGAGACGCGATGCGCCTGGCCTTCCATGCTTCCAGGCAGTGCCGGTAATCATTCGGGCAGTCCCCGATTCCGTGAGTTGCCGATTCGGCGGCAGCCAGCCAGCATATTGCGGTAAGCACAACGAGTCCGGCGCGAATTGCCGGTTGCCAGTGCAGAAATTGGAAACGACTCATAAGATGCAGCTATCCTCGAACACTGCAGTGTATCCATTCGCCATGACGCTCATTATAATTCGCAGCCTCTTGAGTATCCAAGTGTAGCTTAGTGACCGGGTCCGACGAATCAACGCTCGCATTCGCCGAGCTTCAGCCCGACGACATTCTCACGACGATGGAGGAACTCGGCTTTCATTGCGATGGGCGATTTCTGGCTTTGAACAGCTATGAGAATCGTGTCTATCAGATCGGCATCGAAAACCAGCAACCGGTGGTCACGAAGTTTTATCGGCCGGGGCGCTGGAGCGACGAGGCAATTCTCGAGGAACACAGTTTCAGTGCCGAACTTGCGGACGCGGAAATCCCGGTTGTTGCGCCCCTCATGTTGCATGGCAAATCACTGCATCACAGTGGCAATTTCAGGCTATCGGTCTCTCCCTGCAGAGGTGGCCGCGCGCCCGAACTGGACGACAAAGACCTGATGCGCCAACTCGGCAGGCTGGTTGCCCGGATCCATCTGCTCAGCGAAACAAAATCATTCCTGCACCGGCCGATGCTCGATATCGAGACCTATGGCTATCAGTCCTCTGCATATCTGCTTGAGGAAAGTTTCATTCCGGCAAGTCTTGAGGACGCCTATCAGGGTATTGTGCGGCACCTGTTTGACAACATTGACGCATGCTATGAACGCGCCGGCAATGTTCGCAACCTTCGGCTTCATGGTGATTTTCATCCGGGTAATGTTCTCGTTGCAGGTGAGCGTCTGCACATCGTCGATCTTGATGATGCGAAAACCGGCCCGGCCATGCAGGACTTGTGGATGTTCCTGTCCGGAGACAGAAACGAACAGACGCCGCAACTGTCAACGCTCCTGGAGGGGTACCAGGAATTTCGATCCTTCGATGCGCGCGAACTGAACCTGGTCGAAGCACTCCGAACACTGCGCATCATGCACTACGCCGCCTGGCTGGCGCGCCGCTGGGAAGATCCCGCGTTCAAGCTCGCATTTCCCTGGTTTAATTCGGCCCGCTACTGGGACGAGCACATTCTGTCGTTGCGCGAGCAGGCAGCGTTGATGGAAGAACCACCGCTCACATGGACATCGTGAGGGTCAGGAGCCCGTAAAATTAAACGGGTATCGCGGCAACAACATTGCCGGAACTGCGATCGAGTGCTGAAAAGTACAGAGTTATCAACCAAATAACCCGTGATCAGGGATTTGCTGCCAGTCACCTGCCTGACGGCCAGTCGGTTGCACTACCCGGTTGCCCGGTCTAAAGTCCTTAGCAGCAACCTAGCGACCTTTTTTTGTGGAACTATGCCCTTTGCGCAAGCTCTGATACACAGGCAGGCGGGCGGGCCAATAGCCGGCAGGGGACTCGGTAATTTGAAGTCAAAATGGCTTGAAAGAATATCTGCAACAGTTCTTGTCGCAGTCCTGTGCGGCTGCGGCGGGTCGCGGGTGACGTTGAAAAATCCAAGTATCCCGAAACCGCTGATTGCTCAATTACCGATGTCGGTTGCGGCACGTTATCCGGCGGAGTTCGATAATTTTGTTCATGAGGAACAGGTTATCGGCAAGGAGAAGTGGACCATTGATCTCGGCAGTTCCAACCGGCTGCTGTTCACACAGCTGTTTGGCGCGATGTTCACAGAGTTCATGGTCATCGAGGAGGGCACCGATGCAAGGGACCTGCCGATCGATGCATTGATAGAACCGAGTATCGATGCATTCGAATTTTCTGTACCCAATCAGAGCCAGACGGATGAATTTGCCGTCTGGATCCGCTATCGGATAAAGATTTTCGATAGCGATGGGGTTCAGGTCGCAAACTGGCCGATCGCGGCCTATGGGAAAAGCCAATCGTCGACATTTGGCGGAGATGCGGCATTGCGCAAGGCCGCCATCCTGGCAATGCGCGATGCCGCTGCACTGATTATCATGCAAATGGATAAATCGACCGGCATAAGCAAACTTCGCAGCACAAATACACGGAGTAATTTGGCGCCGTCAACGGCCATGCCTGATAGCGAGAGCATACAAACGACTGCCGCGGAGGAGATTCCTGATGGTCCCGGACAATAATCCCAAACAGGGGTACAAAATGCAGCTGCGAGCCGTTGTCGCCTTATTAGCGGGGGCATCGCTCAGCGCTTGCGTCACATCGCGGCTCGAACACATCAAGGAAGCGAAGACCGGGATTCTCGAAGGCGAATCCATAGTGATCATGGCCAAGAGTTATCACCTGGGCAATGAAACCGAAGAGAAATTCATTGAATGTGTGGGCAACACGATTGCGCGCGGGCGGGGGGGGCTCAGGGTCATCCCGAACCAGGAATTTGTCGATGCACTTTTCCCCTGGTTTGAACCGCGAACTGCACCCGCCGACACCAAAGGGCTGCCTGCCTTGATGTCGAGGCCGGGTGTCGCCGAAGTCATAAAGGAAAAAGGCGTTCGCTACCTGATCTGGCTCGACGGAGACACAGACAAAACCGCAGGCGGCGGCAGCATGTCGTGTGCTATCGGCCCCGGCGGCGGCGGGTGTTTTGGATTCGCCTGGTGGCAGAATGAATCGGCATACGAAGCCACTGTCTGGGACCTTGATGGCCTGGCAGATGCAGGTACGGTGAGCGCTGAGGTCAGCGGTACGTCGTTCCTGCCTGCCATTATCATTCCGGTTCCACTGATCGCACGCACCCGGAGCAAAGCCTGCAAGGGACTTGCTGAACAGCTGAAGCTGTTTATCGTTGCTGACGAAGAAATCTGACCGGTTTTTTCTTGACGGCCATTATTTCGGCTGTCCGCCACGCACGAAGATCTTGCGCCAACAGTCCGGCAATCGCGGCTCGGTCGCTCACGCACATCCATGTGCTCCGACAAGTACATCCTGTACGCAACGCCGCTCCTACTGGCGTGTCAGCAGACCTCGGGAGGGCTCACCACTATCAGCATCGTGACGCATCGGCAAACAAATCCGGCGGTCAGAGGTGACATAGGAAACGCTCTGGTCGACAATTCTCAACAAGGAACAGGGTAGAGGCTTAACACAACATGAACTGCATCCCAGCTTGGTGTAGAGCAGCGCGCCGGCACCGGCTATTCGCGAGCACAGCACGGTTGACCCCCCGGCTGCTCGCGATCACTGCGGCTATCGTCGCATCAGCCTGCGGCCTGCCCACATCAGAATCCGCTGCAGCGCAACAAAACAGTCGTCGAATTTATCAATTGGAGTACATCGTCGCGCCTGATCCGGAGGCCGGCGGCGCATGGGTCGAGATGAAGCTAAGCCAGTCTTCACATTTGCTTCGCGAAGTGAACATGCGTGCCCCTGCTGAAAAAATCAGCGCTGCCAGCGGGGACGGAAAAATATTCCTGGAAGATGGGCGCCTGATCTGGAACCCGCCTGCCGACGGCGGCAGTCTGCGCTGGTTCGCGCTCATAGACCATCAGCGCAACGACGGGGCATTCGACGCGCATATCACCGCTGACTGGGCCATCTTCAGAGTTGAAGATGTCATACCGCAAGCCGCAACCAGGGCGCTGCGTGGCGCAAGAAGTGAAACTACGCTCAGCTTCAAGCTACCCTCCGGCTGGTCGTCGCTGACAGAGTACTTTGGGCGTGACCATTCCTACCGTATCAGGAATACCAGCCGGCGCTTCGACCGGCCAGCTGGCTGGATCATCCTTGGAGAGATTGGCATTCGCTATGACCGAATCGCAGGATTGAAGGTCAACGTTGCGGCGCCGACAGGCCAGGGCATGCGAAGAACCGATATTCTTGCGTTGCTAAACTGGACGCTGCCCGAAGTCCTGCGCATAGTGCCGGATTTTCCAAAACGCCTGACCGTCATCGGCGCCGGTGATCCAATGTGGCGCGGCGGACTGTCGGGTCCGCGATCACTCTTCATTCATGCGGACCGCCCGTTGATCAGTGAAAACGCGACCAGCACGTTGCTGCACGAAATCATGCATATTGCGCTGGGCAGCCGCGCCGGTGAAGGAATGGACTGGCTGGTCGAAGGTCTGGCTGAATACTACAGCCTGGCCGTTCTGCACCGCAGCGGGACAATCAGTGACAGACGATATGCAGCAGCCATGCGAAAACAGGCGGAATGGGGATCGTCTGTCAGTGAATTGTGCGAATCAGTATCCAGTGGTGCGATCACGGCACGCGCAGTGACGATAATGAGCGAACTCGATAGCGAAATCCGTACCATGAGCGATAACAGAAAAAGCCTCGACGATGTGCTGGTTGCGCTTGCCACGTCGGAAAATATAATCACGCTTGACAATATTGAGGCAATTATTCGACAAATCACTGGCTCTGATGCGGACGCATTGAGCGCCAGTAATCTGCCGGGCTGCGAAAACAGATGACCGTCCTGTCTTCCAGGAATGCAGGGCCACATAGCTAAGCAGCGTGACCTTGAACTAATCCGGCCAACGTCCGCTTGCTAAAGGACATTTGCATCCGCTTCACTAAGGTCCGCAGACAACTCGTGCTGGTCAGACACAAGGTCCGGTTACCGCGAGCACTCGAGAGCTTCAGCGCAAGATTCGACCTGCAGCTACCGACTGAAAAAGATCGCGATCCTCAGGTGCTGGGCCGGAGGCAGAACCGTCGCGTGTGATTGACCGCGCCGATTTAACCTAATTCGTGCGTGCCAGCCCAGTCACGACGCGCCCCTGCGGCATTGCTCGAACAATCCGCAATTCACATGCTAAAATAGATTAATGGCTAGTGGCAATAAGAAAATCAATAAATTAGACCCTGTTTCTGAAGACGATCTTACCGCGGAACTTGAAATTCCCACGTTCTTTTCGGATCAACTCGAGAGTGACGCTCAGGAGCTTGATGCGAACGATGAAACTTGCGAGATCAAAATACCGGATGTCCAGGCCGAACCTGATGAGCCGTCAGCCGGCATCCTGCAATCCGGTACGGACCGTATCGATCAACTGCACTTCGACATCGAACAAATCCGCGCAAAATGGACCGGGCTCGAGGCGGAGATCAGCGAAAAATTTAATGCCGAAATTGATCAGCTAAATGCAAAACTGAAATCATCGCAACATGAACTCGGTGACCGCCAACGGCAACTCGACAAGGCCAGAGACGAACTCGAGCAGGCAAAACAAAGTGCCAAAGAATCATCCGCTGAAACCGCACAAATTCGCACGGCGGCGAAAAATGACGAATCCAGGATTCGAGATCTGGAAAAACAGCTCGCGGCAAGCGAGAAAAAAATCGGCTCAGTTAAGCTCAAGCTGAAAGAGTCCCGGTCCCGCCAACGGGGGGATAGTCAAAAAAGTGCGTCGCGCGAGCGGCGACTTTCGGAGCTGAAGAAGCAACTGACAGACTCACAGGCCTCTTTATCCGAATTGCGCAACTACGTTGATGACCGGAAAGACACCTGGATACAGCGCGAAGACGAATTCGCGGAGGTAAAAACGAGTCTTGACAAATCCGGCAATGAAATCGAAGAATTGTCAAAGATCGTCGAGAACCGCGATGCACAACTAAAACGTAATCAGTCCAGGATCAATAAGCTGTCCAAAGAACTGGCAACGCAGGTTTCAGAGTGCACAAACCTGAGATCCGACAATCGTGAACTTCGCAGAGTAACGCACATTGACGCGGAAAAGGAGATTGACCGCAGCCACAAGCTGATTGCGGAGCAATCCGGACTTCTGACAGGACACGAGCAGGAAATCAGTGATCTGACTGCGCAAATTAATCGTACGGAGCGCTATGCGGACGACCTTCGCTATCAGTTGCAGGAACAGTCCGAATTCGTCGAGAGTGCCGTCAACCGGGAGCAAGATCTGCAAACGGCCTGCACCTCCGCGCAAGACAAAATCGGCGATCTGTCGAAAGAATTGACCGCCACAAAACAGAAAAATTCAGCGTTTGTGGCAAAGATCGGCACACTCGAACGAAGTTTCACCGACGAAGTTCGAAAAACACGATTCGAGCTTGGTAGCGCTCAGGACACGATTGCTGACCAGGATACCATCAACGTACAATTAACTTCCGATCTCTACGACAATAAAGGCGTTCAACGATCCCTTGAAGCCCAGCTCAATGAAGTTGAAGAGCGATACCAGGAAGTGATTCGGCAGCTGGAGCAAAAAGCGAAAAAGCTCAAGAATGAAGTAGATGATATCGAGTACAAACTGGAGAACAAGGACCATGCGCTCGCCGCATTGATGAACGAGCTGGCGGGTCGTAGTCAGACAGCAGAATCCGCTGACGAAATCGAAGACATCATCCTCGATGTCGGAGAATTATGTGGCGACACCGACGCTCAGGCGTCCGAACGATCTGACGATGCATCTCGAAGTGATCGCGGACGCGTAACCCGACTGCTGGTTGGGGAAACCGACGGACAGGAAGTTCGGTTTCCCCTGTTCAAGGACCGGCTGACCATTGGGCGGACGCCGAACAATGATATACAGCTGGATGCGCACTTCATCAGTCGGCGACACGCCGTTATTGTCACAGAGAATGGCGAGACGAAAATTGTCGACTGGGGCAGCAAAAACGGCGTTTTCATCAACGCAGAACGAGTGACGGAACAAACGTTGAAAAATGGCGACATTGTTACCATCGGAACGACAGAGTTCCGATATGAAGAGCGTCCGAAAAGATAACACCCTCGGAGGCCGGCAAATGCGGATTTGTGAGAGCAATCACGGTCTTTGAACGTAGGATCAGTTACAGTTGCAGACCTTCAGGGATTGATCGGACTACATGCAACAGCTCATGTTGACCCAGGCTGAACCACACCAAATGGATCTTGGCGCGAATCAGGAAGATTCGCATGACGTGGAAGGCCTGCTCCAAAGAAAAGTCTGGTTACCGAAACTTGCCTATGACTGCCTGCCCTACTTCTACCTGACGGCAGGATTTGCCGCTCTCTTTGCCACTCTTTACATCAGTGAATGGTTTTGGGTCCTGCCACATTACCTGCTGTTCTCTGCGGCCTGCCTGCACCTGGGATTTGCCGTGCGCCGGTGGCGCACTAAAGCCTGCGACGCTAAAGAGAATTAGTCACCCCGCTTGACCTCACCTCGATCATCGTCAACGATTGAGCACCCAGCATTCGGTGCTCGCGAAGATGCCGCTCAATCCTGAATCCATCAAAAAGACAGCCGCAAAGGAATCCGCACTATTCCTTTGCCTGGTGTTTTTTGGGCTGGTGATGTTGCCATTCGCCGTCTACATGGTCGGTAAATCGGTGTTTGGCGAATACGGTGGGGCCGGTCTTTCCGCCTTTTACGGCACGCTGCACAGCGCCATGTGGGATGGCGAGCCCGCGGTCCTGTTGCTCGTGCTTTCGCCGTACGTTATCTGGCAATTGACCCGCCTCACCATCTGGGGCTTCCGGCAGACCCGGTGGCGGCGGCAAGCGTTGACCTGAATCAACCCCCCTCTGCAAAACTGTGAAGTCCATCACATTCTTCTCTTGGTGAACAAGCTTTTAGTGCCCATTTGTTATAGCTTATGTTAATAGCACTGCAACACGCCGTGATGCCGGGGCTATAGTTGTGGTATCCCGGAAAACGGAAATTTAATGGCTGTCGGACGACCCTTATGCTGCGCTCAATAAGATGGCTGGCTAACAAGATTTTCCCCGGTAAACAGCCGGCCGCGAAATCACTGCGTCGGAGCGGTCCGAGGGTCATGCCCCGGCCCGCAAGACAAAGCCGTGCCATTACTGAAACCGTCGAATTCAACGCCGAGGTCGGCGGAAAAATCATGGACGGTGGTCCGGGAAAGAATGTACTTGTTCGCAATAAATATATTCGCGAGGATACCGGCACGCACGAAACCCTGACGATCATCGACGAATCTATTCTCGAGGCCGACGAAAGCGGCATTGATCCTTACAATAGCGGGCGCTTCGATCGCTCCAAATCATGGGATTCCTCCCGCTCACGCAAGTAGTCGCGGCTAGCCCAATACAAATTGACGGTATTTTTGGCTGCGGGTAGTCTGCATTCCCGGCCTGTCATCGGAGTCCGCAGGGTATCTCAAGGGCCGTGTGCTTGTGCACGCCTGGCTGCGTTAGACACGCTCGCCGTATCCAGATACTGTCTTCGCGTATCCGCCTCGCCAGTCGTGCAACAACCCTGCGGCGCGGCCGCGGCCGGTAAATAGAGGTAGCCTTAGGCCAATGGGACTGCGCGTTTCGTTTGAGCTTGATGACGAAGATCTCAAACATTTTCGTCTGATCATGCGTGAGGCACGCAAAGCCGCGGCACGGCTGGCGCCAGAGGAAATTGTCGCCAGCGCCGAAGCATTGCTGGGACAGATTCAGGAGTCCAGGGTGCCGCAGTTCATCAGGGAGCGCCTCGGCCAACTGAAAATCATGATTCAGATGCTGAAGGATCACGAATGGCGCCTGCCGGATAGCGAATCAACCCGTGTTCTCAATGCGCTGGCCTATTTCACAGAGCCGGAGGATCTTATCCCTGACCACATTCCCGGCGTGGGATTTCTCGATGACGCCATTATGATCGAGTTGGTGGTACGCGAGTTGAAACATGAAATCGAGGCCTA
>SMVB01254092.1_pt1 | contig 26955 bp, 19 predicted proteins | sample 2456461 | NCBI WGS metagenome assembly SMVB01 (sample SAMN11095934, study PRJNA526329) | marine sediment metagenome | biome: Marine sediment; feature: Surficial sediment; material: Deep marine sediment; isolation source: Hadal surficial sediment | place: Pacific Ocean | collected 2014-05 | depth...
GGAAGCGCTTATAGGCGGCTAGGTTGCCGTCGAGTTCCTCGGCCTTGCGGCGAACAGCTTCGTCCCAGGCCTTGGCCGCGGCCGCCATGGCGATATCCGAGACCGGGGCCACCAGGTCGGCCAGAATCAGCACGCCGCCGGGCGCGATCGCGCGGCCCATGTCGCGAAACAACGCCTGCTTTCCGGGGCCGTCCAGGTGATGCACCGCGAGCGACGATACCACCGCGTGCGCCGGGAAATCGAACCGGCGCCAAGCGGTCTCGGCGAGGTCGAAGACGACCGTCTCCAGCCGGTCGGATAGCGCCCCGGCCTGTTTTGTCGTGGCCGTCAGCATGGCCTCGGAGCCGTCGAGGGCGCGCAGCCGGATGCCGGGAAACCGGTCCAAAAGGGCGCGCGCCAGCAAGCCCTCGCCGCAACAAAGTTCGACCACATGGGCGCCCTCCGGCGGCGCCGGAATCAAGTCAAGGATCAACGCGATCTGAAAGTCCCGATCCGGCACGTAGTAGCGGCCAAAATCCATGAAATGCGCCGAGACGTCCTCGGTCCAGGCGTCGATGCTGGCGTCGTCGTTCATGGCCTAAATCCCCGTCGCCTGGTCGCCTAGAATTCCACGATCCTAAACCGCTCACGGGGTATTGAAAATGCGCCTCGGGCAACCGTGTTATCATTCCGGCTCAAGGGACACCCGCCATAACCGGAGTTCGGATGACACCGCGACTTCCCATGCGACGATCGTTCCAGATGGGTCTTGTGGGCCTGTTGGTGGGTTTCCTGTGGCTGGCGGAACCGACCCGGGCCGAGGCGGAGGACACCGCCGACGGTGGCGAGAAAGCGGAGACCGGCCCCCACCGCAACCGGCTGGCCGATACGCACAGCCCTTATCTGCTGCTGCACGCCAGCGATCCGGTCGACTGGTATCCGTGGGGCGAGGAAGCTTTCGCGCGGTCGCGCCGCGAAAACAAGCCGATCTTCCTGTCGATCGGTTACAGCACTTGTTACTGGTGCCATGTCGCCCATCGGACGCTGTACAAGAACCCGGACATCGCGGCCGACATGAACCGCTGGTTCGTCAACGTCAAGGTGGATAGCGAACAGCGGCCCGAGCTCGACCGCATTTACATGTTGGCGCGCGAACTTTTGACCGGCCAGGGCGGCTGGCCGAACAATCTTTTCCTGACGCCGGACCTCAAGCCGTTCTTCGCGCTCGGCTACGCGCCACCCGAGGAAGACGCGCTTGGCCGCGCGGCGTTCCCGAAGATCCTACGCATGATCAGTACGGTGTGGGCCGAGGAACCCGACAAGGCCGTGAAGGTCGCCGACGCGGTCCTCGACGTAATGCGGCTGACCGAGCAGGGACTGGCCGAGGGCGAGGCGGCGGCCGTCGATCCCGCCGGCTGGCTGGCGCGCGCGAGCGCGGGGCTGCTCGCGCAGTTCGATGCCGAGAATGGTGGGTTCGTTTCGGAAATGAATCCGACCAAGTTCCCGATGCCGCCGGTGCTTGGCGTGCTGCTGCTGCGTTCGCGCGGCGGCGACGCCGAGGCCCTGGACGCGCTGAGCGCCACCCTGGACGCCATGGCCCTTGGCGGCATCTACGATCAGATCGGCGGCGGCTTTCACCGCTACAGCACCGAGCCCACCTGGTCACTGCCGCATTTCGAGAAAATGCTTTACGACAATGCACAGCTCCTGGAGCTCTACGCGCGCGCCTACCGCGCCACCGCCCGCCCATTGTATCGCCGCGTGGCGGGCGAACTGGCCGCCTATCTGAGCGGGCAAATGATGGCGCCGGAGGGCGGCTTCTACACCGCCGAAGACGCCCAGATCGACGGCGAGGAAGGCGCAAACTACCTGTGGACCGAACGCGAGATCACCGAGATTCTCGGTGACGCGGCATCGCGGCGGTTCTTCGAGGTCTACGCGCTGACGCCGATGCCGATTCAACTTCCCGGCGGCTACGTGCTGATGCCTAGCGCCGCGGCGGAGGACGATCCGTCGCGCGGCGACGTGCCCGGCGTTCTCAGGGTCCGCCGGCCGATCGCCGAGACACTGCGCCGCGCCGGTTTCACCCGCGACGTGGCCATGCTCACGGCGCTTGGGGTGTCGCGCCAGAAACTTCTGCGGGCGCGCCGCCAGCGTCCCCAGCCCTTGCGCGACGAGAAACTCATCGTCGGGCTGAACGGTCTGGCGATAACCGCGTTTGCCGAAAGCGGGCAGGTTTTCGGGGCCTCCCGCCATATCGCCGTGGCGGAGCGCGCGGCGGAGCGAATCTGGAAACTGGCCTATGACGAGGCCAACCGCCGGCTCAAGCACGAGATTTTTCGCGGCGTGGCCCGCACCGACGGCTTCCTCGGCGACTATGCGTTGTTGGGACGCGGCCTGATGTCTCTTCATGACGCCACCGGCGAGGCGGTTTGGCGCGAACGCGCGGCAAGTCTGGCCGGCGCGATCCTCGATCGCTTCGTGCGCGCCGACGGCGGGCTTCGCATGAGCGAGGCCGAGGCCGACCTGTTGATCCCGCCCGAGGACACCGGCGACAGCGTCTATCCGTCAGGCACATCGGCGACCATCGAGTTGTTTCTGCGGTTGGCCGCGGCGACGGGCCGCGACATCCACGCCGCCGCCGCGCGCCGCCTGCTCGGCCATTACAGCGGCCGCATCGAGCGGCAGCCGGACTACTGGGCGGTGGCCATTGTCGCGGCGAACCGCCACGGGGCGGTGGCATCCCTCGCCGGGGCCGAGCGCCAAGAGCAAACGCCGGCGCCGGCCTATCGGGTCCCCACCACGGCCGACCATGTGCGTGTCGCCGCGACCCTGGGCGCGGCCGGCGACCAAGAGCGGATCGCCGTGACGATAAATATCGACGCGGGGTTTCACATCAACGCCAACCCGGCGTCGCTGGAAGGCCTGATCCCGACCACCGTGACTTTCGACGATTACGTGGCGACCCGTGTCGTCTACCCGCCGCCCGGCCATTTCCAACCGCGCTTCGTGCCCGACGGGCTCGCGGTTTACGAGGACCAAGTGGTATTGGAGGCGCTGTTTCCCGGCGGAACCTTCGCCGGCGCGGGGCCGATCCGCGCGACGGTGACCGCTCAGGCCTGCAACGACGTCACTTGTCTCGCGCCGGCCGATCTGTCCGTGACGGTCGCGCGGCCGGAATAGGCAGCGAAGGTCGCGCCAGGGCCCCTACCCCGGGTGTTCGTATCCCAGCATTTCGATCGAGGCCCGGTAGTCGGCGTTGGCCGCGAGGTCGCCGAGCAGACCCGCTTCCACGGGCCGGCGCGGGCGCGGCGCGATTTCGTTTGATTCCATGATCGCTCCGGCGTCGCCCGTGAGCTTGTCGTAGCGATGCCAGCGCTCGCGCCAGGCAGGGTCATGGGACAGATCGAGGCGCTGGCAGATGCCGCCCAAGATCGCTTCCGTGTCGCCCAGGAAATCCTCGTAGCGAAAGAAACCCAGTTCAACCGCCTGTTCGGCGAACGCGCGGTAGCCGCGCAGGAAATTGTCCACGCCATAGTCTTCCTGGAGGATCGATAGTTGGCGAAATGATAGCCACTGGTCAAGCGGATGACGCACCGTGCAACACCGTGTTACCGGCATACGGCTTTCCAGCGCCTCGACGGTGCGGAAGCGGTATGGTGGATTGCGCTCGTACGGCGCGCCGGTGAAATCGAGATGGCTCCAGTCGCGCAGCACCAACGTTTCGCCGCGCGCGGCGCATCGTTCGGCGATGAGCGCGATGACGTCGGTGAACCGCACCGCGCCGGTTCGCTGGCGCAGCGCGGTCTCGTCGCTGGCGTCGATCAGACCGAACCAGTCGCGCGCCTGGCGCAACGGCGAAAATTGTTCCGCCGCCGCCGGCTGGATCCGCTGCGCGAGCAGCACGGCGCGCGGATGGACCTCGCTCAACAACACGACGCCATCCATGCTCGCCAGACACTTACACATGATGGTGCCGCCGGCGCGCGCCATTTGGTGCAGGATACGAACGTTGGGGATGATCGGGTCTGTCATGTCGCTCGCGACCGCCCAGGTTGGGCATCGATGCTTAACATTTTGATTCTTTAAGCACAAAAGGTGAAATCGGCCGGCTAAACGGCGGCCCTCCCGAAGCTACGTTAAAGCCCGTGTTAAGGAAGCGGACACTAAAATGCGGAGCACCCGAAGGTCCGGACACGACGAGAACGCCACGAAGAACCAGATGAGCGCCGTACAGCTTAAACTCAGTTTCGGCCAGCGCCTGCACCGCGCCGGCCGGCTCGACCAGGCGGTGGACATGTACCGCGCCGCGCTCGAGATCGCGCCCGGTCATGCCGAGACCCTGCGTTGGCTGGGCCTTGCCGCGCTGCACGCGGGAAATCCGCGTGAAGCGGACCGGCATTACGTCGCGTCCCTGCGAAGCGATCCGGACCGGGCGCCGGTGCTCAGCGAACATGCCGCCGTCCTGGCCGCGCTTGAGCGGATTGAGGAGGCCATCGCGGCGCTGGACAGGGCGTTGACGCTTCAACCGGACGACGCCTCAGCGTGGGGACGGCTCGGCGACCTTCTGCGAGGCCGCGAGATGACCGAACGCGCCGCCGCCGCGTACCGCGAACTGGTGCGTCTGGCGCCGGACCTGGCTGAGGCGCACAACAATCTCGGTAATATGCTCGACGCGCTCGAGCGGTCCGGCGAGGCGCTGGAAGCTTACGGCAAGGCGATTGAAATTCGCCCCGACTACGCCGAGGCCCATTACAACCTCGCCAATGTGCTGCACCACCAGGGCAGGATCGGCGACGCGCTACGGGCCTTCAAGCGCGCGATCGAGATCAAGCCTGATTTCGTTGAAGCGATTTACAATAGAGCCAACACGCTCAAGGAAAGCGCGCGTTACGAGGAAGCGGCGGTCGAATACCGGCGCGCCTTGGACGGCAAGCCCGGCTGGGCCGAGGCGCTGATGAATCTGGGCAACGTGAAACTCGACCAAGGTGACTACGACGCGGCCATGGCGGCCTACCGCGAGGTCAGGAAACAGTCGCCCGATTACGCCGCCGCCCACAGCAATTTGATTTTCTGCATGAACTACGACCCGCGTTATGGCGCGGAGGAAATATTCGCCGAATCGCGCCGCTGGAACGCCGCCCACGCGGGCCCCTTTCAAATCCCCGCGCACGACGCTTCCGCGGACCGCGACGCCGAGCGGCGGCTGCGCGTCGGGTATTTTTCGCCGGACTTCCGTAGCCACTCCGTGAGCTATTTCTTCGAGGCCCTGCTCGACGCTCATGACCGGTCCCGGGTCGAGGTGATCTGCTACGCGGAGGTTCGCAAGCCGGACGATGTTACCGCGCGGCTGCGCGCTGGCGCCGACGGCTGGCGCTCGACCATCGGCGTGGGCGACGACGACCTCGCCGACATGGTGCGCCGCGACCGCATCGATATTTTCGTCGATCTCGCCGGGCACACCCAGGGAAACCGGTTGGGCGCGTTCGCCCGGTGTCCCGCCCCGGTGCAGATCGCTTGGTTGGGATATCCCAACACCACCGGGCTGGACGCGATCGGCTACCGCCTGACCGACGACATCGCCGATCCGGATGGGGCCGGGCGCGTCCATAGCGAGACCTTGATCCGACTGCCGCGCGGTTTCCTGTGTTACCGACCACCGGACGATGCGCCCGCGGTCGCCGCCGCCGCCGCCCGCCCGATCACTTTTGGTTCGTTCAACAATCTGTCCAAGGTGCGCCCGAACGTGATCGCGGTTTGGGCGCAAATCCTGAACCGCGTCCCGGACGCCAGATTGCTGGTCAAGAGCGCCCAACTGGCCAACGCGGAGCGGGCGAGGTATCTGCGCGATGCCTTCGTCGCCCATGGCGTCGAGGGCTCCCGGATCGAGACGACCGGCCAGATCGAATCGAAATCCGGCCACCTTGACGCCTATCGCCGGCTCGATATCGCGCTCGACCCGTTTCCCTATAACGGCACAACAACGACGTTCGAGGCGCTTTGGATGGGCGTGCCGGTGATCACGTTGGCCGGGGACCGCCACGCGGCGCGGGTCGGCGCCAGCATACTGCGTCGGCTGGGCCTGGACGATTATGTCGTTAATGATGAGCAGGCTTACGTAGACGCGGCGGTCGCTCTCGCCGGCGATGCGTCGCGTCGCGCGGACCTGCGCGGAACGCTACGTGAAACGCTGGCCGCCTCGCCCCTGTGCGACGCCGCCGGCTTCGCGCGAGACGTTGAGGCCGCCTACCGCCGCGTCTGGCGCCATTGGTGCGCCGACGACTCTTGACACCGCGCCCGCGATGAACCAAACGGGCCGCCGATGCGCCCGTCCAATCACCTGGTGATTTTCGTCAAGGCGCCGCGCTTGGGCGCGGTAAAGACGCGCCTTGCGGCGGGACTGGGCCCGCTCGGCGCGTTGCGGTTCTACCGCGCCACAAGCACGTGCGTGGTGCGCCGGCTGGCCGGCGATCCGCGCTGGACCTGTTGGCTCGCGGTGACGCCCGACCGCTTTGCCCGCGCGGGAAGGTTCTGGCCTCGTGGCGTGCCGCGCATGGCGCAAGGGGCCGGCGATCTGGGGGCGCGGATGGCGCGGCCCCTGGAAAGCTTGCCGCCGGGGCCGGTGGTCATCGTCGGCAGCGACGTGCCCGGCATCACGGCCGACCATGTGGCGCGCGCGTTTCGCGCGTTGGGCAGCGCCCACGCGGTGTTCGGTCCGGCGCGTGACGGCGGGTATTGGCTGGTCGGCCTCAGGCGGCGGCCCGCGCGGGTGAACCCGTTCCGCGCCGTGTCCTGGTCCACGGAACGGGCGCTGGCGCAGACCTTGGCGAACCTCGACGGGCGTCAAAAGGTGGCGTGCCTCGAAATGCTCGAAGACGTCGACGATATGGACGGGTGGCGCCGGTGGCGCGCCGGCATGGACCGCACCGGTATTGGCCTATGAGCCGCGTCGCGTATGCTCCTGGAGGCGCGGCATGAGCTCGACGAAATTGCACGGCATGTACCGGTTGTCGAGCTGAAACACCAGAATGTCGTCCCACGCATCCTTGCAGGCGCCGGGAGAGCCGGGCACCGCGAAAAGGTAGGTGCCCTCGGTCACGCCCGCCGTGGCGCGGGACTGAATGGTCGATGTGCCGATTTTCTTAAACGACAGCATGCGGAACAATTCGCCGAACCCGTGGATCGGCTTTTCGTACATCGCCTCGAAGGCCTCCGGCGTGACGTCACGCCCAGTGACGCCGGTGCCGCCGGTGGCGATGACCACATCGATATCGGGGTCCTCAATCCACGCGCGCACTTGTTCGGTGATCCGCGCGCGCTCGTCGGGCACGATCTTGCGGGCCGCCATGTGATGGCCGGCCTTCTCGATTCGGTCGACCAGCAGCTGTCCCGACTTGTCATCGGCCTCGGTGCGCGTGTCGGAGACGGTCAGTACCGCGATATTGACGCGGAGGAACGGGCGGGTTTCGTCAATTCCCGCCAAGCTGAGCGACCACTTCGGTTTCGTCGAGACCGGTGTAACTTGGCCACCGCCCGGCGGCCAATGCGCTAAGCGTTGTCGCGTCCTGGTCGAGACGGTTGCGGTATATCCACAGATTGGTCAGCACGCGCCGCACGAAGCGGCGGGTCTCGAGCGAAGGGATGCTTTCGACGAACAGCAATGGATCGTCACGACGGTCAATGGCGCGGAGCCACTTCTTCAGGTTCCCGGGTCCCGCGTTGTAGGCCGCCAGCATGTAAATCAAGTTTCCATCAATTCCGTCGTAGTTCAACAAATAGTCAACATACTTTTGGCCCAACTCAAGGCTGAGCGCGGGGTCGAACAAGGCGTCGGCGGCATCTCCGCCATAGCGCGTCTCGCCATCGATATAGGTGGCTGTCCTCGGCATCAATTGCATCAGCCCGCGCGCGCCGCGGTAGCTCTTGGCGCGCGGATCGAAACCGGATTCCTGGCGCGCCAGGGCGAACAGCAATGCCCGGTCGACCTGGAAGCCCGATTTCGGCGTCCAGCCCGGCACCGGATAAAGCGCGCGGTCGTGCCGCCGCCCATCGGCCTGGGCCTGTTTGCTGCCGATGCGAATCTGCAGCGCCGGCAGGTCCAGATGCTCGGTCAATTTCAATAGCGCGCGGCCCTTCACCCGACCGGCTTTCGGATAGAGCTTTCGGATCTCCTGTTCCGCCAGCCGCCGCTGGCCGATCTCGGCCAGCGCCATCGCGCGCCGTGTCCGGGTCGATTTCATCAATATATCGGTTTCCGCCTGCGTGAAGCCCGACGCGTCCCAAACGAAATTGGGTTTTTCACCCAACGAGCGCTTGGCCAGCAAGCCGTATATGGTGCGCGGATAGTCGGCCGCGATCCTGAGCATCCGGTTGGCCAGCAGCGGTTGGCGGGTCAGGCCGTGCACGCGCGCCGCCCAATAAGCACCGCCCGCCACCAAGTACGCGTCGGCCGCGTTGGACACGGCCAGGGCCCCGAAATGATGCCGCGCCAGGCCGAGGTCGTCCAGCCGCCAAGCGGCCAGACCGGCGGTCCAATGGTTTCCAGGCAAAAGATCGCCCGACCTGTCCGCCGCCGCGGCCGCGAATTTGAGCGCCAGCTTGTATTTGCCATGCGCCAAGTAGCCGCGCGCGATCCCACCCTTCAAGGCGTCGTATTGCGCCTCGCTCACCAGGTCGATCAGGCCCTTGCGCGCCAGCACCTGGCTGGCCTTTGTCGGTTTGCCGTCGCGGATCAGGCCGCGGATTTCGTCTTGGTGGCGTTTGACCGTGGCGCGCTGGGCCTTGCTCAGTTTGCGTTTCGGAATGCGCGTGCTGAACAGGATCTCGTCCTCGCCGATGCCCCCGAGATAATCGTTCGGCGGCTTGCGCGGCGCGGACGCGCCTTCCGGGCGCCGCTTCAAGGCCAGCCGGTGTAGCCGCCGTGCCCGGGGCTGGTCCGCGTAATCCTCCAGCCACGCCGTCAACTCGGCGTAAGTGGACTTGTAACCGGTGGGGTGCATGTAGCGCTGGTACATCACATGACCCATCAGGACATCATCGTCGAGCTTGTCGATCAGGGCGTCGGCCTTGTCCCAATCGGCCGCGCTTTGAAATTCGAAAATCTGACGGTATCGGATGACATCGCCGGCGCTCAGCACCCGCGGCAGGTCGGCCAATCGTTCGATGCGCGCCACCGACGGCGACAAGACAGCGGTCCGCAAAACCTTGGACGGGCCATACGACGCCGATTGCGCCGAATCCGAGACCGCGCCAGCTTCGTCGGACCGGGCGCTGCCAAACCAGATGCCCAAAGACAAAGTCGACGCAAGCACAGAACTGGCGACCGCAAGTCGCAAAGTTCGTAGTGCAAACAAACTATATAAAAGTTTTCTAAAAAACGTCATCAAGGCCACGTATAAGCCAAAACGCGTCTTTCGGCAACCGGCGATTTTGGCGAAATTAAGGCAAACCTATCGCCTCTATTGATTCTCCGTGCAGAATCATTGCCTTAGGGGGATATGCGAATACTCGAAGCGAAAAATTCGACGGAAGCAATTTTTCCGTAACGAGTCAGGTGCTTTCCAGGCGGGCTTGAATCGCCAAAAGGTCGTGCCAAGCTTCTCTTTTTCGCGCGGGTTGCCGCAGTAAATAGGCCGGATGATAAAGGGCGATCGCCGGAATCGGTTGCGCCATGCCAGCCGGCGCGTAATTGAACCACCGGCCGCGTAAGCGGGTTATGCCCTCGCCGCGCTCCAGCAGGGTTTTTGCCGCGACCCCTCCGACGAAAACCAACGCCCGTGGGTTGGCCAGCGCCACGTGTCGCTCGACGAAGGGTAGGCACAAGGCGATTTCCTCGGGACTCGGGTTGCGGTTGCCCGGCGGGCGCCAGAACACGATGTTCGTGATATAGGCGCGCGAGCGGTCACGGCCGATCGCGGCCAGCATGCGATCGAGCAAGCGCCCGGCGGCGCCGACGAACGGCACGCCCGTGCGATCCTCGTCCGCGCCCGGCGCTTCGCCGATCAGCATCAGGTCGGCTTCGGGGTCGCCATCGGCGAAAACCGTATTTTTGGCGGTCCGCTTGAGCGCGCAGCCATCGAACCCGGCCACCGCCTCGGCGAGTTCCGCTATGGATTGGCAGGCCTGGGCGGCGGCCGTGGCGCGGGCCAATGGCGTGTCGGCCTGGACCGGCGGCGCGTTCGCCGTCGGCGTCGTGTCGGCCTGGACCGGCGGTGCGTTCGCCGTCGGCGTCGTGTCGGGGGCCACGAAGCGATCGCGCGGCGCCATTTCGATCGCCTCGTCGGCGCCGGCCTCAGCCAACCAGCGCAACGCCGCCAAAGCGTCGCCCGCGCCCGCCGTATTCACCGCGCCGCTCCGGTGGCCAGCCGCCGCGCCATCGCGGTGCTCAGATCTGGCTAAACGGAATTGGCTTGCCTGCTACATCCTTGACCAGTTTGCCGCCTTCGTCCTGGGCGGCCACATAACGCCCGTGACCGACATGCGAGCCGACATAAAGCACGGGTTTGACCGGCTTGCCGTCGAAGGTTTTTTGTTCGTCGGCGGTGCCGCGCCGCGCGGGATTGTTCTTGCTTGTCATGTTGTGAGGCTCCTATTTTAAGAGGGGAGCAAATGGTGCATGGCCGCGCGCGCCAGTCCATTGCTCGACCGCGCATCAGCGCCCATATACATTGCGCGTTGTTTTGCGGTAAGCGGGCGCGGCAGTCAACACTTGGTCGCGCGATCGCCTCGCAATCACGTAACGAAGTGACGCGAGGCCGGGGCGCCTGAGCCCTATCCGGACCGTCAGCGAAAGGTGTACGGGGGCTGATTTGCTGAAATCCTGTCACGACACGAACCGCACGATATCGGCCGGCGGTCCGAGAAACAGCCGGTTTCCGTCTCTTGGCGGCACGCGCGCGGCACTGGTGAAACTGCTTGCGGTCGCGGGATTGGTGGCGGCGTGCGCCGGTCCCTCTGGCAACGGCGGGGGTCAGGCGAGCGAGGCGTCGGCGGATTCCGCCCATGCGATTGCCGCGCCGGCGGATTCCGTGGTTACCGCGACATCGGCGCTGGGCGGCTATCTGGCGGCCCGGCACGCGCGCTTGAAAAACGATCCCGAGTCGGCGGCGCGGTTCTACGAACGCGCGCTCAAAGACGATCCCGCCAACCCCGATCTGCTGCGTCGCGGATTGCTCGCGCTACTGGCGGCGCGGCGCGTCGAGGCCGCCGGGGACCTGGCGCGGCGGTTGATCGAAATCGAATCGGACGCGCCGGTCGCGCTGCTGGCGCTCGGCGCCGCGAGCGTCGGCCGTGGCGACTATTTGGCCGCCGAGCGCTGGCTTGAGACCGGTCCGAAAGTGGGCTTCAGCCGTTATCTGTCGCCCCTGCTGCTTTCCTGGACTCGCCTGGGGCGCGGCGACGGCGCGCATGCGCTCGAAGTGATGGAGCCGCTGGCCAAGGTCTCGGCCTTTGCCGCGCTGCACGCCTATCACGCCGGCCTGATCGCCGATCTGATTGGCAAGCCGACGCTGGCCGAGACCAATTACGTCAGCGCCGTCGGCGCGGTGCGCGGCGGTTTGCTGCGCGTCGTGCAGGCGACCGGGGTCTTTTACGAGCGCGCCGGGCGCGGCGACGAGGCGCGCGCGCTCTATGACGCCTATCTCGACCAAAACCCGGACACCACTTTTCTTGACCTGGCCCTGCAACGCGTGACGGTCGGCGCAACGCCCGAGCGCACGGTCAGTGATGCCAGGGAAGGGTTCGCCGAAGCGCTTTACGGGGTCGCGATAGCGCTGTTTCAGGAGCGCGCGAACGAGCCCGCCTTGATCTATGTTCAACTGGCGCTTCATTTACGGCCCGATCTGGATATGGCCCAGTTGCTCTTGGGCGATCTGTACGAGGCGGCGCAACGCTACAAGGAAGCGGCGGCGGCCTATCGAACGGTGCCGCGCGATTCGCCTCTCAGTTGGGCGGTCCGGCTCAGGCGGGCCAACGTGCTGGACCGCATCGGCGAGACCGACAGGGCGGCCGGCGAACTGCGCGACATGGCCCTCGATCGGCCGGAACGCTCGGACGCGCTGATCGCGCTGGCCGAAATCTATCGGTCCAAGGAACGTTACACGGAAGCGGCGGCGGCTTACGATCAGGCGGTCGGCCGCATTCCCAATCTCGAGCAACGCCATTGGTCGCTGCTTTATGCGCGTGGCATGTCGCTGGAACGCAGCGATCAGTGGGACCGCGCCGAGGCGGACTTTCTGCACGCCCTGGAACTCGAGCCCGACCAGCCGCTGGTGCTTAATTATCTCGGCTATTCGTGGGTCGAAAAAGGCCACAATCTGGACAAGGCCCGCGAGATGATCGAAAGCGCGGTGGCGCAACGTCCCAACGACGGCTATATCGTCGACTCGCTGGGTTGGGTGCTGTACCGCCTGGGCGAGTACAAGAGCGCGCTACGCCATCTCGAGCGCGCGGTCGAACTCAGGCCGGGCGACGCGGTCATCATCGACCATTTCGGTGACGCCCTGTGGCGGGTCGAGCGTTACGAGGAAGCGCAATTCCAATGGTTGCGGGCATTGTCCTTCGGTTCCGACGATGATCTGGCCGCGACCATCCGCGCGAAACTCGACGGACGCGTTCCCAGCGAAATCTCGGCCGAAAACGAATTGTGACCGGCGACGCGCCGCCGCATGGCATCGCCGTCGGCGCGGAGATCACGGAGTCGGCGCCGGCCAAGGTCAATCTGTACCTCCATGTCACGGGGCGGCGGTCGGACGGCTATCACCTGCTCGACAGCTTGATCGTGTTCGCCGATTTGTGCGACACGGTGACGGCCGCTCCGGCCGAGCGGCTTTCGCTCACGCTCGCCGGTCCGTTCGCCGATGCCTTGGACGGCGCCGACAATCTGGTGACGCGGGCGGCTCGCGCCCTGGCGGCGCACGCGGGACGGCCGCCGCGCGCGGCCCTGCGCCTGGTCAAGCATGTGCCGGTGGCGGCGGGTCTGGGCGGAGGATCGAGCGACGCGGCGGCGGCGCTGCGCGCGCTGATCCGCCTGTGGGACCTTTCGATCGAGGCGGACGAGTTGGCGCGGCTCGCGCTCGAACTCGGCGCCGACGTCCCAGTCTGCCTGGGCCGGCGCGCCACAGTGGTCGGCGGCGTGGGCGAGGTGCTGACACCGTTGGACCGCGCGCCGCCGTGCCATCTGGTGCTGGCCAACCCCCGCGTTTCATTGTCCACCGCCGAAGTCTTCGCCGCGTTTTCGGGGCCGGCCGGCGCGGCCGCGCCGCCCTTCCGACCGACGGCGGATTTGATTAACGCGCTGCGCCTCCGACGCAACGATCTGGAAGCGCCGGCGCGCAAGCTTGCTCCGGTCATCGCTTCGGTGCTGGCGGCGCTGGACGGTCTGCCGGGTTGCCGGCTCGCGCGCATGTCCGGCAGCGGCCCGACCTGTTTCGCGCTGTTCGACACGGCGGACGAGGCCAAGGCGGGCGCCCACGCCCTGGCGGCGGCGCGTTCCGAGTGGTGGGTGGCCGCGGCGCCCGTGATCGCCGCTTGAGCGGATCAGCCGCCGACGCGACTGGGGCGGGTCACGATATAGGCGGCGACACCCAGCATGACGGCGCCGACCGCGATCGGCAGCATCCAATTGTCGGCGATGGCAAACGCGATCAACGCCCAACTTGTGGCCATCATCGCGACCGCCAACATTTTCGCTCGCGGCGGGATGACCCGATGCGCGGTCCAACGTCTGAGCGGCGGGCCGAAACGAGAGTGGTTGTACAGCCAATCGTGAAAGCGGCGCGAGCTCTTGGAAAATGCCCACAGCGCCATGATCAGAAATATCGTGGTCGGCAGGCCCGGCACCACGACGCCGACCATGCCGAGCGCCACGCAAAGCCAGCCAAACGCGATCAGAAGATGGCGCAAGCCCGGACGCATGGCGAAGGGTTCGGGCATGCCCGCGGCGCGTTCGCGAATATGTTGGTCGTTCGTGGCCATGGTTTCCGGGCCGCCATCGAATGCACGGGCGCGCTTATATTGTCTTGGCGCGCCTAGTGTCTTGAGGGATGTTAGGCCGCGCGAGACCCGGCGGCAAGACGCGTGGCGCGCCCGTTATTCATACGAGGCCAAGATGACCGATCGTCCAACCCATCTGGAATTTCACGGTGTCGATATGGCGCGTGGCTGGGTCCGCCCGGAAGGGTTTCCGGCCGGTGTCGGGGAGAAGGTCCTTGTCGACACCATGGACGAGACCCGCCGTGTCGGCCGGCGCACGCGCCTGCTTCGCTTCGCCCCCGGCGCCGCGACCGCCACGCCGATCACCCACGACTGTTGGGAAGAGGTCTATCTGGTGAGCGGCGACTTCGCGCTTGGCGACGAGGCGTTCAGCGCGCCCGCCTACGCGTGCCGGCCGCCGGGCGTTCCGCACGGCCCGTTCCGATCCGAAACGGGGTGCCTGTTGTTCGAGGTTCATTATTACGCCGCGGACGATTGATCGAAGCGCCCGCCGGTTCTCAGAACTTCTCTTCGCCGGTTTCGCGGAATTCGTCCGGAAAATCCCGGTACAAGGCGAACCGCGCGTTCTCGACCAGAGAGTTGACCGAGAAGTGGTTGTCCTCGACCGGACCGGCGCGTGACGCGACGACGCGAAACGCCTGATCCAACTGCGCCAGGTCACGGGTATCGATCATGATGTGGAACTCGCCCAGCCCTTCGCGCCCCAATCCCAGCTTGCGCCGCGTGATTCGGTAGCTTTCGATCTTTCCGGCGTCCGCGAGTCCGCCCAGATAGGCGTTCAGCTTGTCGGTGAAATCCATGTCGCCGACGCCGGGCTTGAGATCGCACCAGATGTGATAAAGGTCCATCGCCCGTCTTCTTCCTTGTCACGACGCCCCGCCACGCGGCCGCCGGCGGGCACGGTCCCAACATATCGGCTCGGGCGGCGCTGTTCCATGATGCTTGGCCGGACCTTTCCGGTCCCCTAGTTTGTCTCGTCTAGACCGGGTCAGGATTGATCGAACCCACTTTTGGGGTTCGATCAATCCTGTGAATCCGGTCTAGCTGATAGAGTAGAGCAGATTCACGTGGTTGATGGGATCGCCCATGGCGATTCCCATCAACCACGATCTGCTCTAGCGAACCGAGAGGTGCCCATGGCCCGCCCCGGGAAAGTACAGGATTTTCAGGACGCGCATTCGCTGCGCGGCGGACGCGACAACCGGCTCGAGCGCTCGATCGGCCGCCAGGTGCGCGGTTTTCGCAAGAAGCTGGATATGACGGTGGCCGAACTGGCGCGCCTGGCCGACCTGTCGCCCGGCATGTTGTCGAAAATAGAGAACGGCCTGACCTCGCCCTCGCTGGCCACGTTGCAGGCGTTGTCCGGGGCGCTGCATGTGCCGGTCACGGCCTTTTTCCGGCAATTCGAGGAACAGCGTGACGCCACCTTCGTGCGCCGGGGCGAGGGCCTGAACATCGAACGCCGCGGCACCCGCTCCGGCCACCAATATCAGCTGCTCGGCCACACGGTCGGCAAATCTCTCGCGGTCGAGCCCTACATGATCACCTTGACCGAAGAGTCGGACGTATTTCCCTTGTTCCAGCATTCGGGCACCGAATTCATTTACATGCTGGACGGCAAAATGGATTATCACCATGACGGCGCCGCCTACACCCTTGAGCCGGGAGATTCGTTGTTTTTCGACGCGGCCGCGCCCCATGGACCGGCGACACTGACCGAACTTCCAATCCGTTTCCTTTCGGTGATCGCTTACCGGCGTGGCGAGGACGACTGAGGGCATCGATAAGTTGTCTCTGAGGAACTTTTTTTTCTTCTCAGGTTGATTTTGGGTCGATCCTCGCGGTATCCTGGGCGCGAGCGATTTGGCTCCAGTAGGAGGCGCCCATGTGCGGCATTGCCGGTATTCTTTACAAGACCGAACGGGTGGGCGACGCGCTGGGTGAAGCGTTGATCAATATGCTGGACGGCTGTCAGCACCGGGGGCCCGATTCGACCGGCTTCGCGGTCTACGCCAAGGGCCATGGCGGGCGCCTGCGCCTGCGGTTCTTCATCGGCGGCGAGGACGGGCAGGCATCGATCGGGCGCATCCGCGCGGCGCTGGCCGCGAACGGCGCCTCGGTCGTCGACGAGGAGACCGTGGGCGACAATTACCGGGTGGTCGTCGATTACGACGGTCCGGTGCAGAAACTCGCCTACGCCATGGAGCACACCGCCAAGCTGTTTTCGATCGGCGCCAGCCTCGACATCATCAAGGATGTCGGCGGCGCGCATGATGTCGATGACCGCTATCACGTGGCCCAGGTACATGGCAGCCACGGTCTCGGTCACGTGCGTCTCGCCACCGAATCCGACGTCAAGCCCGAGGCCGCGCACCCGTTTTGGGCCACCGGCTTCGCCGATGTCGCCATCGTCCATAACGGCCAGATCACCAACTACTGGAAGATGCGCCGCCAGTTGGAACAACGCGATTTCGAGTTCCGTACCGACAACGACAGCGAACTGATCGCGGTCTACCTGGCCGACAAGCTGGCGTCGGGCGTGCCGCTCAAGGACGTTCTGGCGACCTCGATCGACGATCTCGATGGCACGTTCTCGTTCCTGGTCTCGACCGAACATGAAATCGGCTACGCCAAGGACCGCCTGGCCGCCAAGCCGATGGTGCTTTACGAGACCGACGACATGATCGCCATCGCTTCCGAGGAAGTCTCGCTGAACCGCCTGTTCCCGGGCCAGGCGCTGGACACCACCGAGCCCGCGCCGGGAACCTTCGCGACATGGTCACTGTCGACCTAGCCCGCACGCCGGTCCGCGAGGCCAACGAGGCGATCCGCGCCGCCGGCGCGCGCGGCGAGGATGTCGACGTCGTCAACCCGGACGCGCGCCACCATATCGGCGTCGGTCTGATCGACGAGATCACGGTTCGCGTGCGCGGCTCGGCCGGCTATTTCTGCGCCGGCCTCGCCGACGGCGCGCGCTTCGAGATCGATAGCAACGTCGGCTGGGGTCTGGCCGACAACATGTATAGGGGCTCGGTGGTGGTCGGCGGCAACGCCAGCGCCATCGCCGGCGTGGCGATCCGCGGCGCCGAGGTGGTGGTGCGCGGCAACATGGGCTCGCGCGCCGGGCAGGTGATGAAGGCGGGCACCTTGTGTTGCGCCGGCAACGCCAATTTCATGGCCGGTTACATGATGTATGGCGGGCGCATCGTCATCCTGGGCAATTCCGGTGAACGGGTTGGCGAGGACATGACGGGGGGCGAAATTTACGTCGCCGGCACGATTCAGTCGTTGGGCTCGGACGCCATGGAGGTCGATGTCTCGGGCGCGGAGGCGGACAGTATTCGCGCGTTCCTCGATCGCTACGAAATTCCCTTCACCGGCAGCTTCCGCAAGATCGCCAATGCCGGCCAGAATCTGCGCTACGACACGGCCGAGCCGCGCTGGCGCAGCGTGCCGTTCTTCATGGCGTCGGGGACGTCCGATTACTGGAACCCGCAAGTACAGGAAGACATCCACGTCAAGGCGCTGATCGGCCGTTACCGGATTCGCGGCTACGGCGCCGGGCGGCCCTTGCCGCATCTGAACGACATCGCGTTCAAGGCCGATCTGGAACAAGTCGAGATTCCGGCCGATGTGGTCGATCGGGTCGGCATGGCCACCCGCATCGGCGACAAGCACGGCGCCAAGCCGCTGGAGCTGTCCATGCCCGTGATGATCGCGCCGATGAGTTTCGGGGCGCTGAGCCGGTCCAGCAAAATGGCGCTGGCCATTGCCTCGCGCCTGGCGGGAATTTCGGAAAATACCGGCGAGGGCGGCATGCTCGAGGACGAGCGCCGCGAGGCCAAACAGCTGATTTTCCAGTGCCTGTCCGGGCGGTTGGGCTGGAACATCCACGATATGCGCCGCGCCGACGGCCTGGAAATATACATTTCGCAGGGCGCCAAGCCGGGCCTCGGCGGCCAGTTGATGGCCAAGAAGGTGACCAAGGAACTGGCCGAGATTCGGGGCATTCCGGAAGGCATCGACCTGCGTTCGCCGTCCCGCCACCCGGATGTTCTCGGCGCCGACGACCTGATCATCAAGATCGAGGAATTCCGCGAGGCGACGGGCTACAAGGTGCCGATCAGCGTCAAGCTGGGCGCCGGGCGGGTGCGCGACGACATCAAGATCGCCTACAAGGACGGCTTCGATTTCGTTGAACTCGACGGCCTGCAGGGCTCCACCGGCGCCTCGTCCAGCGAGGTGCTGGAATATGTCGGCATTCCGACCCTGTCGGCGATCCAGGAGGCGCTCGACGCACTGGCTGAAATCGGCGCGGCCGGAAAATTGCCCATCGTGCTGATGGGCGGCATCAAGGACGGCGTCGATGCCGCCAAGGCCATCGCGTTGGGCGCCGATGCCGTGGGGATCGGCTCGGCCGCGATCATCGCCGGCGGCTGCATCGCCTGCATGCAGTGTCACGTGGGCAATTGCGTGGTCGGGATCGCCACCCAGGACCCCGAACACGAGAAGCGTTACCGGACCGAGGTCGAGGCGCGCAATATCCACCGTTTTCTCGAAAGTCTGCGGTGGCAGTTGGCGGCCATCGCCCATGGCCTTGGCCACGACCATGTCGCCAAGCTGTCGCGCGACGACCTCGTCGCGCTGACGCCGGAGGCCGCGGCCATTACGCGCTTGCCGTACGAGCCGGGCCTCCGGCGGCGCGACGCGCGTCTCGCCGCCCAGGTGGCGGAGTGATGAACGTCCAGATGCCGGCGGACGATCGCGGCGAGCTGCATTTCGTTCCCGCGCCGTGCCAAGTGGCCTGTCCGGTGGGCACCGACGCGCCGTCCTATATCGGCTTCATCTGGGAGGAAAAGTACGAAGAGGCTTTCGAGGCGATTACCGCGACGAACCCGTTCAGCTCGATTTGCGGACGGGTTTGCGACGCGCCCTGCGAACCCGCCTGCCGGCGCGCCGATTCCGACGGTCCCATCGCCATCCGAAACCTCAAGCGCTTCGTCATGGACCGGCTGGGCCGGGACCATCACTTGCCGCCGGTACCGGTCAGCCGAACCCAGACCGTCGGCATCGTGGGCAGCGGCCCGGCCGGTCTCACCGCCGCGCATGACTTGGCCGAAGCCGGCTACGCCGTCCATGTCTACGAGATGACGGACCGGCTGGGCGGCATGATGGTATGGGGCATACCGGCGTTCCGCCTGCCGCCCGGCATCATCGACGAAGACATGGACCGGATGATGAACCATTGTCCGGGCATCGAGGTCCATCTCAACAGCGCGTTGGGGCGCGACGTCACCCTCGACGAGCTCAAGGCGCGCCATGACGCGGTGATTCTGGCCATCGGCTCATGGTGGGGCAAGCCGATGGGGATTCCCGGCGAGGACGATCCGCGCGTGGTCGACGGCGTCGGTTTCCTGCGCCGGGTCAATGCCGGCGAACGTCCCGAAATGCCGGACACGGTGGTCGTGGTGGGCGGCGGCGACGTGGCGATGGACGCCTGTCGGGTGGCCAAGCGGCTGCCCGGCTGCAAGCACGTCAAGGTGGTCTATCGCCGTGGTCCAGACGAGATTCCGGCGCGCCGCGACGAGCTCGACGGCGCCATCAAGGAAGACGTGGAGTTCGTCTACAACACGCAACAGATCGAGGTCGTGGCCAGCGGTGACGGCTTGGCGCTGCGCTGCGTGCAAACCACGGCGGGCGAGCCGGACGCCGACGGGCGGCGCCGGCCCGTGGTGATTCCCAACACCGAGCACGAAATCCCCTGCGGCATGGTCATCGCCGCGGTCGGCCAAACGGCCACCAACGAGGAACTCGACGGCCTCGGCATGATGAACGTCGATCGCGTGCGCGCCGACTTCGACACCATGCGCACCGCCGACCCCAAGGTGTTCGCGGCCGGCGATGGCGCGTTTGGCGGCTCGACCATCGTCATGGCCATGCATCACGGCCAAAAGGCGGCCTATTACGTGCGCGCGTTTTTGGAAGGCCGCCGTCCGCTGCCTTACCAGACGCCCTATCGGACGCGCCACGTGCCGCTCGCGCCGGACCCGAAGTGGGAGATGTTCCCGCGCCAGGAGCAGGCGTTTCACGGTTTGGGCGACGACCCCGTCGCGTTTCCGGAAATCGAGTCGGTCTACGACCTGGAAGCGGCCAAGAACGAGGCCGCGCGTTGCTATCGTTGCGACGCCGAAACCGGGTCGGCTGATTATTCCGTCCGCGTCCGGGAAGATATTTTCACCATGGCGCGCACCGGGCCCGATGATACCGCGCAACTGACCGCGATGCTGCGCCGCCGCCTGCAAACGCGCGACAACCCGTTCCCGCCGGCGCGCCCGGCCAGCCTCGACGACTTGGTGTTCTTGCCGGCGAATCTGTCGCGCCTGGTGATCGATCCGTATCGGGAAGCCTGCAATACCCGCACCCGTCTGGGCGAGTCGCTGGACATGGAACAGCCGCTGCTTGTCGCCGGGCTGGACGGCGCCCACGAAGACGTGCGCCAGGCGCTCGCGGCCGGATTGGCCGACAGCGGCTGCGCCTACATCGGCGCCGCGCCGTTGGCCGATTCCGTGCCATGGGTGCAGCTCATGGCGCCGGACCTGGGCAAACCTGATTCGGCGGCCGCGGGCGTGGCTTACACGATGGGACGTCATTTCCGACCGATAGAGTTGACGCGCGCGAGCGCTGATCAGTTGCTCGGTCTCGTCGTCGCGGCGTCGGCGCTGGAAGACGCGGTGCCGTTCGCGCTCGACAACGGCATGGATTTCCTGTTGCTCGATGGCAGCGCCGGCATCGGCGCGCCGTGGGCCGAGCTTCGCGAGCAACCCGATTTCTCGCCGATTCGCGACGCGGTGGCAATTTTGCGCCGGCTGAGGAAGGAAGGGGCGCTGGACCTGCTGTATTTCGGCGGTGTCCGATCCGGCACCGATATCGCCAAACTGATCGCCCTGGGCTGCCGCGCCGGGGTGGTTGGCGTGGCCATGGCGCTGGCGCTGGGCGGCCATATCGGTCCCGGCGGCGAGGTCGAATTCGTGGGCGACCTGACGCCGGACGACCGGCGCGACGCGGTGCGCAATTTCGTTAAGGCGGCCGGCGGCGAGGCCTCGATGATGGCGCGCTGCACGGGCAAGACCAATGTGCATAATCTGGAGCCGGAGGACCTGTGCAGCATCGCCTTGGTGACGGCCAAGGCGGTCGGGGTTCCGCTGGCGGGCACCCCTCGGACCGCGTGACCGGGCCGGCGTTTGGCTTTCGCGCCAGGCGTGGTTTAAGATTTCGAACCAGTGGCCTGGAACAGGCCAAGAAAATAAAAGGGGGGGTACGCCATGGCGACCGATCTCGCGGCTGTCGCGCGGCAGAAGAAAATCAAATATTTCCTGATCAGTTTCGTCGATCTGTTCGGCGTCCTGCGGGCCAAGCTGGTGCCGGCGCGCGCGATCAAGGGCATGCAGCGCGACGGCGCCGGCTTCGCCGGTTTCGCGGTTTGGCTGGATATGACGCCGGCGCACCCGGACATGTTCGGCGTTCCCGATCCCGACAGCCTCATCCAACTGCCGTGGAAACCCGAGGTCGGCTGGCTTGCCGCCGATCTGCACATGGACGGCAAGCCGGTGGAGGCGAGCCCGCGCGTCGCGCTGAAGCGACAGCTTGAGAAGGCCGCCCGCAAGGGCTACCGGCTCAAGACCGGGGTCGAATGCGAATATTTCCTCGTCGACCCGACCGGCGAGGCGATCTCGGACCCCAACGACGTGCAGACCAAGCCGTGCTACGACCAGCAGGCGCTGATGCGGCGCTACGACGTGATCACCGAAATTTGCGACGGCATGAATGAGATCGGCTGGAACCCGTATCAGAACGACCACGAAGACGCCAACGGCCAATACGAAATGAACTGGGATTACGACGACGCGCTCAAGACCGCCGACCGCCACGTGTTCTTCAAGTTCATGGCCAAAAGCATCGCCGAAAAGCACGGCTTTCGCGCGACCTTCATGCCCAAGCCGTTCAGCCATCTTACCGGCAATGGCTGTCACACCCACGCCAGCATATGGGACAAGTCGGGCAAGAAGAATCTGTTCCACAACGCGCGCGGCGAACTCGGCAATTCCGCGCTGGCTTACCAGTTCCTGGGCGGCGTGTTGCATTCGGCCACCGCGCTATGCGCCATCTTCAATCCCACGGTCAACAGCTACAAGCGGATCAACGCGCCGGCGACCCTGTCGGGCGCGACCTGGGCGCCGAACACGGTGACATACGGCGGCAACAACCGCACCCACATGGTGCGCATTCCCGACGCCGGGCGCTTCGAGTTCCGCCTGATGGACGGCGCGACCAATCCGTACCTCATGCAGGCGGCGCTGCTGGCGGCGGGTCTCGACGGCATCGCCAACAAGCGCGACCCCGGCAAGCGGCTCGATATCGACATGTACGCCGAGCCACACAAGGCGCGGGGCGCCAAGAAATTGCCGCTCAATCTGCTCGACGCGCTACGCACGCTCGACAAAAGCAAGCTTCTGCGCGGCGCGATGGGCGACGAACTGATCGACTCCTATCTCAAGCTCAAGATGAACGAGTGGCACGACTATCACACCACTCTCAGCCCCTGGGAGCGCGCCCATACGCTGGACTGCTGAAGCCGCTTTCACACCCCGTGATAGTCGCGGTACCAGGCGACGAAGCGCGGTAGGCCTTCGTCGATCGACGTGGCCGGGTTGAAACCCAGGTCGCGCTGGATGGCGTCGATGTCGGCGTAGGTCTCGCGCACGTCGCCGGGCTGCATCGGCAGCATCTCGAATTCGGCTTTCTTGCCGATCGCCTTCTCAAGGATTTCGACGAATCGCGTCAGGGGCTCGGACCGGTTATTGCCGATATTGTAAAGCCGATGCGGCGCGGCGACGCCGTTGTCGACCGGTGGCGAGTCCAACGCCGCGATCACGCCATCGACGATGTCGTCGATATAGGTGAAGTCGCGTTTCATGTCGCCGTGATTGAACAGCTTGATCGGCCGGCCCTCGATGATCGCCGCCGTGAACAGATAGGCGGCCATGTCGGGCCGGCCCCATGGGCCATAGACGGTGAAAAACCTGAGGCCCGTCATCGGCAGGCGGTAGAGATGGCTGTAGGAGTAGCTCATCATTTCGTCCGCGCGCTTGGTCGCGGCGTAAAGCGACAACGGCTGGTCGGCCCGGTCGTCGACCGAGAAAGGTAACTTGTTGCTGGCGCCGTAGACCGAGCTCGAACTGGCGTAGACCAGGTGCTCGAAGCCGTCCAGGCGGCGGCACAGTTCCTGGACGACGAGGTGGCCGACCAGATTTGCATGCACGTAGGCCATCGGATTTTCAAGCGAATGACGCACGCCCGCCTGGGCGGCGAGATGGGCGACACGCCGTACCGTACCCGCGCCCTCGGCGGCCGCCGCGAGCGCCGTCCCGTCGGCGATATCGGCCTCGTGGAACCGAAATCCGGGCCGGCCCTCGAGCCGCGCCAGCCGCGCCCTTTTGAGCGCCACGTCGTAATAAGGGTCCATATTGTCGACCCCGATCACCGCGTCGCCGCGCGCCAGCAATTTGTCGCAAAGGTGCGAGCCGATGAATCCGGCCGCGCCGGTTACCAGAACGGTCATGAAGCCCCTTGTGGACGGCCACCCCGGATATCAGGCCGAAACCCAACATAGGGGCGCGGAGCCGCGAAATCATCCTTAATTTGTAGGGATTTATATGTCCCGCGCCGGCCATTTCGGCCCTTGAAGCCGGCCCGGACCAGCGCCAAATTCATCACGGGAGGGCGGCGTTAAGCGCATTTGCCAGATAGGTCAGTGATCACTACCTTTAACAGTGCGCGGTTCATATAGCGGGCGGTCAGCGAGGGCTAAAAATCGTGTCGTCCGCCGTCATCAAGGGGCTTGATGCCATGTCGGTTGCCGCCGTCACTCTGGACGACAAATACGTTCTCGAATCGGGCCGGGTCTATCTCAACGGCACCCAGGCTCTGGTCCGCCTTCCCATGATGCAGCGCCAACGCGACGCGGCGGCCGGGCTGAAGACCGGGTGCTATATTTCCGGCTATCGGGGCTCGCCCCTGGGCGCCTACGACATGGCGCTGTGGCAGGCGCGCGGTTTCCTCAAGAACAACGACATCCATTTCCAGCCGGGCGTCAACGAGGACCTGGCCGCCACCGCCCTGTGGGGATCGCAGCAGCTCGATATTCTTAACGAGACCGACTATGACGGCGTGTTCGGCGTGTGGTACGGCAAGGGCCCCGGCGTGGACCGGACCGGCGACGCCTTCCGCCACGCCAATCTGGCCGGCACGTCGCCCCATGGCGGCATTCTGGTGCTGCTCGGCGACGACCATACCGCCAAGTCGTCCACCACCGCGCACCAAAGCGATTACGCCATGGTCGACGCCATGATCCCGGTGCTCAATCCGGCCGGCGTGCAGGAATTCCTCGACCTCGGCCTGCATGGCTGGGCGATGTCGCGTTTCGCGGGGACCTGGGTCGGGTTCAAATGCGTCACGGTCACGGTCGATAGCTCGGCCTCGGTCCAGGTCGATCCGCATCGTGTCGAGATCGTCACGCCGGACGATTTCGACATGCCTGAGGGCGGACTCAGCATTCGCTGGCCCGACCATTGGCTCGAGCAGGAGGAACGCCTGCACCGGTACAAGCTCGCCGCCGCCAAGGCCTACGCGCGGGCCAACGGCATCGACCGCCTGGTCATCGACGCGCCGGACGCGCGCATCGGCATCGTCACCGCGGGCAAGTCCTATCTCGATGTGCGCCAGGCGTTCGAGGACCTCGGCCTCGACGAGGCGGAGGCCGCGGCGCTGGGCATTCGCCTGTACAAGCCGGCGTTGACCTGGCCGCTCGAGGAAGAAGGCTTGCGCCGGTTCGCGCGTGGCCTCGAGGAGATCGTGGTCGTCGAGGAAAAACGCGGCCTGATGGAGGACCAGATCAAGTCGATCCTCTACAACGGCGCCGAGCGCCCGGCGAGGATCATCGGCAAACAGGACGAGGCGGGCGAAACCCTGTTTCCGTCCTATTACGAGCTCACGCCGGAAGGCATCGCGCTGGCCCTGGCCGACCGGATCGGCCGTTTCAATGGCGCCGAGCGCTTCGACAACCGGGTCAAGTTCCTGCGCGCCAAGCAGATGCCGTCGGTCGAATCGGCGCATGTGCTGCGCACGCCTTATTTTTGTTCCGGCTGTCCGCACAACACCTCGACCAAGGTGCCCGAAGGCAGCCAGGCGCTGGCCGGCATCGGTTGTCACTTCCTCGCCCAATACATGAACCGCGAAACCGCGACCTTCACTCACATGGGCGCGGAAGGGGCGACCTGGCTCGGCCAGACGCCGTTCAACGAAAACCGCCATATCTTCGTCAATCTGGGCGATGGCACCTACTTCCATTCCGGTTTCCTGGCGATCCGCGCCGCCGTCGCGGCGGGCGCCAACATGACCTACAAGATACTTTTCAACGACGCGGTCGCCATGACCGGCGGTCAGCCGGTGGACGGCAATCTGACCGTGCCGGGGATCACCTTCGAGCTTCATGGCGAAGGCGTGAAACGCATCGCCGTGGTCAGCGACGAGCCCGAGAAATATCCCCTCGGCACCGAATTCGCCCCGGGTGTCACGATCCATCATCGCGATGACCTCGACACGTTGCAAAAGAGCCTTCGCGAATGGCCCGGCGTCTCGGCGATGATCTACGACCAGACCTGCGCGGCCGAGAAACGGCGTCGGCGCAAGCGCGGCAAGATGGTCGATCCGGCGCGACGCGCCTTCATCAACGACGCGGTCTGCGAGGGCTGCGGCGATTGCTCGACCACGTCCAATTGCGTCTCGGTGGAGCCGCTGGAGACCGAGTTCGGTCGCAAGCGCCAGATCAACCAATCGAGTTGCAACAAGGATTTCTCCTGCATCAAGGGGTTCTGCCCCAGCTTCGTCACCATCGAGGGCGGCCATCTGCGCCGCCCGGACAAGCCGGACGCGGACGAGGCCCCGCCCGGCGAGGCCCTGATCGCGGCGCTGCCCGACCCGACCCCGCCGGCGCTGGACGAGCCGTACCGGATTCTGGTCACCGGCGTGGGTGGCACCGGGGTGGTCACCGTGGGCGCGCTGATCGGCATGGCCGCCCACATGGAAGGCAAGGGTTGTTCCGTGCTCGATCTGGTGGGGGTGGCGCAAAAAGGCGGGCCGGTACTGAGCCACATCAAAATCGCCGCGCGGCCCGAGCAATTGCATTCGGTGGCCATCGGCACCGGCAGCGCCGATCTGCTGCTGGGCTGCGATCTGGTGGTGGCGGCGGGCGCCGAAGCCATGGCCAAGGTGACCCGCGGCGTCAGCCACGCCGTGATCAACTCTCACGAGACGCCGGTGGCGGCCTTCATCCACGACCCGGACATGGATTTCGAGGGCGGTTTCAACCAGCGTCTCATCGCCAAGGCGGTGGGCGAGGACCGCGCCTATTTCTTCGAGGCGACGCGGCTCGCCACCGCGTTGTTCGGCGACTCCATCGCGTCCAACCTGTTCATGCTGGGCATCGCCTTCCAGAAGGGCCTGGTGCCGATTTCGGCCGAGGCCCTTATCAAGGCGATCGCGCTCAACGGCGTGGCGGTCGACATGAACACGCGCGCCTTCGGCTGGGGGCGGCTCGCCGCGCATGACATCGAGGCGGTCCGCGCGGCGGCCGAGCCCTTGATGGTGCGCAACCGGGCGACCGAAATCTCGACGGAACTGGACGACATCGTCGCGCGCCGGGTCGAACAGCTCACCGCTTACCAAGACGCGGCCTACGCGCGGCGCTATACGGACCTCGTCGAAAGGGTCAAGGCGGCGGAGGCGGCCAAGGCGCCGGGGTTGTCGGGTCTCGCCGAGGCGGTGGCGCGCTACGCCTACAAGCTGATGGCCTACAAGGACGAATACGAAGTCGCGCGGCTTCATAGCAATGGCAGTTTCCTGCGCAAAATTCGCGAAACCTTCGAC
>SMVB01359234.1_pt1 | contig 26941 bp, 27 predicted proteins | sample 2456461 | NCBI WGS metagenome assembly SMVB01 (sample SAMN11095934, study PRJNA526329) | marine sediment metagenome | biome: Marine sediment; feature: Surficial sediment; material: Deep marine sediment; isolation source: Hadal surficial sediment | place: Pacific Ocean | collected 2014-05 | depth...
ACAAGTTTCTTGCCAGACTTTATTGAATCTGAATAGATATTCTTTAAAACTTTACACTTGCGATTGTTTGCTCTTTCCCGGTGAATTTACGGAGCTCTGAAGTTATGTCCGGATTTAATTGTAAAAGAGCATACTAACGGAGTGTATGATGTTCACTTACGCGGAATGGATAACATCACAAGATATGGTGCTGCGGTAGCTAATCTCAACAAAATAACTTTGGTGATGATTGATGACCGGCCTATATTTAATCATATAAATGGTGGAGTTTTTTGGGAAGCATTGCCAATTAGTATGCATGATGTGGAGAGAATTGAAATTATAAAAGGGCCAAGCTCCGCATTATTTGGACCAAATGCTGTGACTGGGACCATAAATATTGTTACCAAAAAACTTGATAATTCTGGATTTAGCACCAACGGAAATATTCAATATGGTTCTTTTAATACTATAGTCGGTGGTGTGAGCGCTGGAATAAAATCCGGAAAATTCAATGCGATATTATCCGGTAATGTGGATATGAGAGACAGGTACACGAGCAAGTATTATGAGTATGTCGGCCAACGATTTGTTGATTCTCATTACGAGCTTATAAATGCTTCCGGTAGGCCGCTTACCGATCCGGACATAGAATACCCAACACCTTCTAAAGCTGTTGGCAGGTATGGGTTTAATGCCTTTTTGAGTTATAATATTGCTGATGATATCACTATCGGTCTGGATGCAGGAATGCAGGATACTGAACGACAAGCATATCTTTTTACGTCAGGTCATACACCTTTATCTTTTGCAAGTCTTAAATCGGAATATGTTAACTTTACCACAAAATTTAAAGGTCTTAAAGTAAGGTATTCTTATACACAAGGTGATGATGCACTGATATATTCTGTTTTGTCGAAAGACGCTGGTTCATACAGCTATGTGCTGAATGAGGTATTCATTGATTATATATGGAGTATTAACAGTAAACTCAGTTTGCAACCAGGATTTAACTATCAGCATGCCAATTATAGCAAATATGATCCAGTGAAAACTACAGCCGGATCATTGAGATTGGATTATTATCCATTAGATAACTGGAGATTAATTGCTGCAGTTAGGCTGGATAAATTCTCAATACCCGATGACACTTATATTTCCTACCAGTTTGCTTCGACATACAAAATCAATGAAAACAATCTGGTAAGGGCTGTTGTGTCCAGATCAAATAGTGGCGCTTTTTTGGGATCAACTTTGCTTGATATTGAATTTGAATTCCCAATTCAGGGATTGCCATTACCAGGAATGGTTTCATTTAAAGGAAATCCGGAACTCAGATTATTTTCGCTCGACTTGATCGAAGCTGGGTATAGAACAAGGTTATCTCAAAATGTGGATCTAAATTTTGATTTTTATAGCCAAACAGGTACAAACTTCTTTTCACAGATCAATCATGTCATACCCCAGGGATATTTGTCATTTGTATCGACCAATGTAAAATTGGAAAATCTTGAAACAGTATCCAGGCAAAATGGCGTTTCTGTTTCAGTTAATTATGTTACCAATTCTAAGTTATAGATCAAACCGTTCTTGACGTATCAAAAGACAAATGTTGAGAAGTTACCTTCAGGCCTAAACGTTCCTGAAGTGAACCCACAATACAATGTTCAGAATACAATTGATGAGGAACATAAGAGTACACCGAATTTTTATGGAGGATTTTATTTGAATTGGATACCGATCGATAAATTGAATATTAATCTGAATACATATTTCATGTCGGAATACACCATTTATCATGCGAATGACCTGTTTAGTGATACAGATATTGGAGAAATGGGCAATTCATTCCTGCTCAATGCAAAGGTTTCATATCAGGTTCTTGATGATCTGAAAATATATGTTAACGCAAGAAATGTATTTTCCGGTAATCAACCTCAGTTTTATGGAACTGATGTTGTGAAGCCAATGATACTGGGAGGTGTGAGCTTCTCGCTCTAGCCTGAGCTATTCATAAACATTTTGAAAATCGTCTAAAAAGTTAAAAGCGATGGATACCAGTCCTTTTTTGATGAAATAAAACTTTCATCTTTTTCAAAATGTGCATTTATATCAATGCGTCTACTTCGTTGCAAAAGCATCGTTGTAGTCCATTACAGCTTCAGCTTTTGATGCCTTGTATCCCTGCCTACGGCAGGCAGGCACATCAATCTAAACGCATGAATAATTTAGTCTAGTACTATCCATATCATAAAAAAAGCCTATCATTTATGACAGGCTTTTTTTATGACCTTCTGTCTGTAATAATATCTGTAATGTGAAATACTATCTGAAGTTATTTCAATTTCCAGACATGAAAGCGATATATTTTATCAAAAAACACTAAACCAATGGTATTTTCTAAGGGTATGAATTTTAGTTCGTTTGAAATAATATTCAAACTTTAAAATTTTCGGTACAAGTATAAAAAGTGATATAAAGTACATATTCTTTAAAAAATGAATATAATTTTTTCGAAATAATTTATCGTTTTATTAATGTTAGATATTGATAAATTTTAGTCGTCTAAGGTATCAACCTGTTCAACGATTTTATATGGTAACTCATGCTACATCTATAAATAATGAGGGAATTGATAAAAATAACCAAGTTTGAAATAGCAAAACAAGATAAAATGCAGAAACTAATTTTATTTGAATCCATCTTGTAAAACCTTACTTGCGACTAATCCATGTGATTCGTTGTTCGTGGTTATTTATAGTAAATTTGATCCATCAATTGATAGCATAGCTCAAACAAATAGTTATGAAAGGGAGGATGAGATTTTATTTTTTATTTTCGATTGTAATTTTAATTAGTATTTCGACTTTTGCTCAAAAAGCCAAATACCAGAGTAATATCGTTTTTAAAATCAGTAAATATATTACCTGGCCAGAAAAAGAAGATGAGTATAAATTTGTGATTGGCGTACTAGGAAGTTCAACAGATTTTGAAAGTTTTCAACTATACGTCAGCCAAAATAGGGGATCTCACAGTATTCCCGTAGAAATCAGATATTTTGAAAGTACTGAAGCTATTGATGAGTGCGACTTGCTTTACGTCTCTGAGGAGTGTGAAATAGAGATGGAGCAGATTGTAAAGAAAACTAAAAGAGATCCAATGCTGATAGTGTCTGGTAAAAAGGGGTATGGAAAACTTGGAGCTGTGATCAATTTTGTTGAAACCGATGAAAAGGTAAAAATAGAACTAAATAAAAACGAGGCAGAAAAAAGAGGATTGCTTGTATCTGATAAGTTAACGAAAATTGCAATCATTATTTAAACTCATTTAAATTTTAATAATCTTTGGCTGGATCATAGCTTATTGGATGTAGATTCTATTTTAACAGATTGGACCTATTTTTATAGATCATCCAAGAAAAACAGCACTCTCGGTCGCGTTATTTTGGTTTTTTATTAACCACCAATAAACTTCACTTTTCAATTCCAGAAAATGCTTTCAAAATTGGAGATAAATAGTAATTTTATCCTGATTTTTTATTTTTACCCATAATTCCTGGCTATGAAAGCGATATTTATCACCCTTGGTCTACTTTTTTTTATCAGTTTTCAGTGTTTATGTCAAGATTGGAAGTTAGACTGGTCAGATGAATTTAGTTATGATGGTGAACCAGAATCGATTAAGTGGACGTATGAAGTTGGGAAAGTTCGCAATAATGAAAGCCAGTTTTACACTAAAGCCAGAAAAGAAAATGCCCATGTAGAAAATGGAATGCTCACGATTCAGGCCAGATCCGAAGACTTTAAAGGATCGAAGCACACTTCAGCAAGTATAATTACAAAAGGAAAGAAAGAATTCTTGTATGGGAGGATAGAAGTACGTGCAAAATTGCCCACCGGTGTTGGTATGTGGCCGGCAATATGGATGTTAGGGACCAACATATCTGATGTCGGGTGGCCAGCTTGCGGAGAAATTGACATTATGGAAAATGTAGGATTTGATCCGGATACTATCCATTCAAATATTCATACAAAAGCATACAATCATGTTAAAAAAACTAACAAAGGATCCAGGATAAAAGTTAATGCTCCTTATAAAGATTTTCATATTTATGCCATTGAATGGTTTGAAGATCGTATAGATTTTTATGTAGATAACCATATATATTTTTCGTTTAGCAATGAAGATACAGGCCCCGAAACCTGGCCTTTTGACAAGCCACATTATTTAATTTTGAATATTGCTGTTGGAGGATCATGGGGAGGAAAATATGGTATTGATGAAACCATTTTCCCTCAAAGCATGCTGGTTGATTATGTACGTTACTATACAAAGGATTAACGGACCTGGAATTATGGCCTATTGCTTTCGTTTTTATTGCAGATTTTATTAAAAATCCCATGAATCAAAGGTAATTTTCAGAGAGATAATTACTTTTAGAAAAAGGTAATGATTATTAATATTCCATAAATCCATCGAAATGAAATCGTCAAGAAGAAAATTTATAGCCTCTTCAGCGACAGCTGTAGCAGGGATTTCTGTAGGAAGCAAGGTGTTTGGGGCTCCTTTGGTTACCACAAATCGAAATATCAACGATACAATCCGGATGGGTTTTATTGGTGTTGGCAACAGGGGAAGTCAATTATTAAATTGGTTCATGGAGAATAAGGATGTTGAGGTGGCGGCGCTGTGTGATGTGTATGCACCCTATGCCTCCAGAAATAGATCGGCCGTAGAAAAAAGATATCTTGATGCAGGAAAAGTACCCAAAATGGGAGAAAGCTTTGGGAGCAATGTAAAAAGGTACGATGACTTCAGGAAACTATTAGAGCAAAAAGATATTGATGCGGTTTGCATCGCCACACCCGACCACTGGCACGCCATTCAAGCCATTCAGGCCATGGAAGCAGGTAAAGATGTATATATAGAAAAACCATTAACCATTACAATCAAAGAAGGACGCGCCCTGGTAGATGCTCAAAAAAGAACCGGACGGGTATGTGCGGTCGGACTGAACAGGAGAGGATCTACTATTTATCAGCATTTGTCCAAGGAAGTGCAGAATGATTTAATCGGTAAAGTTACCACCGCGAGAGCCCAGCGAACCAGCAATATGTACCCCAATGGCATTGGACGATTAAGCCCGGAACAGCCTCCAAAAGATTTTAACTGGGATATGTGGTTGGGACCAAGGGCTGTGCGGGAATATCAGTATAATATCTCGCCCTATTTTTTCAGGTGGTGGAAAGAATATTCCAGCCAGATGGGAAATTGGGGTGTGCATTACATGGATGTAATCCGATGGATGGTTGGAGAAAAAGCTCCATCAGCAATCACGGCCCATGGGGGTAAATATGCTGTGAACGATGACCGGACTATACCAGACACTATGGAGGTTCTTTTCGAATTTAAATCCGGGTTAATTATCAAATTCAGTATTCATGAAGCCAACGGTGGAGGTGGCGTTCAGGGTGGAGAAGTCGAACTTAATGGGTCAAAAGGTAATTTGCTAGCGAACCAGGATGGATATAAAGTGATTCCTGCACGACCAGGTCAATTCCAAACATGGAAGAAATTAGTAGATCCAAAAGAAGAGCAATTAAAAGGAAATGCCAACTTTGGTGATTTGGCAATTAAAGAAAATTCAAGCGCACGGTTAATCAGAAATTTCCTGGATTGCGTGAAATCAAAAGATGAACCATGGTGCCCATTGGAAGAAGGTCACAGATCTACCTCATTTGCTCATCTGGCAAATATTGCGCTGGAAGTTGGTGGCAGGATTGAGTGGGATGCTGAAAAAGAACGAATCACCAATAACGACGCGGCGAATGAATTGCTACATTACGAATACAGAAAACCATGGACACTGTAATGAGCGATCGTAGAGAATTTTTAATAAAAGCGGGAATGGCAGGAGCGAGCATTCCTTTTATTCACTCGCTGGCAAGTGGTGCAAAAATAAACGCTGGAAAATCCACGCCCCAAATCTGCTATTTTACCAAGCATCTTCAATGGCTCGATTTTGAAGATCTTGGAATTGCATTAAAAGAGGCAGGATTCGATGGTGCAGATCTCACGGTGAGAACAGGAGGGCATGTGGAACCGGAACAGGCAGGCGCTGTTTTGCCCAAGGCTGTGCAAACGCTACAAAAGTATGGAATATCCACACCTATGGTGGTCACTAAAATTTCAGATCCAAAAGCCAAAGGATTGAATAATTTTCTAAAGATACTTTCGGATAATGGAGTGCAGCATTACCGTATGGGCTATTTGAATTATAACTATTCAATTTCAATTGCAAAAAGCATTGAAAATTTCCATGATATATTAAAAGGTCTCGAAGAAAAAAATGCCAAATACAACATTTGTGGAGGATATCAAAATCATGCTGGAACCAGACTTGGGGCATCCATTTGGGATCTGTGGTTGTCTCTGAAGGGACTTGATGCCAATTACATCAGTTGCCAATTTGATGTGCGCCATGCCGTGTTTGAGGGAGGAAGATCCTGGGAAAATGATTTCAGGTGCATCAAAGATTTCATACGCACTACGGTGGTAAAGGACTTTTTCTGGGAGAAGAACGAACAAGGCATCTGGGCAAATCACAATACACAGATGGGGGAGGGGATGGTCGATTTTGATCGTTACTTTAAAATTTTCAATGAGCTAAAGATTGAAGGGCCGATTTCAAATCATTCGGAATATGCGTTGATAACAAAAGAGGAAAGCAAGCTTCCCAAAAAAGAAAAAATGAAAATTGCCATTAAAAGACTCAAGCACGATGTGGACTACACTAAAAAATATTTAAACTAAGTGTCTGCACAAATATAAATTACATTCACTTGCTTAATCCTTAGATATTACAGGCCTGCCTGTCGTAGACAGGTTTAATGAATATTGGATTAATGCCACAATGAAAAAATGATTTAGTGTTATAATAAAAAAGGAGCGTTTTGTGAGAATTAAATTGTACTTGAGTAAATTTGCTTTACAACTTTATTAACATCGAAATTTTGAGAAGCTCGATAAAGATCGTAGTTCCTTTGCAAAGTAATCCAAAGATCAGGCGTAGTATCAAATGCCTTTGCTAATCGCAACGCCATTTCAGGGCTTATACCTGCTCTCTCATTCAATATAGCAGCCATTGTTTGCCTGGTTACCCCAAGAGCTTTTGCAAGTGCTCCTGTAGTTAATTCCAATGGCTCAAGGTAATCATCTCGTATGATCCTTCCGGGGTGAACTGGTTTATACAATGTTTTCATCTTAATGATAATCTTCTAAGTCAACGTCAAAAACATTCTCATTTTCAAATAGAAAAGTGATTCTCCAGTTGGCTATAATAGTCACTGACCAGATTCCTTTCCTATCACCTTTTAATTCATGTAATTTTAATGCCGGAGCATTCATGTCCCGAATTTCATTTGCCGCATGTAATCGAGACAATATATTCTCGATTTTTCGCAACAAATCAGGGCGAATTTTAGAGCTATCTCCCTTTTCATATAATAATTTTAAAGGTTTGCTCTTAATGCTTTGTATCATTTACGATGGGTATGGTGTAAAGTTACACTTTACACATAAAATCAACGACAAAAGCTGTTTTTAATAAGAGGAAGTGCGAAAAATTACAGTAAAATATTTGACAAGCTAATCAGTGCATCACTTGATGTATGTGCTCCTCTCAACCCAATACCCCTGGATTGATAATAGGGTATTTCGATACCTCTTTCTTTCAAATGAAAATGAATGTCATAAACTTTCAATGAATCCATCTAATTCCACTCCGAGGGAATTGAGATTATACAAATAAACATTCCCATGAAAAATGCTAAAAAAGAAAATAAAAGTATGCTTCTTTGATAATATATGAAGTCCTTACAGTTTTTAGATTACCTTGTTTTTGGCCTGTATTTTATCCTTGTTATCGGCATCGCTCTTTGGGTTTCCCGAAAGCCAAAAGGTCATAAGCGAAATGCCGAAGATTATTTTTTAGCCGGCCGATCCCTTCCGTGGTGGATCATAGGCGCTTCACTCATTGCTTCCAATATTTCTACGGAGCAAATAATTGGTATGAATGGAACAGCCTTCGAAAGTGGAATCGCTGTGATTTCCTATTCATTGATCGGAGCGTCCATTACTATTTTGATTGTTGGTAAGTATTTCCTTCCCAGATTTTTGCAAAGTAAAATTTACAGTATGCCGGAATTTCTGGAGAAACGGTATGATAAACGGGTGAGCACCACGATGAGCGTCTTCTGGATATTGGTGTACATTTTTGTGAATCTAACTTCGGTGATGTCGTTGGGAGCCATTACACTACATGCAGTTTTAGGAATACCGATACTATATAGTGTAATTGCTCTAGCAGCAATTTCAGCGATTTATACTATTTATGGTGGTTTGTCGGCGGTAGCCTGGACGGATTTTGTGCAAGTGGGCGTTTTGGTTATAGGAGGTTTGGCGGTAGTCTGGCTCGGTCTTTCACAGATTGCTGATCTTCACGGAGATCAGGGGATATTTGCAGGGTTCAATGTACTGATGGAGGTGCAGGATGAAATGTTCCACACAGTTTTGCCAATGGATCATGAGGAATTGCCGTGGACCGGGGTATTTTTTGGAGGCCTTTGGATTGCCGCGATAAGTTATTGGGGATGTAATCAGTACATTATTCAACGAGCTCTGGCAGCAAAAAATATTAACGAGGCTCGAAATGGACTGCTTTTCGCCTCTTTTCTATCCATCATCGTAGCTATAATTATTGTTCTTCCTGGCGTAATTGCCAGCAATTTGTATGCAGATTTGATTCATTCCCGAGACCAGGCATTCCCGATTTTGATCCGGGAGTTATTACCGGTAGGATATTCTGGTCTGGTCATTGCAGCCTTAATTGCTGCTATCATTTCTTCATTAAATTCCATGTGTAATAGTGTTGCCACAATTTTCACAATGGATATATATCGAAATCAGTTTCATAAAAATGCTTCGGATACTGAATTGATTAAGGTCGGTAGATGGGTCACGGCAATCGCTTTAATTTTGGCAGTAATCGTAACTCCTGCAGTTGCCTCCATGGGAAAACTATTTTCCTTCATTCAGGAATATACCGGATTTGTGACTCCTGGAGTTTTATGCATCTTTTTACTGGGATTATTTTGGAAACGTACCACATCGAATGCTGCACTTTGGTCAGTGCTGCTCACCATTCCAATTTCTGTGGTTTTTAAATTGATATTTCCTGAGATGGCCTTTCTGGACAGAATGATGTTGACCTTTATTCTTTTAATAATCCTGGCTGTAGTGATGAGTTTGAGAAATGATTATTTCTATAATGCAAATTATAGCCAAGGAACAATTGAGGCAAGATCATCAACGATTTTTAATATTGGGGCAGTAATTATTGCTGCAATTATTTCGGTATTTTACATCGTTTTTTGGTAGCTCGACAGTGCAGTTTTTTCCCATGAAAAGCTTTTAATTACAATTTGTTTTTTTGTGAATTGGTATTTCCCTTATTTTCGTATTAAACCATTTGTAATCTAAAAAAATGAACACAATAAAAGATCTTTCTAAAATTCACAGCTTGATTGGCGATATGTTTCAGTGGCCTGAAACCAAAACGGGATGGGAGCAATATAAACTATCAAAGGAACAGGTGAATTTTTTCAATGAAAATGGCTACTTACCCAATATAAAATTGTTGGAAGCTTGGCAGGTCGATCAGTTAAATCATGAACTTGAAGAGATACAAGATCCAACTCATCCTGCCCATGAGTTATTTTATGAATTCCACAGCAACGAATCTTCAGATGCTGATTCGGTATTGTTTCACTCCCTTGGCCACTGGAGAATTACTGAAGGATTTCATGATGTGATTTGGAATCCTGCTTTTGTTATGGCTGCAAGTCAATTGTTTGGTGATAAAGCAGTACGATTCTGGCATGATCAATTGTTTTGCAAACCGGCAAAGCATGGTGGCGTCGTTGCCTGGCACCAGGATTATTCCTATTGGACCAGGACTCAACCAATGCAGCACCTTACGTGTTGGGTAGCGCTGGATGATTCATCAAAAGAAAACGGATGCCTTCATTATATCCCTAAAAGCCATAATTGGGGATTGTTGGATAAACCAGAACTCGCTGGAGATATGGAGGGGATCAATGAATTTCTTAATCCTAAACAACAAGAAGAGTTCAAGAACAAAGTTGCTGTAGAAATGCATAAAGGGTATGCAGTGTTTCATCATCCACTTACTGTCCATGGTTCTTATGAAAATAGATCTGAAAAATCCAGGAGGGCATTTGTCTTAAACGCCTTTGCAGATGGCACTATATCCAATAGCAATGAGCCTCTTCTTCAAGGAGTAAATGTTATTCCAAAAGGTAAAAAGATGGAAGGCCAGTTTTTCCCTTTGTTGATTTGATCTCTATAATTCATGAATTTGGTGCACCTAAATCCAATGATCCCGATTCTGATCCAAACCCGGACCGGATCGTTATATTGGACAATATTATGTTCAATAATGGGCGTAATCCGGGTGATGCAGTGAAAACTGTAATGATGACCCAATTCAGTGATTTGGGACCTGATATTATTGATATTGGTGGCGGAACAGGAAATACAATTAAAAACAAAGAGCAGTACAGATCCTTTGGTATTGGCAGCTGGGGTCCGGCCCAAATATCTGATACCAGGAAGGTGCGTTCTTACCTTTTAGACGAACCAGTAGCCCCTCGCGAAATATCGATTAAGGAAAAAAGCGAATTGACATATTATGGGATTTGTGCGGGGTGTCACTCGTATAGTATGAGAATGATTGGCCCCCCAACCATTGTAATCCAGGCTTTGTATAAAGACAATCCAAAAGGTATTGCAGATTACATTGCTAATCCCGTCCGTAAGCGTGAAGATTATCCTGAAATGCCTCCTCAGAATTACCTTGATGAAGAAACCAGATTGGCAGTTGCTCAGTATATGCTAAAGGTGAAAAAGTAAAGACTGTAAAAATGGGCGTGTATATATTGGGTTCAGTAATACGGTATTCATGACAGTTGCAGCCGTTAATAAACGAAATAGCTGATTAAATGTTCTGCAATCTTTTGTCATATTACTTGTGATAACTAACATGGTTAATGTGCTATATATTAAATTGAAAACACGTAATTCAAACAAAAAAAATATAAATTCAAATTAAATTACGATAAAATAATAATAAGTATTAACTTTATATTTATAAGAAAATTGGAATAATTGAAAAAGCGCAAGTCGAATATTATGGCTTGCGCTTTTTTCTTGCTATTAGCGTAAAAATGAAATTGATGCAATAATAAGGATGGGGTTTAGGTCCTGTTCTCAACATATTTTTATGAATTTATCTTACTTTTTTATGTTGACCATGATACTTTCTTCATGCATCAATTCTACTCAAAGAGAAATTAATGAATCTGCAATATCTCCATTAATGAGCAATGACTCTTCCTATTCCAAAATTGAAACAGTCTTTCAGAAAAGAGGAATAACCGGGTGTTTCATTCTATACGATGTGCAAAATGATCTGCATTTATTTTATAACCAGCCCAGGACGGTTCAACAATTTCTTCCGGCTTTCACCTATAAAATTCCCAATTCACTCATTGCCCTGGAATGTGGGGTGATCAGGGATGAAAATGAAATTATACCATGGGACAGTGTAGAGCGATTTGTCTCTGCCTGGAATAAGGACCATAATTTGCGAACAGGAATTAAATATTCTGTAGTTTGGTTTTACCAGGAGTTTGCCAGGCGTATCGGAGAGAGTCGTATGCAAAGTTGGGTTCTTCAATTGAAAAGATATTCCAACCGAACCATCCAAGTCTTTCGGGCTTTGATGCCGACAGAGGGCGGTAAGGATTCGGGACCTTTCATCAATAAAATGGACTTCTTTTTTTTCGGGCATTTCCAAGGCGTTTCAGGTTGCCGATAAGTCACTATATTATCCGGGGCGTCCCTGCTCTCCGTTGCGAGTTGAGGCCACAGCCTGCCGGGGAAAGGGTGAAGAATAAACCCGATCGGCAGTGAGTCCCGATCCCATAACTTTAAAATAAAACAACTCATGGCCGTATCGGGATGGTCTGTCGCCGATTCGCAGGCAAGCCAGATAAAAAGACCGGGGACTACCATGACGAAGAGGGCAGGCAAAAAAGAGGGCATGACAGCCTGGGAGCGTAGCGGAGACCGAAGGCAGACGGTATGTGAGGAATCGAAGCTTACCGGCTGGGCTGGCTGTGACCTATGATGCCAACCGATGAGGAATACCGCTTTTCCTGTTGTGCATGCCGCAAGGATGCAAGGACTGGGCGGTTTTGGGTTTGAGGGTTAGGTTGTGTGGGTTCGGGAAAGATATGGAGGGATCTTGATTTTTAGCCTCAATACTGTCTTGGTTCCTGTTTTACATGTCTTAACCGTATTACCTTAATCTGTTTATCGGTATACCTGTAAGCAATTCGGTACGAGTGTTTTTCAAAAGCGCGATATTGCTTTGCATCATTATTTCTTTTGAGCTTATCGGGCGGGTACCGTTCAGGATTTTCTGATAATTCTCGTGTTGACTTCAAAATGTCTTCACGAACCATTTCAGCATTTATCAATGATTCTTTCTTAATATGTTCATAAGCGTTTTCAAGTGATTTGAATGCCTGTTTACCCCATTTTACTTGCGGCTTATTCCCTTCTACCATTTCTTAGACATCTTTTCTACTTCATTCTGGGTTAAGTATTCACCTCTGTCTATGGCAGCTTCTGCTTCATCTAATTCCCTGTTATATTGTTCTATACTAATACTTTCGTTCAATATACGACTCAGGGATTGCTCAAGTTCCTTCATGGCACCCTCATCCAAGTGCATGATCTTCTCTATTACTGTGTACTTCCTTGTTTTTAAATCCATGACTTTTACCATTTGCTCCATAAATCTAACACTTTTTAGTGATTAATTGATTCCATTTTTACAGGGCAGCTTCGTTAACCCAGCGGATGATATTTCATTATTGCTGTTTTTAGTTCTTCCAGGCCGGTTTGGCGGTAGCGTTCTGTGTTGCTGATTTTCCTGTGCCGGGCAAAATACTGGACTTCCCGCAGACCTTTTCCGTGTCCGCCAGCAGAAACAGGTTTCAGTAAATTAGCAATTAAACTCTGGCGGATCCGTCCGGACATTGAGCGTCCTTTCGGGATATTTGTTTCTCATGGTTTCAATCAGGTAATTGATCCCTTCCCCAGTTTCCGCTTGGCCTCTGAGGTTTATGATTAATTGTTCCTCCTTCGCCGAAGCTCCGGAGAACAAGGAGCTTCGGTGGACACGTCTGTTTCTTCAAGGATTTTATCCAACAAAACAGGCCTAATTTCATGGATATATTTATAAAAACTCATCACCTGGTTTGGATTTGCCTTCCCAACCTTCTGCAATTTTCTGGGGGTCTATTATTATGTATTCTTCAAGTGTGACGTCAATATCTATTGTTAAGTTAAGTGTACTGTGTCGGATAAGTTGCAGTAATTTTTGTTCTGGACAATGCAAAAAATATGAGCATAGCCATAGCTACACGAGTTTTTTTTAAAGCAGTCCAGGGCAAAAAGAACAAGACTTGGTTTGGCTAAAGTATGCTTAACTTATCACTAGATTAAATTGTTGATCTATTTCATCATGAATAATTCTAACCAATTCTTCTCCATTACCGTTGTAAAATACAACATCATCACCATTAGGATCAGTAAGAATTATCGGATTGTTTAAAACATAGTTATAAGGAGAATCTATAGAAAATGAATCTGCCAACAGATCCACCACATTCCACCTCCCAATACTCACATCATACATCCTTGCCCAGTAGTCGTACCAATCTAAATTAAGATCTGTCTGCAGTTCTTTTCCATTGTAAAGGAAGTTGTTCTCGTTATTTCTGACCATTCTCCGGCTTTGCTTCAAAGTCTGATTTTACTGCGAATATTTTCTGGATTCTGTTGGCTTCGAATAACACCATTTGATCATCTTCTTTCACATATCCCAGCATCATGGGATCATCGGGAATGAGAGGAAAAAAATCGATGGTCCTGGAATTTCTTTCGTTAATATCTTCTATCGCCATGGAGACTGTTTTGGGTGTTTGCAGCAAACTGTCATACCTTTCGTATTGGCCCTTGTTGATATAACGATCAGTTTGTAAATAATTAAACTTATCAATAAACGACATCATTTTGGCAGTGTCCAGGTTGGTGACCCCTTCTACATTTAAAAAATTAAACTCAAACTTTATGTTCAGGCTAAGCTCAGGATATTCTGCGTAATCGATTTGCAATTTTTGGAGTGTCCGCCAGTTGGTGCTGAGAATTACCCTCTCCCGCCAATCGTTTGCTGATATTTCAAATATACCGGCCACATAACTTTCATAACCCGGAATATTAATAATGGATGGATTGTTTTCATTATCCGGCATTATGTAGGATACTGTTTTATTATTATTTCCTGAACAATAAAAAGTTTGCATCAAATTCTCATCGCCGGATATCTCTATTAAAAACCCATTTTCACGGATGTGATCAGCAATATTTTCCGCCTGGGTTTTAGGCACATTTCGGATCACTTCTACATCTTTCAAGATGGAAAGCAAAACTTTGACAATGTTTGCTTCAGCTTTGTAGGTGTCATTTAGCATCCATAATCCATCAACCTTGCTGAGTTGAATTGTCTCACTTTTCGATTTAATGGAAATGTGATCAACTTTTGAGGTATCCTGAACGGAGAATATCTTACGGTTTTCGATTGTATTTACAGTAGAATAATCTGTCACCCCTAAAATAATTGAACAGATAATCAATAGTACAAGAATACCCAGGAGGGTGATATTTTTATGTTTCTGACTCATTATTTAAAACTGGCGTATTTGCGTTTTCTCATCACATACTTGACAATACCAAAGAGTATGATGATCACAATTGGCAGGACTAAATTTATCAATTGCCATGTCGTTTTTTGTTTGCTTAGTTTCACTTTATCCAGCGGCCTGATCTTTATTTCCTTTGATCTGGTGTTGATGATCCCATCCTCACCCAACAAATACTTCATGGTATTTACGAGAAAATCGGCATTGGCAAATCGTTTTTCTGTAAATGGATCATAGCCCAATTCCAGGGGTTGTCCGGTTTTAGGATTTATATCATTTCGGGCAATGTCACCATCGGAAACAATTAATATTTTTGTTGAATTTCCATCAGCTATAAATTCTGATTTATCTGCATTTCCCGGGAGGAATCTATTTTTGTATAATGAGGTAAATTTGCCTTCGTAAATCCATGCGGTGATTTGCGGGCCGGAATTGAATGATTCCGGTTTCATGTCTTTTTTCAATTCATTGATGCTTAGAATTACCGGAGATGCAAGTATCTTTGAATATTGTGATGTATTCATGAGCGGAATTTTCCTGATCCCATCCACTTTCAACGTGTCTATTGTACTTATGAATTTTGTCAAAACTGCATCCAGGTTTCGGACTGTAGGATGATTTGTATATTCATTTACCATCGGGAAGAAGGGCCACGGTAAAAGCCTAATCTGGGGATTGTCTCCCATATTTCCGACCACGACAGGATATGGCGCCGCATTCATATCTATAATCAGGTCTTTATTTATTCTAAAACCATATTTGAAAAACATGTCCTCCAGGTTAGTTTCAAAAGGTAAAGCCAAATTAGTCTCGTTATCAACACTGTCCATTTCAGCATGCAGGCCGTCAATCAGGAAGACCGCCTTGCCACCTCTCATAATAAATTGATCAATTTTATACTTATCAATTTCACTAAAAACATTAGTAGGTTTGGCTAAAATAATTGCATCAAAACCCAAAAGACTGGACCTTGCATTAAGATTTGTATGAAACACTTTAAAATTTTTCATCAACTCTGCTGTAAGCCCAGCGATCTGCAATGTATCCAATTCACCATGACCTTTTAGCAATGCAATTCGCATCGTTTTAATTTCCGTTAGTGATTTGATGGCGCTGGACAATTCATATTCAACACCTTCAATGGACTGATTTAACTGTTCCTGTGGTGAGGAGGCTTTATTCCCTTTTAGAAAAGTTATACCGATTTCTTTGGAGCCATAGGTTAAAATAGCTCCTGGAAAAACCAGGGTTTGGGTTCGGTTACCGTTCACATTATTATAAAGATTGGTAGCCTGAATACCTTTTTTAATCAGGCTTTCATAAAACTCCTGACGGGCTTTTTGGCTTTTGGCGGTCGAAGGATCTATAAAGCGAAATTGTAAATTTGTGCCTGCATAAATTTTAAATTCATAGAGTCTTTCTTTTACGCTTTTTTGGAGTCTTTTTATCCCGGCAGGAAGCTCACCTTCCAGGTAAACCTCTATATACACCACATCATCAAGATTTCCCAGCAGATTTTTTGATGCCTCGGAAATAGTATATCGTTTTTCTTCCGTAAGATCAATTCGATAAAATAACCTGGCAGAAAGCTGGTTGGTTACAATAATTACCAAAATCCCAACGAGGAAATAAAGTATCGATTCCAGCTTTTTGCTATTTAGCTTTACCATTTCCTACTTCTCAAAATCAAATTAGTAAATAATAACATCCCACTTATCACGCTAAAAAAGTAAACCAGGTCTCGTGAGTCAATCAATCCTTTGCTCATGGAATTATAATGATATAAAATTCCTAATTGATCTATATGATCAGAAATACCACTAAATAGCCCAATAGTAGAAATTGCATTAAAACCGAAATAGAGAAAAAAGCAAAGGAATACAGCGATAATAAAAGCGGTCACCTGGTTTTCAGTGAAAGAAGAAGAAAACGTACCGATGGAGGTGAAAACTGCACCAAGTAAAAACAGCCCAAAATATGACCCTGCCACACCGGCAGTATCGATATTGCCCACTGGATTTCCCAGATATCTTATGGTGTAATAATAAAGCAAAGTCGGTAGGATGGAGAATGCGACCAAAAACAAGCCGGCAAAATATTTCCCTAATATGATATCGATATCTCTGATTGGTCTTGTGAGCAACAATTCCATGGTCCCATTTCGCTTTTCTTCACTGAACATTCTCATAGAAATAGCTGGAATAAGAAACATGAATATGTATGGGCAAAGAGTAAAAAAAGAACCCATCTCTGCAAAGCCATAATCGAGTACACTGGTTTCCGGAAACACCCACATCAACAATCCAATACCAGTCAGGAACACCGATATGATAATATAAGCGATGAGTGAGTCTAAAAAAACGTTGATTTCTTTAATTAGAATTTGGATCATTTGATCTCTAGTTCTGTGTTAATTTTCTAAAAACATCTTCCATCGAATTGGCTTCCTGGTTCATTCCCACCAGGGTAAATCCTTTTTCACCTGCAAATTTAAAAATGGCAGGGCGAACATCTACATCCATATCGGCTTCCACAAGAATAAACTGATCTTTTTGCTTTACGGATAAAACGCCCTCGATACTTTTGATTAATTCCGGATCAATTTTTTCCTTAAATTCAACTGAAATGATTATAGATTCTTTTTGAATGTTTTTTAGGTTATCAGGAACATCGTCTGCAACGAGACGCCCGTTATTTATGATCAACACCCTGCTGCAAAGCGCCTGAACTTCCTGCATAATATGTGTTGAAAATATGACAATTTTGTGCTTGCTGATATTTCGGATCAATCCCCTGATTTCTATTATTTGGTTTGGATCCAACCCTGTGGTAGGTTCATCCAATATTAAAACTTCAGGATCATGAAGAAGCGCCTGTGCCAAACCAACACGCTGACGAAAACCTTTTGACAATGCCCTGATAAGCTTATTTTGTTCTTTTTTTAGCCCGCATAACTCAATCATCTCAAGAACTCTTTCACGAATAAAACGACGATTTGAAATATGTAGAGATCCCACAAAGCGCAGATATTCGTGCACATACATATCCGTGTAAAGGGGGTTGTGCTCTGGTAAATAGCCAATGTTTTGTCGCGATTGAATTGGTGAATGCACTACATCAAACCCACATACTTTTACAGTGCCTTCGGTTGGTGGTATGTAACCGGTAATGATTTTCATTGTGGTTGATTTTCCGGCGCCATTGGGGCCGAGAAATCCAATAATCTCGCCCTTTTGGGCGCGAAAAGAAATATTGTCCACAGCGACCTGTGTATTGAAAACTTTGGTTAAATTTTTTACCTCGATGGACATTATATTTATGTGCTACAGCCCCAATCCTAAAGCGGTTAACGGCTCAGTTTTAAAACGAAGGTTTCCTGGCTAACCGTTAAAATTAAATGCTGACTTCAGTTATTTATTTTCTCTAAAAAGAAGGCCGAAATTAAAAATTACAAGGCAATAAAACGAGAGGGGGTACTTTTATTTTAATTTATTGATTGCTTTCACGATGGAGATAATGCGATTTTTTTTAGCTGGCACAATTTACGCAGTATCTGCTTTGCGGCATTAATAGAATTCTACCAATAGGAATAGGTTTTTGACATTTGAGACAGAGGCCAAAGTCTTTCCCATTCACGGATTCCTGTACGTTAAGAAGATTTTTTAATTTCACCTCAACTTGACGGAGCGCAGCTTCTGCTACACTTTTATTATTAATGGCGTCCATTCGTGAGATTCTACCAATCGAATTTTCCGGGGCAATTGGCCTGGTCATTTCTCTGTAATCTTCTATGGATTTTTTAGTTTTTTCTATCTCCTGAAGAACTTTCTCTTTTATACCCTTTAATTCCTGTTTATTCATGTATTTTATTCTAACCGATATAAATTATGAATATATCCATTTCGCATGTAAGACCCGCCTGCCGGCGAGGCATGGCATTGACATTCAGAAATTTAGTCTGATTTGCTTTGGAAATATTTTTTTAAAAGCAATTATAGTAAAAGGTGTCAATGTCGTGATTTCTAACTCTTTACAAGTATCAATAATTATCTCCTGGATTATCCAGGCTAAAAATTAATTACGACAATAATGATTAAAGAGCACCTCTATTAACTCCATTTTGTTTCCCAACTTGGGCTTTTTTCCAGCTACTGCGTTACCAAAATACTCGTTTAGCCTTGCTAAACTCCGTTTTTGGTGCCTTGTATCTGAAAAAAATACCTGTGTTGGTAGTCCAAAAGGAATTAATAGAGGTGCCCTAAATATTACTGGCATCCGATAGATTTTAATATCATGAGAAAATACAACAATTTAGGCTTAAATCAACGTTTTTAATGGATTTTAAAAAACAACCCCAACATTTATTACTGAATCCGAACCCTGCGTAAAGTCTTGCCTTTCAAGATTAGTCTCCCAAAGCCCTTGAAATCTGACGAGGCATGGAAAAACCAAGACAAAGCAATGGTACCACACTCATTGTCATCGCTGCTTCCCATCGGTCGCCATAGGCTTGCCGACGGCGATGCGCTGTTTTATCCAGCAAACGTGCAATTCTAGTTACATAGACCATACTGACTATAAACAATATAGCCTGTCTTGTTTTTTGGGATTGGTAATAATGTTGAACTAAGCGCCTAAACAAAATCTACTTTGATTTTCGATAGCTCAATTAACAATAAAAAATGTTCATGTAGATAAGTACATTTTATAAATGTATGTAGGGACTGAATTAGTTTAAGTAAAATTTAAAACCATGATCAATTTGAATAATCCCATTAATTGATCTAAAATTGTGCTAAAACAGTTGCTTTTCCTGCATAATGCAGGGGATAATTATTGATACTTGTAAAGAGTTAGAAATCACCGTACCTGCCTGCGGCAGGCAGGTTGACATTGAATTTAAAAACGCTTCTGAAAATTTTATTTTTCTTGCGTTTTATCGGCTTGAACTGAGTGTCAATACCTTATCTGCAAAATGGTTATATTCATGAATTATTGAGGTTTGAAAAAGACGCTTGCATTATTTTTTATTATTGTCTCCGTAACTGCCGGGGCCTTTTATTATTTTAAGATCTTTCATCAGAAAAAAGTAGATGTTTGGCAAATGGTACCGGCCAATGCAATCCTTGCTTTCGAGAATAACAATCTTATTGAAAACTGGAATGAGATTGTGGATAAATCATTCTGGAAGACATTGAGAAAAATACCCTATTTCCAAAATTGGGAACGAGGGATCATAAATGCAGATAGTATCTCAGGAAAAAAAGGACTCATTGACAAAATATTTAGAAACAGGCCGTTTATCATTTCTGTACATATTACTGCGTCCAGCGAATTTGATTTTCTGTTTACGCTTGATCTGGCCGATCAGATAGGGGAATCGCTGTTTGAAAATGTAATTGGAAGTATTCGAAAGGATCGTTCAATTACTGCAAAATCCAGAACCTACCAGGGTGTTGAAATGAATGAGCTTATAGATAAAAAAAACAAATCGACGTTTACCTATTTCATTTATGAAAATGTAGTAGTTGGTAGTTTCACGCCATTTCTTGTTGAAGATGTAGTCAGAAATGTCACAGATGGCTTTAATGAAACATTTAAGTCTCAGATATCTTCGCTTAATGGAATTTCAAAACTTGAAAATGATGAAGGAAATATATATATCGATTTTGTAAAGCTTCCTGATTTGTTTGCCGCTTTTTTGAATGAGAAAAAAGCAGTGCAGGCTAAAGGTATCATCAGGTTTTCGGGAGATACGTTTCTTGATTTCAAAGCGACGGACAATGAGTTGCTTTTCAACGGGGTAAGTACCGTGGATTTGAATAGTAATAAAAGCTTTATTGGCACATTTAGAAACCAAAACCCTAACAAGATCGAGCTAACAGATCTGTTGCCAAATAATACCGCCCTGTTGTATCATGTGTCTTTCAGTGACTTTGAGGAATGGCAAGGTCAGTTGACAAAATATTGGTCTGTTACCGATAAAGATCATTTTCAGAAATTCTTGGATTTTGAAGAGAAATATAATTTTAACCTGGATTGGATAGACAAGGAGGCAGGAAGCGCCATCCTGGAAACACCAAATAAAGACCAACCGGATCAACTTGTTTTGATTGGAATAAAAAAGGAAGAAGTTGTCATTAGAGAGCTAAACAGGTTCGCGACACAGGTAAGCCAGGAGCAGGGAGATTCTGTATATATGGAAAATTATAACAATCAATCCATCATTCAGATTCCATTTTCTGAATTTCCTTCATTGATCATGGGCAAATATTTTACAGGTTTTGAAAATTCATACATTACAGTCTATGGAGATTACCTGGTTATAGGAAATTCTATGCAGGTGATAAAGTTTTTTTTAGATGAAAATGACAATGAGAATAATTGGGGAAAGTCCATCCGACAAAATCTATTTCTGGAAAATACCCTCAGCAGAGCCAGCTTTAGCTTAATGATAAATACCTCTTTGTGTTGGCAAATGTTGATGGATAATTTGAATGAAACCTGGGTTGAATTTTTTAAAGAACATGAAAATCAGCTGAAATCATTTGATAGAATTGCTATTCAGGTCAGCAATCTTGATCGACGTTTTTATACCAGCATAGCTGTTGGTCACCAGAAAAGGCCTGCTACAATTCCAAAATCAAATAGGCTAACAATGATTCAAATTGCACATACACTTTCGCCAATAACAACAAAGCCATATTTAGTAAGAAATCATAACAACAACAAATTTGAAGTTTTATTACAAGATTCGCTGAACATTCTGTATCAGATATCCAATGAAGGGGAGATACTTTGGGGGGATAGTATCCGGGATAAAATTGTATCAGAAATCCATCAGATCGACTATTATAAAAATTCCAAACTGCAATATCTTTTTGCAACGAAAAATAAAATTCATCTTCTGGATAGAAATGGAGTTTATGTAGAGAATTATCCAATAAAGGTAGATGATGGAATCGACCTTGAGCATTTGTCAGTTATAGATTATAATAATTCCAGGAGGTATAGATTTATGGCTGTAAATAAATCCGGAGATATTTATTTATTTGACAAAGAGGGTAATAGTCTTGATGGTTGGAAACCTAGATCTACTGGTGGTCGACTTGCAATTCCCGGATTTCATATTCGGGTGAAAGGTGGGGACTGTATGGTGGCTTTGCAGCAAGATGGAGTGCTCAATGTTATGAATCGACGAGGTAAAATGTATCCGGGATTTCCTTTGGATTTAAAGGCACAGGTCAACGAAGGATTATTTGTGGATATTGGTAATGACTTCAAATCCACGAGGCTCATCACTGTTTCTGAAGAAGGAGAGGTGATAGAAGTAAACCTGAAGGGAGAGATAGTGAAGCGAGAACAGTTAATGAAACCCACCAAAGAAAGTAAGTTCTGGTTGGTTAAAGATGCCTTGAATAAAATTTTTGTGATTGCACGACAAGAGTATAGTAAAATAAGCATTTTAAATCGAAAAGGAGAGGTAATTATGGAAAAGAATATCAATTCTTCCGGTAATTTGCTGGTGCAATACTATAGTTTCAGCACCGATAATCAGATAATAGCGATAACCGATAAGGAGCAGGAATTTGCATATATTTATGGCAAGAGCGGACAACAAATTACCTTCGTGCCATTAGAAAGTGGTCATGCGATAAGTTTGCTATATTCTTCCCGCCAGAAGGAATATAAGTTATATAAAAACTTTGGGAACAAATTTACTGTTGAGACTTTCAAATAAATAATTGTGCAATCTACGTTTGAGATCATTGTTGAGAATTGAAAGTATGCGATAATAATCTGCAAAAAATAGGCTATTTCAACAAAAAATAAAGACATGAAATTTCATTATATATTCTTCTTTTTGCTTGTGTTTTGTGTTCAGGGAAATGCTCAAAATTCCATGAAATCAAAGAAGGGGCTTAGTTCTCCTTTTCAAACTATCTCGACGCATTTAAATAACCTGGAAGACGACAATTACTATCCTGAAATCGCAGGAAGTGTGTTTAATCCTGCAAGGATTGATAAAGAGAAAGCAAAGGATCTGGCAATTCAATTATTACAGATTTATAAAGGAGCAGGGATTATAATTTCATTAGAAGATATACCTTACAGAGTCGATTATTTTGATTCTTTACGTAGAGATTCTCTGTATATCGTTAATGAAAAATTGCCCGAAATCTATCTTGAGAAGGTAGGGGATAACTGGTACTATTCCAGTAAAACTGTAGCCAACATTGATAAAATTCATCAGGAATTATATCCCTATGGAGTAGATAAGCTTTTGGAACTGCTTCCCAAAATCGGTACAACAAAATATTTTGGATTTCATATATGGCAGTTGGTCGGCATCCTGCTCATCATCATTATATCCTTGATCATTCATAAAGTTTTTACCTTCATTATTGAGAAAATAATAATCAGTTTTTTAATAAAAAAAGGATATAAAAAAATTGCTAGAAGCTATGTGGCACCTGTGGCCAGACCAATGAGCATCTTAATTATTTTTCCTATTCTGTTGATTTTCATTCCGGTATTGCAATTACCCATGAAAGTTAATATGTACACACTCATGACGCTTAAAGCCCTATGGCCGCTTTTTTCCACTATTGTAGCCTACAGGATTGTGGATATGCTGTGTATGTATTTGATGAAGCTTGCAGAAAGGACCGAGAGTACCCTTGATGACCAGCTCGTTCCTTTGCTGAGAAAAGCACTAAAAATCTTTGTAATCATCGTGGGAGCATTGGCTATTCTTGCCAACCTGGATATTGATATTATTCCATTACTTGCAGGTATGTCCATAGGGGGTCTGGCTTTTGCTCTGGCCGCGCAAGATACATTGAAGAATTTTTTTGGATCGATTATGATCTTTCTAGATAAACCTTTTCAGATAGGAGATTGGATCACTTCAGGAGATATCGACGGTACGGTAGAAGAAGTGGGTTTCAGGGCAACCAGAATCAGGACGTTCAGGAATTCTGTGACGTATGTGCCAAACGCTATAATCGCTGAAAGTACAGTAGATAATCATGGATTGAGGAGATATCGGCGATTTTATACTCAGATTTCCATCAATTATGATACTCCGGCAGATGTGATAAATGTATTTGTAGATGGATTGCGTGAAATAGTCGAGAAACACCCTCATACATGGAAAGAGAATTATCATATATATCTTAACGATATGGCAGATTCTTCATTGAACGTGATGTTTTATATATTCTTTCAAGTGCCAACCTGGGGAGAGGAATTGAGATGCCGACATGAAACATTAATAGAAATAATTAAGCTTGCTGAACACCTGGGTATAAACTTCGCCTTCCCTACCAGCACCTTACACATGGAGACATTTCCGGAGAAAAAGAGTAATTCCCCGGAATATGAAAAAAATCCGTCCTTACTTAAAAAGCAATTAGAGTCGTTCATGAAAAAACCAAAAGACTGGGATGAAAAATTAAAACCAAGTAATAAAAATTAATCATGAAATTTGCAACCAAAGCCATCCATGCCGGAATCAAACCCGATGAATCCACCGGAGCAATAATGACCCCAATATTCCAGACCTCAACATATGTGCAGGAATCTCCGGGAAAGCATAAAGGGTATGAATATGCCAGAACACAAAACCCAACCAGGGATGTGTTGGAAAAGAATATTGCCGCCCTGGAGAATGGAAATTACGGTATTTGCTTTGCATCCGGTATGGCGGCTATTGACGCAATTATTAAACTGTTTAAACCGGGCGATGAGATCATTAGCACCAATGATCTGTATGGAGGTACTTATCGAATTTTTAAAAAAGTTTTTGAACCATACGGCATCAAGTTTCACTTTATCTCCATGCATGGTAAATCTGACCTGGAAAGGGAGATAAATAAAAATACAAGGATGATTTGGCTGGAGACTCCGACGAATCCCATGATGAATATCATTGATATCCAGATGGTTTCTGAGGTGGCAAAGAAGCATAATATTTTACTTGCTGTAGATAATACATTCGCCACGCCATACCTTCAGAGGCCCATTGATTTGGGCGCTGATATTGTAATGCATTCAGTGACGAAATATCTTGGAGGGCATTCAGATGTGATTATGGGGGCTTTAGTCGTTCAGGAAGAAAAGCTGTTTGATCAACTTTCATTTTTGCAAAATGCTTGTGGGGCCATACCCGGTCCCAACGATTGTTTTCTTGTGTTGAGAGGAATAAAAACTCTGCATCTTCGCATGGACCGTCATTGTGAAAACGGAAGAAAAATCTCCGGTTTTTTAGTTGAACATCCAATGGTAGAAAAAGTATTTTGGCCCGGTTTCGAATCACATCCCGGCCATTTAATCGCCAGACATCAAATGAAAGATTTTGGAGGCATGATCTCTTTTACATTGAAAGAGGATAGTCAACAAGCTGCTTTTGAGGTATTGGAAAAATTTGAACTTTTTTCGCTGGCAGAATCACTCGGGGGCGTGGAATCCCTGTGTGGTCATCCGGCAAGCATGACCCACGCAGCAATTCCAAAAAGCGAAAGAGAGAAAGTAGGATTAAAAGATTCATTGATTCGTCTAAGTGTGGGTATTGAAGATGCAGACGATTTGATTGATGATCTGGCGAAGGCATTGGGTTGAAGTTAGCAGTGGCACCAGACGCAGCATCAAATTATTGACTGAAAATGATATTTAACAAATTTTAACAATTCATTTAGCTTTTTTAACAAAATAACTAAGACTGTCTGCAACTTTTTCTGATATCTTGGCATCTATTAAGTAGATTCTTTGATACCGCCATGGAAAAAGAAATTCTATACTATTCAATATTAGTGCTTTTTATTTGCTCGTTGCTCTTTTTTGAAACAAACTTATTCAGAAGCAGCTCGCAAAACTATTCAAAAATAATTGATGTGGAGACATTCGAGAAATTAGATATCGATCTGGCATGCAACATTTATGTTTCTATTGGAGAAGAACAGAAAATTGTATTCGAAGGGCCAAAAAAATATCTCAACCTTATAGAGGCCAAGCTTGATAATGGAGTATTAAAAATATCTGCAAAGGAGCCATGGATTTTTGATGAATTTTTTGGAAAAAATAGTCATAAAAGCGAGTCTCTAAATCTGTATATAAAACTAACCGATACCAACCAATTAATAACCCCCAGAAAAGGAAATCTAATTTCAAATGAGACCTCTCTTTATTTGGAAATGAAACGCGATGAAAAATTAGGCAACTATAGTGGTTTAAAAAGTTTTTTAAAGTTGCTTGGAAACCAGTTCGGAGTTATTAAGCTTAAGGGGTCCCCTTAATTAAATTTCTCCGGTTCGACCATTTCCTTTTCATGAATTAGTATCCCCTTCACGATTAATAATTGTGCGGAAATATATGTTGCCATGATCAGTAACGGCGCCTGCACAATTGGATTCATAAATTTATTGATCCCGATCAATGCATCAGACATGATAAAAAGTAATGCTCCGCTATAGGTCATAATAAAACTTTTATCCCGGGTCCATCCTCTTCGCAAAAGCGCTGTGATTCCCATGGCAATGATTATAATTGTATAGAAAATAACAGGAATCATCATTTCTTCCAGACCGGGATAAAGCATATAAATGATCGCTCCGCCAACAAAAACAAGAAATACAATTCTGGTTTGCACAAAGGATTTGTTGATTTCTCCCGGATCATCAAATCTTGCCTTTATAAATCCAAAAATGTAGCATATGTGCGCGATGAGAAATGCAGCAAGACCAAATATGAAGATACCGCTTATCTGCCCCTGGAGCATTAATAGGATATCTCCTATCCATGAAAATGTCATGGCGCCAATGATTAATTTTGAAAGGGGACTAGTTTTTTCTGACTTTGAGAATAGATAATAAAAAAGCAGCGTGATCATAAGAAATGGCTTTGTCACCAGATTCAGCCAACCTGTTTGCACGACTTGCTCTAAAAGATTTAAAACAGAAATAATATAAAATGCATAAAGTGCGTAGGTTGCATTTTTTGTTCTATTCATGGATGCTAATGATTAATAAAAATGATAGAATGCGACAATG
>SMVB01172199.1_pt1 | contig 26938 bp, 19 predicted proteins | sample 2456461 | NCBI WGS metagenome assembly SMVB01 (sample SAMN11095934, study PRJNA526329) | marine sediment metagenome | biome: Marine sediment; feature: Surficial sediment; material: Deep marine sediment; isolation source: Hadal surficial sediment | place: Pacific Ocean | collected 2014-05 | depth...
ATCCGTGGGACGCTAAACATCTCCCTATAAAGAAAATCAAGTTTCTGAGCGACACAATCCTGCGCTTCGATGTGACGTCATCACAGGATGAAGAAGAGGACGAACTCGATGAGGAAGATGAGCTCGATGACGAAGAAAAAGATCAGGAGGACGATTCCGAAAAGGAAGAGGAGAAACCAGAGAAGAAGGTATTCCATTTCGAGTATGATATAAACTCCCGAACGGTTCGGGAGCTCAGCGATTGGGAAGAACCAGATAACCACCCATCGTGGGCCGCGATTTCTCCGGATGGAAACACGGTTGTATTCGGCCGGAATCACAATCTATGGTCGATCAGTGGCGACGTTTATGAGAAGGTGCTTGCAGCGCGGGTTGGAAAAACCGGCGATGATGCTGAAGAAGCCGAGGATGAAATAGAAGTTACCGAGACACAACTGACCGAAGACGGAGTTGAGCATTATAGCTGGGTAGGCAGTTCTCGTGGTAAAGACACTGACCGAGAGGAGAATAAAGACAAAAGAAAACGAGTCAGCGTGGCATGGTCTCATGATTCAGCGAAGTTTTCAATAGTCAGGCGCGACCAGCGGGAAGTGGGCGATCTTTGGGTCATCCATTCTGTGGGAAATGAACGGCCAGAACTCGAGACCTATAAATATGATATGCCCGGAGAGGAGGACGTCACTCAGTCAGAGGTGATGCTTTTTGACCTCGAGGACGGTACCGCTTTGATTCTGGACGCGGAATCATTTACGGACCAGTCGATTTCAGTATCAACTGCGCGGCAGTTCTTCTATCCCGACAGCGATGAGCCACGCAGGTCTTTATGGCTATCCGACGATTCTGAATTTTTCTACTTCAATCGGGCCTCCCGGGATCTTAAACGCGTCGATGTTTTGCGAGCAAATACCGCGACCGGCGAGATTCAGGTTCTATTCGAGGAGAGACTCAACACATACATTGAGATGAAGCGATTGGAATTACTGGATTCAGGTGAAATGATCTGGTGGTCAGAGCGAGACGGTTGGGGACATCTATATCGCTATGCTGCAGACGGGACTATCATAAACCAGATCACTCGCGGGCCGTTTTCGGTTCGCCGCATACTGGATGTTGATGGGGCCAAAGGAGTGATCTATTTTACGGCCAATGCCAGGGAAAATGGCGAGGATCCTTATTTCCAACACATTTACCGCATAAATCTGGATGGAAGCGGAATGGAGCTGTTGAATTCCGGAGATTTCGATCACCGGACAAGCCTGGGCCCGTCGAAAAAATATTTTGTTGACAACTACTCCCGGGTTAACACCGTGCCCGCTGCCGGATTGTACAGTACAGCCGGACGGAAAGTGGTGGATCTCGAGACAGCCGACTTTGACAGATTGTTTGAGGCGGGGTATCAATTTCCAGAACCGTTCACGGTAAAGGCCGGCGATCATATTACCGATCTGTATGGCGTGATGTACAAACCATTCGATTTCGACTCGACTAAGTCGTATCCCATCGTTGAATATGTATATCCCGGACCCCAAACAGAATCGGTCTCTAAATCGTTCTCTACGAGTCGGTATGAGACTGCGCTGGCGCAGTTCGGAATCATCGTAGTGACAGTTGGCAACCGCGGCGGTCATCCTGCACGCTCCAAGTGGTATCATAATTATGGTTACGGCGATCTGCGAGATTATGGCTTGGAAGATAAAAAAGTGACTGTAGAACAGCTGGCCGACAGATTTGGCTATATCGATACTGAACGGGTGGGTATATATGGCCATTCGGGAGGTGGATTTATGTCCACAGCTGCTATGTTGGTGTATCCAGACTTTTTCAAAGTCGCCGTATCGTCCTCGGGTAATCACACAAATGACGTGTACAATCGGTGGTGGTCCGAAAAACACCATGGTGTTGAAGAGGTTGAGAGTGATTCGGGCACCGTATCATTCAAGTACGACATTGATAAGAATCCGAGTCTTGCCGAAAACCTGAAGGGGCACCTTCTGTTAACTACCGGCGATATTGACAATAACGTCCATCCTGCGAACACGTACCGAATGGTCGATGCCCTGATCAAAGCAAATAAACGTTTCGACTTTTTCTTGTTTACCGGTCAGCGCCATGGATATGGCAGTATGGCCAACTATTGGTTCTGGCTACGGGCAGAATATTTCGTAAAGCACCTTCTCGGGGATTATCGCTGGAACGTGGATCTGATGGAATTGAATAGGGATAAAGCGAAGAGCTGAATTCGGCCGTAAGAAGTCCGTTCTGGATCCGCGTCAATTTTAAAATACGCGGTTGATCACAAATCCGAATCGGATGTCTCCATCAGCAAATGATTCGCTGTTTCTGGCCATGACGTGTTGTTCGGTGAGCCACTGCGACGTTTTCAAGAATAGCTGAAAAACGTGCCCGCCTGTTTCGAAGTTTACCGCAATAGCAAAGGCATCAACAGTGTCTGTTGTGCGCTCACCGAGTACTGGTAGATACTCTGCCAGTAAGGAAATCTGTTCAGTCAGGAGGTACCGCATGGCAAATCCGATCGCGTAATGTGTGTTTTGTTCAAGGCTGACGGGTACACCGCCATCGGTTTCACCGAAAACCGTGTTGAAATGAGAAACCATTCCTGTTATTTGAAGACTGATCTTGTCTGACATTCTACGTGCCAGAAGAATGCTCCCAAAATAATTCAGTCGATCAATGAACTCGAAACCGTTTGCCACTGACATGATGCCAACATCACCGACCAGGGCGATTTCTATCGGTATCGCGTTATCCTTCGTTTGTCGGAGAACGTTCCATTTTGCGCGGAAGTCATATAATTTATCGAGTCGGGAGCGACCAACACCGAGGGATAAACGGTCTGTTATTCCATAGTCCAATCCAAACCGGATATTCGCCGGATCGTCCATACCCCAAAGCGACTGAATACCACCGTTCAATTTTCCAAACACATGCATGATGGTGAAATTCCAGTTTCGCGCATCGAGATTTTGGACAGAACTGCTTATGACGATTTTTGGCGTCAGGAATAGTTCATCCACGGGTCCGCCGGGATCAGCACGTTTCCGATCCATCTGAGCGATCGCATCCGTTTGAATCCCGCTCACAATACATGCGGCCAAAATGACTACTATCGAAGAATATCTCTTAAACACGGGAAAATTCATTCTGAAATGCGTTGTAGCGTCGCTGTGATAGTAATTCGCTGGTCTTCATCGACTTTAAATATCAATAATTTGGGCGGCTCGATATTGTAGTCACCAAGTCGCAATATCCATGACGCGCTTAGAATCAATGTTTCGCCTGATACCTTAATTTCACCCGTAATCGTAACCGGGCGCGTCACGCCATTAATTGAAAAATCCCCTATCGCCGTGACCGGGTAAGAGTTGTCCGAAGTGGGATCGATGGCGCCATGAAGTCTCCCATAAAACTCTGCGAACGGATTTTTTTTCGTACCCAGGGTCTGACGCATATCTTTGTCTCGCTTACCTATTCCCGTTTTTAGAGATTCAAGATCAAGATAGAAATCAAGAGTGGAATCAGGAAAACTGATGCGCCCGGCGAGATACTCTGATTCTCCGGTAAACTCGAACAACGGCATGCTGGATACAAATGCTGCGTGCCCCGACTCGGTAGCCCATACTTGTGCGGCGGCAGTGTCGCTTATGAAAACGAGAGAGAGATTGGCGGCAATCGCGACAAGGAAGCAGATTTTGTAGAATGACATTCTCATCAGACTCGCTTCTAATTATCCTTTGCACCCTGATTGATCCAGTCCCGGATTGTTTGGATCTGCTCGCTGCTAAGTGTCGGTGCATTCAAAGGCATTCTTGACCCGTTCTCAGGGGAAGGACTGATCTTGTCGATTATCGGACTGTCGGTCGCGTTACCCGCTTCGATGACATTTATCCCATACACGAGGCCAACACTGCTGAGAGCTGAGTCGTGTGTCGATAAATCTACACCATTCGTTGCCTGAGAAATATGACATAATGCCCCACCACACGTAGCCTGAAAAATAGGATTTACTTGTGTTGCGTAGCTGACTGGATCCGACGGAATTTCTCCGATTTCAGTTAGAATGGTCTCATTCTGGCATGCTGGAAACAACGAAGTCAGGACCAGCAAGGCGGCGCCAGCAATCCGTCTGATCAAAATGGCGCCTCTTGTACGTTTTTCATCATTTCCCGCGTCTTTCCAATCGCATCACGTCCGTTCATTTGATAGACCCAATATCTTTCCACGCCCTCCGTTCTCATGAAAAGCTGCATGGTGCCCTGCGTTTTGTGCTCAGCAATCATCCAATTTGCGATGATATTGTAGTTAAGCCTGCCATCCTGCCCGAACGGGGTACTTCTGTCGAATGTGAACGGGCCGTCCTTGAAGATTCTGGTCTCAGGATGTCCCTCCAATTCGGTAAACTTGGCGACGACATCATCCATCATTCCGGTAACGAATCCTCCAAGAATAATCGGACGATCGTTTTTATCCATTCTGGAGACGGCCTGAATGGCCAGAATTGTCGCGGCTTTGTGATGAGAATGAAACGGCTTGATCGGCAAATGGGTGAAAACGAAATCATAGTCTCCTTTGTCAAGAAAATAGTCGAGCCTCTCAGCTACAAATTTTCTGTCCCAGACAAACGCCAGAATTGAATCCTGATCTTCGGTCTTTCCAAGGTCCGGCTGGTCCAAAAACATGTAGTTCCGAATACCCGCAATCAATCCCCCAGCCATCAATTCTCGTTTTCGTATTGCCGGAAGATGTGTCCTGGCCGTCTCCGGATCTGTCAGATCCAGCCCGTAGATAGCCCCGGCAAGAGTGGAAAATCGATACCCACCAGCTCCATCAGTCACCAGCGCAAGGTCGACGCTTCCACCAAGAGCGTGGGAAACCCGGTACATGGTAGCCGCAAACATTACCTCGTCGTCGGGATGCGCAGTCACCACCAAAATTTTTGGCGATTGATTGCTCATCTGAGCGGCAACGGGCGAGGCGCATACAGACGAAACTAGAACCAGAAGAAGTAATCGGTACATGGTTGGGCGGTGTCGATCGATGTTAGAGTTTTTTTCACTCCTGTATATACGGATGATAAGGGAATGTTCGATTTGTTTGAAGGCAGGAATCAGACACCTTACCTTGGTATGAATGCATCACAGATTTGTCATCTATTAATGTATACAGGCTCACATGTCTGAGATCGATAAACAGAAAGAAGCCGGCAGGCGACTCGCGAAGGACCTGAAGGACCTGCGAGAGGATCGACAGCTCGACGTGGAAGAGCTTTTGAGAGCCACCCGTTTGCCTCCGGATATACTTGAAAAATTTGACGAAACTGCTTTAGTAGATCACCCGGCATTTAACCGGGTCTATCTGCGATCTATCATATCCAGTTATGCGGTAGCCCTTAAAATCGATGTTCGAGCGGTCCGTGACGCTCTCGATGAGGCCATCGAAGGGACGTACCAAGACACTCTCAGAAGAATGTTTCTGGATGACGGAGAAACGGAGGTTTCTTCATCGTCTGACGTTGAAAATGAGGTACCATTCAAGTCAGAATTAGAATCGGAGCCATCGGTCGACCCTGAACCAACGGCGAACTCCGACCCCGAACCAAAACCGACGCTTAAATCTAAGGCAAAATCCAAGCTCAAGCCGAAACGAAATCTCAAGAGTGAGTCTGATCCGGAGCCTGAGCCTGCTGAGGAAATCGTAGAGACTCCAGAGCGAGAGCGGGAGCGGGAGCCAGAGCCAGAGCCCGTCGACGGAACGATCCACGTGCAGGAAACGGGGAGTTCCCTGAGTAATTCCGTCGACAGCCAGCGCTCGCTCAAAAACCTGCTGTCTCCCCGTCGCATCATTGGATTGGGGCTTGTAATAATAATCGTTGCAGGATATATGATCTGGCCCTCAGATGGGAACGAGACAGGTATTGAATCAACTGAGACATCGACTCAGACATCGCCCGTGACCTCTCAGAGTATCGACAATTCAGTAGCGTCGAACCAGCCAACATCACCCGCGAGAATAATATTACCTGATTCCATGGAATTCCTTGTGATAGCAGCGCATGATCACGTGGACCCGATCAGGATCAGCAGGGATCGTTGGGCGCGACGGCCATATTGGATTGCCCATGAAGATACCATGGTGGTAAGAGCTGCTACGCGGGTCATATTCGAATCAGACATTTCTTCTGCACGCATAGAATTGTATGGATACACATTGTCTGATTCGCTCACGGATGCTGACGGGAAAATCGATATGACGCGCGAACGAACGCAGAACTGGTTGGATCACGTGGTGCAGGCCACCGCTTCCCAGGGACGATTAAAATAATGATCGACCTTTACACCCGAACCCAGGCGCTCGTGGCCAAGCTCGGCGACGGCGACACTATCAAGTTTTCAAGGGAAGATGCCGGCTCATTAGTAGCATCATTAGGGAGTGTTTTGACAGAGCACGCTGAACTGTATTATCAGGATGACGCTCCGGTAATAAGTGATGCTGAGTATGACCGCCTGTTTCAACAGTTGCGAATCCTTGAGGAGTCGCATCCCTCGCTTCTGAAGAACGATTCTCCCTCACAGCGGACGGGGTCTGAACCTGTCGACTCGTTTTCTAAGATCGTACATTCCGAAGCTCTTTTGTCTTTGTCGAACGCATTTTCGGAAGATGATCTTCGAGCATGGTACCGTCGATGCCGGAGTCGACTGGAACTGGCTGAAAATGAGCCTTTGTCAATAACGGTCGAACTGAAAATTGACGGCCTGGCACTGTCGCTTTTGTATTCCAATGGGGTACTGCAAACGGGCGCAACGCGTGGAGATGGCCGTGTCGGGGAAAATGTTACTTTAAATGTTAGAACGATTCCATCCATTCCACTTCGAATTCCCCGGCCCAAAATTTCTGATCCCGGCGCAGATCCACCAATTCCCGAGCGTTTAGAAATTAGAGGAGAAGTTTATTTTGCAAAAACCGATTTCGACAAGCTGAATGCTGTTCTCGCCGCGGCCGGGAAAAAGACGTACGCCAATCCACGAAATACAGCTGCGGGGAGCCTTCGCCAATTGGACTCACGTATAACTGCAACCCGACCACTAAGCTTTATTGCGTATGCACCCGGACCAGCGTCGGGATTTATTGGAGATTCTCAGTCATCCATATTGTCATGGTTCGCCTCGCTCGGTTTTCCGATCAGTGACCAGACAGAAACAGTGAATCGCTTAGAAGACGTTGTTCGATACTGTAAATATTGGGCCGACGCCCGTGATTCGCTTGGCTATGAAATCGACGGTGTAGTTGTAAAAATTGATGACATTGAAAACCAGCGGAGATTGGGGGCGATATCCAATGCGCCACGCTGGGCGATTGCGTACAAATTTCCCGGGAGAGAAGAAACTACGGTTCTCCGGGACATCATCATTAACGTAGGTAGAACTGGGAAAATCACACCCGAAGCCGTCCTTGAACCGGTGATGATTGGTGGAGTGACTGTGTCGCAAGCAACGTTGCACAACGCCGACTACATAATGAACCGGGATATTCGAATTGGTGACACAGTTCTGGTCAAACGTGCAGGTGACGTGATTCCCAAGGTCGTGCAGCCCATAGTAGAGGCCCGGACGGGCACAGAAAAGGCCTGGCGCATGCCTATGTCTTGCCCGGTGTGTAATTCGCCCCTTGAGAGACTGGAAGGAGAGGCTGACCATTACTGCGTTTCATCGGAATGCGAGGCGCAATTCGCCCGGCTGGTTGAACATTTTGTCTCGCGGGGGGCTATGGATATCGACGGTTTCGGAGCCAAACTGGCTCTGACACTGGCAACAGAGGGCGTAATCAAATCGCTGGATGACATTTATAAACTCGACGAAACCAGCCTGGCAGAGCTCGATGGTTTCGGGATAAAAAAAATCAGTAACACTCTTGAAGGCATCAACGATTCTCGCAACAGGAGCCTGTCCAGATTGTTGTTTGCACTCGGAATAAGACACGTCGGAAAAACGACTGCAGAAGCTCTTGTAGTGGCTTTTTCGTCTCTTCATGACTTATATGGCGCTGACGCTGAGGCCCTTCTGAAGGTGGATGGAGTCGGTGACGTAATCGCTCAATCACTTGTAGATTGGTTCTCAATAGAACAAAATGTTGAGCTTGTTAAATCTTTAACGACGCTCGGGGTGAACACTGTTCGACTGGAATCAGAAATCCCTCAAGGCGGGGAGGGCGCCCCTCTAAGAGGGAAAACGTTCGTGTTGACCGGCACTCTCGATGGAATCGGGAGAAAAGAGGCCGGAGAGTTGATCAAGTCTGCAGGGGGGAAGGTTTCCAGCAGCGTTTCATCCCGGACCGACTACGTGGTCGCAGGGGAGAATCCGGGATCTAAAATCGATAGAGCCCGCGTCCTCGGAATTAAAATATTAACAGAGCAGCAGCTCATGAATATCCTTAAGTAATAAGGCTTTCATCGATGTCCACATTGGATTATATCGTATTACTTGCATACCTCATCGGTGTGATTTGGGTTGGGCTTCGAATGTCCGGCAAGCAGGTCTCTGTCAAAGATTATTTTCTTGGTGGCAAGGATTTACCCTGGTGGGCTGTGTGTTTTTCGATCGTTGCTACAGAGACAAGTACACTGACCATTATCGGAATTCCTGCTGTTGCGTTTGGCGGCACCATGGTGTTTTTACAGATCACAATCGGGTATCTACTGGGTCGAACGATCGTCGCGTTAGTTTTCCTGCCCAGATACTTCGCGGGTGAGCTGACTACAGCGTATGATTATCTCGGCCAGCGTTTTGGACCCAGAATGCAGACTCTGTCTTCTATTACCTTCATGGGCACCCGTCTGCTTGCCGATGGCGTCAGGTTGTTTGCGACCGCCATTCCACTAAAAGTAATCGCCGACTCCACAGGCATGGACGTCGGGTATCCTATAATCATCGTGAGCATCGGGTTACTTACGATGTCGTATACGTATATGGGTGGATTAAAAGCCGTGGTCTGGATGGATGTCATACAGATGGGACTTTATCTGCTTGCGGCTATCGGATCGATCTGGGTTCTGCTTTCCAACCTGCCAGAAGGAGGCCTCGCCATTCTGGAGGCATCCGGTAAATTGATGGTATTTGATTTTGGCAATTGGGAAATAAACAGCATTCTAACCCAGCCGTACGTATTTGTGACAGCCGTAATAGGTGGTGGCATATTTTCGATGGCCTCGCATGGAACGGATCATCTGATCGTTCAACGTTTACTTGCGTGTCGAACTTTGGCGGACAGCAAAAAAGCATTAATCGGAAGCGCATTTATCGTAGCGCTTCAATTCGCGATATTCCTGGTCGTAGGAGCACTATTGTGGGTTTACTACGGAGGAGCTTCCCTCGCAGAACTGGGGCTTTCGAGGGGAGATGAGGTATTTCCCCGGTTTATCCTGGAGGGACTCCCATCCGGAGTGTCGGGGCTCGTGCTGGCCGGTATTCTTGCAGCGGCTATGAGTACACTTTCTTCGTCTCTAAACGCTCTTGCTTCGTCAACGCTAACCGATGTTCTTTCGAAAGTCAGGGCGTGGAATGAAGCCAACTATAATCCCCTGAAAGCATCCAGGTTAATTACGCTCATGTGGGGCATCGTTTTCATGTTTTTTGCTACACTTTTTGAGGATCAAAAAAACCCAGTGGTTGAATTGGGGCTTTCGATTGCTTCTTTTACATATGGATCTCTTCTGGGTGCGTTTGTGTTAGGCATGCTGTCCGAACGCGTTAAAGAAAAGGAAGCGATGATCGCATTCGGACTTACCATCATCGTGATGGTGGGCGTCATATTTGGAGTCTGGTATGGCCCGGATACAGGCTGGATATTCGTATTCAAACCAGACGCTGCGGTAATCGCGGCGGGCAATTTGAAATCAATTGCATGGCCCTGGTATACAGCTATCGGTTCTGTGATAACGATAGTCGTTGGTACAAGTCTATCATATCTGCACAAGTAGTTACGAAATGTCATTTCTTTCAAAAATAGGACTTCGGAAGAGATCTGTGAGACCGGTTGGGTCAAACTTGGAAAAAGGGGATGCGTCGACGCGTCGATCCTTCAGGATTAAGATTGCGATCAAGGCCAGCATCTTGCTCACGCTTGTGGTTGCCAGCATGTTTTCTTTTCGACGGGGGAGCGATTTCGAATACGCTGTTGCTGTCGACGATGTCTGGAGATGGGAAGACCTGATCGCACCCTATGATTTTCCTATTCTGAAAACAGACTCTGAAATTCAAGCTGACAAGGAATCTATTCGAGCCTCCACGCTGCCCATCTTCAACGTTCCCGCAGATGTGACAGTAGCTTTTCAACAGCGACTGGATTCGCTTTCCAGCGAAATAGAAATGGCACTATCTCTTTGGACCTCGTCCGAAATCGGTCGATCCAGAGGCCGACTGGTACAGGCGAAATCGGACTCTATAGCCTACCGGGAAGCGCGTGAAATTGTAGCGTTAACATTAACGGAAGTGCAATGGAGGGATCTTCTTGAGTCATACGCTAACAGTACACCAGGGTATTCGTCCTCTTCCCGCACACGATCCAGTGCGACGCTAAATCAACAGATCACAACACTTGTGTGGAATACCGGGACGGCTCTTCTCCGCCGAGGAGTCCTTAACATCTCAAAGGATAGCTTGTACGCTTCCCGGATTATGTCCAGAAACCTGGCCGCCCGAAGTCAGACACCGGAAGTTGTGTCCAATCTGATTTCGATCAACACCGCCATGAGTTCGGCAAGGCTTCGATTCGATGGCAATTTCCCTGTCGACCCCGGCCGTTCGGACATTGCTATGGCCATGTTTGCGCATTCGCTCGTCCCTTCGCATCTCTACGATCGCGCCGCAACTGAGGATTTATGGAATTCACAGGAGAGAGCTTTATCTCCAACGAAAAATGTAGTGCGTACGAGCGAAATCATTGCTCGAAAAGGAGATATTGTGACTGAAGCTATTTTGCAAAGACTCATTTCTTTAGAAGGAGAGCAAAAAAGGCGAAATCAAAGTGCCATATCCTGGAGTCGTTTTTTCGGCCAGTTGATACTGACTGTATCCACGTACCTGATTTTTTTCCTCTTTCTGTATTTGCTGCGCAGAGACATATTTATGGATAATAAGATGATGGTACTTATCACCATCTTATTTCTGGCCATCATGGGGTCGTTCGCATTTGCACTCCGGTATGCGTTGTTGGATATGTACGTTGTTCCTGTGGCCATCGTTGCCATATTGCTGACAGTGATTTTCGACTCGCGGGTGGGCATATTCGCGACCCTTACCATGGCGCTTATGGGCAGTCACCTGCTGGACTATGACTTCGCCTATATGTATGCCACGTTATTTGCCTGTACCGTGGGTATTTTCAGCGTCCGAGATATTCGTAACCGAGGTCAGTTCTTTATCAGCGCCGGTCTGGTTCTGACTGGTTACCTGGCCATCCTGGCAGCCACCTATTTGTTGCAGAATAAGCCTCTCGACAGACTCACTTACGAGATGATGTTTGTAGCATTTAACTCGGCCTTGCTTCTGATGGCTTATCCACTCTTGTGGGGATTCGAGCGCGTTTTTAATATCACAACCGACCTTACACTTCTTGAGTTGTCAGATACGAATTCGCCGTTGTTGAAAGAGATGAGCATGAACGCTCCAGGTACGTTTAATCACGTGCTGCAGGTGGCCAATCTGGCCGAAGCCGCGGCGGCGAGCATTGGCGCAAACGCGCTACTGGCGCGGGTTGGCGCATTGTACCATGATATCGGCAAATCCGGAAAGTCTGAATATTTTGTTGAGAACCAGGCCGGGATGGATAATCCACATGATCATCTCAGGCCCAGCATGAGTGCGTTGATCATTGCCAACCACGTAAAAGAAGGACTCGAAGTCGCCCGTAAAAACAGAATTCCGCAGGCCGTTCAGGACTTCATTCCAATGCATCACGGTACGACTCGCATAGAGTACTTTTATCAGCGGGCTCTTGCGCAGCACCAGCCAAAAGAGCCGGAAGTCCAGGAGTCAGAATTCAGATATCCAGGTCCGAAGCCAAACACGGCAGAGACGGCGATCCTGATGCTTGCTGACGCGGTGGAAGCCGCGGCGCGTGCCCTGGATAAACCGTCCCACAAGCGTTTAGAGTCACTGGTCGGGTCCATTTTACAGGCCAAAATGGATGACGGTCAGCTCGATGAATGCTCTTTAACGTTTGCAAACCTGAAGAAAATAAAGGCGACTTTTTTGACGGTTCTGATGGGCGTTTATCATGTCAGGGTAAAATATCCAGGTGATGTTGATCAAGAACGTACTGACGACACGGACGGCAAGAACAATGGAAAGTCCCGAGCAGGAAAATCTAATACGTCAGGAGGGGATTTGCTGACGGAGGCGCTCAATTGACGATTCAGCTACACTGATTTTTATCGGATAGTGCCGAATCGACTTAGGAATTACAGATCTGAGCTGTTTTTCAGCTGCTTCCGTATACAAAATAAGGTCACATTGTCGCAACAGAGGTGTCACATGTTCATTGCCATTATCTATCGAAACAGCTAACACCTGACCACTGAACCTTGTCTGATTTCTAAGTTCTGACGTAAGTGGACCGATGGCGTCAGCATATCGGGTTACAATTCCCAGCGTTTCTCGTTCGAGTAGCCTCGAGACATGCCCTAACGATCCCGAGTCCAATTCTGTCAGCAGACCGATTACGTCTGCTCGGGGCGCCGTCGCCAGAACACTCCGGACTTCCCTGAAAGGTACCAGGACGAAATCGGCATCCGAGTGTTTGACGAGTTTCGGAAGCGTAGTCGGCGTGATGTCCTTCTGAATGAGAGTCGAAAGTTGTTGAGCGCATGATTGCGCCCACTCTCTGTATGTCCCAGCCGCGACAATTTTGTATGGATATTCCTCCGTTTCGAGCAGGGACATCTGCTCCTGAATAAGATAGTCGATATCCGCTTCGCTGAGCCCAAGACCTATTAATTGTTGCAGAGAATCGCGAACGAGAGCAGCACCCTGTTCCATGCTTTCGGATTTCGCTGGTGGCGCGAATTCCGTAACGACGTACCCGCGGCCAGCGTGCGCTTTAGCATACCCGTCTCTCTCCAGATTTCGATAAGATTTGCGGACGGTGTGGAAAGAAATATCCAGTTGCTCCGCAAGAGCACGCGTAGACGGAAGAATCTCGCCAACCCGGTAGTGTCCGTTCGCTATCAGAAATCGAATCCGGCTCTCGAGCTGCGTATGCAACGGAATCTCTGAATCTCTGTTTATCTCAATCATCAAGTTGCTGCTTCATATCTCCCAGCGCTTCCCGGAGATGTTCGATCAGATCCTGTTTCTCCGGCCATTCCGAAAGAAATATTTTATAGAACTCGTGGCCGAGAGTCAAGCGAATCTGATTTCCATCAGATTGCATGTCGAGAAGCCTGAACCATCGAATTTTTCCGGAAGGTGACGCGGCGGAAACCAGTGACCGAATACCGACGTCACCATCTCTGAAATGCATCTCAACCAGTACATCTCTGATGCGGATGTATGTCCATGCTGCGGCTATTGATAATCCTGCCGGAAATCCGAAATACAGATACCCGATTACCGATTGCCCCTGTAGAACCGACGATAACCCTAAAATCATAACCGGGATCATACACACACCCAGCGGGAGAGCCATTCGGGACGAGAAAACATGGGCCCTGGATCTGAACGCCGGATGATGATCCGATCGATATTCAACTATCCTCGTGCCAGTTCTCATAATCCTATTTAGACCATTTTGTACCGAAGGCTCGCGGAATCGGCAAACTTGCAACAGTCGCCAGTCCAGCCGGTCCGGCTGCGACCGACGGAATGCCATTGATCAACGTCGCGACTGTGGCCGTATCGCCGAAAATACCACCCCGGACAACGAGATCCACTGGTGGGTCCCCTTGTACGAGAACAGCGTCTCTTGGATCTTCTGCACCAACGAACATCTTCAGATCGAGAGAGATCACGCATGTATCACCGATAAATGCTTTTGCATAGTGGTGAATTCCAGCAACTTGTCCCTCCTCGACGGTCAGAAATGGCGTAACAACCTTCTTGGGAGAAATGACGCAGTCGAGCGTTTCATTGAGCCGCTCGATGGGCCAATTTAGCCCGTCAGCGATCAGCTTCACGGATTCAACAAGACCAATATGCCCGAATTGTCCTGTTGCTTTTTTCTCTTCAAATGCCTCGACAGAGAGGCCGGCTCCAATCTTCAGCTGCAATGGCAATCGTCGGAGACTGGCATTTACTTCGCGATTGACCTCAATTGAAGTCACCTCGTTACAAACTCCTGTTGCCATGAGTGCGAGCGCATCCATCGCGTAACCAGGATTTACGCCGGTTCCCAGCAACGTCACCCCATGTTTTTTTGCCGCCTCGTCGAGGCGCACCGAAATTTCGGGATGTCGGTCGAAGGGGTACGACAACTCTTCCGTTGACGAAACAACGTTCGCGCCGTACTCAGCGCATAACAAAAGTTGATCATACATGCTGGCTAGAAAGGACGAGGTCGTATGCACCACGACGTCCGGCCTCGCGTTTTCAAGAACAGCGCGAGCATCAGAGCCCACAATTACGCCCGTTTTTTGCTCCAGGCCGAGAATTTCAGAGACGTCCTTGCCGACCTTCTCGGGATCAATGTCAATGGCGCCTACGAGTTCGATCGATTTATTTTTAGAAAGAACAGTCCGCAAACACGATTGACCGATTGGACCAATTCCGAATTGAACAACTTTAAGCCGGGTTGACATTTATACAGATAACGTAAGACTGATGAAAGCGAAACATGGATTCAGATACTGGTATCTGACGGATCGTTCTCTAGAAACGGGTAACTGAAATGGTGCGGTGGATCAAAGGTCTCTTTTATCGTACGCGCTGACGTCCACCTGATCAGATTCAGATAGGAACCGGCCTTGTCGTTCGTTCCAGAGGCGCGTGCACCACCGAATGGCTGTTGACCGACTACAGCTCCCGAAGGTTTATCGTTGATGTAGAAATTGCCGGCGTTGTCTGTCAGGCGCTTCGTAACAGCCCTGATTACCTCTCGATCTCTCGCAAATAACGCTCCGGTCAGGGCGAATTTAGATGTTGCATCCAGAATATCTACCGTATCATCGAATTTATTGTCGTCGTACACATGTATCGTCACGACCGGCCCGAATATTTCTTCACACATTGACCGGTAAGATGGATCATCGACCAGAATAACTGTCGGTTCGATAAAATACCCTTCTTCATCAGAGTAATTGCCACCATGAATTATTTCGACGCCCTCCGCCGTCCTGGCGTGATCGATATACCCTGAAATGCTGTCGAAGGCTTTTTTATCTATGACGGCATTGACGAAGTGGGAGAAGTCCTCCACGGGACCCATTGTGATTTCTGACAGCTGTGACAACATTTCGTCACGAACAACATTCCACAGTGAGGACGGGATGTAGACTCTGGACGCGGCCGAACACTTCTGGCCCTGATATTCAAACGCCCCACGTACAATCGCTGTCGCCAAAGCGACAGGGTCCGCAGACGGATGAGCCATAATGAAGTCTTTTCCTCCCGTTTCGCCGACCAGGCGTGGATAAGTTTTGTACGTACCCAGGTTTCTGGCGACTTCAGACCACATGAACTGAAATGTTGGCGTGGAGCCGGTAAAGTGTAATCCGGTGAAGTCTTTAGAGGCGAAGACATGTTTGCCAACTTCCGATCCACGACCCGGGATGATGTTTATCACTCCGTCGGGAAGTCCGGCTTCTTCGAGCATTTTGTAGATATACCATGACGACAAATTCGACGTCGATCCTGGCTTCCAGAGCACCGTGTTACCCATCATCGCTGGTGCTGAACATAAGTTTCCGGCGATCGACGTGAAATTGAATGGTGTGACAGCAAATACAAATCCTTCGAGAGCTCGATACTGCAGTCGATTCCAGACTCCTGGCGAACTTATGGGCTGGTGCGCATAGATTTGCTCCATGAAATGGACGTTGAACCTGAAAAAGTCAATCAGTTCACAGGCAGCGTCGATTTCAGCTTGATGCGGGTTTTTACTCTGCCCCAGCATGGTGGCCGCATTTATCGTATCTCGCCAGGGTCCGGCGAGCAGGTCAGCTGCTTTGAGAAATATTGCGGCGCGTTCGGTCCATGGCATGTGCATCCAGTCGTGCCGGGCTTTCATGGCGGCATCAATTGCTGACTTTAACTCGACTTCACCACACTGGTGGGCCTTTGCCAGTACCCGGGAGTGTTCGTGTGGCGCTACTACATCAAGGGTCCTGCCCGTTCGGATTTCCTGGCCTCCGATTACGGCCGGAATGTCAATCGTTTCCGAGCGCATCTGAAGAAGTCGTTTCCTGAGCGAGGCTCTTTCAGGTGATCCTGGTGCGTACGATTTAACCGGTTCATTGACCGGTATTGGAGTCGACGACGTCAAATTATTCATTCGTGCCCTGAACTTGATTCTTTGTGCCTGAAAAACACAAGTTACGTCAGTAAGAGGGCTTATCGGTTTGTTCGCAGAATCTTCGAGTCTGAATCCTCTAGGATCAATTTCACCATGGAAATCGTCTTGTGTGTCCCGGTCCAACCTTCTCCTTTACGATGACTGAAACTTGAATATATCGTTCGAACATTCCATTGCCCTGAGATACCTGACGGGTGCAGAAAGCCGGTCTGACGGGAAGCGATTTATTCGATTTGTGACGGCCATTTCCATTTCCGGGGTCGCCGTCGGAGTGTGCGCGCTAATAATTTCCCTTGCAATAGTTCGCGGTTTCGCTTCGGAGATAGAAGCCAAGATCATCGGATTCGGCGCTCAGGTCCAGGTAGAGAGCTTCAGAAACGCACCAATTGCCGAGGCCGGTAGAACTCTTCGGATCATAAAACAAAACAGCGATGTCTCCCTGATATCGCCCGTAATTGAAGAGTTTATCCTTCTGCGGGCGGGCGACGACAGGTCCGACGGCGTCAGTCTCAGTGGGGTGGAGGCCTTACCTGAGTATCTGATGGCGCATCTCACAGAAGGCGGTGCCAATCTGACTGAACTGGCCCACGGTAATCTGCCCATGGTCGTAGGTAACTCGTTGGCGCGACGGCTCAGCCTGGCGCCGGGAGATCGTGTTCATGCCGTTTCACTTAGAGGGAACGGCTCCGACGGTCAGATTTCGGGCATACCGAGGCTTAAACAGTATCAGATCGTTGGTATATATGAGACTTCGCTTGCTGATTTTGACGATACCTATGTGTATGCGCCTCTGGAATCTGCCCGAGATTTATTCAGGTACGGCCCCGACGAAGTAACTCGATACGATTTGACGTTAAGTCAGTCGGCAGACCCGATTGAAGTGGCGGAATCAATTGCCGGTGAATTGGAATTCCCAGTAATGGCTCGGTCCGTATATGAAATCCAACGGAGTCTTTTCTCATGGATCGATTTGCAGAAAGGAATCATTCCGCTCGTGATCGGTATTATTGTGATCGTTGCAGCGTTTAATATAATTGGCACACTGCTCATGATCATCCTGGAGAAAACTGCGGAAATTGGTATTTTTGCAAGCCTGGGTGCCAGCAGAAAGTCGTTGCAGCGAATATTCTTATATCTCGGGCTCTATATCGCGACCGTTGGAATTGCGGCAGGTGAATTCATAGCTCTCGTATTTTCGTGGGCACAATTAAAATATTCGATAATCCCTCTGCCCAAAGAAGCGTATTACATGGACGCGGCTCCTATTGAAATGAGTCCCACCGACTTTTTTGTCGTGGCACTGATTACTCTAATTTTATGTGGCCTGTCATCGTATCTGCCGGCCAGGTTTGCTGCAAAGGTACAACCGGTTAAGGCCATCCATCTTCAATGATGACACGCGGGTGACTATCAGGATTACATTGTTTGCGATGCTCAAGGAAGAAGCCGGATTGGCGAATTTCGAAATCGATATTGCCGAAGGCTCAACGGGCGCGGACGTATTGAGAGAAGTCGGAAAGTTGTATCCGGTGCTGTCGGATTATCTGGCGTATGTCAGGCTTGCATCACCAGAAAAATATTTGCGGACCCGTGACGTTATCGATGCGATTGCTACCCCCGAGTTGTACATCATTCCGCCCGTAAGCGGTGGGTAATAATGGAGAGTTTAGTCAAAATAACACCTGACTCCATCGATTCTGATCGACTTCTTGCCTACCTGACCGAGTCTGAAGGAGGTGCCATTGATATTTTTCTTGGTACGACCAGACGATTTACCGCCGGTCGAGAGACCGTCTCTCTATCGTATGAGGCAGCCCCGAACCTGGCTGAAAAAGAGATTCAAAAAATCCTGAGCGATGCTGCGCGAAAATGGCCGCTAATCAGGGCGGCCATTGTTCATAGAACCGGCCTGGTTCCTGTCAACGAAGCTTCTGTATTTATCGGAGTGGCGACGGAGCACCGAAGCGAGGCCTTCAGTGCGTGTCGATTTTTGATCGATGAGTTGAAAAAAAGGGTCCCTATCTGGAAGCGGGAAAAGTTCTGTGACGGATCCGAAGAGTGGGTACAGGGCGTGACGCCGTCAGGGGACTGAGAATCGTCGAGCCTCGACGCCTCTACGACCGGTAATGATTGATTACTTCGCTGATTCGAGTTACCGGGTCAGGGTGCGTATCAGGCACGAACGATCCACCCGTCATTTTCTCATACAACTCGATATAACGTAGAGACACCTCTTCGACGAACTCCACGTCCAGGTCCGGCAATTGTTGACCATCCAGCCCCTGGAAACCTTGGTTCATCAACCATTCGCGTACAAATTCCTTTGACAGCTGGCGCTGGGGACGGTCGCCGGCTAACAGATCCTGATACGAATCAGCGTAGAAATATCGCGAGGAATCGGCGGTATGAATTTCGTCAATTACAATGAAGGAGCCGTCGGGAAGTCGACCAAATTCGTATTTGGTGTCTACCAGGATGAGGCCATTTGCCTTTGCTACCTCGGTTCCTCGCGCAAAAAGCGCCAGGGCGTTCTTTTTTAATAAGGAGACGGACTCTTCAGTCAGAATGTCTCGCTCTATGATCTCGAGCACAGAAATATCTTCATCATGTCCGGATTCCGCTTTCGTAGCGGGAGTTAAGATCGGGTAAGGTAGCGCTGAGTTTTCTTTAAGGCCGTCTGGCAACGTCTCGCCACATAACAGGCGTCCACCAGACAGGTAGGTCCTCCATGCGTGACCAGCGAGATAACCTCTTACGACAAACTCTACGGGCAGCGCCTCGCACAGAGTGGCCACCGTTACATTGGGATCTGGAATAGACAAGACGTGATTTTGAATGATATCAGCCGTCTTCTTAAAATGAAAAGCAGCCAGCTGATTCAGGACCTGTCCTTTGAACGGAATCGTCTGGCGAAGGATATGATCAAAGGCGGAGATACGATCCGTGGTGATGAGGAGCAGTTTGTCTCCCGCTACATACGTGTCCCGGACTTTACCCTTGTACGCGCGATCAAATCCTTTGTAGTCGGTTGAATCGAGTGTCCGCCCTATCTGGCTTTGTACCAGTTCCCGGTTCATGTGAGATTGGAGGTCAGGTTTCTTGTAACAAGCGCTGAATTTATGGACTCAGGAGATTGACGTGTACAGCAACGCGCAGAACTTTGGAAGAAATTGATTTTATCGGGTGGATCATTCTATTCGGTACGGCTTAATTCACCTCTGTTTTTCTGCACTTCCCTGAATATTGCGTGGACTCAAGAACCGATTCCATATCGATTCCTGTAGAAGGAATGACATGCTCTGCCTGTGCTGCTCGGGTAGAACGCCGTCTCTCTGAACTTGAGGGGGTTGGCCATGTCAGTGTAAACTACGCAACTGAAAGTGCCGTAGTCTCGCATACCGGTGTGCCATCTTCAAGAATGGTTCAAACCATAGAGAAGGCGGGTTATGGGGTTCGCACGCTGATTGCAGAAACTGTAATCGACAACCATGATAGTGCTGCCCGGATTGACCGACTGAAAAGCACTTTGGCAGATGCTGCCGGAGTTGTTTCTACCAGTGTCGATAAAGACCCGGATTCCGACGGGCATCTTATCGAAGTTCGGTACATCCCTGACCTGGTGAAACCAGCATTTTTGTCGGATGTCTTTGGTCAGGCAAGAGGATCATCAACTCGCGTAGTTTCGACCGCAGATGCGCTCGCAGAAATCAGCAGAATTGAGGCAGATCGTTTTTCCACCGTCCGTCGGAAATTGTTTTTGAGTGCATTGCTGTCAGGAGCAATCATGTATTTGTCGATGAACAGTCAGTTATTTCCGTCGACATATGTCTGGCACCTGGTCCTCTTCATGCTCAGTCTACCAGTTATATTTTATGCCGGGGCCGAGTTTTTCAAGGGAGCATTCATAGCAGCAAGACTTCGTAGCGCTGACATGAATACACTGGTGGCACTTGGGGTTGGCTCGGCGTTCATTTACAGTACCAGTGTATTTTTATTTCCCTCGTTCTTCTCAGGGATTTCCGGGGGAGACGCTGTGTACTTTGAAGCCGCAGTGATGATCGTAACGCTGATTCTGGCGGGAAGAATGCTCGAAGCGCGGGCTCGCACGAAAACAGGAGAGGCGATCCGGGCTCTTATTCGGTTGCAGCCCAACACGGCAAATTTGCTCAGAGACGGACGAATAGTCTCAGTTCCCATAGAATCGTTGAGTCTCGGAGATTTGATTCGCGTATTGCCCGGTGAAAGCATCCCGGCCGACGGAATTATCTCAGAAGGACGGAGCAGCATTGATGAAAGCATGCTCACTGGAGAGTCCATTCCCGCTGAGAAATCTATTGGTGACAGAATCTGGGCGGGTACGTTGAATACGGTCGGAACTGTTGATGTAACCGTATCCAGACTTGGCGAGGACGCGCTTATCTCACAGATTGTCCGAAGTGTTAAAAAGGCTCAGGAATCTAAAGCACCGGTACAGGCCCTGGCCGATCGCATCTCTGCCATTTTTGTACCTGTGGTTTTGCTGATCGCCATGATGACAGCGGCTGCATGGGCGGTATGGGGTCCGGAACCAGTGATAAACAACGCCTTGCTTCGATTCGTGACCGTATTGATAATTGCCTGCCCCTGCGCCCTGGGCCTGGCAACGCCGACGGCCATTGTGGTCGGGACGGGTCGCGCGGCAGCCAAAGGAATTTTACTTCGGGGAGGAGACTCATTTCAAAAAATCGCATCATTATCGACCGTATTGGTCGATAAAACCGGGACTCTGACAGAAGGCCGACCCGAAGTAGTAGACATAATCGTGATGAATGGGTACTCGGAGGAGCATGTTCTTGCGGTGGCGGCTGCTCTGGAACACAAGTCCGAACACCCACTTGCAAAAGCCATTCGATTGGCTGGCCCCGAATTCGTCTCCGGTGTGGATGAGTTCAAAGTTGTGCCCGGCGAAGGGGTAAGCGGCATTGTTGATGGTGCGGTAATTCGTGTAGGGACTGAAAATTATGTCACGCAATTAAACGTCGATTCAAGGGACAAAAGATCGGCCAACTCAGGCAAAGACAGCATCCCGAAATCAAGCTCTTCTGAACAGTATCGGTCGTGGCTCGAATACGGTCACACCATCATTTCTGTCTCGCTGGACGCTACTCTGATCGGACAGATCGCCATAGCAGACCAGTTGCGTGACAGCGCAAAAAGAGGTGTAGATCGACTGAAAGATGAAGGTCTTTCAGTAATAATGGTTACGGGTGATCAGGCTGCCGCTGCCAATAGACTCGGTTCGTTACTGGATCTCGATCACGTGCATTCGGGGATTCGGCCAGAAGGTAAACGCCGACTGGTAGAGAAATATCAGTTGGATGGTCAGAGCGTGGCAATGGTCGGAGACGGAATCAACGATGCACCAGCACTTGCTCAGGCCGATATAGGCATAGCGATCGGATCGGGATCTGATATTGCCATCGAAGCGGGAGATATTACAATCATATCGGGAGACGTCGGATCCGTTGCTGATGCCATCCGGTATGCAAAAAAAACCCTCCGCGTGATTTATCAAAACCTGGGATTCGCGTTTATTTACAACATCTTGTTGATCCCGGTCGCAGCTGGCGTGTTATACCCCATGTTCGGTCTGACTCTCAGTCCCGTGATGGCCTCTGCGGCCATGGCTCTCAGCAGTATATCAGTTCTAGGTAACAGCTTGCGCTTGAAGCGCATGTAAGGAAATAAATATAATTATGTCAACGATAATATTAAAATTTAATTATGTCAACGATAACATTAAAATTAGCGGGAATGCATTGCGCACATTGCGTGCATGCGGTCGAAGAAATAATTACTAAGGCGGACGGTATTAAAACAGAGTCCGTTTCCATCGGACTTGCCGAGTTTTCGACAACCGAAAACTGGATGGGGCTGGAGCTCTTGAAAACTGAACTCGATCGAGAAGGCTTTCGTATTCTTGACGTCGCGAGTCTGGAGAACGAAGTATAAACCGGCTCACTTACCAGCGACCGTCAGCATTTCTTCGACTGATGTTATCTTCACTCTTGGTCGGTCAGAGGCAGCGCCCGCTTGTGTCTCCCGTTCATTGATTTTCTCCCATTCGGAATAAGAAACCCATCGGGGCTGTTTTCCGGACACCATCGTCATTGCAGCTTCTAGACCAGGATTTGATGGTCGCAGGTGTATTCCGGAAACCAGATCTTCAAGCATGTGACCTACCGTTTCGAAAGCATCCGGTTTATTGGTTCCGATAACTCCATTAGGGCCTCGTTTTATCCAGCCGCCTACATAACAGCCCGGGACCACCTCCCCTGATTCTTCCACAGCACGCCCCTTGTCATTTCGAACAACCCCCCAGCTTTCATTGAACGGCAGGTCGGGGAGTGCAACGCCTCGATACCCGACGGACCGAAATACAAGGCCGACAGGTAATTCAATGGTTTCATCTGTGGCGCGGGCAGTAAGACGCGACCCACTGGCTTCGAGCCTGTTTCGAACAAGTTTCATTCCGCTGACTGCGCCCGATTCGTCGGATATCAGTTCGGTCGGAGATAACAAGAACCGGACCTGGCATTCTTTGGAACCGTTTTCATTCGTCCCGCCGATGTACGAATTAATAATCTCCAGTTTCTTGGATGTCATTCGGTCAGGTGTTTCCGTGAGAAGCTGTTCGCTCAGGGTATCCAGTCTGGCCTCTTCTTCGAGCACAACACAGGAGGCATCTTCGAGTGTCCCCATCTCCTTGATTTCGGGCAGGGTGAAGGCGGCTTGTGCCGGTCCGCGGCGACCGATCATGTAAATGGTTCGAACTTTACTTTTCGAGAGCGCTTCCAGCGCATAATCGGCTATATCGGTGGAAGCGAGTTCGCTCGCAGTTTTGCAAAGGATTCGGGCCACGTCGATTGCCACATTCCCCATTCCGATGATAGCGACACTTTTCTGAGAAAGGTCGAACTGCAGGTGCCGATACTCGGGATGCCCGTTATACCAGGCAACGAATTCCGTAGCAGAGTGGCTGCGAATAAGGTCTTCCCCCGGTATCCCGAGCTTTCTGTCTACGGCAGCTCCTGTCGAAAAATATACCTGGTGATAATGCTTCTTCAGATCAGCAAGGGACACATGGACCCCGTACTCCACGTTTCCGAAATATCTAAACCCCGGTCTTGCAGCTGTTTTGTCAAAAACGCGCGTTACATTTTTGATCTTTTCGTGATCCGGAGCGACCCCTGCTCGAACAAGTCCGTATGGTGTTGGTAATTTTTCATACATATCAACACGCACATCAATGTCGTCCTGCCGCAACAATTTCTCGGCGGCGTAATATCCGGCGGGACCGGCTCCCACAATTGCAATCAGGGCAGGTTCAGACGGGGTACCAAGAGTAGACATAGGGTTGGAATTCGGGGCAATTAATGCAAGATGATAAGCACTCAAGTTATTAAAGCGACACGCCTGCCACAACCTTCGGCGCACAGGAATATCTGAAATGGAAACCGGCCTCCCGTCGACGGGTTGATTTGTGGTCAATCGATCCCAGACAAACGGTTTCTGCGTACGTTGAAGAGTATCATCGGAGTTCTATCGATTCTGGTTACGATCACCATGGTCGGCGACCTGCGTGCACAAATCTCTGAGGGGAAGAAGGCGCCGAGCCAATCCAACATCGACAGCTTCCCGTCCAGAATTGATACACTCGTTGTTCAGGGCCAAGGTCCGTTCTTAATCCACCCGTTTCTGCTAGAAAATACGATCATCGTTTACATCGATCAGAAGCGCGTGGCGCGTGAAGAATTCGAACTCGACTTGCTCAACGGCCTGATCACATTTATAAATCGCGTCGTCCCGCCGTCAGCCCTGTTTGTAGTACAATACAGATACATTCCACTTGATCTTGCATCCAGCTACAGAATCTGGCCGTTGAGGATTAACAACACCGAAATGCCAGACTCGTCACCGATACGTTCGGCGAGAGCATCGGATCTAAGCTTTTCGGTACCAACAAGAAGCAACCTCCGCTCCAGCGGTTCCATTACCCGCGGAGTATCGACAGGGACGGGCCAATCCGCAGGGATAGAATCGGGGCTTCGGGTTCAGGTGGAAGGTGAAATTACGGAAGGCATTTATCTGCAGGCAGCGTTAACGGACGAGAATACGCCGATTCTGCCGGAAGGCACTACCAGACGGATCAATGAATTTGATCGCATATTTATCAAGCTGCAGTCGCAATCGGGCACAGTTCAATTGGGTGATTTTGACGCCCGGGTAGATGGTGGATATTATGGTCGCCTCCGTCGAAAACAGCAGGGTGTTTCCGTTAAAGCCAATATTCCGGCGTCCGGGTCGATCTTTAATGGTGCAAACATTCAAACTTCCGGCTCTATATCCCGGGGGATATTTCGGTCCCAACAGGTTCAAGCGATCGATCGCATTCAAGGACCATACCGGCTTGAAGGCGTGAATGGTGAACGATTTATCATTGTGATTCCCGCATCTGAATCCGTGTTCATCAATGGAGTTCGTTTAGTCCGCGGCGACCGAAATGACTATGTGGTGGACTATGAAACCGGTGAAATAACGTTTACCCCATCTCAGATCATCAGTGCCGATCTCAGGATTACAGTGGAATTTGAATACACCACCAGCCAGTTTACCAGAACCATGTTCACGGCCAGTGGGGATACACATTTCGGCGGAATTTCTGATGGAGGCAGTCGTCTGACCCTTGGCGCGACGGTTTTGCGTGAGTCGGACAGCAAGGCTTTCGGAAGTGAATTCGGTCTCAGTGCTGAAGACATTTCTATCATTGAAGCTGCAGGGGACGGCCTTGCGTTTCGATCGGGAGCGATTGCAGTATTTTTTAATCCAGAGGCAACCTATACGCAGTATCTCATTGAGCAGCGCGAAACCATCTCGGCCGATACCGTCAACATTTTCGTAGCCGTCAGTACAACACCACCGGATACGGCTACAGTTTATCGCGTCTCGTTTTCGAGATTGGGAGAGAGGCGGGGCAGCTACATTCGAACAGGGCTTGTCACTAATGGAATAGCCTATGAATGGGTCGGAATCGGCCAGGGAGAATACGAACCGATTCAATTGCTGCCCACGCCAGTATTGAATCAGATTATCGATTTCAGGGCGCGGGTGGTTATTTCAAGTGGATTTTCACTTTCTGCAGAACTCGCGTCATCGCTGCAGGATCTGAATCGAATCTCGGAACTGGATGATCAAAACAACGCAGGGGAGGCGTATCGGATTGAGGCTAATTACTCGACGGGGAAATCAAAGTCCATCGGCTTGAATATTTTTCAGCGATATCGGTCTTCGTCTTTCCGAACGTTCAGTCGATCGCGCTCTATTGAATTTGCACGTGACTGGAATCTTGTTGGAAGGATCGTAGATCCAACCGGAGGGATTTCGGGTGCGCAGTCGGAAAGAGAGTCTGACGCGAATGTTTTCTGGCACTGGACCGATTCATCTCGTGTCGAGGCGTCCTTGTCACATCTCAAGCTGGGCTCAACGTTTGAAGGACTCCGGGCAGGAGGTGGTTTCAAGTTATTCAGATCAGAATCCACTTTCGCTGATTATTCCATCAGCTTTCTCGAGACCGACGACTTTCTCGCAGACGAATCCGGTAGCTGGATCAGGCAAAAAGGTCGAATTTCGTATGGAATAAAAAAAGACAGGATAAGACCGTATTTCTCGGTCGAACATGAAGACCATCAACAAACGGAAGGGATCAATGGTGTCCTTGTGGCACCATCCACTCGGTTCATCGATTCGCGGGGTGGTGTAGCTGTTCGGGGCCGGATTTACGAGGCGCGTTTTGAAATCAGAAACCGGCAGGAAGATTTTGTGGTTCTTAACGGTAATCGCCAACCATACGATGCGCTGACCTTTGTCTCGTCCGGAAGTTATGACCCTGGACGACACCTCCATATCGAAGGAACCGTGGGATTAAGGTCAACTCGGGGCTCTGCCGTATCGGATATTTTAGTGCCTGCAGCAAGCAGTGACGGCAGTTTATTGATAGGACTGAACGGGCGTTGGCGTTCTGCTCCGTCTGGCTTCACTGTCAACTGGTTGTATCAGGCTCAGTCAGAACGATCCACTGTTTTGCAGGAGATATATATAAGAACGGGGCAAGATCGGGGTGAATTTGTATGGATCGATATTAACAATGACAGCGTCATGCAACTGGAAGAATTCATTCCCGAAACGCTGCCGAATGAAGGACAATTCATCCGATCCTATTTCCCTTCTGATGATTTCGAGGAAATCACGACTGCTAAGGCTCGCATCAGGTTCGAGTACAGACATCCCGGGTCGCAGGGCACTGCGTCGGGTACAACATGGAACCGGTTTATACGTGGAATCGGCTCCGTCACACTTATTGATGTAGAAGAGCGGAGCCGAG
>SMVB01418844.1_pt1 | contig 26931 bp, 27 predicted proteins | sample 2456461 | NCBI WGS metagenome assembly SMVB01 (sample SAMN11095934, study PRJNA526329) | marine sediment metagenome | biome: Marine sediment; feature: Surficial sediment; material: Deep marine sediment; isolation source: Hadal surficial sediment | place: Pacific Ocean | collected 2014-05 | depth...
ATCCCGTTGGCAGAAGCCGCGGCGGCGGCGAGCGAGAGCACGGATCCATCGACCTTTATGGCGGGCACCGCCGCCCCGTCATCGCCAAGGTAGTTGAGAAGCGCGAAATCGGTCATGGGTTCCTCCCCTTAGGGCCTAATCGCCGGCGCCTGGGACAGCCCCGGCCCAGCGGTCGCCTTGGTTGCGGGCACCGCCCGAAAGCGGGGCGTCCCCTTCGGGTAGCCGAATTGCCGCGCCCTTGTCGAGGGAAAAAAGACCCCCCCCGGGAACCAAGTATATCCTTCTTACTTCTTGTGGGATTGGGTCAATCCAAATAACATCACGGCCAAGGCTCACCAACAGGCCATGGGCGAATCACCAAGCAAGCAGCCCCGACCGCGACCATTGGATCCATGGGTTGAACATGGCAGACGGGCAAACCAAACCCAAGGCCATCCTCGCCTGGTCCAGCGGCAAGGACAGCGCCTACGCCCTTCACCTGGCGCGGGCCTCGGGCCGGTTCGACATCCAGGCGCTGCTGACCACGGTGACCGATGATTACCACCGGGTCTCCATGCACGGCGTCCGCGAAGAGATCCTCGACCTCCAGGCACAAAGGGTGGGCCTGCCCCTGATCAAGGTCCGCATTCCGGCGCCCTGCCCCAATGAGACCTACGAGGCCGCCATGGCCGCCGCCCTTGGTCCGCTCCGGGAAGGCGGGCTCAGCCATGTGCTGTTCGGCGACCTGTTCCTCGAAGACATCCGCGCCTGGCGCGAGGAAAGGCTGGCCCGGATGGGCTTGAAGGGGGTCTTTCCCCTTTGGCGGCGCGACACCGCCCGGCTGGCCCGCGCCATGCTGGCCCATGGCCTTGTGTCGCGCATCGTCTGTCTCGACCCACGGCGCCTCGCCCGGCGCTTCGCCGGGCGCGCCTTCGATGAAGAACTGCTCGGCCTATTGCCCAGGGACGTCGATCCGTGCGGCGAAAACGGCGAATTTCACACCTTAGTCACGGCGGGCCCGATGTTTTCCCACCCCATCGACGTCGCCCCCGGCGCGGTGGTTGAGCGCGACGGCTTCGTTTTCGCCGATTTTGTTGTTAACCATGATCGCCGGAATGCGTGACACGGAGGCCGTGACGGGCTATATTTTGAATAGGCATTGAAAATATATTTTATGCCCGCGGGCCCGAACCCCGAAAACCAATAAAATTCCCCCCGCCGGCACCGGAATACGCCCAAGATTCCCTCGGTTGTGGATTCTACGCCCGGCCAAGGTCGAAGGCCCGCAGCACCGCGGGCCTTCGTTATTTCCGTCAGGACCCGATTTCTTCACCCAACAAAACCGGCCTAGCGTTGGGTCGCCTGTTGCGACCCCGGCGGCGGGGTCAGGGCGATTTGGCCGATGGCCCCCTTGGCCGCATCGGTGGGCGGCAAGGAGGTATCCCAATCCTGGGCGATGAAACGTTCGCCGTTGAAGCCGTCGGACAGGGCTGAGGCCAGCCAGACCATGGGCGGCCCCATGATGTCGGGGTCGTTGAGAATCTTGTCGCCGTAATCCTCGTAAATCATGCCGGTCAGGGTCGCGCCCCCGGGCGAGAGGCTGTTGCAGGTCACGTTCTTGGCGGTGGCGGCGAGGTCCTTGGACCAGATCAGGGTCTGGGATTCCAACGCCGCCTTGGACGACCCGTAGGGTGAGTTGCGGCTTTTCTGCATGGAGCCCTCGGTGACCGTGATGTTGACGATGCGCCCATAATCCTGGGCGAGGAAATGGGGCGTCACCGCCTTGGCCATGAGGAAGGGGCCGGTGACATTGGTATCGACGATCAGCTTCCAGGCGGCACTGTCTGCGGTCCAGAAATCCATCGGCACGCCGGGGTTGGCGTCATGGATGAACTTGTGGCCGCGCCCCGCGTTGTTGACCAGCACATGAATCCCGCCGAAGCGGTCGAGGGTCTCGTCGCGCGCCGCCAGGCAGTCGGCCTCATTGGTGACGTCTGCAATCAAGGCGTGAATGCGCTCCGCCCCAAAGCGATCGCGGATAGCGCCCGCGGTGGCTTCCAGCTCGAACCCTTCCCGGGCCGCGGTGATGGTAACGTGCGCCCCCGCCGCCGCCAGCGCCATGGCCATGGACCGGCCCATGCCGCGCCCGCCGCCGGTGACGATGGCGACCTTTCCGCCAAGATCGATTTCCGCCATTTCATTCCCCAATTCGTGCCGAGCCGGATTATTCTAGCCGCCGCCGGGCATCCCCGGCAATGGCCGCGATCCATGACCGCCCAATCCCGGGGCGCCGGTGACCGGTGAATTCGCCAAACTCGGTGAAGGGCGCCAAACATAGCACGATGGTTCGCCCGCGCATTTGCGAACCTCTGCTTCCGCCCGCCGCCAGGCCCGCCGAGTCCGCGACCCTGCCCTACATTTACAAATTTGCCGGGGCGTGGTTGATTTGGGCCGGGGAACTGCCAACCTCCCGGGCGGGCCGCCGCCTTGATAGGCGCGGCCATTGATGTGGAATTTGGCAACGTGGAACTTAGCGCGATGACCGATTGGCCGAAGGATATCTATGACGTGCTCAAGGAGGCGGGCATCGCCCAGGTGAGCTATGTCCCCGACGCCGGTCAGGCGCGGCTGATCGAGATGTGCGACACCGACAACGAGATCCGCGCCATCCCCCTGGCCACCGAGCTCGAGGGCATCGGCATCGCCGCCGGCGCCTGGCTCGGCGGCCAACGCGCGGCGCTGTTGATGCAGAGCAGCGGCGTCGGCAACTGCATCAACGCCTTCACATTGTTGAAGAACTGCCGCTTCCCGTTCCTCTGCGTGGTGTCCATGCGCGGCGAGTTCGGCGAGGGCAACCCCTGGCAGATGCCCATGGGACAGGCGACCGGCAAGCTGTTGGAGATCATGGGGCTGGTGGTCTACTGGGCGCGCCGGCCCGAGGACGTGCGCCCAACCATGGAGGCCGCGATCCAGATTGCCTTCTCGGCCATGAACCCCGTCGCCGTGGTGCTGTCCCAGCAGCTCATCGGCGCCAAGACGTACGGCTGATCTGATGGCCGGCGGCAAGACGCTGGAACTGGACCGGCGCGAGGTGGTGGCCAGGCTGCTTGCCGATGCCGGCGAATTATTGGTCGTCACCGGCCTGGGATCGGCGACCTGGGATTGCGTCACCGTCATGGACCGGGACCTGAACTTCTATCTCAGGGGGGCCATGGGATCGGCGTCGAGCATGGGCCTCGGCCTGGCCCTGGCCCAGCCCCAACGCCGGGTGCTGGTGATCACCGGCGACGCCGAGATCATGATGACGGCGGGCGCTTTGGCGACCATCGCCGCCCAAGGGCCCAAGAACCTCTCCATCGTGGTGCTGGACAACGAGGCTTACGGCGAAACCGGAATGCAGCCATCCCTGACCGCGTCGGGCGCCGATCTCGCCGCCATGGCCGCCGCCGCCGGCTTCCAATTGGCCGAGACCGTATGGGACGAAGCGGCGCTGGCGCGCGCCCTGCCGGCGATCCTGACCGGCGATGGACCCGCCCTTCACGCCGTCAAGGTCAAGGCTGGGAATTACCCCCACGCCATGCCGCCGGGTGACGGCGCCACCCTCAAGGACCGTTTCCGCTTAGCCCTTCTCGGCCCCGACGCGGCCGCCTGAGCCCCGGCGACGGCCGACGGGCTCCCCTCCCCCGGTCCGAAGACCGGGGGGCCGGGCCCGCCGGTATCGCGGCTTAAATCTATTTCTTCTTCTTTTTCTTCCTGGGCTTGCGGGTGGTGGCGACGATCTCCGCGACCAGTTCCTTGGGCAGGGCATAGAGCTCAGCCAGGAGCTTCTCGATCTGCGGCCCGGAAATCGGGTCCACGTCGAGCCGAAGCTTCTTGGCGTCGGCCAGGAAGCCAGGGCTGGCCCAGGTTTTCATCAGGGCCGCCCGGAGGATTTTCACGCGGTCGGCGGGCACGTCCGGCGGCGCGACATAGGGCCGGCCGAACTCCTGCTGCTTGATGAAGAACGATAGAATCTGGCGCTGCTTGTCGGTCTTCAGGAATTTCCAAATGGGCTCGGCGCCAAGATCCTCCATGGCCTTATGGGGCTTCATGGTGAAGGTGACGAAGATGTTCACATTCTCGCCCCGCGCCCAATCCGGCCGCGCCTTCTTCAGGCTCGACCAGGCATAGCCGCACAGCCCCTGGACTTCGCCGCGCTCGATGGCGAGCATGATGCCGGCCGACCCCTTGTAGCCGGAAATCACCTTGAACTTGGTGCCCAAGATCTTGTTGAGCATCACCGCGAAATCACGGGTCGAGCCGCCGCGCGCCGTGGCGCCGATGGTCAGCTCATGGGTAAACAGGTCGGTGAATTTCTTGACCTTGGCGTCCTTGCGGGCGATGCACTGGCGCGCCGTCTTGTTGATGGAGCCGAGGAAGTTGAATTTGGTGACGTCGTATTTGGACCGCTTGGGCCGGATCAGGGGATCGACGAAGGCGCTGGGGAAAAAGGCCCCGAACGCGGTGCCGTCCCGCTTGGCCTTGTTCAGCATCCAGTTGAGTGCCAAACGGCTGCCCGCGCCGCCGCGGTTGCGCGGGATGATGGTGGGGTTCCCCGGGATGAATTGGGAAACGTTGCGCGCCGTCGCCCGGGCATAGGCGTTGTAGCCGCCGCCGGGGTTGGCGCCGATGGTCAATTCCACCTGCTTGCCCCTGTAGAACTCCGCCGTCATGGCGGGGGCCGCCGCCACGGCAACCAGGGCCAATCCGGAAAGGACCGACAAGGAACGTGAAAGAACCATGATACTCTCCCTGTTTCTAACCGTTTGGCCAACCTTTCGAGAAGCCGGCCGGGTAAGAAGGATGCTAAACTAGCGGCGAAATTAGCTCAACTCCCCTCTCGGTCATTGACAGCGCGGGGGTGGCTCTGAAAACATTGGCGGCAGGTCAACAAACTCACGGGGAAGGAACGGTCATGGCAGTCGAATTCATGGACTTGCTCGGTGAACCGGAACTGGACATCGGCCACTCCAAGAAGGTCCTGTTCAGCTCGGATCATTTTCACACCTGGATCCATGGCGACTATCCGGGAACCAAGGGCCCCATGCACAGCCACACGGCGGACCAGGTCTTCTACTGCGTCCAGGGCCAATGCACCTTTCATTTTCAAGACCGCGAAAGCCAGGCCATCAATCCCGGGCAAATGGTGCTGATCCCCAAGGGGCATCACTACCAGCTGCACAATACCGGGGATGTTTACCTGGTGCTCATGGGCAGCCGGGCGGAAGCGGCGGGCAAGCCCCGTTTCGGCACCAAGGGCGAAGAGGTCGGCGACAACGATTACGCGTTGAAGAATCCGGACGAGATTCGCCTTCCCCAAAAGGGCTGATCAATCCGCGGGCCCTCCGCGGGGCTGATTTCTCTTCCGGCCGCGCACCCTGGGTGGCGGACCGCATCCCGGGGTGGGACGATCATGGCGAAACGCCCGAACTTCCTTCTATTCATCACCGACCAGCATCGGGCGGATCACCTTGGGTGCTATGGCCACCCGGTCTTGCGCACCCCCCATATCGATGCCATCGCAGCTCAAGGCCAGCGCTTCGAGCGTTTCTACGTGGCCACCCCCATCTGCATGCCCAACCGGGCCACCCTGATGACCGGCCGCATGCCGTCGCTGCACGGCGCCCGCCATAACGGCATTCCGCTTTCGCTCACCGCCACCACCTTCGTCGATATCCTTGCCGCCGCCGGCTGGCGCACCGCCCTGGTCGGCAAATGCCACCTGCAATCCATGTCGCCGGCCAGCCCCACCGTGGGCATGCCGGAAGTGGCGCCCGGCGACCTGCCGCCGCCCGCCGAACTGCGCGAGGCCAACAAATCCATCCCCGGCCTTGGCCGCTATGACCAGGAGTTACGAAACAAGTGGGACGATGATCCCACCCATGAGCTCGACCTGCCCTATTACGGGTTCCAGCAGGTCGATCTCTGCGTCGGCCATGGCGACAAGGTGACCGGCCATTACGGGCGCTGGCTCGAGCAACGCCACCCCGGGTCCGATCGGCTGCGGGGGCCGGACAACCAGTTGCCGGGTAACGAATATTCCGTGCCCCAGGCCTGGCGCACGGCGATTCCCGAAGACCTTTATCCCACCGCCTACGTCGCCGAGCGCACCTGCGCCTGGCTCGACGATCACGTCTCCAAAGGCCACGACGCGCCGTTCTTCATCCAGTGTTCGTTTCCCGATCCCCACCATCCCTTCACGCCGCCGGGCAAATATTGGGACATGTATGGGCCCGACGATATGCCTCTGCCCGCCAGCTTCCATTCCAACAAGGCGCTGCCGCCCCATGTCGCGGCGATCCACGCCGAGAGGGACGGCGGCACCGCCAACCGGGGCGGCCAGCGGGCAATCGGCGTCAGCGCGCGCGAGGCCCTGGAGGCGGCGGCTCTCAGTTGCGGCCAGATCGCCATGATCGACGACCGTATCGGCCAGGTTCTCGCCAAGCTCGATTCCCTTGGCCTCGGCGGCGACACGGTGGTGATCTTCACCACCGACCACGGGGAATTCATGGGCGATCACCAGCTTCTTCTCAAGGCGGCGCTGCATTACCAAGGCCTGGTCCGGGTGCCCTTCATCTGGGCGGATCCCCATGCCCAAGACGGCGGGCGCGTGCGCGACGACCTTTGCGGCACCCTGGATATCGCCGCGACGGTGCTCGGCCGGGCCGGCCTAGTGCCCCATAACGGCAACCAGGGCCGCAGCCTGCTGGTGCCCGGCGATGCCGACCGGCCGGTGGTGATCGAAGAGCATCAGCGCCGGGGCTATATGGGATTCAATCACGGCTTCCGCGCCCGCACCCTGATGGCGCGGCGCTACCGCCTGACGGTCTACGATGATGCCAACGGGTTCGGCGAGCTTTACGACCTCGAAGACGATCCCGCCGAACAGGTTAATCTCTTCGAAGACGCGGCCCACCAAGACCTCCGCCACGACTTGACGGAACAGCTTCTCCACCGCTTGATCGGCCTCACCGAAACCAGCCCCCTGGCGACCCACCACGGGCCTTGAGCGAAAACTAGCGGAGCGGTTTCAGGACGGCGCCCCAGGGCCGGCCGGAGTCTTCTGGGAAAACAGCCAGCGGGAGAACACCGCCGCCAGGACGGCGCCCACTAATTGCGCCGCGATGAACCACGGCACATCGGCTGGCCGGATGCCGGTAAAGGTGTCGGTGAAGGCCCGCCCGAGGGTTACCGCGGGATTGGCGAACGAGGTCGAGGAGGTAAACCAGTAACCGGCGGAGATGAAAAGCCCGACGGCGAAGGGCAGCGCCTGGGGGCGGAAACGCAGGCAGCCCAGGATCGTCACCACCAGGCCGAAACTGGCCACCACCTCTGCGGTCCATTGGCCGATGCCGGTTCGCGCGGTACCCGACATGGCGACCGGCGCCAGGTCGAACATGACGTGGGCGACCATCACGCCGGCCATGGCGCCGGCCAGTTGCACCAGGATGTAGAGGCCGGCCAGGGGCGTCGCGATCTGCTTGTCGATGAGCAAGGACAGGGTCACGGCGGGGTTGATGTGGCACCCCGATACCGGCCCGAAAATGGTGATCAGGACCACCAGCCCGGCGCCCGTGGCCAGGGTGTTGGCGAGCAGGGCAAGGGCCGCGTTGCCATCGGCCAGCCGTTCGCCCATGATCCCCGACCCCACCACCACGGCCAGCAAAAAGGCGGTGCCCATGAACTCGGCGGCGAGCTTTCTCGACAGGCTGAAGGGCATCTGGGGCCAACGCCTGGGTCAAAGCCCCTTGGCTATTTCTCCAGCAGCCAGGAAAACATTTCCTTGGTTTTCTTCACGGTCTCGGGTTTCGGCATGTTGACGACGGCGTACTGGTCCTTCCAGTGGTAGGGCCGGCAGGCGTCGATCAGGCACCGGGAATTGGTGTAGTTGCCAGCCTCCTTGTCCCACGGCGAGATGCAGGGGTCCAGCGGCGTCGACCAGGCGTTCTTGATGATGTCGATGGACTTGTCGGGGTCCGACCGGGTGCAGACCGCCCACATCAGTTCCTCGAGATCGGCGACGTTGATATCTTCGTCGACCACCACCACGTATTTCCCGGCATAGGCCACCGACCGGCATTGGGCCGCCATGTGCATGGCCTGGCGGGCATGGCCGGGATAGCGCTGCTTGATGGAGACGGCGGTCAACTGCCGCGACCCGCCGGCCTCGTGGCACCAGGTGGCGACCACGTCGGGAACGCCGGATTTCTGCAATTCATCCTTGAGCAAGGCCGACCGCATCACCGCCCGGTAGCGCGCCTGCTCTTCGGGCGGCCGTTGCGGCGGACAGCCGAAGATGATGGGGTCGTTGCGGTGATAGATGGCCTTGATATCGAGCACCGGTTCGGCGCTCTTGGAACCGTAATACCCGGTCCATTCCCCGAAGGGGCCTTCCTCGACGCGGTTCCCGGGTTGGACGAAGCCTTCGATGACGATCTCGGCCCCGGCCGGGAACGGCAGGCCGGTATGCTTGCCCTTGACCACCTTCAGGGGGCGGCCGCGATAGGCGCCGGCGATCTCAAACTCGCAGACGCCGTAGGGAATTTCCGTGCAGCCCATGAGGAAGGTCAGCGGGTCGCCGCCGACCACGATGCAGACCGGCATGGCCTTGCCCTGGGCCTCGTATTTGTCGCGGTGGATGCGGCCATGCTTGCCCGGCGAAATGTAGAAGGTCACCTGATTTTTGCTGTGGATCATGACCCGGTAGGTGCCGACATTGATCCAGTTCTCGTCGGGATCGATGGTAACGTTGAACGAGCCGGTGCCGATATAGCGCCGCCCTTCGTCCCGGTCGTGCCAGACCGGCGTCGGGAACTTGGTGATGTCGATGTCGTCCCCTTCGATGATGTTTTCCAGGATCGGCGCCTCGGTCACTTCCTCATAGGGCAGCGGATTCTTGGCGATCTCGCGGAAATGGGCGAGGAAGGCTTCCGACAGCCCCACCTTGTCGAGGTCGGCGGGCAGGCCGAGGGTCATGTTCATGCGCTGGGCGGCGAAGAAATTAGTCAGCACCCGCCAGCCTTCGGGGACGCCTGGAATCTTGTCGAACAGGGCGACGGGCGCCTTTTCGTCATGCTGAAGAAGCTCGGCCGCCATGCCGATCTCCTCTTCCCAGTTGTATCCCGAGGCATGCTTGAGCTCACCGAGCTTATCGGCCTCGGCGATCCATTCCCTGAGATCGTCGAAGGGAACATGGACCTTGTAATTATGGCTGGCGTTTTCGCTCATGATCGAATCTCGCTGTCAAACCCTGGGTAAGGCATAATTTACCCCGCCGGCCGCGCCGGCGCACGGAATATTCCACCCCCGCCCATGGATGGGATTTGCCATGCCGCTTCAGTCCGCGGCCTCCCGGGTGACGATCTCCACGGGTCCCGACAGCGTCCTGTGGACCGGGCACTTGTCGGCGATTTCCAAGAGCCGCTCGCGCTGGGCCCGGTCGAGGTCGCCGATCAGCCGAATGTTGCGTTGGATGCGGTCGATCTTGCCCTCGCGCTGGTCGCATTGTTGGCAATCCTCGAAATAAACCTTGTCGTGGGTTAGCGAGACCGACGCCCTTTCCAGGGGCCAGCCCTTGCGCTCGGCATACATCCTGAGGGTCATGGTGGTGCAGGCGCCAAGCCCCGCCAATAAAAGATCGTAAGGCCCGGGACCGCTATCGTCGCCGCCCAATGCCTTGGGCTCATCGGCGGTCAGCCGGTGGCCCGCCGCCGTGATGGTTTGCGCGAACCGCCCGGTACCCGCCTCGGACACCACGACTCCATCCCCTGCGGCATCTTCCGCGGCAGCTTCGACCGCGCCCCCGGGGACGGCTAGCTCGGCGGTCTCGACGCCGTCGATATATCTTCCGGCCCAGGCCGCGAGAACATCTGCCACATAGATCGCGTCCTGGTGCTTTGAGATCAGATGGTCGGCGTCATCGAGGGACACGAAGCTCTTGGGATGTTTGGCGGCGGCGAAGATCAGCGCCGCGTTGTCGATCCCGACGGTGGCATCCTTCGGCGCATGGAACACCAATAGCGCTTTCTTGAGGTCGGATAGATTTTCCCGCACCTTGTGTTCGGCGATATCGTCGAGGAATTGTTTCTGAATGGTGAAGGCACGCCCGCCGATCTGCACCGCCGCCTCGCCCCGGGCGGTGATCTCTTGCGTCTTATCCTTGAACAGATCAGCCACATGAGAGGGGTCCGCGGGCGCGCCGATGGTGGCGACGGCCCTGGACTGGGGAATGTCGTGGGCCGCGGCCAGCACGGCGGCACCGCCGAGCGAATGGCCGACTAAGACCTCGGGCCCATGGCCGACGGTTTTCTCCATGAAGGCGGCGGCGGCCACCAGGTCCTGAACGTTGGACGAGAAATTGGTGTTGGCGAATTCACCTTCCGATGCGCCGAGCCCGGTAAAATCGAACCGCAGCACCGCGAATCCACGCTCGGCCAAGGCACCAGCAATCCGCGACGCCGCATGGATGTCCTTGGAACAGGTGAAACAGTGCGCGAACAGGGCGCAAGCCTTGATGCCGCTTGCCGGCTTGTCCAGCCGTGCCGCCAGACGGCTGACCCCGTCATGGCCAATGAATTCGACCCTTTCGCTGATAATGGTCATGTGGTCGCCCTCCCATGTACCCAAGAATCTAGATTTTTCCTTTTCCCGGCGGCCCATCGCCACCTATAAACGGACCGCATTGGCGATCATCGCACAGCATCATCATAACCTCTCATAAGGAAATCCTGTCAGGTCCGATGATCGAAAGACCGCTCCATTGCCCGGCGCGCCCCCCGCATTTGGCCGATTCGCGGGTCGCCGCCGCCGTCGCGGCCTGGCCCCATGAGGCGGGGTCATGAGCGGCCATCTCTCCATGGCCGAGGTCAAGGGCATCCTCGCCAATCGCGCCTTCCGCCGGTACATGGCGGGAAATTTCCTTTCCCAGTCCGGCGAATGGGCGCAGCGTCTCTGCGTGGGCTGGCTGGCCTGGGAATACACCAAGTCGCCCTTCTGGCTGGGGATGATCCTGTTCGCCGACCTGGCGCCGACCATTCTGGTGAGCCCCCTGGGCGGGGCGTTGCTCGACCGCATGGACCGCTTGCGCCTGACCCGGTGGACCGTGTGGGCGTCCCTGGTCCAACCGGTGTTCCTGGCGGCGCTTTATTTCAGCGGCATCCTGGAAATCTGGTCGCTGCTGGCGGCCACCTTTTACCTGGGCTTGGTCCATTCGGTCAACCAGGCGGCGCGGCTGGCGATCATGCCGCTTTTGGTGGCGGAGAAAGACATCGCAAGGGCGACGCCGCTGATCTCCATCAGCTTCAACTTGGCGCGGTTCGCCGGCCCGTTCATGTTCGGGATGATCGTCCTGGCGGCGCCGGTGGGCTATGCGTTCTTCCTCAATATCGTTTTCTACGCCGTCTTCATCGCCATTCTCCACGGCCTCCACCTCAGGGAGGAAGCCCTGTCCCCGCGCCGGGGCCGCAGCATCTTCGCCGAAACCAGGGAAGGGATCGTCTACGCCTTCACCCATCCCGGGATCGGGCCCCTGCTCATCGTCCTGGTGGCAAGCTCGTTCGGCACCCGCGCCTTCACCGACCTGTTGCCCGGGTTCGCCGACCAGGTGTTCGGGCGGGGCGCCGAAGCGCTGTCGATGATGACCTCCACCACCGCCCTCGGCGCCCTGACCGGCGCGGCCTATCTGGTGATGCGAAGCTCCAACACCGGGCTCGCCACCGTCGCCATGACGGCGTCCATGCTCACCGGGCTGGCGCTGATCGCCTTTACCGCCGTCGAATCCTTCCACCTGGGCCTGGTGATCCTGTATTTCGTGGGCATCGGCCTGACCACGTCCGCGGTCGGCGTGTTGTCCCTGGTGCAGGTCGCGGTGCCCGGGGAAATGCGCGGCCGGGTGGTCGCCATCTATGGCATCATCTTCCGCGGCGGCCCCGCCATCGGCGGTCTCGCCATGGGATGGATCGCCGAATCGACCGGCTTGCGCTGGCCGGTGGCCGGGGGCGGCCTGCTGTGCGTCCTGGTCTGGCTGTGGGTGGTGGGACGCCTCGGCAAGATACGAAGTGTCCTCGAATCGGGAATAGGGGAGAGGCGGGGAAAATGAGCAAAAACGAAATCCAGATCCTCGACAAAACCTGCGTGTTCGACGGTTATTTCCGCATCGACCGGTACCGTCTGCGGCACGCCCTTCACCAAGGCGGCATGAGCCGCGAAATCGTCCGCGAGGTGTTCGAACGCGGCCATGCCGTCGGCGTCCTGCCCTTCGATCCCGACCGCGACGAAGTGGTCATGATCGAGCAGTTTCGAATCGGCGCCTACGCCGCGGGCGCCGATCCCTGGCTGACGGAAATCGTCGCCGGCATCGTCGAACAAGGGGAATCCGCCGAACAAGTGGCCCGCCGCGAGACCGCCGAGGAGACCGGCCTGAAGGTCGGCGATCTTTGGCCCATGGCCCACTATCTGGTGTCACCGGGCGGCGCTTCGGAGATGGTCGAGTTGTTCCTGGGCCGGGTCGACGCGGCCCAGGCCGGGGGGGTTCACGGCCTTGCGCACGAGGAAGAGGACATCCGGGTGTTCCCCCTGCCCTACGCCGATGCCGAGGCATTGATGGAACAAGGGAAAATCGGCAACGCCATGACCCTGATCGCCCTGCAATGGCTTATGCTGCATCACCATGAAGTGATGCGGGCATGGCGGGGCGGCCGTTGACCCCCCTTGATCGCCGCCCGGGCCCCGGCTAATTTTAAAACGCCCGGGCTTAAGGGTAGTTACGAACCCGGTGCCAAAAAGGACAAAGGCTGGATGGACATTCGCGACGGGTTCATAGAGAGCATCGGCAATACGCCGCTGATCAGGCTCAGGCAGGCCTCCGAGGAAACCGGTTGCGAAATCCTCGGCAAGGCGGAGTTTCTCAACCCCGGCGGCTCGGTCAAGGACCGGGCGGCGCTTTCGATCATCCTGGACGCGGAACGGAGCGGCGCTCTCGAGCCCGGCGGCGTGGTGGTCGAGGGGACCGCCGGGAATACCGGGATCGGGCTTGCCCTGGTGGGCAATGCGCGGGGCTATCGTTCGGTCATCGTCATCCCGGAAACCCAAAGCGACGAAAAGAAAGACATGTTAAGGCTGTGCGGCGCCGAACTGATCGAGGTTCCCGCCGTTCCCTATGCCGATCCCAACAATTACGTGAAGGTCTCCGACCGCCTCGCCCGTGAACTCAATGAAAAGGAACCGCACGGGGCGATCTGGGCCAACCAATTCGACAATATCGCCAACCGCCAAGCCCATATCGACGGCACCGGCCCGGAAATCTGGCGACAGACCGACGGCAAGGTAGATGCCTTTACCTGCTCCATCGGCACCGGCGGGACCCTCGCCGGGGTGTCCATGGCACTCAAGGAACGCAATCCCAACATCATTATCGCCGCCGCCGATCCCGGCGGCGCCGCCATGTACAACTGGTATAAGCATGGCGAGCTCAAGGCCGAGGGCACGTCCATCACCGAGGGCATCGGCCAGGGCCGGGTGACCAAGAACCTCGTAGGGGCGATCATCGACGACGCCTTTCGCTTCACCGACGAGGAAGCCCTTCCCATCGTCTTCAACCTCCTCAAACACGAGGGCCTGTTCATGGGCGGATCGACGGGAATCAATATCGGCGGCGCCATCAAGCTGGCCAAACAGATGGGGCCGGGCCACATCATCGTCACCGTGCTGGCCGATTACGGCCAAAGATATCAGTCGAAGCTGTTTAATCCGGCGTTCCTGAAAGAGCGAAATCTTCCCTATCCAGAATGGCTAGATAAACATTAAATAACAATCTGTTAACAATTTATTCTAAATTTTAACATGAACGATATGCCGCTGATTTCCACGGCCCGCCTGGCGGCCCGCCTGGGCGATCCCGAGATTCGCGTCCTCGATGCCTCGTGGTACCTTCCCGACCACCACCGGGACCCGGCGGCGGAATACCTCGACGCCCATATACCCGGCGCCGTGCCCTTCGATATCGACGCCGTAGCGGACACCCGATCGGGGCTTCCCCATACCCTGCCGCGCCCCGCGTTCTTCGCTTCCGCGGTGGCCGCCTTGGGCGTGGGCAACGACCATTTCGTCGTCGTCTATGACGGCATGGGCTTTTTCTCCGCGCCCCGGGTGTGGTGGATGTTTCGCGTCTTCGGCCACGACCGGGTCGCGGTGCTCGACGGCGGCTTCCCCAAATGGCGCGCCGAAGGCCGCGCGCGCGACTCCGGGTCGGCCTCCCCGGCACCGGCCCCGCGCCCCTTCAGATGCGAATTCAGGGGCGCCATGGTGCGCGGCCTGGCCGACATGCGTGCCAACATCGACAGCGCCGCCGCCCTGGTGCTGGACGCGCGGGGACCGGGCCGCTTCGCGGGCAGCGATGCCGAACCGCGGCCCGGCGTGCGCCCCGGGCATATTCCGGGCAGCCGCAACCTTCCTTACGGCCGTCTTTGCGATACCGAAGACGGCACCATGGCCGATCCCGCGGACCTGGCCGGGCTGTTCGCGTCTCTCGGCGCCGGGGACGGCCGGGCCGTGGTGTGTTCCTGCGGGTCGGGCGTGACCGCCTGCGTGCTCGCCCTCGGGCTCCATGTTCTCGGCCGCGAGGATGTCGCCGTCTATGACGGATCCTGGTCGGAATGGGGCACCCGGGACGATACCCCGGTGGAAACCGGACCCGCCGGGGCCGATTAACCCACTAGCGCTCCCGTTGCAGCGATGATATGAGCGGATCATGGCGCGCAAGACGAAAAAACCGGCAACGCCCAAGGCCGCTTACGCCCCGGCGACCGAGGTCATCGCGGCGGGACGCGATCCCAAGGCCCAAGGCGGCATGGTCAATCCGCCGGTCTATCACGCCTCCACGGTGATTTTCGAGTCCCTGGAAGAGCTCGAGGCCAGGACCGCGCACCCGTTCGACGGGGCCTATTACGGGCGCTACGGGACCCCCACCACCTTTGCCTTCGAGGACGCGGTGGCGCGGCTGGAAGGCGGGCACCGGTCCATCGCCTGCGCCTCGGGTCTCGCCGCTATCGGCGCGTCGCTGATGGCCTTCCTGGATGCCGGCGACCATCTGTTGATGGTCGACAGCGCCTACAGCCCGACCCGAAAGTATTGTGAAATCGTGCTCAAGGGGTTCGGCGTGGAGACCACCTATTACGATCCCCTGGCGGGGGCGGAGATCAGCCACCTGTTGCGCCCCGAGACCAAGGTGGTGTTCGCCGAATCTCCTGGATCGCTGACTTTCGAGGTCCAGGACGTTCCCGCCATCGCCGCCGCCGCCCACCATGGCGGCGCGGTGATGATCCTCGACAATTCTTGGGCGACGCCGCTTTATTTCCAGCCCTTCGCCCATGGTGTCGACGTCTCCATCCAGGCCGCCACCAAGTATCTGGTGGGCCATTCCGACGTGATGATGGGCGCCATCACCACCACCGAAGAGCATTTCCGCCGGGTCCGCGTCATGGCCGCCATGCTGGGCGCGGTGCCGGGCCCCGACGATTGCTATTTGGCGCTGCGCGGCATGCGCACCCTCGCCGTGCGCCTGGAGCGCCACCAACAGACCGCCCTGGAACTCGCCCGATGGTGCGCCGAAAGGGCCGAGGTCGCGGCCGTCCTGCACCCGGCATTCGCCGATTGCCCCGGCCACGAATTCTGGCGGCGTGACTTCAAGGGCTCATCGGGCCTGTTTTCGATCATCCTCCGCAAGCATTACCCGAAACCGGCGCTGGCGGCCATGCTGGATCACATGACGCTGTTCAAGATGGGCTACTCTTGGGGCGGATTCGAGAGCCTGATCCTGCCGGCCGACCCGACCATGTTCCGCACGGCATCGGCGTGGCGGGCGCCAGGCACGCTGATCCGCCTCCATGCCGGGCTCGAAGACCTGGGCGACCTGATCGCCGATCTCGAAGCCGGGTTCGCGCGGCTCAGCGGGAAATAATCAGGGCGCGGCCCGGGATGATCAGCCCGAGTACGAAAAGGACCGCCGCGGCGACGACGATGGCCGCGCCCGTGGGCAGGTCCCATTGGAACGAGCTCGCCATGCCTAAGAGCACCGAGGCGCAGCCGATCAGGCCGGCCAACAGCGCCATGGTCTCCGGCGTGCCCGAGAAGCGCCGCGCCGCCGCCGCCGGGATCACCAAAAGCGCCGTCACCAGAAGAATGCCGATGACCTTGAGCGAGACCGCCACGGTCAGGGCCAGCAGCAGCATGAATCCGATACGCACGGGAATGACGCGCACCCCTTCGACGGCGGCCATCTCCTCGTGCAGGGTGACTTTCAGCAAAGGACGCCAAAGCGCCCAAAGGGCCAAAAGGCCGGCCACCGCCACGGCGCCGATGACCCAAAGATCTTGCTCCCCCACGGCCAGGATATCGCCGAACAAATAGCCCATCAGATCGACGCGCACGCCTTCCAGGAAGCCAAGCACGACGATCCCCGCCGCCAGCGCCGTGTGGGCGAGAATGGAAAGAAGCGTGTCGGGCGCGATCCCCCGGCGTCCCTCGGCGGCGACCAGGATCAGCGCCACCACCGCACCCACCGCCAACAGGCCGATCATGACGTTGATCCCAAGCACGATCCCGAGGCCAATGCCAAGCAACGCGGAATGGGCGATGGTGGCGCCGAAAAACGCCATGTGCCGCCACACCACGAAACAGCCCAACGGGCCGGCGATGACGGCGATGCCGAGGCCCGCCAACAACGCCCGCAGCACGAAATCATCCATGGCCGCTCTCTTCCCCATGTTCGTCGCCGGGCCCATGTTCGTCGCCGGGCCCATGATGGTCGCCGGGCCCGTCTTCGGCGGCGAGCGGGATCACCTCGCCGGAATGGCCGTGGCGGTGATCGTGGCGGTGGGTGTAGATCGCGACCGCGGGGCCGAACAGGGCGAGGTAGCTGGGATCCCGGCTGACCGCCTCGGGCCGGCCGGCGCAACAGACATGGTGATTGAGGCAGATCACCCGGTCGGTCTCGGCCATCACCAAATGAAGGTCGTGGGACACCAGCACGACGCCCGCGCCCGAGCCCCGGCGGACCTCGCCGATGCGGTGATAGAGGTCCGCCTGGCCGGCCATGTCGACGCCCTGCAACGGCTCGTCCAGGACCAGAAGATCGGGCCTGCGGACCAGAGCGCGGGCCAGGAGGGCACGCTGGAATTCGCCGCCGGACAGGGTCTGCACCTGTTTCCCGGCGGCGTCCTCAAGGCCGACTTCATCGAGCACCTCGGCAATCCGCGCCGCCGTCGATCCGGCCAAGGACAGGAACCGTTGCACCGTCATGGGCAGGGCCGGGTCCACCTGGAAACGCTGGGGCAGATAGCCGATGGTCAGGCCGGGCCGCCGCTTGACCCATCCCCGGTCGGGCTTGACCAGCCCCAGCAGGATACGGATCAGCGTCGATTTACCGGCACCGTTGGGGCCGATCAAGGTCACCACCTCCCCGGCGTGGACCGCCAGCGCGGCATCGACCAGCACCTCGCGCCGGCCCAGCCGCTTGGCGATGCCCTCGGCCTCGATCAACAATTCGTTGGAATGGGCCTGGCTCACGGACCGCTGTCCCCACCCGCCGCGCAGGCCGCGCAAAGACCGACCGCTTCCACCCGCACCGATCGCGCCTCGAAATTCAGCGCGTGGGCCTCGGCGATGAAACGGTCCATATTGTCGCCGGCGGGGAGTTCGGCGACCAGCCCGCAGGCCGAACAAATGAGATAACGCCCGTGGTGATGGGCGCCTGGCTGGTTGCAGCCGATGAAGGCATTGCGCGACGCCATGCGGTGGACCAGGCCGTTGTTTTCCAGAAATTCCAGCGCCCGGTAGATGGTCGGTGGCAGCACCCGTTCGCCGTGGGCCACCAAGGCATCACAAATTTCATAGGCGCCAAGGGGCACGTGGGAGCGCCACACCGCCTGCAGAACCTTCCGCCTCAGCGGCGTCAGGCGGGTCCCTTCCTGGCGGCAGTGAACGATGGCCGCATTCAGGGCATCATGGACGCATTGGTCGTGGTCGTGGCCGCGTTGGAAGGCGGCGGGGGCTTGGCGCATGGCCTTGGGGCTCCTTGTCCCACCCGGGATCGGTTTTCCCGGCGAGCCTAGACAAAATGTTACATTGTTGCAATTCTTTGGAGAGCCCGTTGACACGCCACCCTCGGCGCTGGTCTAACGTCTTTGGAAGGGGCGCGAGACAAACATGACCGATCGAGATAAAACCACCGCCCAAAAGGCGCTTTCGGGGGCCGGCGAGGCCCTGCTCGCCGCCATCGCCTTCGATGACGACGGCCTGGTTCCCGCCATCGCCCAACAGGCGGACAGCGGCGAAGTGCTGATGCTGGCTTGGATGAACCGGGAGGCGGTCGCCGAGACCCTCAAGACCGGGTATGCGCATTATTATTCACGCTCGCGGGCGACGCTGTGGCGCAAGGGCTCGACTTCGGGCCAGACCCAGTCGGTACGCGATTTCCGCATCGATTGCGACGGCGATACGGTGCTGCTTCTGGTCGACCAAAAAGGCGTCGCCTGTCACACCGGACGGCACAACTGCTTTTTTCGGGCGCCGCGCGAGGATGGCGGCTTGGCCGAAATCCATCCCGTTTTGACCGAGCCGGAAACACTTTATGGAAAAGGCGGCGATGGCTCCTAGGCATCGCCGCGGGTTGGCCTCCCGGTCCGTCCTGGCGATCCTAGGGCCGCTGCTTTGCCTTGGCCCATGGGGCCAAGCGTTGGCCCAGGAACCGTTGCGCATTCTCGCCGCCGCCTCCACCATCTCGGCGGTCGACGAGGCGACAAGGCTGTTCGCCAGGAAACACGGGATCCGGGTGGTCGGCGTCTTCGCCTCGTCGGGCAAATTAGCGCGCCAACTGGCGGCTGGCGCCCCGGGCGACCTGTACCTCAGCGCCGATCCCAAGTGGATGAATTGGGCGCAATTCCAGCGCGTCATCGACCCCCGCAGCCGGCGCACCATATTCGGCAACCGGCTGGTGCTGGCCGTGACCAAGGGCAGCGGATACAAGCTCGAGATCACCAAATCTTTCGATTTACCCAAGCTGTTGGGCGACGGCCGTCTGGCCATCGCCGACCCCGCCCATGCCCCCTTGGGCGCCCATGCCAAGACGGCGCTGCTGTGGATGGGGGTTTGGGGCCCGCTCGCCCGGCGGGCGCTGCGCCTGCCCGACGCGGCCCAGGCCCGGGCGCTGGTGGAACGCGGCGAGGCTAAATTCGGCATCCTTTATCAAAGCGACGTGACGGCCAATTCCTGGATCGAGGCGGCCGGGGTTTTCCCGCCCGAATCCCACCGCAAGATTCGCTACGAGATCGCCCTGACCCGCGCCTCCGCCAAGGACGCGGGGGCCCAAAAGTTTCATAAATGGTTGTTGGGAACGGCCGCCGGCGAAATTTTCGCGCGCTTTGGATTCGAGGTGAAATAGGCGGTGGAGGCGTTCTCGCTCAGCCCCCTGGAAACCGAGGCTCTCGGCCTCAGCCTGCGGGTGGCGCTCTGGTGCGTGGCCCTGACCCTCCCCCTTGCCATCGCCGTCGCTTGGCTCTTGGCGCGCCTCGATTTCCCCGGCAAGGCGGTGGTGGACGCCATGGTGCACCTGCCGCTGGTGCTGCCGCCGGTGGTGGTGGGCTATGGCTTGCTGTTGGCTCTGGGCCGCCGGGGGCCGCTTGGGGCTTGGCTTTACGATGTCTTCGGGATCACCGTCGCCTTTACCTGGGAGGGCGCCGTGGTGGCCTCCGCGGTGATGGCCTTTCCGTTGATGGTGCGCGCCATTCGGCTGTCCATCGAGGCGGTCGACCGGGGCCTAGAATCCGCCGCCAGGACGCTGGGCTCGACGCCCCTCGGCGTCTTCTTTTCCATCACCCTGCCGCTTGCCTGGCCCGGCATCCTCACCGGCATGGTGCTGGGCTTCGCGCGGTCCCTGGGTGAATTCGGCGCCACCATCACCTTCGTCTCCAACATCCCCGGCGAGACCCGCACCCTGCCCTTGGCGTTGTTCGGCCTGATCCAGGTCCCGGGCAACGAGGGCGCGGCATTGCGCCTGGTCGTCCTCTCCACCCTGTTGGCCTTCGCCGCCTTGGTCGGCTCAGAGCTTGCGGCGCGGCGCATCCGCGCGCGGATGGAGGGCTAGGCCATGCTCGAGGCGCGGGTCACCAAGGCGCTGGGCGAATTCCGCCTGGAGGCGGAACTGACCACGGGATCGGGCCGGGTGACGGCGCTGTTCGGCCCGTCGGGAGCCGGCAAATCGACCCTGGCGCACTGCCTCGCCGGACTCATCGATCCCGACCGGGGGCGGGTCGCCCTGGACGGGGTCGAGCTTTTCAATTCCGAGACCGGCATCCGCGTGGCGCCGGAACGCAGGCGCATCGGCTTCATCTTCCAAGACGCCCGGCTGTTTCCCCACCTGTCGGTCAAAGGCAACCTGGAATACGGGCTGGTCCGCACGCCGGCGGCCGAACGCAGGGTCGAATTCGATCCCGTGGTCGCCCTGCTGGACCTGGCGGGTTTGCTTTCCCGCCGGCCGCGCACCCTGTCGGGCGGCGAAAAGCAGCGCGTCGCCTTCGGCCGCGCCGTGCTCACCAGCCCGAAGCTTTTAATCATGGACGAGCCGCTGGCCTCCCTCGACGCGGCACGCAAATCCGAAATCCTTCCCTTCATCGAACGGCTGCGCGACGAGCTGGCGATTCCCATCATCTATGTCAGCCACGTCATCGAGGAGATCCTCCGCTTGGCCGACGACGTGGTGGTCTTTTCCCATGGCAAGGTGGTCCGCGCCGGACCGGCGGTGGAGACCCTCAACGCCGCCACCGTGGTTCACGGCGCCGACGGCGATCCCGCCTCGGTCATCGAAGCCGTGGTCGAAGGGCAAGACCCCGGCGACGGGTTGACCGCGCTCGCCTTCGCCGGGGAACGGATCTTCGTGCCGGCGATCGCCGGCCGGGCCGGAGACCGCATCCGCCTGCGGATCCGCGCCCGGGACGTGGCCCTGGCGCTGTCCAAGCCCCACGACATCAGCGTTCTCAACATCTTGGCCGGGCGGATCACGGAAATCACCGCCGGCGGGGACGGCCACACCGACGTCAGGCTGGACATCGGCGGCGGGCTTTGGGCGCGCATCACCCGGCGGTCGGCCAATCAACTATCCCTGCGGGTCGGCCAGGAGGTCTACGCCCTGATCAAGTCGGTCGCCATCGACCGTGGCGGAACCGGGGCCGGCGGCTGACCTAGAGTGCTTCCGGGCCAAATTGAATCAATTTGATGGGGTTCATGGGCTTCCAGGGTAGGCGCGGGCCGAAGCGCGATGCGGTGCATCGGGCGAGGGCCGCAACGCACCCTGGGAGCCCATGAACCCCCACCGCAGGCCGGGTGCTTTTACCCCAGGGCGTCGTTGCGTATCTTTGCCGATGCACCGCATCGCCATGCGACACGCGCCTAGCCTTGGGGTAAAATCATCCCGGTCAAATGGTTCAATTTGGCCCGGAAGCACTCTAAGCCCCGCCGGCGGCGGCCGGGAACAAAGCATATAGGGCAAGGAGGAAGTCATTCCATGGCGTTGTTGATCAAAGCGGGCCGCGACCCGGCGGAAAACTGGATCAAGGCCATCGCCGCGGACCTTCCCGAGCTCGACATGCGGGTTTGGCCGGACGCCGGCGATCGGGCCGAAGTCGAATTCATCATCGCCAACCAGATGCCGCCGGGCGAATTCGCGTCCTTTCCCAACCTGAAATTCGTGGCTTCGACCAGCGCCGGCGTCGACCGCCTGCTCAACGACCCGGACTTCCCGGCCCATGTTCCCATCATCCGTTCCATCAACACCCAGCGCACGGCGACCATGTGCGCCTGGGTCTGTTACCAGGTCATCGGCCACCACCGGCGGTTCGCCGCCTATCGCCAAAACCAGCCCAACAAGATTTGGGAATTCATGCGCTACGCCCCACCCGACGAGGTCGCGATCGGTGTCATGGGGCTGGGGACGCTGGGCGGGACGGCGGCGCGGACCCTCAAGGGATTGATGTACGACGTCGCCGGCTGGAGCCGGTCGCCTAAGACCATGGACGGCATAAAGTGTTTCGCCGGGGCCGATCAGCTGGCGGCTTTCCTCGCGCGCTCGGACATCATCGTCGCCATGCTGCCGGGCACGGCGGAGACCACGAACCTGCTCAACCGCGAGACCCTGGCGCTGCTGCCGGCGGGCGCCTATATCGTCAATTGCGGCCGCGGCAACCTGATCGACGAGGACGCCTTGATCGAGGCCATGGATCGCGGCCATATCGCCGGCGCCGCGCTCGATGTCTACAAGACCGAGCCCCTGCCCGAGGACCATCCTTTCTGGAGCCATCCCTTGGTCGCCATGACGCCGCATTATTCTTCCAACGGCGGCGCCAGGCACGGGGTCGGCGTGGTGGTCGAAAACATCCGCCGGGTGCGCGCGGGCCAACCGCTCGCCGACGTGGTGGACAAGCTTGCAGGATACTAACCTTCCGCCATGACCGTCCCCGCCGGCCTGGAGAGCAAGCTGATCGTCGTCACCGGCGGCGATGCCAAGTATTTCGCCCTGCTCAAGGAACAGCTCGCCTCCATCCGCCGCTTGCCCCAAGGCAAAGACCTTCCCCTCGCCGTCCTCGACGGCGGCTTGGAAGCCGACCAGGTCGCCGCCCTGGAGGGCGCCGGCGCGCGGGTCGTGCGCCCGGAATGGCCGAGCCCCGAACTCGGGCGCCGCTATGGCGGGCGCGAATACCTCCGCATCAACCTCAACAAGGCCAACCTCGACCGGCTGTTCCCCGAATACCAGGTGATCCTGTGGCTCGACGGCGATACCTGGCTGCAGACCTGGGACGCCGTGCCGCTGTTCTGCGCGGTCGCCGCCAAGGGCAAGCTCGCCGTGGTGTCCCAGGCCTCGCGCCTGCAGCTTAGCCACATGGCTTTGCGCCGGCGCTGGTTCGGCTGGGTGGAGCCGCGCGGCATCCTCTTCAAGGGCGCCCGCCGCGCCCGCCTGCCGGCCGATGTCGCCTGGGCCCTGGTGGACCGCCCGGTGCTCAACACCGGGGCCTTCGCGCTGCCCATTGGGCCGCCTGGCGGGCCTGGCAGCGGCGCTGCACCGCCCACGGCCGCGCCTTTACCTCGGACCAGCTGGCCCTGGCCCTCGCCGTCTACCTCGATGGCCTGCCCCATGAGGCCTTGCCGGAGACCTGCAATTACATGGGGCCGTGGCGCCTGGACCGCGCCCGCGGGCTGCTGGTCCACCACTACGCGCCCTATGATCCGCTCAGCGTCGTCCATCTGGTGGGCTTGGACGCCATGCGCATGGACCCGTCGGTCACCGTCCCCGGGCTCGACATGGACGACCAAGCCCTCGACCTGCCGCTGCGCTATGCGGCGTTTCAAGCCGCCTTCGGCGTGGGCGCGGCCCCCGGCGCAGGGGGCCCGGATTAGGGAATCCCCCGCTTCCCGCCCCTGGACTCGAATTACCGGCAGCCCGGCCCTGGTCTCGAACGGGCGACCCCCCCATTAGCCAGGCGGCGGCAGTGCTGCTAACATCTACGCGGACCACGGTAAGTGAGGCTGGCCATGACCATCAAGCATATGCTGGTGCCGTTATCGAGCGACGTGGACACGCTCAGTGCCTTGGGCGCGGGCTTCGTCCTCGCCCGGCAGTTCAACGCGCATCTCGACGCCACCTTCTACAAGCACCCCTTGGGCGACCCGGTGGCTCTCGAATCGGTGGGCGATATTTCGGTCGACGCCATCAGGGAGGGCGCCAAAAGGGAAGACGACCAGGCCTTGGCGGCCCAAGGGCTGTTCAAGGCCGGGCTGGAGCAAAGGATGATCGCCCAACATGACGCGCCGCTGCCGGCCACCACGCCGTCCGCCGCCTGGCACGTGGTCCCGGAAGTGCCGTTTCAGGGGGTGGCGCGCCAAGGGGGCGCCTTCGATCTTATCGTCGTCGGGCGATCCAAGAACAATCCCGCCCGGGCGCCCCAAGACATCATCGAAGCGGCCTTGTTCCGCACCGGCCGGCCGGTGCTGGTGGCGCCGCCGGATCCGCCCGATACCATCGGCTCCACGGTGCTGGTGGCATGGAACCGAAGCGCGCAATCGGTCCGCGCCATCCTCGCGGCATCGCCGTTTCTCGAGCGCGCGCAAAAGGTGGTGGTGTTCTCGGTCGCCACCGGGGCCAAGCAAGGCCCTCCGGCGGAAGAGATCGGCAGGCATCTCGACTGGCACAAGATCAAGAACGAGGTGGTGGAGATCCCTCCCGACTACCGCTCGGTGGGCGAACAGGTCTTGGATGAGGCCGAGGCGCGGGGCGCCGACCTGGTGGTCATGGGGGCCTATTCCCACTCTCGGCTGCGCGAACTGCTTCTCGGCGGCGTGACCAAGCATGTCCTGGAGAACGCCGCCCTGCCGGTGCTGATGATGCGCTGAGGCGGGTGCTGCCGGGACGCCATCCCGATATGATCGTCCTATGCATCGAAGCCCCCACAAGATAAGCTCAAAGGAATTGTGGGTATCCATCGGTGGTTCCGCCGGAATTCCGACGAATAGCGACAAGGTCCCAATGCGGCTGCTGTTTGCCATCAAGACAATGCATTTTGCCGCGGGCGGGGCCGAAAGGGTGCTGGCGACGCTCTGCAACGGCCTCGCCGCGCGCGGGCATGACGTGACCCTGGTCAGTTTCGATCCCGGTGGCGTCCAGCCGGTCTACCGGCTGGCGGACGCGGTCGATTGGATCAGGCTGGAGATCGGCGATGCCGGGGCGCGCAGCGGATTCGGCGAAACTTGTCGGAGGATTGGGGGGCTCCGGAGGGTCTTGGCCAAACAAGATCCCCATACGGCCGTGGGCTTCATGCACAGTTCCTGCATCCCACTGGCCATCGCCGCCTTGGGCAGCGGCATCCCTTTGGTATTCAGCGAACACATCGTGCCGCAGTACTACCGTGACCGGCGTTTCGAGTATTTTCTTTTCCAGATCTGCGGGTCGTTGGCGGCGCGGATCACGGTGATCAGCGAGGACTTTATCCCCCTTTACCCGCGTTTCTTGGCGTCCAGAATGCGTGCGGTCCCCAACCCACTGACGCTCCTGTCGCGAAAAAAAGCGGCCGTTCTCGGCGAACAAGGCGCCCCCAAGGTACTCCTCTCCGTGGGCCGGCTGGTCGCGCAAAAAGACCACGAGACCTTACTCCGCGCCTTCGCCGCCATTGCCCCGGATCATCCCGAATGGGCCCTGCGCATCGTCGGCGCGGGGCCGCTACGGGCGGAACTGGAATCCCTCGCGCGATCCCTCGGCATCGGCGAACGGGTGACCATGGTCGGGACGGTCGCGGACATCGCCGCGGAATATCTCGGCGCCCAGCTCTATTGCGTGCCTTCCCGCTATGAAGGCCTACCCCTGGCACCGGCGGAAGCCCTGTCCTTGGGCCTGCCCGTGGTGGGCTTCGCCGATTGTCCAGGGACCGACGAACTGATCGAAGACGGCATCAACGGGATTTTAGTTCCGGCCGGCGACCGGGTCGGCAACCTGAGCCGGGCGCTGGGTGAATTGATGGGGGATGGCGGATGGCGGGCACGCCTCGCCGCCGAGGGGCCCAAGGTCACCGACCGCTACAGCCCGGAGTCGTTCGTCTCCCGTTGGGAGACGCTGCTCTCTGCCCTTGCGCCGAAGCCGCAATAGACGGAGACGCCCCAGGTTTTCTTCGGCGGCCGGAACAGGGTCGGTCCGAAGCCGTGCCTCAGGGGGTTCGCGAGCGGGTTCGAAGCCGGCGTTTCAACCAGTAATCAACCACCTGGACGAGGGCCCAGGGGGCGTGCCTCACACACCCGGCCAGGGTCGCCAAGCGATCGCCCGGGGTGCCGGTCCGCCGGACCGTGTGGAGAAGGACGAGCACCAAGTAAAACCGGTGTTCACGACCGTTTTCGCCTTTGTTCGCAACGCCGGACAAGAGGACATGCCGATCGCGCAATATTCGCCCCAGGATCGCCGCTTCGTCAATTTCCGGTCCGGCGATGATATCGCCCAGACCGAGCGCGCGGTATATGTTCGAGGCGATGGCGATGACCGGGCCGCTGGCGGCGGATCGCGACATCTGGCCTTCATGGATGCGCTGAACATAAAGCGTGACTGGCATGTTTACAATCTCGCCCAGCTCCGCCACCCGCAGGACAAGATCGATGTCCGAACCGTTCCTCAATGGACGCAGCGGAAACGCCCCCATGAGCGCCGATCGGCGGTACATCATCGCCGCCGTGGCGAGCTCGGGGATAAAAATCTCCCGCCTGCCTGGCTTCTGCCACCAATTATTCGCGGGCAGGGATTCGCCGGCGGCGTTGATCCGGCGGATCGCGGCGGCGACGGCGATAATCGTGGGGTTCTCCTCCAGGAAATCCCGTTGCGCCCGGACCTTGTCGGGCAGCATGATGTCGTCGCCGTCGAGCCAGCATATGAAATTGCCCCGGGCGCGCTCGATCAGCCGGTTGCGCGCGCTGGCGACGCCTTGGTTGCGCGCCGCGCGGGTGACCCGGATGCGCGGATCGGCCGCCGCAATTTCGCTAACAATTTTGCTCGTGCCGTCGGTGCTGCCGTCGTCATGAACGAGGATTTCGATGTTGGGATAGCTCTGGCCTTGGGCCGAGCGAAGGGCCTCGCGGACGTGGGATTGCTGATTGAAGACCGGTATCAAAATACTGACGAGAGGCGGCGGCGCATCGCGGGTTGCGTCATCCTGTGCCATTTCGCCCTCTTCCCCTTCCCCCTTCCCCGGGGGGCGGCCTGAACCGGCGCAATTCCGACGCAGTAATGAGAGACCGCCGCGGCGTTGTCAAATTCTCCCGGCCGGACAATTCGAACCGATGGAAAGCGGACTTGTGCCGCCGATCCGCGGTCGCCTAGAATGCGCCGGCCGCCTTAGG
>SMVB01011075.1_pt1 | contig 26905 bp, 23 predicted proteins | sample 2456461 | NCBI WGS metagenome assembly SMVB01 (sample SAMN11095934, study PRJNA526329) | marine sediment metagenome | biome: Marine sediment; feature: Surficial sediment; material: Deep marine sediment; isolation source: Hadal surficial sediment | place: Pacific Ocean | collected 2014-05 | depth...
AGCACGCCAGCTCCCCCCCCCACCTGGCGGAGAGGGTGATACGGAGGGAACCCGGTCAGGAAGCGAGGAGGAGGAATGAACGCCATCGAGTTCGGGATCATCGGCGGCAGCGGGTTGTACGAGCTGGCGGGGGTTGAAGATGGGCAGGATGTGAGGGTGGAGACACCCTTCGGGGAGCCCTCGGCGCCCTACCGGGTGGGGCGTCTGAGCGGTCGAAGTGTGGCCTTCCTGCCGCGGCATGGTGTCGACCATAATCTTTCACCCACCTGCATCAACTATCGCGCCAATATCTTCGGCTTCAAGAAATTGGGGGTTCGGCGTCTCCTTTCCGCATCAGCGGTAGGCTCCATGCGGGAGGGAATCGCGCCCCGGGACATAGTGCTGCCGGATCAGTTCATCGATCGCACGCGCCACCGTCCCGATACATTTTTCAGTGATGGTGTGGTAGCCCACGTCTCCATGGCAGACCCTTTCTGCCCGCAACTTTCGGAAACAGCGGTGGCCGCGGCGGCCAGGGTACCGGTGCTGCTGCACAAGGGAGGCGTGTACCTCTGCATGGAAGGGCCCCAGTTTTCCACCCGGGCAGAATCAGTTCTCTATCGGGCATGGGATGTTGCTGTCATCGGCATGACCAATCTTCAGGAAGCCCGTCTGGCCAGGGAAGCCGAACTGTGTTATCTCACTCTCGCCCTGGTCACCGATTATGATTGCTGGCGAGAGGGTCAGGCCGTGGATGTGCGGGAGATTCTTGACAACCTGCGGCACAATGCCGCCCATGCGGCCATGATCCTGAAGGGGATTGTGGGTGCCCTCCCTCGCGAGCGAACCTGCAATTGCGGCGAAGCCCTGGTTCATGCCATCCTGACCGCCCCGGCGGCGATCCCTCGCGCCACACGCGAGAAACTGGCGCCCATCCTTGCCCATCGTCTTCCCGGCGCATGAAGGAGCAGGCATGTCCCTCGTTGTCATAGGTACCGTCGCCCTGGACTCGGTCAAAACACCCGCAGGTGCCCGTGAGGAGGCCCTTGGCGGATCCGCAACATATTTTGCCGTGGCGGCATCGTTCTTCACGCCCGTGCGCATGCTCGCGGTGGTCGGTGAGGATTTTCCAGAGCAGTATCTCGAGGATCTTTCCAGGCGTGACATCGACACCTCCGGCATTCTCCGCGTCCCGGGAAGGACCTTTCGCTGGAAAGGGGAGTACCGGCAGGATCTGAACGAGGCCCACACCCTGGAGACCCAGCTCAACGTCCTGGAGGGTTTCGACCCGGTTCTGCCGGATGTCTATCGCCAGGCGGATCTTCTCTTTCTGGCCAACATCGATCCGGTTCTCCAGGCCAAGGTCCGCCGGCAGGTTCCCGGGGCGAAGCTGACGGCGGCGGACACCATGAACTTCTGGATTGACGGGAAGCGTGACGATCTGGTGCGCACGTTGAAAGATGTGGATCTCCTGGTCATCAATGATGCCGAGGCCCGCATGCTGGCCCGGGAGAGTTCCCTGCTCAGGGCGGCACGGGTCATTCGTGAGATGGGACCCGAATCGGTCATTGTGAAGCGGGGAGAATATGGAGTCGCTCTTTTCGCGGCCAACGATACCTTCGCGGCCCCGGCGTTCCCTGTGGAGAGTGTTCTGGATCCTACCGGTGCCGGTGACAGTTTTGCCGGTGGCATGATGGGCTACCTGGCCAAGGCTGGCGACACCGATGCCGCGACCATGCGGCAGGCCATGATCTGCGGCTCGGTCATGGCCTCCTTCAACGTGGAGGATTTCAGCATGGACCGGCTCTGGCGTCTGACCAGGGAGGAAGTGGAGCAACGCTTCCGCCAGTTCCAGGACTTGACCCGGTTCGAGCCTCTGAGCGCCCGGGGATGAACATCGGCCGCCTGCACACTGCATGGCTTGTTCCGTCCACCATAGTGGCTGCTGCGGCTGGCTTCGCCACCGGCAACATGTTGCTCTTCCCCCTGTTCTGCATGGCACCGGCCTACCCCCTCATGATCCGGCGGCTGCTGGCCGGGCAGAGAGGTCGTGCGGTTTGTACCATGCTTGTCTGGGCGGCCACGCTGGCACCCACTTCCGTGATGTTGTCATTCTGGGCACCGGAACAGGCTGCGGCAACCGTTCTGCGCGGGGAGGTCTATGCCGATGAGATGTTCCACTGGCTGCGCACCGGCGAGGGCCGTGAATCCCGCCCGGCGGAGTTTCTCGTGGAGCATGCCGTGCACCTGGTTCTCTTCACCGTCCTGTCTCTGGCCACTGCCAGCCTGGCCTCCATCTACTTCGGGACTGTGCTTCTCAACTACATGGCCTATTATGTTGCCAGGGTGATCCAGGCTGCCGACGGGGATCTCCTGGCCGGAGTTATGGCCTGGCACCCGTGGTCCCTGGTGCGCGTGGCGTCATTTGTGGTGCTGGGGGTGGTGCTGGCGGAGCCGCTCCTGCGTCGTATCAGTGGCAGCAATCGGGTCCCCGGGACCGGGCGGGGTCGCTGGCTGTTTCTGGTTCTCGCCGGGTTGGTGCTGGATGCGGTCGTCAAGGCCATGCTGGCGCCGTCGTGGCGCCAATGGCTGGTCCGCCTGACGGGATGAGCGGACCGGGGCGGCGAGGAGCGCTCGCCGCCGGGGAGGATGTCATGGGAGTCAAGACGCTGGAAGGTTCGCTGGACGCCGCAGGGCTGCGGTTCGCCCTGGTCTTGCCGCGCTTCAACGAGGTCTTCGGCCGGCGGCTTCTGAGCGCGGCCCTGGACTGTCTCCAGCGGCATGGTGCTCTGGACAATGATCTGATCGTGGTGAGGGTGCCGGGTTGCTTCGAGTTACCCGCCGCGGTTGCGGGCTTGCAGGCCAGGGGCGGATTCCATGCGGTGATCGCTCTGGGTGTTCTCATCCGCGGCGCCACCTCACACTATGAGCAGGTGGCTGCCGAGGCGGCCCGGGGACTAGGCGATTGCGCCCGCCGCGGTGGCTGCCCGGTGACCTATGGCGTCGTGACCGCCGAAAACCAGGAACAGGCGCTGGAGCGCTGTGGCGGCAAGGCGGGTAATCGCGGCTGGGATGCAGCGCTGGCAGCTATCGAGATGGCCCGGCTGAGTACCGAGATCGCTGCCGGCAATGGCTCCTCCGCTGCGGGCCGCGGCTGATGGGACTCAGGCGCCAGGGCCGGGAGCTGGCGCTGCAGCTCCTCTTCCAGGTGGAGATGACTCGGGATCCGGCTGCCGAGGTTGTTCGCCGCTTCTGGTCATCCCAGCGCCATGCCCGGGCGGCCGAAGAGTTTGCCGAGGCTCTCGCTTTCGGGACCCTGGAAAATCTTCAGATCATCGATCAGCGCATCGCCGGCGCCACCGAGAACTGGCGCCTGGAGCGCATGGCCGTCGTGGATCGGAATGTTCTGCGCATGGCCATCTTCGAACTTCTGTTCCATGAGCAGACACCACCGGCAGTGGTCATCGATGAAGCCATCGAAGTGGTCCGCAAGTATGGTGCTCCCGAGTCGGCTCCGTTCATCAACGGTGTCCTTGATGCCGTGCGCCGGGATGTTGAAAACGCGCCGTCGCGGCCCTAGATTCTTGCTCAGCACCGGTCTTATATGGTGTGGAGCGCGCGGTGGAACCGATACTTTACCCAGCCCAGACCCCGGTTGTCATTGTCGATGACGAGGGGCTTTATCGACGTGCCCTGGCCGGAGGGCTGGAGAAGCTTGGCCACGCCGTGATCTGCTGTGACGACCTGCCGGCGGCTGAGGCCGCGTTCCGGCGTCTGGAAGAGGAAGGGCGCAGACCGTCACTGGTTGTGGATCTCATTCAGCCTGGTGAGGGCAATGGTCATCTGGGTGGCCTGGATCTTCTGCGACGATTGCGACCGGCAGGAACCCGGTCCATTGTTGCGGTCATGAACAGCGACGCCCTCTGGCTGGAACAAGCCGCCCGCAGCCTGGGAGCCACCCGGGTGATCCGCAAGCCCGATTTGCGCCGCATTCAGCCTGAACACCTGGATAATGCCCTCAGTGCCTTTGCCCGGCAGGTGGCTGGAGAGGATGAGGCTTGTGACCCTGGAGAAGGGGCCCCCCTTCCGGCGGCAGAGCAGGACAGTTCGGGCCGGAACAGCCAGCAGGCACCACTCCAGGCGGACAGTGTGCTGCTGGGTGCTCTGGAAGAACTCTGCCATGCCCGCGATCGCGTGGCGATTCTGCTCCTGGTCATGCGGGTGGCGGCCGACCTGGCCGCCCGCGGCATGCTCATGGAGGTTGACGGGGATCACCTCACGGTTCTCGGGCGATTCGGCACGGATGTGGTGGGAGACGAGGAGAACATCCCGCTGGACAGAGACAACCTGCCGTCGCGCGCCTTCTGGTCGGCGCGCCTGCAACGTGCGACCTGTCCACCTGAGAAGGCGCTGCCCCCCGGACTGGGAGCTCCCCCGCAAGGGGACGCCGTTGCTTTTCCCCTCCTCGGGCCTGACGGCATCATCGCGGTCATTTATGCGGATTCTGGTCCCAAGGGCGGTTCCTTGCCCGATCTCCGGCCCCTGATCGCCCTTGCAGGAGCGGCCCGAATGGCTCTGTCCGGCCTCCTGGCTCTGCGCTCCTGAACCCGCCTCAGGGTCGGTTTGAAGGGTGCCTTCCCGGAACCTATATTCCGCTTCGCGTGCGCCATCGGGCCGCTGTGTGCCCGGGAGGAGGGAGCATGAAAATCCTGGTTGTGGATGACTCACCTTCCACCCGGGCCTTCATCTGCGGGACCGTGGAAAAAGCCTTCGGAGCGGAGGTTACAGAATCGAGTACAGGGTTTGAAGCTCTCAGAGTTCTGCCCGGACAGGCCTTCGACGCCATCATCGCCGATATCAACATGCCGGATATCAACGGCTTCGAACTGTTGCGTTACCTCAAGGCTCACCCGGGGTATCGTGCAATTCCCGTCATCATCATTTCCACCCAGATGGCCCAGGAGGATCGCGACAGGGGATTGGCGGCCGGTGCTGCCGCCTACATGACCAAGCCGTTCCAGCCCGAAGAACTGGAAGATGTCTTGCGCTCGCTGGTGCCCGCGGAGGATTGATGTGACCGGGCGCGAGGATACGAGGGCCGACGGCTGCGAGTTCGTCAGCGAGGCGGAAGACCTGCTGGAGGAACTGGGCCGTGAATTGCAGAATCTGGACAAGGAGAGGCGCCAGGGAAGAGTGCGTCCCCAGGGAATCAACGCTGCTTTTCGCCACGTGCATTCTCTCAAAGGGCTGTCCGGTCTTTTCGGCCATGATCACCTTGGCCGGCTGGCCCATGTTCTGGAAGACTTTCTTGACGGCCTGCGCATGGGTCGGCACTCCCTGGATGAGTCGGCTCTGGACATCCTGTTTGAATCCCATGAACGCATGGAGTCCATGGTGGCCGCGGGAAAGGATGCTGAGGCGGCGTCAGCCGGCCTGCTGAAAAGGCTGGCTGTTGGGCAGGAGAAGGAGTCGGCCACCGCTGGCAGCAGCACCTCTCTGCCTGAGGATATTCTGCGCTCCCTCACCCGCTACGAAGAACATCGCCTGGAAGCGAACATTCACGCCGGGCACAAGTTATGGCTCGTGAGTGTCACTCTGCCCCTGGAGACCTTCGATACAGATTTGCGGCGCCTGGCTGATCAACTCAATGACTGTGGGGAGGTCATCAGTACCCTGCCGTCCTATGCGGCCAATGACGCCGAGGCGCGAATTTCCTTTCGTCTCCTTTACGCGAGTGGGTCCCCTGCAGGCGACATCGAGGTGCGCCTCCCGCAAGACACAAGTCTCGAGGTTGTGACCGTCCATGAATCACCGGCTGAGGGAACATCGGTCCACCATGAAGAGACTCCCGCTGAAACGGGGGACGAGGACCAAGTCTTTACCGAATCTCTGGACCGGGCCAGCGTCCGTGTTCCCCTGGAGCGCCTGGACCGGATCATGGATGTTGTGGGTGAACTCCTCCTGTTTCGCCATCGCATGGATGGTGTCTCCCGTGAACTCATGGAAGGGGAGGGGACGCACTCTCTGGGCCAGGAGTTGCATCGGGCATCCGGCGAACTGGATAAGAAACTTCAAGATCTGCAGTGCTCGGTCATCGGCGCCCGCATGGTGCCGGTGGCGCGCATTGTGGGCAGGCTCAAGCGCCTGGTGAGAAAGCTCGCGCGTGCCTCGGGCAAGGACGTGACGCTGGAAACAGAAGGCTCGGGCACCGAGCTGGACAAGATGATGATGGATCACCTGCAGAGTCCCTTGATCCATCTGGTGCGGAACGCGATTCACCACGGGATCGAATCGCCTCGGGAACGCGAGCAGGCGGGGAAAGAGCCCACCGGGCGGCTGCTCTTGAAGGCGGTCCAGCGGGGGAACGAAGTCGTCCTGAGTCTGAGTGATGACGGGCGTGGCCTGGATCTGGAGGCTGTGCGCCAGGCGGCTGTGCGGAGGGGATTGCTCGAGGAGCACGCCGAATGCAACCTGGATGTCGCCAGGCAGTTGGTCTTCCAGGCGGGATTCAGTTCGGTGGGACAGGTGGGGGAAGTTTCCGGTCGTGGAGTCGGTCTGGATGTGGTGAAGAGTGAGCTCCAGAAGCTTGGTGGCGAAGTGCGTCTGTTCAGCGAGCCAGGCGCCGGTACCACCGTCGAGATTATTCTCCCTATCACTCTGGCCATCATGCCTTGCATGGTCGTGCGCTCGGGGGGGATGGATTTTGCCATCCCCGTGTCCGGAATTTCGGAAACTTTGCGCTACCAGCAGGAGCGTGTGGAGACGGTGGCCCAGAGCCCTGTCCTGCGTCTCCGCGGCGAAACCATGCCCTATGCGGACCTGCGTGAGCTTCTGCACATACCCATGGGGGAACATGACAAACCCGGGTTCATCGTGGTCGCGCGGGTCGGGGGGGGACGACTGGCCATGGGAGTGGACGAACTCCTGGGTCAGCATGAGGTGGTGATCAAACCGGTGGGCTCGTTACTTGATGGCCTGCCGGGACTCTCAGGTGCCACGGAAATGGGTGGTGGCCGGGCCGCACTGGTGCTGGACCTGGCGTCCCTGGTAGCCACGCCTCAGCGCATGTTCGGCAGCGCACGGCTTGAAACGGAGGCTTCCCCGTGAGCCGGAAAACCATGAATATCAGCGATTTGGCGCCATCTCACGACATGGCCCTGAACGAGGCGCGAACGGGCGCCACGGTTCCTGTTCTTCAGGTTCTGGCGTTCCGTCTGGCTGGTGAACGGTATGCCCTGGATATCCAGGAGATCCTCGAGATCCTCAAGTATCGCTCAGCGACGCCCATCCCCCAGGCGGCGGACGTTATTCACGGCATCATCTCCGTGCGCGGGCGCATCATCACAGTGGTGGACGGTCGCGTTCGCATGGGACTGGAAGCAGCGGAGATTGGATCTGCTTCCCGCATCATTGTTCTTCGCCACGGAGAAGAATCGGTGGGGTTGCTTGTGGATGAAGTGCTGCAGGTGGAGAAGTTGCCGGTAGACAGCATCGCACCGCCGCCTTCGACTCTGGTTGATGCGGCTGCACGGGGTATTTCCGGGGTTTGTGACACGCGCCAGGAGTCGATTCTCATCATCCTGGACCGCGAAGCTGTTCTCAAGGTCTGAGGAGGAGTCATGGTAGGCAGGGTTCTCATCGGTTGCCCCACATGCGGTCGACGTTATCGCTATGACGCCGTCAGATTCGGAAGCCAGGGTGTGCGTATCCGCTGCCGGACATGCGAAGCGGTCATGCGCGTCGATATCCCGGCGGCTTTACAGCCGGCGTCCGGGGATGTGCCCGGAATCCATGAGCCCCAGGCGTCCTCCCATGTGGTTGCGTTGTCTCGTCCCCGGGAGGTTGACACCACAGGGGCAAAGGCGCAAACTGCCACAGGGCAGCAGGATGGCGATGCACCAGAGGCTGCAGATGTTCACGGAGCGGGGCATACCCCCGGCAGGCCCAGGGCTCTGGTGGCGGAACAGGATCCGGTGTTGCGGGATCTGTTCACAGCAAGCCTTCAAGATGAAGGGTACCAAGTCAAGGCTGTCGAGGATGGTCTCGAGGTACGCCGCCTCCTGGCCGGCTGGCCTCCGCGACTGGTGGTCCTCAACGCATTCCTGCCCCATGTCCTGGGCGTGACCTTGTGCTCGGAGATCAAACGCCACCCGCAGCTGAACCAGACGCGGGTCCTGCTGGTCGGATCCCTCTATCGCCGGGACCGATTCATGCGCCATCCTGACGACCTCTACGGAGCCGATGGATTTCTGGACGGCAACGGGAATCGGGATGAAATGCATCGAGAGCTTGTGCAATTCTGCCGGGCAGGCGAGGCCTTGTCTTCATCTGTGGCCGACACCGATGGTGATGAATGGGATGAACTCACGCGGCTGGCCCGCATCGTGGTGGGCGACATCATCCTGTACAACCCGGATACGGCTGATGGGGTGATGGCCTCCGGAACCTTCCTGCAGGCGTTCGCCCAGGAGATCCGTGAGGGGGAGGCACTGGTGCGCGCGCGATTCGGCCATCTGGAAGGCCATGGGCAAGTTTACCACCAGACGGTGAAGGACGCTGTGGAACGCCACCGTTCTGCTGCGGGGATGCCCGCGGGCCTGCGTACGTGATCTCGTGAGCACACATCTGGAAGAGCACCCTTTCCTGGATGGTCAGGAAAGCGTGGGAGAATTGACGGCTCTGCTGGGGCACTCCAGCCTGAGAGTGCGCCGCGCCGCCATCACCGGTCTGGCCGGGCGCGATCCCGCCGAGACCATGCCCGGCCTGCTGGCAGCACTGTCTGACCCGGAGGATGCCACGGTGCGCAGTTCAGCCGCTGACGTCCTCATGCGCTACCGGGAGGAAGCGCTTCCCGGGCTCATACGAGCTCTCGATCCGGTGCGCCGGAGGGACCTCACCATCCAGATCCTGGTCATCATGGGAAAGATTCCCAGCCGTGAGACGGTGGAAGTTGTCATTCCCCTGGCCCGCCACGCCGATCCGTCGGTAGCTGCCGCGGCCATCAGTTGCCTGGGTGCGCTGAAAGATCCCTCCTGCGTCCCCACGCTTCTCTCGGTGCTGGACAGCGGTGAGCGCTGGCAGATGTTCTACGCCATTGACGCTCTGGGGGAGGTGGGACACGCTGCCGCTGTATCCCGGCTTATTCCCCTCGTTGATGAACCGTATTACCGCAAAGCTGTTCTGAGAGCCATGGGCCGCATTGGCGATGAATCTGCCATCGGGCCACTGGTGAACGCGATGGTGGGGGGAACGCCTTGCCCCGATCGAACGGCACTGGTTGCTCTCAACGAGATGGTGGAGCGCGCCCGTATCGGCGGGGCGCGAGAAGTCCTGGTGAACCGGATCGTTGAAGAGATGCAGGAGGTCACCAGTTCAGGCCTGTTTCAGGGTCTGAAAGATATGGTCGGGCGAAGTGACGGAGATCGCAAAAGGTACGCTCTGCGCACACTGGGATGGTGCCGCAACCCAGCCGCTATCCCAGCCATGGTGGAGAGCCTGGCAGAGCCGCTCATGGCTGATCTGGCGGTGGAGGCATTGCGCGACCTGGCCCAGGAGCACGCACGGTCAATCCTGAAGGTCGCCGCCGAGGCAGTTCTGCCCGCCGATGCCATCCACAGGCTTGTCGAAATCATCGGCTTGCGTCGTGATTCAGCCGTTGATCTCTTTCTGCGCCGCCATCTGGAGCATGAAGAAGATATCGTGAGGCAGGCGGCTGCGGCCGCAATGGCTGCTGAGCCGCGGCGTGAGGATCTGGACGCTCTGGTGGGGGCGCTGGGGGACCTGTCGCTGCTTGTGTCCCAGGAGGCCGTCAAAGGTCTTCTCCGCCTGGCGGCTCTTTCCGACGATAACAGGGATGAAGTTTCCGGCCGGGTCGAGGGTCTCACCGCTTCTTCCAGTGCGGAGATGCGCTGCGCGGCGCTAGCCGTCATCGCGGGTCTGGGCAGCGAGGGCTCAGCGGAGACGCTGGATCTGGCCCTTCACGATCCGGCAGCATCGGTGCGCCGTACAGCCGTTTCACTGCTCGGTGAGAGTACCGATCCGCAACGGCTCTGGCGTTTGACGGTGGCCCTCGCGGATGAGGATGCCAGGGTGCGTGAGGAGGCAGTTGCGGCGGTCGGCCGTCTGCGTGACGACCGCGCCAGAGGGGTGCTCCTGGCGGCTTTACAGGATCGCACCATCTGGGTCCGCTGCCGGGCTGCCCAGGCCCTGGCGGATCACGCCGCCGTCGAGGTGCAGGCTGCCCTGGAGGAGGTTGCTCGGCGTGAAGCGACACCTGTGCGCGCCAGCGCAATTTGTGCCCTGGGACAGCTCTGGCCGGAGAGCCGTGAGGTGCTCCAGGAGGTGGCCAGGGATCCGGACCCGGAAATCCGGCGCGCTGTCTTGCGTGCTCTGGGTGCCGTCGGTGAGGCGGTACCCATGGAGATGATGGCGGCGGGCCTGGAGGACCAGGACTGGAGCGTGCGCTGCGCCGCCGCCGAGAGTCTGGGGGAGTCGGGGCACGCCGGCGCGTTCATTCCCCTGGCCCGGGCCATGGACAGGGAGAGGGACGCGGTGGCCCGGCAAGCGCTGCTGCGCGCCCTGTACCATGCCGAGCCGGAGTCGGCCCTTTCCTACCTTGTGTCCGCCCTGGCAGAAAAGGACGTTGCCGAGACGGCAGCGGCCCTGCTGATAGAGGGTCAATCCGTGTTCTCCGATGATCTGCGGGCAGCGTGGGCGTCGGCTCAAGATCCTGCTGTCCGGGAAGGCCTGGCAGCGGTCCTCAGGGAGAGCCTCCGCCGGGAGATCTCCGCCACCCTCGACGTTGAACCGGGGGAGATCACGTGACCCCGGCAACCGGGCACGCCGTGGAAGCCTGCCAGCTACCCGACGACATCCTTCGGCAAATTCTGGAACTGCTCAATCGACGATTCGGGTTCCTTTTCCGCGACTCATTCCGTGAAATGGCCCGCGCCCGGCTGGCCCGGCGAATGGCCGAACTGGGACTGGACAACCTGCAGGATTACTACTACCGCCTGCTCTACGACGAACAGAGCGAGGCTGAGATCGACGCCCTTTTCGAAACGCTGGCCAATAATGAAACGTACTTTTTTCGCGAGCCATCTCAGATCTGGACATTTGCCAGGGAGATTCTGCAGGAGCGGCGGAAGGCCCGGCCTGGTGCCCGGGTCCGCGTCTGGAGCGCCGGATGTGCCACCGGGGAAGAAACCTACTCACTGGCCATGGCGGTGCTGGAAACCGATCCATCGCTGGAGGGTGCCGTGGAAATATTCGGATCGGATCAGTCTCGTAAAGCTCTGGAGAAGGCGAGGCGCGGGATCTATGGACGTTTTTCCTTTCGCTCCATGCCTGACGGCTACCAGGAACGGTACTTTCAGGAAGCAGAGGCTGGCAGAATGCAGGTGGTGCCACGTGTGCGCCGCATGGTCCAATTCGGGCGCTGCAATCTCATGGGGCCGGCAGGCGATCTTCCCCTGGTCAAATTCGACGCAATTTTCTGCCGCAATGTTCTCATTTATTTTCATCAGGAGGCGCGGCGCCAGGTTATCAACCTCTTCCATGACCGTCTCAACGAAGGCGGCTACCTGCTTCTGGGTCATTCGGAATCGCTTCTGGATCTCTCGGATCGGTTCGAGTTCGCCAGCATGAACAACGATGTGGCTTATCGTCGGGAGGAGCGGTGACACGGGTTCTGATCATCGATGATTCTGCCTACAACCGGGCTACGCTCGCACGATTGCTGGCCGGACATCCTGATCTGCAGGTCGTGGGGGCGGCCCGGGATGGATTGGAGGGCATTCGCATGATCCGGCAGCATGAGCCCCATGTCCTGACTCTGGACCTGGAAATGCCCGGCATGGACGGTCTGAGCCTCCTGCGCTGGGTCATGGCGGAACAGCCGCTCCCCATTGTTGTGGTCACTTCCAGGGAGTCCAATTACAGCCTCTTCCAGGCCCTTGAGCTGGGCGCTCTCGATTTCGTCCTCAAGCCAGGACGGGTCAGCCCGGACCTTCCGTCCATCGGCGAGGAGCTCATGGCCAAGATCCTGCAGATTGGCCATGCACGTCCCCGGGTAGAGCGGCTGGTTTCTCAGGGTGCCCCGGTGCCAAGGCCACGGCCTCCGGCGAGCCTGCCCGCAGTGAGCCATGGAATCCGGCTCATCGCCATGGTGAGCTCCACCGGTGGCCCTCAGGCGCTGCAACACATCCTGGCCCGGCTGCCGGCCGATTTTCCGGCTGCGGTAGCTCTGGTGCAGCATATGCCCGGCGAGTTCACCGGACCCTTTGCGCGTCGTCTGGATGCGATCTGTTCTCTGCCGGTACGGGAGGCGAGAAACGGCGACCTGTTGCGTCCCGGACAGATTCTTCTGGCTCCCGGCGGGCGGCATTTGCTTGTGGAGGGGATGACCGGAAGTTGCTTCAGGATGAGAGTGGTGGCGACGCAGGAGGGCGATCTTCATGTGCCCAGCGGGGATCTCCTTCTGGATTCGGCGGCGCGCGTGGCCGGCGAGGCAGCGGCTGGAATCGTTCTTACGGGGATGGGGCATGATGGCACCCGTGGCATCTCGGCTCTTGCCGCGGCTGGCGGCCTGGCGGTGGCAGAATCTGAACGTTCAGCCATCGTCTTCGGAATGCCGGGAAACGCCATCCGCGCCGGCATGATTGATCGCGTCGTGCCACTGGAATCCATGGCCGCGCTCATGGAGAGCATGACGCTGGGGTGCAGGTCTTATCCCGGGGAGGAAGTGATGGCGATGCCGTTCCAGCAGGGAAAGGGAAACCCATGAGAAATCCGGGAAAAGACGGGCAGGGAACACACCATGCCCGGTTCGAAGCAGCGCTGGACACCCTGAGATACGTCCATGGGGAAATCGCCCGCGAGAACCTGCAACTCCGGAAAGACCCGCAGCGACCGGAAGCCGCCGACGCGGCGCAGACCAGATCTCTGGAGGAGCGTGTCAAGGTGCTGGAGATGAAAAACCGTGATCTGTCGCTGCGCCTGGAGACGGCTACAGAGCGCCGGCCCGAGGGTGTCCAGGAGGACCTGCTGGCCAACCTCTACGTGGCCGGTTTCAATCTTCATCGAGCCTTGGAATGGGACTCGGTGCTCACCTCCATGACGGAAATTCTTCTGGATCTGGTCGGCGCGCGGCAGTTCGGCATTTTTCTCCTCAACCGTGACGGGGAGACTCTGAGCCAGGTCGCCAGCGAGCGCGGCCAGGGCCATAATCCTCGCAGCATCCCGCTGAGCGCGGGCATCATGGGTGTGGTGGCCAAGACAGGAATTCCGTTCTTCGACGGTGACCGGCAGGAGGGCGACTTCAGAAATCCTGTTGCCTGTGTCCCCCTCAAGGCCGACGGGAGGTTGTTGGGTGTCATCCAGGTCCACAGCCTGTTCACCCAGAAAAAATCTCTGACTTCCAAGGATCATGAACTCTTCACCCTCCTGGCAGAGACGGCGGGCACAGCCCTGATGTCCGCTCTCCTTCGCCGCCGCTTCCTGAGCCGGGCCAATGGCAAGCCCGTGGCCTGGCATGAGCTGCTCCTGCAGGTTGAGATGGTGTCCGACGATGCCGGGCCGGCTGCTTCGCCGGCCGGCGCTCATGTCGACGAGTCGGAAGGGAGGCGCGCATGAGCCCCATGACATTTCTCATCGTGGAGGATTCGCCGACCATGCGCCACCTCATCAGTTTTTCGTTGCGCAGGTTTCCCGAGTGCCGCATCATCGAAGCCGTGGATGGGGCCGATGCGCTGCGGCGCATGGCGTTCGAGGAGATCGATTTTGTTCTCACCGATATCAACATGCCCATCATGGATGGTCTCAAACTGGTGGCTTTGTTACGGAGCAATGCCCGTACCCGCGACCTGCCCATCATCATCATCACGACTGAGGGCGCCGATGAAGATCGCCAGCGAGGTCTGGATCTGGGTGCCGATGCTTATATTCCCAAGCCTGTTGAAGCGGAATTGCTGGTGCGCCGGGTGGAGGAGGTTCTGAGGGATCGGAGGGCCGAAGCCTGCCTCAGACCTTGATCCCGACCGGTCCGGCCGCCTAGCATCACCAGGTGGCTGTTTTCTTCATACGAGCTATGGCGGTCTTGTCCCTGGTGTTTGCGGGCTGTGGATACAGCCTGGTGGGCCACGGCGGATTCCTACCCGATGATATCCAGAGCATCGGCGTTCCTGAGTTCATCAATCGTACCGATCGGCCTGAACTGGAGCAGCGGATCACCGAGGAACTCCTGCGTCAGTTGCAGGTGCGCAGCCGGCGGCGCACCACGGCCGGACGTGAGGGCGTGGATGCCGTGCTTCTGGGCGAAGTGACCAGTTTCCGCTCCCTGCCCGTCGAATTCAACCCCGATGGCCGGGCCAGAACCATCGAAGTGGTGATCACGGCCCGGTCCCGCCTCCAGGCCACCAGCGATGATCGCATCATCTGGGCCGCGGATCACTTTGTCTTTCGCCAGAGTTACCCGGTGGGGGAGGAGGGCGCTGAGTTCGTGGATGTGGAGTCTCTCGCCCTGGAAAGTGTTGCCAGGGATTTTGCCGAAGCCGTGGTGACTTCCATCCTCGAGGGATTCTGAAAGTGGCCGTCAGCCTGGAGACACTGCAGGCGGACCTCAAGCGCCAGGGGCCCGGCCCTGTCTACCTGGTCCTGGGCCCTGGGAGCTGGCTGCGGCGCCAGGCCATGGCCGGCCTGCGCCGGGCATCGGTGGGCGATGATGACTCTCCCTGGGCCGTGAGCAGGGGGGGGGCCGGAGAGACCGATCTGGGAGCGTTGCTGGATGGGGCGCGAACGCGGCCCATGGGTGTGGCACGACGCCTGGTGATCTTGACCGGAGCCGAGAATCTGAAGATCGCCGACCTGGAGCTTCTGGCCGAGTATGTCCTGGCTCCCTGCGCTACCACCTGCCTGGTCCTGGAGGGAGAGAAGTTGCCCTCCACGGGCGGTGCTGCGCGGCGTTTGCGCGCCGCAGCTGTGGTGGTCGATTGTCCATCCCTGCGTCCGTACCAGATTCCCCGCTGGCTGGAGGAGGAGATCAAGCGCCGGGGAGGACGTGCCGCCGCAGGCGTGGCGCAACGATTGCAGGAGATCCTGGGTGACGATCCGGAGGAACTTCTGGGGGGTCTTGACAAGGTTCTCCTCTATCTCGGGGTCAAGGACGACATCATCACGCCGGAGACGGTTTCTCAGGTGCTGTCTCCGGTTCCTCACGGGACGGTGTGGGCGTTCATCGAGGCTCTCGAAGATCGTGATCGGGGTCGTGCTCTGGCCGGTCTTCAGGCCCTGCTGGAACAGGGGGAAGCGCCCGAGTCGATTCTCCGGCTCATGGCCCGCAGCCGCCGTCAAATGCTGGCGGGAAGCTCGGTGCGGCAGGATCGCGGGGGAGATGACCAGGTGCTGGAAGCCATGGGCGTTCATCCCCGGGCCCGCGCCGCCCCGCGCCTCAGGCGTGCCATCCTCAACCGGGTGCGGAAACACCATCTGAGGGATCTGAGCAGGGCACCCGCCCTGCTCCTGGAAGCCGATTCGGCGCTCAAGGGAGGCGGTTCCGGATCTCCCCGGGTGGTCCTGACCCGGCTTGTCCTGGATCTCCTGACGACCCGCGTCAGTCCACGTTCTCGATTCTCCGCTTGAGGGGAAGCTGGCGGGCGGCTACACTGCCGCCATGCTGCCGGTTGCAACCCGTGAGAGCAGGCGCCGGCTCGCTTCCTGAGGGGGCTCTATGACCGATGATACGGGTAAAGACGAAAAGGCCCGGAACGATGCCGGCCGGATTGAGATCAAGCTGCCTGATGATATGGCCGGCGGGGTGTATGCCAATAAGATGGTGGTGACCCACACCCGGGAGGAATTCGTGCTGGACTTCCTGGCGGTCTTTCATCCCAAGGCCGGCGTGGTGGCCTCCCGGGTGGTGCTCAGTCCGGGTCACCTCAAGCGGGTCGTCAGGGCGCTCTCGGAGAACCTGGCGCGGTACGAGGCGCAACATGGTGTCTTGCAGGAGGCCAAGTCGCCTGATGCCGGCAGGGTTCACTGAGGTCGCGTGGTGAGCCGCTCCTTCGTTCATCTTCACAACCACTCCGAATACTCGTTGCTGGACGGTTCCTGCCGCCTGGAAGAACTGGTGGAGACAGCGCGCGAATTCGGCCAGCCGGCGGTGGCCATCACCGACCATGGCAATTTGTTTGCGGCGCTGAAGTTTTACCGTGCGGCCCGGAAGGCGGGAGTCAAGCCCATCATAGGTGTGGAGGCCTACATGGCTGTCGGGTCTCGACTCGAAAAAGGTGGAGGTCCCGGCGCCGGCAGGCGCAAGCCCTATCACCATATGATCCTCCTGGCACGGGACTACACCGGCTATGGCAACCTTCTCAAGCTCGTCTCCCTCGGCTATACCGAGGGCTTCTACTACAAGCCACGTATCGACCGCGAGATTCTCGCCGAACATGCCGAGGGCCTCATCGGGACCTCGGGATGCCTGGGCGGGGAGATTCCCCAGCTCCTGCTTGCCGGCCGGAAAGAAGAAGCCGAGGGAACCATTCGCGCCTACCAGGAGATCCTGGGTCCCGAGAATTTCTTCCTGGAACTCCAGGATCAGGGCATCGCCGAAGAACATGCCATTCTTCCCGATCTTCGCACGCTTTCCCGACGTACCGGTGCACCTCTCCTGGCCACCAATGATTGCCACTACATGAAGGCAGAGGATCATTTCGCCCACGATGTCCTCATCTGTATTCAGACGGGCAAGACCATTGACGATCCCCGTTCGCTGCGTTTCACGGATCAGCATTACTTCAAGAGTACCGACGAAATGTGGGAGCGATTCCGGGATATCCCCGAAGCGCTGGAAAATACCCTCCTGGTGGCCGAGCGCTGCAATCTGGAGATTCCTGACCGGGGCTATCAGTTACCCCATTTCAAGGTTCCGGGAGATATCAGCCCTGAGGACTACTTCCGCCGGGTTGTGGCGGAGGGCTATGAGGCCCGGGGGCCCCGCTGGGCCCGCTGGCGGGCGGCGGGAGAACTGAAGCACAGTGAGGAGGAGTACCGGGAGCGGTTGCAGCGGGAAATGGACACCATCATTGAGATGGGCTTCCCGGGCTACTTCCTCATCGTCTGGGATCTCATTCGCCACGCCCGCCATGAGGGAATCCCGGTCGGCCCGGGGCGAGGCTCAGCCGCGGGCTCTCTGGTGGCGTACTCCCTGGGCATCACGGATCTGGATCCCCTGAAGTACGATCTGCTGTTCGAGCGCTTTCTGAATCGTGAACGAGTCAGCATGCCGGACATCGATATCGATTTCTGTGTCAAGGGACGCGGCCGGATCATTGATTATGTCACCGAGAAATACGGTCGTGAAAACGTCGCCCAGATCATTACCTTCGGCACCATGGCAGCGAGGGCGGTCATCCGTGATGCCGGCCGTGGTTTGAATATCCCCTACGCCAAGGTGGACCGCATCGCCAAGCTGGTTCCCCTGGAACTGGACGCGACCATTGAAAGTAGTTTGAAGTCGGTGCCGGAGCTGAAAGACGCCTGCGGAGATCCGGATGTGAAGCGCCTTCTGGAAGTGGCGAAGCGCCTGGAGGGTCTGGCGCGGCATGCGTCCACTCATGCCGCCGGAGTGGTGATTGCGCCGGCTCCCATCACGGAATTCGCGCCCCTCTACCAGGTCAAGGAAGGGGAGCGCACGACTCAGTACTCCATGGGGGACCTGGAGTCCATCGGTCTCCTGAAGATGGATTTTCTCGGGCTGAAGACCCTCACCCTCATTGATGATGTGGTGAAGAGGGTGCGCACGCGTCTCCATGAGGAGATCGACTTCGACCGCATAGGCATCGCTGATACCCGGACCTATGAACTCTTCGCCCGGGGGGCTACAAGCGGGCTCTTCCAGTTCGAGTCCGACGGCATGAAGGACATCCTGCGCAAACTGAAACCGGAACGGTTCGAGGACCTCATCGCTCTCAACGCCCTCTATCGTCCGGGCCCCCTCAAGGGAGGGCTGGTGGATGATTTCATCAAGCGCCGTCATGGGCGGGTAAAGGTGGAATATATCGTTCCCGAGCTCAAGCCGATCCTGGAGGAGACATACGGGGTCATGGTCTATCAGGAACAGGTGATGAAGATCGCCTCGGAGCTGGGCGGCTTCTCCCTGGGGGAGGCCGACCTTCTCCGCCGCGCCATGGGTAAGAAGAACGTCGAACTGCTGGCCGCCCAGAAAAAGACGTTCCTGGAAGGGACTCGCCGGCGGGGGCTCGATCCTCGCAAAGGTGAAAAAATCTTCGAGCAGATGGAACACTTCGCCGGCTATGGCTTCAACAAATCCCACTCCGCCGCATATGCCCTGGTGGCCTATCAGACCGGTTATCTCAAGGCCCATTTCCCGTTGGATTTCATGGCCAGTCTCCTCACAGCGGAGGGCAACAACACCGATAAACTGGTCCCGTATCTGGCCGAGTGCCGCGACATGGGCCTGGAGATCCTGCCGCCGGATATCGCCCTCTCCCGGGCCGATTTTTCTGCCGAGGGGAATTCCATCCGTTTCGGGTTGTCGGCCATCAAGAATGCGGGCGAGGGCGCCGTTGAGGCGGTGCTGGCCGCTCGGGAACGACTGGGGACGATTCGCTCTCTGAAGGAATTGGTCATGGAAGTGGAGCAGCGAGCGGTGAATCGACGGGTCTTCGAGGCGTTCATCAAGAGTGGCTGCCTGGATTCCATCTACCCGGTCAGGGCCCGTCTCATGGCCGGGCTGGATCGCATCCAGGACATGGCCCACAAGGCGAGGCAGGATCAGGAGTCCGGGCAGGGGTCGCTGTTCGGCGTTGATGCAGGTGATGCCCCGCCGGCCCTGGATGAGGGGTTGCCGGAGGTGGAACCCTGGACCGACCATGAGACACTGGCCTATGAAAAGGAGTCGCTGGGCTTCTACATGAGCGGCCATCCACTGAGCGAATACGCTCGCGAGGTGGCGGATTTCGGGACTCACAACAGCGCAGATTTGCGCCACATCCGGAGTGGTGAATCCGTGGCCATGGCCGGCATGATCAGCGCCATTCGCAAGCGCAAGACGCGCAAGGGCGACTGGATGGCCGTTCTCACCCTGGAGGATATGGAGGGAACCTGTGAGGTGGTCCTCTTTCCAGACCTGACTGCGAACCGTCATGAGCTCCTGGTGGAGGATGCCGCGATCCTGGTCACCGGCCGTGCCGAAAGTCAGGGGGGAGACGATCGGGGCAAAATCCTCGCCGAGGAAATTATCCCTCTCTCTCAGGTACGCCAGAAGCGAGCCCGTGCGGTGGCCATTTCACTGGAAGCGCCGGGCCTTGACGAAGAACGACTCCTGAGCCTGCGGCATGTCCTGGAAACCCACAAGGGTGGGGTCCCAGTGGTGTTTGTCCTGACCCAGCCGGCCTCCTTTCGGGCCGAGGTGAAGCCTTCGCCGGAACTGAAGGTGTCCCCGGGAGACGGACTCACGGAGGCGGTGGAAGCCGTTCTTGGCCCGGGTACCCTGAAGTTGCGCGTGCGCGCCTGAGGCCGGCCGCTCTTTGACAGCACTTCGCACGCGATGGTAAACTATACATTCTTTTGCGTACGGTTTTGTACGCGTAACCTCCCTGATTGCATGGAGATACACGGTATGCGAAGCAGTGGCAAATACCTCTTTACCTCCGAGTCGGTGACTGAAGGCCATCCTGATAAAATGGCCGATCAGATCTCCGACGCGGTGCTCGATGCCGTCATGCAGGACGATCCCATGGGCCGTGTGGCATGCGAGACCATGGTGACCACGGGGCTGGTTGTGGTGGCCGGTGAGATCAGCACCACAGCCAATCTGGACATCCAGTCGCTGGTCCGTGAGACCATTCGGGATGTGGGTTATACCCGGTCCGAGTACGGCTTCGATTGCGATACATGTGCGGTGGTAGCAGCCCTCGACCAGCAGTCCGGTGATATCGCCATGGGTGTGGATACCGGTGGGGCAGGGGACCAGGGTCTCATGTTCGGGTATGCCTGCGATGAGACGCCCGAACTCATGCCCATGCCGATTCAACTTTCCCAGGGCCTGGTGAAGGCTCTCTCCCGGGCGCGTAGAGAGGGACGGCTCGATTACCTGCGTCCCGATGGCAAGTCCCAGGTGACCATTGAATACGACGGCATGCAGCCCAGGAGAATTGAGGCCGTGGTGGTTTCAACGCAACACGGTGCTGAGGTGAGGCAGGAGCAGATTCGCGAGGATATCATCGCCCAGGTCATCCGCCCGGTGTTGCCCGAAGGAATGATGGATAGCGACACGAAGATCTATGTGAATCCTACGGGTCGCTTCGTGACCGGTGGTCCGCAGGGCGACTGTGGACTCACCGGACGCAAGATTATTGTCGATACCTATGGTGGTATGGCCCGCCATGGGGGCGGGGCTTTTTCAGGTAAGGATCCCACCAAGGTGGATCGTTCGGCATCCTACATGGCTCGCTACATCGCCAAGAATATCGTGGCCGCCAAACTGGCCACCCGGGCGGAAGTTCAGCTGGCCTATGCCATCGGTGTCGCCGAGCCGGTGTCTGTGATGGTGGACACGTTCGGCAGCGGTACGGTGGAGGAAACGGCTATCGAGGCGGCTGTGCGCGAGACGTTTCAGCTGACTCCCAAGGCAATCATCGAGAGTCTGAACCTGCGGCGTCCTATTTTCAGGGTCACGGCGACCTTCGGGCATTTCGGGCGCACAGGTGATTCCTTCACCTGGGAACGAACAGACAAGGCTGAGGTCCTGGCAGCCGCTGCACGCTGAGTCTGCCAGGCTTTTCTGCGGCGGCTTCGGGCATCACGCTCAGGCCATCTGCGAGAATGCGCCTGCGAACCATGATGAAAGCTCCTGACGGTCGATTCAGGTCGCGTGCTCTCGCCGGGCTCGTCCTTGCTCTCGCCGCCTGGTTTGTGCTGGGCTGGGAGCAAGTGCCCCAGGGCCGCCTGGTGGTGCGTGATTCTTCCTGGCTCCGGCTTACGCCCCGTGTGCTCTCGCCGGGATGGCACTGGATTCCCCCCGTTCTCCTGACGACCCGCTCCCTGCCCCGCGATGAAGTGATGGAGGCGTGGGAAGTGGGCCTTGCAGGCAGTCCCTGTCTCTCGCCGGAAGGCGCGCGCTGGGGAGGGGCCGGTGTGCTTGTCTGGCAGGTCAACGAATCCGGCCTGGTCCGCCTGGTGGAGCGTGCCGGTGAACGGATCGCGGAGAAGGTGATGGGGCCCGCGCTGAGGAGTGCGTTCAGCCAGGCTCTGGCTCATGGGGCGCTGGCCGGCTCCCATGCCCAGGCCGAGGATGCTGTCAGGGGAATCCTGGGGCCACGGCTGGCTGCCGACGGCATCGATCTGGTCGAGTTCACCCTGGATGTGTCGGGTCCGCCTGCCGAAGTTGTGCGACTCCTGGGGAAACGGCGGCACAATCCCGGAGCCGCCGCTCGTCTGTTGCTGGTGGGCTGGGATGGCGCCGATTGGAATCTTCTGGATCCGCTGCTCGCGCGGGGAGAAATGCCTCATCTGGCAGGTCTTCTGAAACGGGGGACCAGGGGTCGCCTGCGCACGGTGATGCCCACTCTCTCGCCGGTGGTCTGGACGTCCATCGCCACGGGAACCTTGCCGGCCAAGCATGGGATTATCGATTTTCTGGCGGTGGACCGGACGACCGGCATTAAAATTCCAGTGACCAGCAACTTGCGCAAGATGCCCGCCCTCTGGACGATCCTGGACAAGCGGGGCCTGGATGTGGAAATCGTGGCATGGTGGGCCACGTGGCCGGCAGAAGTGGTCAGGGGAACGCTGGTCACCGACCGTATCTCCTATCAGCTTTTCGGGATGGGTGAGAGTCTGGGACGAGAGCCTGAGGGCAAGACCTGGCCCCCTGAACTGTTCGACAGTCTTCAGGGGTTGATCGTCCGTCCGCAAGACATCACCCGGGCAGATGTTCTCGTCTATGCCCCGGATCTGCCGCATCCTTCCGAGTTGGAAGGGGAGGATGCCGAACTTCTGGATGAATTCAAGACAGTGCTTGCGGCCACAGAAACCTATCACCGCATCGCTTTGTACCTGTCGCGTGCCGGGACGCCGGCTCTGAAAGCAATTTATTATGAGGCCACGGATACGGCAGCACATCTGTTCATGCCCTTCATGGCACCGTTGAGGCCAGGGATCCATCCGCAGCGGGCCAAGATCTGGGGTGGTGTTCTGGAAGCCGTTTACCGGGACCTGGACAGGCGCTTGGGCGAACTCCTGGATACGGTCGGGAGAGAGACAAGCGTCATGGTAGTCAGCGACCATGGTTTCCGCAGCGGTAAAAACCGTCCCAATGCCGATGCTCGCATAGGCGGGGGACGCGCGGCAGAATGGCATCGGAAGTACGGTGTTCTGGCCATGGCCGGGCCCGGGATTCGCCCCGGCGGGGGAACGGGTGACGCCTCGGTTCTGGATATCGCGCCGACGGTACTGGCCCTCATGGGCCTGCCGGTTCCCGAGACCATGGATGGAAGGGTTCTGATTCAGGCGCTGAACCCTGCTTTCCTGGCCCGTTATCCTGTCCTTGTCCAGAACAGGAGGCCGTCGTATTCCAACCCCCCGGTGTCATCCGGGCCGGTGGCATCCGGCGCCGATGCCGCCATCCTGGAACGCCTGGAGAGCCTGGGGTATATCGGGCCGGGCGAGGTGGATCGGCTGGTTCAGGGCGATGTCTCCGCTTCCAACAATCGCGCCGTCAGTCTTCTTGCGGCGGGAGATGCCCAGGCAGCACTGGCCGAGATCGAAACGGGACTGGCGGTTGAGCCGCGCTCTGTAGCCCTGCTCATCAACAAGGCTCGTGCCCTGCGGGTGCTGGGACGCGACGAGGAGGCGATGCCGGTTCTCCTGGCCGTCCTTGCTGCCCGACCCGACCTGGCGCCGGTGGAAAATCTCCTGGGCAATCTCTACATGGATAGGGGCGATCTGGATGCCGCAGCCCGCTCCTTCGCGCGGGGTCTGGAACTGGATCCCGACTCCTCTGACCTGCTTCTCAGCCGAGGACTTCTTGCGGAACGGCAGGGAGAGCTGGAAGATGCCCAGGCCGATTTCAAGCGAGCCAGTGAGATCGATCCCGATTCAGCGGAAGCCCACAACAATATTGGCAATATCCATCGCCGGCAAGCCTTTCACGCCCGGGTGAGGGGCGATGAACAGGCCGCCATGGCGGCATTAGCTGCCGCGGAGCAGGCCTACAGGGATGGCATGGCTGCGGATCGTGAATTCATCGGTTCCTATAACAACCTGGCTCTCATCTACCAGGACACGGGCCGGCCTGAACAGGCCATGGCCCTGTACAAACGTGCTCTTGAGCAGGTTCCTGAGCAGGCAGTGGTCCATAATAATCTGGGCAGCCTCTATTTTGCCTCAGGCCAGCTGGAGGAAGCCCGCCGGGAATTCCAGGAGGCGATTGATTCTGACGGGGAATATGCGTCGGCCTGGAACAACCTGGGAGCGGTTCTCGGCCGCCTGGGTCAGGGCTCGGAGGAGTTGGAGGCCTACAGACGTGCCGTGGGGCTGGATCCTCGCTATGCCGACGGCGCCTACAATCTTGGCCTGGCGCTCCTGGCACGCGGGCAACTGGATGAAGCCGAGGCGTTCCTGCATCGAGCCCTGGGAATTCAGGATGACTACATGCCGGCGTTGGAGGCTCTGGCTGAACTCTATATGCGGGAGGAGCGGCTCACCGATGCGATCGAGGTACTCAACAGGGCCGTACGCCTCAACCCAAGTCTGGCGACTCTGCATAATCACCTGGCAAATGTCTGGCTCATAGCGGGGGAGGAGGAGAAAGCCCGGGGAGAATGGGAACTTTCCCTGGCCCTGAATGGGGATCAATCTCGGATCCGGCGGCAACTCCAGGAAATGAGTCCCGGACGGCCGGCAAGGAGGCCGTTGTCAGGTGCGCAAGTGGAGGCTGAAATAGAGGCCCAGGGAGGCGAAGAAGATGTTGGGTGCCCAGGCGGCAAGAAGGGGCGGGAGAATTGCAGCACTTCCCAGAGCGCTGAAGATGGCCAGCACGGACCAGTAGATAACTGTCAGGCCGATGGCCAGGCCGATGCCGAAGAGGGAACCATGGGCGCCAACCCTGAAGGAGAAGGGGAAGCCGAGCAGCACCATGCAGATCGGGATGAGGGGGGTTGTGACTTTTCGAGCCAGGTCAACGCGCAGGTTGAGGGCGTCATAGCCCCGCCTTTCCAGGTCATGGATGTACCTTCTCTGGTCGCTGTAGGACATCTGCGCCGCATCACGCTGGATACCCCAGAGCACGAATGAATCCTCAGACTGGAACAGATCCGGTCCAACACCGAGATTCACGGACGCCTGCTCAAGCTGCTTCAGGTTGTTGCCGTCGGGCTGAAATTTTCTCTCCCAGGCGCGGGCGACCTGCCATTGGCTGCCGTCGTAGCGTGCCTGCTCGGCATAGAACCTCTCTTCCATGGCGAAGGTTCTTGGGTTCAGGCGGTAAACACTGAGTCCCTGGAGAGATGAACGATCGGAGTTGGCTGTGCGGTAGTGGAACATGCGGCCATCAGGGCTCATGGTCCAGGGTTGACGGGGGTCCTGGTTGCGAGGCTCCCGCCCGGCGATGAGGTCCCGGAGGCGCTGGGCCTCTTGATTGCTTGTGGGCAGAATCCTGTCCTGGATCACGTAGCTGCCAGCGGAGAGAACCACGGTCAGGAAGAGAAGAGGCAGGAGAAGGCGGTAGACGCTGACGCCGGCGGCTTTGACGGCGACGTCCTCCCTGGCGCGAGCCAGCATCCCGATTCCGACAAGGGTGGCTACCAGGCAGGCCACGGGCAGAATGGTATTGGTCATCCGGGGGAGAAGAAACACCAGGTATTGCAGGACCAGGCCAAATCCAATGTCGTTGTCGACCATATCGCCTACCAGGGAACGGAACTCAACCAGGATGTAGACCAGGTAAATGGAGAGCATGACGAACAGAAAGATTCTGAAGAACGAAGCCACTACATAGCGATCGATGATCTGCGGAAAGGCCGCCGGCTGGGGCAGAGCCTCGGGTTCGGGAACCGTGCCCGCCGGCCGCCGTTGTCTGCCTGCCAGGGTGGAGAGACGTTTTCCTGCAGCCCTGCTCAGGCGAACCAGAAACGCTCCCGAAGGGGCGCGTCGCAAACGTACCAGGGTCAAGAGGAGGACCAGGAACGCGAACACCCCGTTGGGGAGCCAGATCGCCAGCACGGCATCCATCTGACCGTCTTCGGCGGCTCCCCTGAGGATGGAATACCCGATCCAGTAGACGAGGACGATGGCCAGGCTGAGGGCAAAGCCGGACGCCTTGCCACCGCGCCGATTCATGACTCCCAGGGGGAGGCCCAGCAGAGCGAAGATCAGGGCCGCAACAGGCAGGGCGAAGCGCTCATGGAGTTCCGCTTGCGCATGGCCGAGACGCATACGGCGGACAACCTGATTGGGCTCGGCACGGGCTGTCCGAACCTGGAGAAGGAGCTCGGGAATCGTCATCTCCCGCAGATTGCGGCGCAGGCCCCCGCTGAAAGCGCGAATATAGCCAGGCGCCTCACGGCTCTCCTGGTAGGTGGCAAAGGACATGACCGAATATCCCTCGGTGGCCGCCGCGTCCAGTCGACGGGCGTGGGTTGACCCGTCCTCAAGGTAAATGTTCACTCTGCCGGTCTCGGCATCGAAGCTCAATTCACCTCGCTGAGCAACCGTCACCCGTTCCATCAGGCCCTGGGGGTCTTCTTCATAAAGAAAGATACGCAAGAAGGCTCCGGTCTCTTCCTCCAGAGCGTCGTAGTAGAGCAGGACTCCCGGGATGGAAGCATGAAAGACCCGCGGGACGAATCGGTCCGTGTTTGCGTAGCGCGACAGAAAAACATCTCTTTTCATGAGGTGAAAGGCATAGGAACCCTGGGGTGCCACGAAGGCGATGAAGTAGAAGCAGACGGCACTTGCCACCAGACCAATGGCGGCCACAGGCAAGGTGAGGCGTCTGAATGGAATGCCTGCGGCCTGGATTGCGACCAGTTCCGAATCGCCGGATAATCGCCCGATTCCTATGAGGCAACCCAGCAGGACCGACATGGGGATGCTCACAACCAGCAACTGGGGCATTTGGAAATAGAGCAACTTGAGTACGACGCCCAGGCTGATGTGGTTTGCCACGGCCTCCCGGGCCACGTCGAAGAGCACGTTCATGAGGAGAAGAAACACGTACAGCGTGAGACTGAGGAGGGTCGGTGGCAGAATCTCGTTGAAGATATAGCGATCCAGGCGGCGCATGGAGGGATAATAGCCGCCTCCGTGCATTGGCCACAACCGTTGAGGTCAGGGAAATAGCGAGGGTACAGTCCAATTTAAGAGGGATTTGGCGCCTCCGTGTGAAAAGGATGATTGAGTCCGATAACATATATTATGTAAACTCAATCTGAACATCACGAGGGGGGTGGGAGGCCTGATGACCGGAATCCCAATGCTTGTCTTTTGGGTGCAACCTGGAAGAGAGCGTTGAATCCTATGTCTATCGGTCGCGGAAAATTCAGTCATGCATTCCTTCTTATCATCGTTTTGCCGTTGTTTATTTCGGAGGCGGTGAGAACGGATAGTGGCACCTGGATGACGGAACGCTCCCCGGGCCGCTTGGATCGCTTTGGACAGGGACCTTCGATCCCTTCCGAGGAGCGCTGCATGATCTTCATGACAGGAGAATGGATATTTATCCCGGGAACGTAAGTTGGAGTCTCCTTTGTCCCGGTCCCATGCAGCAGTCTCGAGGGATAACCTCTTCGTACGCGTTCTATGGGTCCAGTCCCAGCCTGGCCAGGACGAGGTCTGGCGAACTCGGCGTGGGCCCCGGAAGGTGTAAGGGCGTTCGTCACAGGGCTCAACTGGCAGTCGTTCTTCAGCG
>SMVB01409009.1_pt1 | contig 26881 bp, 27 predicted proteins | sample 2456461 | NCBI WGS metagenome assembly SMVB01 (sample SAMN11095934, study PRJNA526329) | marine sediment metagenome | biome: Marine sediment; feature: Surficial sediment; material: Deep marine sediment; isolation source: Hadal surficial sediment | place: Pacific Ocean | collected 2014-05 | depth...
AAGGACTGCTCACGGCGGCGATCCGTGACCCGGACCCGGTGCTGTTTTTCGAGCACAAGTTTTTCTACCGCCGCGTGAAGGAAATGCTTCCGGTCGGCGAAGAAATCGTGGTGCCCCTGGGTGTGGCCCGAACGCATCGCGAGGGCTCCGACCTCACCATCGTTACATACGGCGGAATGCTGTACAAGTCGGCCGAAGCGGCGGAGAAAATTGCGGACGAGGACGATGCGCAGATTGAGGTAATCGACCTGCGTTCGATTCGCCCGCTGGATACCGAGGCGATCGTAACGAGTGTCAAGAAGACGGGTCGGCTGTTGATCGTGCACGAAGCGGCACGGTTTGGAGGATTTGCCGGCGAAATCACGGCTCAGGTGTGTGAGCAGGCATTCGAGTGGCTGGACGCGCCGATCCGACGCGTGACCGCCCTCGACACGCCGGTGCCGTACGCTCCAGAGCTCGAGGACTATTATCTGCCGCAGGTCGAAGATATTTCCGCCGCAGCCCGCTGGTTGTTGGCGTACTGAACCGCAACACGGGAAGAGCGAGATGGCCAAGGTTGACGTAATCATGCCGCAGATGGGAGAGTCGATTGCCGAGGGTACGCTGACGAAATGGCTCAAGGCCGTGGGCGATACCGTCGATCGGGACGAAGACCTGTTCGAGATTTCTACCGACAAGGTGGATGCCGATATTCCTTCGTCCGTCGCAGGGACGCTGGTCGAGATCCTCGTGGAGGAAGGCGCGACAGTTGAGGTCAACAGTGTCGTCGCCCGCATCGAAACGGACGCTGGAGCAGTAGTCAGCGCTGAAACTGCGTCGCCTGAACCGGCAGCCGCTGACCAGGTGGCCGCTGTGGACCCGGTGGCACCTGAAGCGACGCCGAGCATCGAACCAGAGCCCGCGCCTGCTCCCGCATCGTCCGTGGAGCCGATTGCGCCCGCTGCTACGACCGCGCCCGGTGAGCCCGAAAGTCGGGAAGAACGCCTGCGCACGAAGTCGACCCCCGTGGTTCGAAAGATCGCGGCAGAGCACGGCGTGGACATTTCAGCGCTCGAGGGATCCGGGATCAGTGGGCGCGTCACGCGCGACGACATTATGGCCCACATCGAGTCCGGGGCGGCCGCTCCGATACAGCCGGCTGCCGAGACGACGGCAGCACCTCCAGTTGCGACTCCAGCTGCCCCCTCGACCCCACCGGCCCCTGCCGGCGCGCCAGGCATGATGTCCGTGCAGATTCACGGTGCGACTCTCGACATCAAGATCCCATCGGTTCCGATCCGGGAGGGCGATCGGGTTGAGGAAATGAGCCGTGTGCGTCTGCGCACGATGGAACACATGCTGATGTCGAAGCGGATTTCCGCCCACGTCACGTCTGTCAACGAGATCGACTTCGAACGCGTGGTACAGCTGCGGCGCAAACTGAAGGGCCAGTTCGCAGAAGAAGGGGTGAAGCTGACCTACGGCCCGTTTATCATGAAGGCGGTGGTCGAGGCACTACGTGACTATCCGATTCTGAATGCGTCCGTAGACGGCACCCGCATCGTTTACCATCGTGACATCAATCTCGGTATCGCCGTGTCGATCAACGATGGCAAGGAACTCATCGTACCCGTGCTGAAGAACGCTGACGGTCTCAGCCTCAAGGGTCTGGCCACGGGAGCGAACGTACTGGCCGAGAAGGCACGCACGAAGACACTGGACTTCGATGACATCCAGGGCGGGAGCTTCACGATTACCAACGTCGGTGTGTTCGGAAATCTGTTCGGCACGCCCATCGTGAACCAGCCGCAAGTAGCGATTCTAGGAACTGGGGTCATCGAGAAGAGACCCGTCGTTGTACAGGACACGATGGGCAACGACGTGATCGGCATCCGGCACATGTCCTACTTCGGCCTGAGCTATGATCACCGGGTCGTGGATGGAGCGATGGCCGCCTTCTTCCTTAACAAATTGAAGGACGTCATCGAGAACTTCCCGGAAGACGCAGTCTAGAGAACCGCACGCCTCAGTCGCAGGTCAGCAGACCCTCGCTCGTAGCCGGTGCATATGGGGTGGCTGAACCCCGGAACAGTGCGCACCGGCGGCCTGTGGCGCCGGGATGCAGGGTACGTGCGGCCCAGCCGCTCGCGTCACCCCGTAGTTCTACCGTGATGCCCGCACTGATCGGAATGGCCAACTCGGCCATCGTGGCCGCATAAGCATCCGGATCTCCCTCGGCGGACTGGACCTGGTAGTGTGCCTCCTGCGCGATGGAAATCGACCGCAGATCGGCTTTCATTACGGCCAGAAAACCCTGGGTGCGCGCCCGGCTGATGCCAACCATCCCGGCAGAGGACAGAATGCCGATGATCACGACGACTATGATCAGCTCGATGATCGTGAACCCCCGCTCAGCTGCCGAGAGCCGGCGCTGCGTGTCTGCAATCTGCTCTTGTCTGCGCGTTCGTTTCCACCCTCAGACCCGGACCTGACGACCCCGAACGCCACACATATGGCAGAGACAATGCCTTTGTTGGGAATAGTGCGTAAACTGATCGTGTACAGCGTGTTGCAGGATACCGTGCGGCGGACACAGGCTGGCGGCCGCGCGCAATTCGCACGAAACGGTGGAGAACTCCGTTAGCTTAATTGAATGAGGTGTGCTCCGATTGCAAATCTGCTCAGCTGCTTGCGGTGTTCGCAAAACGACGCGCCTCAACACACGGGCCGGAGGAATGAAGATTCAGTAGCGACAGGCGTTCCAATATGGTACGCTATGTGTTGAAATCGGACAGTTTCGCGGAGTAGGACAGTTTGTATTATCCGTTCAACATCAGGCGGTACATGAAGTTGCGTAAATGTGCGCTTTTGGCACGAGCGTTGCGAATAGACCGAGAGATCCCGAGCAAACATGGTTTGTGAGCGGCGGAAAATCCTGAAGGCCAGGTTGGACGCGAAGTATCACGAGGGGGAGGGGAACGGCGGGCATGGCGCGCATTCATCAATTGAATTCCGATAACAGCTTAATGGGTGGACGTCCGCCCGAACCGGCATTGTCGGGCATGGACAAAGCGCGTGTCCCCGCCAGACGTACGAATCGCATCGTGTGGATTGTCATCTTACTGGTTGGATTGGCCGGTCTCACGCTGTTGCTGCGATCGCTTGAACCAGCCGGGGCCAGTATCGATCGCCAGTTGCTCGTACTTGGACAGGTCCGCCGTGGACCGATGGCCAGATCCATCTATGGTTGGGGGGCTCTTGTTCCGGACCGAATGCAAATCGTGCGGGCGGAGCAGACTGGCAAGATCGCGGTCATCTATGCGGCGATCGGCGATAGAGTGCAAAGCGGCGATCGGTTGATCGAGATGTCCAACCGGGACATTCAACTCGACGTGGACAAGGCGGAACAGAGATTCGCCTCGGCCCGCGCCGGCATGATCGCACTCAGTCGGGAGCAATCCGCCCGGCGACTTACCCTGGAAGCTTCGATCGCCGACACGCGAACTACTTACCTGCATGCCGAGGACGAGCTCGAAGAGCTGGTGTCGCGAATTGGTGGCAGTAAGTCGGGCGAATTCAATGTTCTACGGGCCAAGGAAAGGCTGAAGGCCCTCGGCAAGCGGTTGTCGGCCGACGAAGAGCGGCTCGAATTGATCAGCAGATCGACAGAGGCGCAAATGGCAGCTCAGCGTGACGAACTGCGTTGGCTGGAATCCATCCTGGAGTCCGAGCGGATGCGCCTGCGCTCGCTGACACTGCGAGCTGCCGGCGACGGCCTGGTCGAGGAGTTACTGGTCGAACCCGGCAGCCGAGTCGCCGGAGGGGCGGTCCTGGCCCGCATCGCGCTATCGGACCGAATGAAGGCAGAGCTTGAAGTCTACGCCTCGGAGGGGTCAGAGGTCGAACCGGGTCAAGCGGTCTCCCTCGAATCAGAGTCAGTGATCGTCTCCGGGCGGGTAGACAAGGTCGCCGTTTCTTCAGACGGGAAACTGATTCACGTGTCCGTATCCCTGGACGAGAACCCACACGTCTCCGACAGCAGCAGCCAGAAGGTCCATGCCAAGATTCAACTTGGTACGCTGGATGATGTCATCTTCGTCGAACGACCTGCGTTCGCCGCCAGCAATGAGTGGTCTTCGGTGTTTCGTGTGCTCGAGGACGGCATGAGTGCGGAGCGCACTAAAGTCAGGTTTGGACGCGGATCGACAGATCGCATCGAAGTGTTGTCGGGCCTCGAGATCGGCGATCGGATCGTTGTTTCGGATGTATCGGAATTCGACGGTCTTTACTTTTTTGAGATCTACTAGCATGGCTGAAAGCTCTGGTCCGCTTATCAAGCTCGAGGGTCTCCGAAAAGTCTTTTATACGGACGAAATGGAAACGCATGCCCTCGCTGACGTGCACCTCGAGATCGACCGGGGTGAATTCGTCGAAGTAATGGGCCCATCGGGGTGCGGAAAGTCGACCCTGCTCGCGGTGATTGGCCTGCTCGACGCGCCGTCCGCAGGTGAGTACTGGCTAGATGGGCGCCCGATGGGACAGGTCGGAAGTGCAGAGCGAGCCAAGCTGAGGAACCGGCACATCGGCTTCATCTTTCAGGCGTTCAATCTGATCGGTGATCTTACCGTATTCGAAAACGTCGAGTTGCCCCTCAGCTATCGTGGTCTTCCGCAATCAGAGCGGCGGCGGCGGTCACTCGAGGCGCTGGAGCAAGTGGGCATGTCCCATCGCATCGATCACTATCCGGGTCAGTTGTCGGGCGGTCAGCAGCAGCGGGTCGCTGCCGCGCGAGCTGTAGCCGGCGATCCATTGATCCTGCTCGCCGACGAGCCTACCGGGAATCTCGATTCAACCAATGGCGAAGCCGTCATGGGGTTGCTGAAAGATCTTCATGAAGCCGGGTCCACCGTCCTCATGGTTACGCACGACCCACGCTACTCACGGTTTGCAGAGCGTACTGTCCATCTGTTCGATGGACGCATCGTCGAAGAGGGAATCGCGCTGCGCAAACCTTAATTGTGACGGAGGAGGACGAGTGACTGCAGGATCCAAACCGAAAATTCTGGTCGCCGACGACCAGCAAGATGTCCTCGCGGCACTTCGATTGTTGATGAAGGGCGAGGGGTACGCGGCACAGACCGCTACCTCGCCTTCTGAAGTCCTGGAGTTGGTTCAGGCTGATGATTTCGACGTGGTGCTCCTCGACTTGAACTACACGCGAGACACCACATCGGGACAGGAAGGCCTGGACCTGCTGCCCCGCATTCAGGCCCTGGACAGCACGCTTCCCATCATCGTCATGACCGCTTGGAGCAGTATCTCGACGGCGGTCGAGGCCATGCGTCGAGGAGCACGTGACTATATTGAGAAGCCGTGGGATAACGAGCGCCTGCTCGCTACTGTCCGCACCCAGATTGAACTCGGACGCGCGGTGCGAAAGGCGCAGACTCTGCAGGCGGAAGTAGATTTGCTGCGAATCGGGGCCAATGTACCTCCATTGATTGCTCGGTCCAAAGCGATGCAGCCCGTTCTCCGACTCATCGAGAAGGTCGGTCCATCGGACGCCAATGTGTTGATTACCGGTGAACCGGGGACCGGGAAAGAGGTCGTGGCTCGATGGCTGCACGCCAGTTCGGCGCGTAAAGACATGCCCCTGATCACGGTCAACACGGGTGGGCTGTCGGAAGGTCTGTTCGAAAGCGAGATGTTCGGACACGTGAGAGGTTCGTTTACGGGTGCCACGAATGATCGCCTCGGGTATTTTGAGGTTGCCCACAAGGGAACGCTGTTCCTCGATGAAATCGGCAACGTGCCGTTGGCACAACAGGCCAAGCTCCTTCGCGTGATCGAGACCGGAGAATTGCAGCGGGTCGGATCTTCGAAGACTCGCCACATTGATGCACGAATTCTTACGGCAACCAATACCGAGCTGGATCGCGCAGCCGCCGAGGGCCGCTTTCGAGAGGACCTGTTCTACCGACTGAATACCGTCGAAGTCAACCTTCCGCCACTGCGTGACAGGCGCGAGGACATCCCATTGCTGGCTATGCACTTTCTGGCAGCGGTCGGTAGCAAGTATGGGCGGCCGGACATGCAACTATCGAGTGCCGCTCTGGACGCGCTACTCAGGCACGCATGGCCTGGAAACGTCAGAGAACTGCGGCATGCATTGGAGCGATCTGTAATCCTGGCAGACGGCCTGACGATCAATGTGGAGCATCTCGGCCTCCGTCAGGCACAAGAGGGATCCCTGAGTCTGGAGAGCGTGGCACTCGATGAGGCCGAGAGAGTACTGATCCGCAAGGCTCTGACACGCAATCGCGGTAATGTGAGCCGCGCCGCCAAGGATCTCGGTCTCAGCCGAAGCGCACTCTACCGGAGACTTAAGCGCCACGGACTCCACGTCTGACAGGGGCCAGGGAACCGCATGAGACAGCAAGAACTATCGCGCAGACTGCGGCGCAGTCTCAGCTACCAGCGGTTGATCCCAGGACTGGCTCTGGTCTCGGGTTTACCTGCGATCATCGTTTCGATGGCCCTTCTGTGGACGGGTGAATTTGCGATCCGTACGCAGTGGACACTCAGCATCTTAGTCGTCCTCGTGTGGGCCAGCCTCGTGTTCATGCTGCGGGAGCGCCTGATTCGACCCCTGCATTCCGTGTCGAACATGCTCGAAGCGTTGCGTGAAGGAGACTATTCACTCCGTACGCGCACGGACGGACGGGGTGACGCCCTGGGGCTGATCCTCCATGAAGTCAACGGGCTGGCGCAGATGTTCCACGACCAGCGACTTGATGCGCTCGAAGCCTCAAACCTTTTGACTCGTGTGCTCGCGGTCATCGACGTTGCACTGTTTTCGTTTGATGAAGACGACTGTCTGCAGCTTCTCAACCAGGCGGGCGAAAGCCTGTTGGGCCGCCCCGAAGCAGAGCTTCTCGGCCTCGGCGCAGAAGAATTGGGTCTCGCGGAGTGTCTGTCCGGTGAGACTCCGCGCGTAATGGATTTCGCCATCGCCGATGGACTCGGCCGATGGGAGCTCCGTCGACGCACGTTTCGCTGGGACGGCCGACCCCATCGCCTCATCGTACTCGCCGACCTCAGCCAGGTTCTCCGCGAAGAGGAACGGGTTGCCTGGCAGCGTTTGATTCGCGTTCTCAGTCATGAGATCAACAACTCGTTGACGCCGATCAAGTCGATAGCGGACAGCCTGGGCCGCCTTGTGGATCGTGGTATCGAGAATTCCGAGGCGCTGGACGATCTACGCGATGGCCTGGGGGTAATCGGCGGTCGTTCGGAATCTCTCGGCCGCTTCATGTCTTCCTACGCACAACTCGCGCGGCTTCCGCGCCCGATCCTCAAGGACCTGTCCGTTGCCGACTGGATCCAGCGAGTAGCAGCGCTCGAATCGAGGATATCCGTCGACGTGATCCCGGGAACCGACCTGACGATTCAGGCGGACGGCGACCAGCTCGATCAACTGCTGATCAACTTGCTGGACAACGCTACCGACGCAGCGGTGGAGACGCAGGGTGGCGTGCGGATTCGGTGGAGTGAATCCCAGCATCTCCTGCAGGTGGAGGTGGAAGACGACGGTCCCGGACTCGCTCAGACGGCCAATTTGTTTGTTCCATTTTTTACGACGAAACCGATGGGCTCGGGGATTGGCCTGGCACTGGGAAGACAGATCGCGGAGGCGCACGGCGGAAGTCTTGACCTGACAAACAGACAGGATGCACCTGGATGCATCGCCCGAATCCGCTTGCCCAAGCGAGAAGGAAGCCGCCCCGTTCGCTCACCGGGAGTTCCAGATAGCTTGTTCTAGGTTGTTTCAGGCGGGTTCAGCGCGGGCGCTTGAGTGCGTTGAACAGAAGCGGATATGTGGCCATGGACTGTCCGCGATACTGCGGGCGGAATCCGAACAGGATTACTCTCCCGCGCCCCCTGGTTAATTCCACCATGGCCGGCCGACCTGTGATCCACGACTCACCCACGATCCAACCGCTTCGCGTGACCGGACTCGAACCATACCGGGCGACTACGGTCATCGGCGTATCGGCAGGCGCACGAAAGGCGGAACCCCCTTCCAGCCACGCGGCTGTGTTGGAGGGCATGCCCGAACCCAGGATGGTTGCCGTATCCACACTCAAGCCTACTAGGGCGCCTGGAGCGAAGAACTGGCTTCGGGGCAGACCGACGAGGAAATCCTCCACGGGAAGTCTCAGGGCCTTGATGACAAACCTGACCGACTCGCCGAACGCGACCAGCGTTCCTCCTGCATCCACGAATTGCCGCAATCGTTCGATCTGCGACTCACCCAACCCGCCCGCGAATTCAGGCGGCACGGTCGCCTCTGATCTTCCCTCTCGCAAATCGGTTTCGGTAATAGACGGGATTACAATCGTTGTGAGATCTCGCGCCAGATTTTCCCGGTCGAGATCCGCGTTGGTGAGTGACCTGTACGGGATGGAATAGTTATCGAACACCCAGCGCGTCCAACCTTCGTCCATTGATGCGGTCCACGGACGATACAGTCCGACCATGACGGCGGGTTCATTCGATAACTCATCGATCAGGCGCGGAGGCCCGGAAGGACCCCGGGTTACGAGAACTGTCGCTGCCGTTGGCTCGGAATACAACGGCACGGCATCCACGCCGAGTAGCAGCGGCAGGTTGTGCGCCGTGACGTCGTACGGTGCCTCGGGTGGACCGCCTGGAAATTCGGCTCTTGCCGGGTACTCCTGCGGTGCCAGAACGGCCTGAGCGAACGCCGCATACGGCTGGTGCATATCTACCAGATACGTGCCCGCCGGATACATGACGTCCTCGGAACGAAACGCTTCCAATGTTTGCTGAACTTCGACTCCTGCCATGTGGAGGATCCGCATGAGCTCGGCGACTCCCGCTGGTACCGTTTCATCCGGGGAGTCCGCCGATTCGACCCTGATGGCCCACGCTTCCGGCCACGACGGCCAGCCGGCGACCGCCCGACTTCCGACTTGCTCGAAGTTGCGCAGCCAGGTTTCCCGCTCACTTGCCGAGATGCTGAGCATCGCGATCGCTCCCGCCTCCATGTAGGTGACGATGTCCGCGAGCGTCCACCGACCGCCAGCCCATGGAATTGGATGATTCCAGGAAGCCACTTGAGGGTCGAGCCCAGGGCTCGCGGTGAGATCCTCGGCGTTCACTTCGATCGGACTGGCCAGGCGGGCCGAAGCGGTCTCGCTCAGGATGCGAACTCCGGCATGGTAGTGCACGTACGCCCGGGCGGGCGACCAGGCATCATAGCGCGCCGCGACCGACACGCCGGTGAGTCCCTCCTCAAGCATCGACCATTGGATTCGCGTACCGAGTGAAGTTGCTGCTGCTGTGAGCAGTGGATCTACGTTTGGCTCGACCGGATCCCGCCATGGGGGGACGAAGAATCGCGCTCCCGTCGCTTCCTGCTGATGGATGTCATGGTCCAGCTGTGGATGCCATAGCTGGTGAACGCGCGCGACGACCGCCTGGGTCTCCTTCTGGGTGAAGGCGTACCAGTCCCGATTGATGTCGTGACCTGCATAGTGGTGGTAGAGGAATGGAGGATCGGTTCCCACCCACGGCGTGTCCAGCGTTTCCTCATACCATGCCTTGACGGGGTCGATTCCATCCGGATTGAGGGACGGAATCAGCAGAACCACAGCCTGATCACGAATCATTGATTCGGCTGGGGCCGATGAAACCGCGAGTCGATACGCCAGTCGCATCGCCGCGAGTGGTCCGCCGACCTCCGTCGGGTGAATCCCGGTCGTGATCAAGGCAACGAGGCGACCACGGGCGATCAACTCCTCACGCTCCTCGGACGACGCTATGAGCCGGGGGTCGGCCAGCTTGGTCTGAATGCCGCGAAGCTCATCCAGCCGGCTCATGTTTTCTTCGCTGCTGATCGTAGCCACGATCATCGGAAGGTCCAGTGTCGATCGGCCGATCGTGTCCAGTCGGACCCTCGGAGTCGCCGCGGCGAGCGCCTCGAAGTAGCTGAGAATGTCATCCCAGCCGACGAGCCGCGTCTCTGCCACGGGGTCGAAACCGAGTACATCCGAGGGACGTGGTACCTGCTGGGCCGACAGGGAAAACGGCAAGGCCGTCCAGAGGAATACTGAGAACAGAACGGCTCTTGGCACTGCTGACCGATTGTCGGCCCACGCCCGCTCAGTCATCCAGAACGCCGGGCAGGTCACGGATGGAGTCGATGATGCAATGAGCCTGCTGATCGTGTGGAAGTTCCGCGTTTCGCGTCGAGTCGAATTTCCCGGTACGCACCTGGATGGCAATGAGGTTTGCCGCCCGCGCACCACGAACGTCGCTTTCCACATCATCACCGACTACGGCGAGCCGCTCTGGAGCGGATCCCATTCGGGCCGCCGCGGTGCGGAAGAACGCAGGCGACGGTTTTCCGACCAGGGTTGCCGTAACGCGCGCGGCGTACTCGAGCGCGGCGACGAATGGGCCGGCATCCAGCGTGGGATGGTTGTCCGGCAACCAGTACCGGTTGCGGTGGAGAGCAACGAGACCCGCGCCTGTCCGTAAAGCACGGAAAGCGCTGTTCAGGCGATCGAACGTAAACTCTGAGCCCAGGTCGCCTACAAGCACAATCTCCGGTCGTTCGTCGGTGATCGTGAACTGGCAAAAATCGTCGTGCGTGGACCGGGGCACGAGAAGCTGGATTCGCTGGACCCCTTCACTGGTCAACCACTCCGCCGCTGCTACCGGAGCTGAGAAGACTTCTTCTTCCTGTACGACCAGTCCAAAACCCGCCAGCGACACAATGATGTCTCGACGCGATTTGCGACTCGTGTTCGTCGTAAACAGGAGCGGCACCCCCATGGTCCGCAGCTGCTCTATTGCCTCTACAGCTCCTGGAATCAGCTGTTCTCCCCGGTAGACAGTTCCGTCCAGGTCGATCAGCAAGCCTGAGATATCCAACTCCAGCCGCCTCCTCTTGCACCCGGGCATGGATGGGCGAACCTTGCGCCCAACGATCCCGAAGTCTGGTCTGGGAGAAACCTAAATCGACGTGCCCGAGCGTCCAACTCGAAGACGAGTCACATGCCCCGCCTATCACCGTTTGCAGCACTCCGCTTCACAAGTCTGGCCGGAAAGCTGGAGGACGTGATCGCTCCGCCCTACGACGTAATCGATGCGGACCTGGCGGGCGAATTGCGTTCGCGCAGTCCACACAATGCCATTCGTCTGATTCTGCCGAAAGGTAGTCTGGATGAACGTTATGGCGCGGCCGCAACGACGCTGGAGGCCTGGAAAGCGGAAGGGATTCTTGCCACTGACGCGGAGCCTGGCGTCTACGTGTATCGCCAGCGGTACGAGCAGGGGGGTGCACCTGTCGAGCGATTGGCGTTGTTCGCGGCGCTGGATCTGGTTCCGCTCGACCGTGGAGAAGTCTTGCCCCATGAGCACACGCATGCCGGACCCAAGAAAGATCGACTGGCCCTGACGCTGGCGACGAAGACTCAACTTTCTCCTGTGTTCATGGCCGGGAAGGATCCGGATTCCGAGATGTTGACAGCGTTGCGCACCGCTACCGAAACCGGAGATCCGATTGCTTCGGGGTGCACGCCGGATGGAATTCACCATGCGCTCTGGCGCATCGCGGGGAAGTCAGCCGATGAACTCTGCACGCTGGTCGGTCGTCAGCCGCTCCTGATTGCTGACGGCCACCATCGATATGAGACAGCGCTGGAGGCAGCCAGGCAGCTGGGCACACCGTCGGCACAACAGATGCTCGTTGTTGTGGTCAGCGAGCAGGACCCGGGCCTGGTGATTCAGCCCACTCATCGAACCCTGACACGCCTCCCGCTGTCACTGGACGGGACTTTTCAGGAGCGGCTGGCTGCGTGGTTTGTCCTCGAACCGCTGGGCCACCTGTCCCCAGCCCAGGCGGCTGCCCGGGCCGCTTCGTCTCCCGCCGTCCTGGTGCTCGTGATGAACGGCGAAGCGCAGATGTTGACGCCGAAGCGGCTCGGAGGTGAGGAGATGGACGATTCTACGGCGGCAGTTGCAGCTGTCCAATTCGACCGACGAGTAATCGCGGGATTACTTGGTACGGACGCGGACGAGGCAGCCCATGAGGGCATTCTCGAATATCATCGCGACCCGAATGCCGCGGTGCAGCAAGCGGGGGCTTACGGAGCGGCTTTTCTCTTGCCTCCGATCGGTCTCGATTCGCTCTGGGAGGCGACCGAGGCGGGATTCCGCCTGCCGTCGAAGTCCACCTACTTCGAGCCGAAGATGCCGTCGGGTTTGCTCTTCCGTCCGATATAGTAGCAGCTCACGTACTTGAATACAGATCCATTGATTCCACGCGCATTCCAGCAACACGCCGAAACGGGGAATGCTGAGTCAGGTAGACTTCTGCGTTGCCCCCAAGAGCCGTTGCGATCTGGATGGCTCGCTCGGTGGTGCCTGCAAGCTGCGCCCGCACCTCTGACGCCTGCCGCGCAATAGTTGCTGAGACGGGAATCACGTCCAGGCCGGGAATCGTGGTCAGGTACTGTTCGACTTTCCTGGCGATGTCGGGTTCACCGCGGCGATAAGCTTCCACGAGCAACTGATACAGGGACATGGCAGACGTAAGGGCCCGAACGTGATTCTCGGACATCAGCCGGAACAGCATTCGGGTAAGTGGCGTGTACCTCGGGTGTCCCATGAGATGCAACCCAAGGACGCTGGCGTCGATATGGACTCGTTTTGCCTCGGTCAGGATCTCCTGCAACTGCTCGGCGTCACCCACCACGAGCTTCCGGCCAGAGTTCGTCGCCTTCGGAAAGTGGTGGAATCAGACCCTCCAATCGTGCCGCAGGATCTTCTTCGGCCTTCCGCATCTCGATAACCGCGTCGTCCCTCACGTGCACCAACAGTCTCTCGCCTGGCTTCAGGCCAAGTGCCTTACGGGCAGCGCTGGGTACGACAATCTGATTCTTGCTACTCATTTTCACGGAAGTTGCCACCGTGTCGTCTCCTTTACATGACGCCTTGGTGTACTTTACGTGCTGGTGGGGTACACGGGAAGTCCTGCGCAGCCTGATTTCAGAATGTTTGGAAAGCGTACTAGATAACGATGTAGATAAACGCCGCGTAACCGACCAGCAGCAATGCACCCTCCCCTCGGGACACGCGGGACCCGCTCATGGCAAGCGGGATGAGCGCCAGACAGAAGACCAGGGCTGGGATCACTTCCGCTACGATGGTAAACGGAGCCAGCTGTATCGGGTTGACGATGGCTGCGGTCCCGAGCACGAGCCCGAGGTTGAAAATGTTCGAGCCGATGATGTTACCCATCACCATGTCGCCCATTCCTCGAACAGCGGCTGCAATCGTCGATGCGAGCTCCGGGATCGACGTCCCCACGGCAACTGCCGTGGCTCCGATCACCTCCTCGGGTATGTTGAGCATTCGGGCCAGGTTGATTGCCGAGTCAACCAGCCATTGGGCTCCCACCACGAGAAGCACGAGGCCGAGAGCAATCCTTACCCAGTTCACATACATCCGTCCGCCAGGCCTGGGTTCCATCCTAGGCTCAAGCTTCGCATCGGGAAGCGTCACTTTGCCGCCCCATTTGTGCAGACGGTACAGATACACGGCGAATCCGCCGAGCAAGAAGAGTCCGTCAACCCGGCCCAGTTCACCGTTCAACGAAAGGACAATCACGATGAGCAGGACGAGAACCAGCAGGGGAGCTTCGCGCTGAAGAAGTCGCTGATGCACAACGATGGGGCGTATCAGCGCGCCGATACCGACGATCAGGCCGACGTTTGCTACCGTGGAGCCCATGATGTTGCCGATCGCCAGGCCGCCTTTTCCCTGGAGCGAAGCCGCCGTCGACACGACCAGCTCCGGGGCAGACGTGCCGAACGCAACAATCGTCAGACCCACCATTAATGGACTCAAGCCATGACGGGAGGCGACACGGGAGGCCCCCGTGACGAGCCAGTCCGCACCCAGGGTCAGAGTCGTCAAACCAATGACGAACAACAGGATATGCGGTGTCACCCGAGAGTCATTCCCGGATCTCTCCGAAGTACTGCCAGGCCCCCTGAACGCATCTTCACCCGACCCCCCCCCTTACCCAGTCTTGCGCACTAAACGCACCCGGCGTTGTGGAGATTGATGTGGATAACTATCACAAGAGGACGCATTGCGCAAGCTGTTGTAAGCCAAGATGTTAGGTAATTAACCTAGTTTACTTTGGTTGCTCGCTGTTGTGCCGTCGCTTGTTTCTCCCCACCAGCTTGGAGGCCTCCATGAACCGATTGGCGAACCGATGGGCTGGTTTCCTGAGTTTCCGAGGCACTCATGTGCAACTGGCCGTCTACCTGGCCGCCTTCTTCGAGCTTGATTCGTCGACTCCTGATATCTCCCTGAACCCGGCAAGAGGCCAGGAGTTCGATTCGACTCTCGGCTGACACGCTTCCGTTCACCCTTCCTGCGATGATCGCGTCCTGGGTCGAGATATCACCCTTCACCATGCCATCTTTGCCCACGACCACACTTTTTGCTGCCCTGACGGATCCCTCGACCCGACCTTCGACCCGAATCGTTCCATCACTGGTGCAGTCACCAACAACTTTCATCCCGGGCCCAATGATTGACACAACATCCCCCAACTCCCGCGGTACATCAGCCTTATCCTTCGACATATTCTCACGTCCTCTCAATGTTTGGACTTGAGCGACTACAATCGCCCCGCCACGAACGGCAGCGGATCGACGGCTACCCCATCCTGTTCGATTTCGAGATGGAGATGTGGTGCGGTCGAGCGGCCGGTATTTCCGGACAACGCAATAACCTCACCGGTCTCCACCGAATCCCCTGGCTGCACAAACGTCCAGGAGTTGTGCGCATAAAGAGCGGTTAAGCCCGCATCGTGTTCGATCTTTACGAACTTCCCGTACTCTCGATCGTCGGCCGCTTCCAGCACGATCCCTGCTCCCGCAGAACGAACATAGGATCCCACCGGAACGGCTATGTCGAGACCGGAGTGAGATCCTTCGCCCGGCACGCTGTCACCAAACGACCGCGTGATGAACCCGGCTTCCACTAAGGGCCACACAGCAGGAATCGTACTGCTTGTCCGTGCCTGCCGCTCAGGATCGAGTCCTGACCGGACAGGAGGGAGCAATATATCGCGTGCGGAAGGCTCAACTTCGCCACCCATTACCTCGCGCAAGCGGCCGTACGAATACTCCAAATCCGCCAGTCTTGCCGCGAGAATGGCGATGCGTGCGTTTTCTTCAGTAAGCGAGTCAATATTTCCTTGCAGCGTCGCCAAGACCTCCGGCACGGTTCGGCTCACGCTCCAGCGACCCAGGCTGATCAGCCCCGTCGCCCCGAGTAGCAACGCAGCGACCAGACCTAGCAAGGCTCTGCGCTCCCGGACTTGATATCGCCTGGCGCTCGTGGCTCCCTCGCGCGTCAGTATGACAGACCAGCGTCGGCCAGCCATCCGTTCAGCCGCCGTCGAACAGTTCTGCTGCGTCGGCAGCAAGCAGACGTCGAAGCAGGCGTTCAAAGTCTTCCGCATCGTGGAACGGAATCCTGATCTCGCCCTTATTTCGTCCCGTGAGGCGAATTTCGACACCAGTGCCCAGGCTCCGGCCGAGTATTGTCGTCGCTCGCCGGACTACCGGGTTTTCCGCTCGCTTCCTTGGACCGGCCACCCCGTTCCCTGCATACGTTCTCCGGGTCGTTTTTCTGGCGCGGCGTTCTGCTTCACGAACCGAAAGGCCAAGCTTCACGATTTCGTTGGCCAACTTCATCCGACCTTGCTCATCGTCGATAACCAGCACCGCTCGAGCGTGGCCTGCTGTCAATTTGCCGGCAGATAGGAGATTTCGTACATGTGCTGGTAACGTGAGTAATCGTAACGTGTTAGCAATAGTCGACCTGTTGCGTCCGATGCGTTTGGCGACAGCCTGCTGAGTCAATCCAAATCCGTCGATCAGCTGTTGGAACGCCAGGGCTTCCTCGACCGGATTCAGGTTTTCACGCTGCAGATTCTCGACCAGAGCCAGAACCAGCATCGCCTCATCGCTGAGATCCCGAATCACCACCGGGATCTTTTTCCAACCCAGGTTCCGGACTGCCCGCAATCTACGTTCGCCCGCAACGAGTTCGAACCCATCCTGTGCCCGCCGAACCACCAGCGGTTGAATCAGCCCATTCTGCTTGATGGAGGCCTGCAGTTCCTTGATCGCCTCATCGTTGAAATCGACGCGAGGCTGGAACCGATTGGGCTGGATGCGGTTTACGTCGATATCTTCGAGCGGAAACTCTGCAGCTATTGGAGCGTCTAGGACATCGCCGAGCAAAGCGCCAAGGCCCTTTCCGAGTCGGGATTCACCTTTAGGCAACGCTCACCTTCTTTCTTTCGTCTTTTCTCACGATTTCCGCCGCAAGGCTCAGGTAACCACGGGCCCCGGAGGACAGCACATCGTAAAGGGCGATTGGTTGTCCGAAGCTCGGAGCCTCTGCGAGACGCACATTTCTTGGAATCCAGGTCTTGAACACTTTCGCGCCAAAATATTCTTCCGCCTCGCTCTTAACCTGCTTGGACAGATTGAGCCGGGAATCATACATCGTGAGCAAAACGCCCTCAATTCCCAGCGTCTTGTTCATGTTTCGCTGGACGATCCGCACGGTATTGAGCAACTGACTCAACCCCTCGAGAGCGTAGAATTCACACTGGATCGGTATCAGAACCGTATCGGCGGCTACAAGGGCGTTAAGGGTCAACAGGCCAAGAGACGGTGGGGAGTCAATCAGAATGTAGTCGTACCTGTCTCGCACCGGTTCCAGTGCAGACTTCAGGATCCTTTCACGCCTGGGCCGGTCGATCAACTCCAGCTCCGCACCCGCGAGATCGCGACGAGCGGGGATCATATCCAGCAGAGGGAAGTGTACCGAAGCACGAATCGCTTTCTCGATCGGGGCTCCGTCCACGAGACAGTCGTACAGATCGGGCCTATCTGGATCCAGCTCCACGCCGAGCCCACTCGAAGCGTTGCTCTGCGGGTCCGAATCGACAACGAGCGTTCTCTTCTCCGCAATAGCTAGAGAAGCACCTAAGTTGATGGCAGTCGTCGTCTTGCCGACGCCGCCTTTCTGGTTGGCAATCGCAATGATGCGTCCCAAGGCCTGGTTTCACCCCTCTCGGAAGTCAAATTCAACGCTGTTAAACCCGAGATTCCGACCGAGTTGAGGCAAACGGGTGCCGTTTTCGGTCAGAAACCGAATATACTCTACTGTCGCAGTGTCGCCAAACTATCAACACTGGCCGAAATCTTTCCACTGACAGTCGGTTGTTTCACGTGAAACACTGCATAAGTCTGCAACAAATAGGCGTCGGGTTGTCTGTCGCAACAAAACCCATAGCCCGTCTTGCTGTGTGCGAGCAACGAATTGTTTCACGTGAAACAGGCCGGAGGGACTGAGTCAACTACGGCTGGCGCCAATCTTTCGAAGCTCGACAAGTAGGTTTTGTAGGTCTGACGGGGAAACACCGGGTATCCGGCCCGCCTGGCCCATGGTCTCTGGCCGAACTCGGGTCAGTTTCTCGCGGGCCTCGTATGACAGGGATTCGAACGTCTCATAGGGAGTGTCCGCAGACAGGGCGTAATCGTCCCGTTGACGCAGAGCCCTTGCCCGATCCTGATCCCTCTGGATGTAGCCGGCGTATTTCGTTTCCATTTCCACGACGGTGAGCGCATCGAGACCGAACTCGACCTCACCCAATGGACACCCCGGCCCAAGTAGCCCCGCAAACGACACATCTGGTCTCTTCAGCAGGCGCTCCAACGGCTGAATCTGCTGGATAGGCGCACTTCCTACACTTGACAGGTAGTCGTTTACTTGCGCTGGCACACCACGAGCCGAGGCCAGCCAGCTCCTCGCACGGTCGATTTCGTCCAGGTGGCTATCCAGCCGTCTCTCCTGTGAGCTGGAAAGCAAACCCAGGCGCCGGGCAATTGGTCCGAGACGCTGCAGACAGTTGTCCTGGCGCAGAATGAGCCGGAATTCCGCCCTTGATGTGAAAAGGCGGTAAGGTTCGTCCACTCCACGAGTGACCAGATCGTCAACCAGTACGCCCAGAAACGCCTCATCACGAGCCGGTACCCACCCTTCCACGTCACAGGCTGCTGCTGCTGCGTTGATACCTGCCACAAGGCCCTGGCCTGCAGCTTCTTCGTACCCCGTCGTGCCGTTGATTTGCCCGGCCAGGTAGAGTCCACTGAGACTATCCAGTTCGAGACTCGAAGTCAGTCTCTCTGGGGGAAAGTAATCGTACTCAATCGCATAGCCCGGCTGCGTCATGCACACATCCTCCAGACCGGGCACCGCGCGGAGCATTTCGATCTGCACGTCCGGAGGGAGCGACGTCGACAGGCCGTTGACGTATAATTCCCGGGTATCGAGGCCCTCCGGCTCAAGGAAAACCTGATGACTTGAGGCTTCCGGAAACTTCACGATCTTATCCTCGATCGATGGACAATAGCGTGGTCCCTGCGAGGCGACCGCCCCGCCATACATGGCGGAACGATGGAGGTTGGCCGCAACCACCGTCTTGACAGCCTCACCGGCGGCACCAATCCAGCAGGGAAGTGCCGGAAGTTCTCTGGGTTCCTGCCAGTGAGAAAAGCGGAATCCCTCGTCCTCCCCGTCCTGGCGAATGAATTGGGAGTAGTCCACCGTATTCCCGTCTATCCGTGGTGGTGTGCCGGTCTTGAATCGGCGCGCGTCAAGACCAAGTTCGACGAGTTGATGTGCGAGTTTTACGGAGGGAGCATCCCCTGCTCGTCCTGCCGCTATCTCTCGATCCACGCCCATCCGGATGCTTCCGCGCAGGAAAGTCCCCGCTGTCAGTACGATTGAGCGCGTCCCGAATCGGCTCCCGTCGGCACAAACCACACCATCCAGACGGTCTTGACTCACGGATAATGCCGTCACCGTGCCTTGATAGAACTCCAATCCCTCAAACGACTCGAGTATCGCTCGAACGGCACGTGGATAGAGTCCTCGATCGCACTGGGCCCGTGGCGCCCACACTGCCGGACCTTTCGACCTGTTCAACATTCGAAAGTGGAGCGTAGTTCTATCCGCCGCGCGCCCCATGATTCCGCCCATCGCATCTACTTCGCGGGCTACAGTTCCCTTTGCGATGCCGCCGATAGCGGGGTTGCAGGACATCTGACCGACTCTGGCCAGATACGATGTGATCAATAACGTCCTTGCGCCCATTCGCGCGGCCGCCCCGGCTGCTTCACAGCCCGCGTGTCCGCCCCCGATCACGATTACGTCAAACGTCTGCATTCGTTTCAACACCTCGATACTTTTCGCCAGGAATCTCAACTGAACCGAAACATACCGAACCAATGCCATCAAACCAACTTGAGCGAACGGCGGGCTTTCTTGTCACTGGGCGTGTGCAGCGTGTCGGTTTCCGATGGTGGACTCGTCGCACTGCCTCTAGTCTCGGTTTATCCGGAACGGTGCGCAACCTGGCGGATGGCGCCGTAGAAGTCAGAGTACGTGGGTCGTCCGAAGCGATCGAGATCTTTCGTGAACACCTTCACGCGGGTCCTCCTGGAGCGGCCGTCGTGGCTGTTGAGTCGTTTCCTGTCGTCGAATCCCTCCCGGTGGGGTTTCACGTGCTCGCATAGGGGCACCTTTTCCGATTTGGCGTGTAGGAGTGGGTTCATCAAACTTGATACAAATCGTCGAGGAATCGTAACTTATGATAGAACTGCCTGACGTTGAACGTATGATCGACGCTTTCGCGGCCTACGCGACAGGGAAAACCGTTTCAGAGGTTTTGATCGACGACCCCGAGAACACGGATGTCGATCGGGACCTGTGTGAGGCCCGGGTCAAGGGGCACGCGATCGATTCGATCGTACGGCATGGACGGTATGTAGTGGTGCGTTTCCGGTCAGATGTCAGCCTCATATTCCATATGGGTTCCGAGGGCCGGATATTTCTTGAATCGCAGACCACGCCCCCTGAAGAGAACAGTAGAATCCGACTGCAATTCGCAGCCGGCCGTGAACTTCGGTATAGCGCGCCGAATACTGAGGGCGAGATACATCTCGTCGAGGGCGATGACTTCACCGGTCTAGGGACGCTCGAAAAACTCGGCCTCGATCCGCTGAACGACGAATTCACACCTGAGCGTTTTGTCGAACTGGCTCGCACGAAGCCGCGAAGCACGCTCAAGGGTCTGTTGATGAACCAGGAGATCGTAGCAGGAATTGGCAACGAGTACGCGGACGAGATCTGCTTCCAAGCCGGATACCGACCGGACCTCAAGGTCAAAGACGCCCAGGACGAGCAGCTCTTGAGGATCCACAAGTACATGAAACGAGTCTTGAGGCGAGCCACGCTGCATTGGCGAGCCGCACATGCGGATCCGGGTTGGCTGATCAACCGCCGGGAACGCGGCAGTTCCTGTCCACGGTGTACGAACGCTCTTCAGTCGATTAAGCTTGGTGGGCACCGGACATACCTCTGTCCGCGGTGCCAACGCGCGGCCTGAACCCTCGCGCGTCGGTCTATTTTCCGACGCAGAAATTCGCGAACAGGGCGTCCAGTACGTCTTCGTTCGTGATGACGCCCAGCATTTCTTCGAGTGGGAGCACTGCGTCCTGCAGATGAGCCGCCGCGATCTCCGGTGGGTGCCCCGCTGACCATGTCTCGAGGAATTGCGTTAGCGATTCTCTCGCCTGACCCAACGCGCGGGACTGTCTACCGCGTGTGATCAGAGGAACCTCTTCAGATTCCCGGAGCTCATTGAAGACCACTCCGAGCATGGTGGATCGAAGCTCCTCCAGACCTTCACCTGTGCGCACGGACAGACAGATTCCCCTGTCGTTCGGCAGCCGAACAAACCCCGAATCTAGGTCGCTCTTCGTATAGAGGATGATGACCCGTTCCGAACTGAGGTGGCCCGTTAGTGAGGCGGCCACACTCACGGCATTACCCATCGACTCTTCCTGGTTCGGATCGATGCAGAACAATACCAGGTCCGCCCGGGCCAGGTAGGATCGCGCCACCTCGATGCCCAGCCCCTCTATTTGCTCGACCGACTCTCGAATTCCGGCTGTGTCCACGACACGGAACGGGTAATCGTCCACGCTTATGAGTGCCTCGATCGCGTCACGGGTCGTACCTGGAATGTCCGTTACAATCGTACGCTCTACCCCAAGTAAGGCGTTGAACAAACTGGATTTACCAGAATTTGGACGACCTGCGATCACGGTGAGCGCACCCTCCCGAAGCAGCTCTCCTTCGGGCGCCAGTCGAAGCATGGCGTCCAGCTCTGAATCGAGACTCTCCGCCGTATGGCGAATCCGAATCCGGTCTATCGGGCCATCGTCTTCATCTGGAAAATCGATGTCGTATGCGAGGAGCGCCTGGAGTTCCAGAAGTCTGGCGCGTAGGCCTTCGATTCGCTTCGACAGACCACGTTCCAACGAAAACAACGCCGCCCGGCGCAGGCGCGGAGATCGGGCGTCGATGAGGTCCAGGGTTGCCTCTACCTGCAACAGGTCGAGCTTGCCATTCAGGTAAGCCCGGCGAGTGAACTCTCCTGGATTGGCCGGCCTGGCTCCTGCGGCACATACGGCATCCAGCAGGCTGGCCGGCACGATGGCGCCTCCGTGAGAGGACAGTTCCAGCATGTCCTCGCCCGTGTACGACGCAGGTGCCGGAAACCAGCTGACCAGAGCCCGATCGAGTCCCTCTCCGCTCGTGGGATGCGAGACTCGCCGCAACGACACATGTCGGGCATGCAGGTTGGCGAGTCCGAGCGCGATAGCAACCGATTGTGTACCTGGGCCGCTCACTCGTACCAGAGCAATGGCAGCACGTCCTGGCGCCGTGGAGACCGCGGCGATGGTGTCGGTCGAACCCACACCTGTCATGTCTTCACCGCTGTTATCAGACTCAGCTTCTGCGGCCACGCTTCTTTCGGGATCCGCTGGACGGGGTGGTGTCCTTCTTGCCTGAAGGTGTTTGCTGCTTGCCAACACCAGCCGCTCGACGTTCTCGGGCCAGATACAACTGCTGCGGCAACGACGCCAGGTTGCTCGTCGTGTAGTACAGATTCAAGCCGGACGGAAAGTTCGCGAACAGGAAGGTCATGAAGATCGGCATGGCATACATCATCACCTTCATCTGCGAGTTCGCCATCGTCATGTTCCGCTGGCCGATCCACTGCAGCAGGAACATCGAGGCCCCCATGGCAACAGGGATGATGAACAACGGATCCCGGAGCGAAAGGTCGGGGAGCCAGAGGAAAGGAGTGCCCCGAAATTCGATCGTACCCTGGAAGACGAAGAACAGGGTAAACAGGACCGGCATCGGCACCAGCATCGGCAGACAGCCCGCTAGCGGATTGACACCTTCTTCTTTATACACCCGCATCATTTCCTGCTGCATTTTCTGCGGGTCGTCTTTGAATCGCTCTCTGATTTCCTGAACAATCGGCTGCACGCGCATTTGCCCGATCTGCGCTCGCATCGATTTCTGGTACAACGGAAACAGTACCACGCGCATCACGATACCGAACAGGATCAACACCCAGCCGTATTCCAGCGACAATCGCGTATGCATCCACACCAGAATCGGCATGACGATTGCGACCAATGGCCGGCTGACGGGTTGGAGCCAGCGATATCCGAAGGAGTTGACGTCTTGAAAATCCTGTCCGATCAAATTCAGTCGGCCGTAGTCTTGCGGACCCATATACACGCTGAATTCGAATCCGCCACTTCCTGCAGGTACAGGGAGCGTCGTCCGAATCGCAACGGCGGATTCTTCCTCCAGACCCTGCGCGCTCGCGCCGCCGAACATCGGTCCGTCCTCCGGCGCCACCGCGGCGACCAGGAAGTACTTGCTCTTCACGGCAACCCAGTGGAATGGTCCCCCGGGGGCGTGTCGACCATCACCGACAGACAGGTCCTTGAACTTCAAGACCTGCACCTTACTCTCCTGCCCGTTGGTGACCATCGCGTACTTGCCGTGGTCTTCGTCGGCGTTCTTCTCGTTGCTGCGAAGTCCGGAACCCAATGACGTCACGAGGGCGTAGCCTCGATCTTCGAAGCCTTCGAGGCGGCCCGTTACTCCCACCAGATATGTGTCGTTGCGAAAATGGTATGTCACGACGAAGCGGGAGGCGCTGCCGGGAAAGTCGTAGACGAATACGACCGAATCCTGTGGTGTGTTCTCTGTCAGGTCGAGGCTGGCACGTGATGCGGAGAACTCGCGATTATCGATTCGTACCGTGTCCCCGCCCACCGCAATACGGTACCCCAGTAAATGGTCACCCTCGCGCACCAGCTGGACCGCCGAACCTTCGGGATCATCTTCTGCATACGTCTCGAATTTCGTAAGTGTGGCTCCTATAAGCGTCGCACCAATCGTTGAGAATGCGTACTCATACAGTGCCGAACGAACGATGATCGTGTCACCCTGTACCGCCCGATCCATGCCCGGGTCGATCCGGGCCACGACGTCACCAACCGCCGTGTCTGTCTCTGTCAGCTCGCGCGTCTCCCGTTCAAACGCAGATAACTCGTCTCTCTGTGCGATCGGTGAGTCTGCGATGGACGGTGAGTCGAATTCCAATGGGACAGTTTCGCGCACCGGCGGAAACAGCACATTGATGAGGAAGATGAGGCCGATTGACAGGGCTACGGCCAGAAGAACGCGTCTCTCCATTTATGTATTGACCTTCGGATGTGTCGTCATTTTGTCCGGTACAGGATCCCAGCCGGAGTTGCCGAACGGCTGGCACCGTCCTATCCGCCGCACGGCAAGCCAACTACCACGCCCGGCCCCGAAACGCTCCACGGCGATACGCGCGTACTCTGAGCACGTCGGCTCGTACCTGCACGCGGCTGGTAACCAGGGCGAAAGGGCTCCCTGGTAGATCCTGATCAACATCAGTGCCGCTCTCTTCAGCACAACTCCAACTCCAGGCAGTCGGCCAGGTCGGCCGCCAGTTCGTCAAATCCTTCGTCGTAAGCACGTGCTGTTGCACGAACCAATAGATCTCGTGGTCGCGAATGCGTTCTCTCGCCCGGAAGCCACAATGTTCGCAATATCTCCTGCACCCGGCGTCTCAGTCGATTGCGCTCGACAATTGTATGTCCATGTTTCGGTACGATGATTACAACCCGAGGGTTCCGCTTGTCGCTCGAATCCCGAAGGAACACCTCCAGGGTTCCGCACGAACGCCGCTTTCCGGCTCGAACCATCGCGCGGATTTCCGTCGAGTGCCTGAGGCGGGCAGACTTGGGGAACCGACGCCGACCTGCGACGGCACCGGGTAGACCTGGCTTAGATGCGATGCTTGCGGCGAACTTCGTCGCTCACCGTGAGCGAATAACGCCCCTTGCGACGACGCCTCGCCAATACCTTCCGGCCAGCCTTCGTCTTCATGCGCTCCCGGAAGCCATGATCGTTGAGACGCTTCCGGCGGCTCGGGTTTCTATATGTCGGTTGCATGCCCGCAATCTCCGTTACTATCTGTCAGTTAGAAAAGCCTCTTAGGCTACGCGGGTTGGTTGGTTCTGTCAAACCGAAACCGGCCAGCGGAATCCCGTTTCATGTGGCCACTTCTGTGTTCGTTGACACTGTGGAAAACTTCACCTAGAATCTCTCCCCGCTCCCATCTGACCTACTGCAAAAGCGAGTGCTGAATCTGCATGGAACTCACTGCATCGGAAGCTTGGACCTCGATCACCGCGGCTGCGCGGGAGGCCCTGCCGGAGCAGACCATCCGGACCTGGCTCACTCCGACTGAGGCGGTCGCTCTCAGCGATAATACGCTTGTAGTGGCTGCGCCTACTCGATTCGCGGTTGAGTGGATCGAGGACAAGTATGGCGATCTTCTGAGGCAGATTGCCCGAAGGGAGCTTGGATCGGAGATGTCTCTGCAGTTTGAGCACAAGAGTTCGGCAGACCGAATCGAGTTTCCCGAATTGCGCAGCTCCGGCGTCAATGATGACCTCGTGGCGGCCAGTGACATGCCCGATGCCGGTTTCGGAGCCCAGGCAGACACCGCAGCGATGGAGTCCTCCGCCGCTGACGCTGCGCGCCTGTCCGGGTTGAACAGCCGTTACACGTTTGAGCGGTTTGTCGTGGGCAGCAACAGTCAGTTGGCGGCGGCAGCAAGTCGGGGTGTGGCCGATCGACCGGCCACTATCTACAACCCGTTGTTCATCTACGGTGACACGGGTCTCGGAAAAACTCATTTGATGCATGCTGTGGGCAACGCGATCATGAGGCGTGACCCTGGAGCACGTATTGCATACATAACTTCCGAACAGTTCACCAACGAGATGATCTCGGCGATTCAGGAAAGTCGGACGCCCCAGTTTCGCCAGCGGTACCGAAAAATCGATGTCCTTCTCGTAGACGACGTTCACTTCCTCGGAAACAAAGAGGGCACCCAGGAAGAGTTCTTCCACACGTTTAACTCCTTGTACAACGCCCACAAGCAGATCGTTCTCACAAGCGACCGCCCCCCCCAGGAAATACCCGGCCTCCAGGAACGTCTTGTTTCCCGGTTTGAGTGGGGACTCGTCACAGACATCAAGCCGCCCGACTTCGAGACTCGAGTTGCCATCCTCCAGAAAAAGGCCGCCGAAGACAATTTGCTTATCGAGGACGATGTAATCGAGTTTATTGCCCGGAACCGTAAGACATCGGTCCGACAACTCGAGGGCGCCGTGATTAAGTTGCTCGCCTACAGTTCTCTAACCCGCCGTGAAATGACGATCGAGTTGGCGCGTGAAGCGCTTGGGCCTCGCCTGGAGGACGAAGAGGACCGCGGCCCGACCCCGGAAGAAATCCGGCGACGAACAGCTGATGTGTGGGGCGTCTCTGTAGATACGCTGGTTTCCAAGCGTAGAACGAAGCAGTTGACCGTTCCCCGACAGGTCGCGATGTACCTGATCAAGACTTTGTTGGATTTGCCATATACCGAAATCGGTAGCCTGTTCGGCGGACGCGATCACTCAACGGTGATCCATTCCGTCAATAAAGTTGAGGCGGATATGGCGAACAATGGAGATTTCAGACACCGGGTACAGAAACTGATGGACGAATTCGGGCGGCATTGAACGCGATACCTGTGTGGAGAGGGCCGGTGAAACCGGGGTGGAGAGGCGTATACAAAGCCGATACTGTCGTCCGATGGTGGATGGACGTGGAACGCTGCGGTAGTTTCCCCCAGCGAATACACGAGGTGCTGGCGGACAATGTGTTGAATATAAGCACCAATCAGTCGTTGAAAGGGGCTTTATCCACGTTTTAACGGCCCCTACTACGACTACTATATTGATATGAAAGAGATACACTAGCAGACCCTCCCCGGGAAAACCGCAGGGTTCGCGACAATTGAAACAGGATAGGGGTCAGGAATGAAGCTTTCCGTCACGCGGGACAGTTTACATACAGGCCTAGGTGCCGTCGCGGCGACCATTCCGACAAAAACCACACTGCCCGTATTGTCCAACATTCTGCTCGAAGCAGCAGATGGTCGTTTGTCGCTGAGCGGGACCGATCTTGATATCTCGGTCCGTGTTTCGATTGATGCGGAAGTCTCGGAGCCAGGTACCGTAACTATCCCAGCGCGGAAGTTTGCGGAAATAGCGAGGGAGTTACCTGCAGCCCCGGTCCACATAGAAACAGATGGGGTAGAGATTCGGATAGAAAGCGCTAGCAGCAGATTCAAGCTGTTTGGTCTGGCACCGGAGGAATTTCCCAGTGCCCCCGAAGTAGATTTTTCCGATAGCTGGAAGATGGATGCGGCACAGTTGCGTGAATTGATAGCTCGCACATCGTTTGC
>SMVB01003237.1_pt1 | contig 26879 bp, 27 predicted proteins | sample 2456461 | NCBI WGS metagenome assembly SMVB01 (sample SAMN11095934, study PRJNA526329) | marine sediment metagenome | biome: Marine sediment; feature: Surficial sediment; material: Deep marine sediment; isolation source: Hadal surficial sediment | place: Pacific Ocean | collected 2014-05 | depth...
AGCTTCTGTGTTGCAAATCTCGGCAATTGCTCCCGGCATGGCTCTCGACAATTGCTCCTGCATTGTTCTACCTTCGCCCATCCATGAGCTCGTACCTTCGCCCATCCATGGGCTCGTACCTCCTGCATGGCCCAGGCCAGCCTCTCGACCGGTTCCCGGTCTCACCTTCTCCATGCAGTCGTTGTCAATAGCCAGATGCTGTGCAAAACCGGATAGGACAAACTGTAAATCAGGAAATCGCAAAAATACCCTGCAAGATCTTGAATTTAAATGATAATGTTCATTATGTTGTCCGCCTTGGTGAAATATGCGGCTTAGTTGAATAGCCACCAGCACACCCGGAGCAGCAGCGGAAACCCGTGCCTCGGCGGTAAAAAAGGCTAAAGCCCACAAACAATACAATGAAAAAAATCAGTGGTGCAACATATTCACTCATACTTCTCTACTAGCGCGCCGCAAAGAAATTATGTTGCTGCTCCTATGGAGACGCCTTTCCCTGCTTTTAAAATAAGAGAATTTTAAATATCCTGTGAAGGAATAAAGTCAGCTGGCCGATGTATGCGTGTCGAAATCATCGAAATTGACTTTTCAAGCAGGTTAAAATAGTACAGGTAGCAGAGGATTCGTAGTGAAGAAATATCACCTGGCGCAAATCAATATCGCTGAAGCCAAAGCAGAGATGGACACTGAAATGATGTCCGGCTTCGTTACACGGCTTGATGAGATCAATGCACTGGCAGATTCATTTTCAGGTTTTGTCTGGAGGTTGCAATCTGAAGAAGGCGATGCAACGGCTTTGAGAGTCTTTGATAATGCACTTTTACTGGTCAATATGAGTGTTTGGGAATCCCTTGAATCATTAAGGCGTTTTGTTTATAAATCGATGCATGTGGAGCTGATTCAGGATCGTGATACCTGGTTTGATAAAATGAAGGCGGCACACCAGGCGCTCTGGTGGGTGCCTGAGGGGCATATACCTGCAGCAGAGGAAGGAAAAGAGCGCCTTAAATACATTCAATTACACGGACCCGGTGAATTCGCATTTACATTTACCAGACCATTTTCCCCCGGAGATATCTGATGAAGCTTTCCAGTACAGTTCTTGTTTCTATTCTTATCGGCCTGAGCACGCCTGCGCTTGCTGAGAATGCAGCATCGGTTAATGAGTTGGCCTGGTTGACCGGGTGTTGGGCCAATTTCGAAGGGGAGGCCGGCTCGGGCGAACAATGGACGAAACCTGCGGGAAAAACCTTGTTTGGTATCAACCGGACGGTTCGGAATTCAGAAACCGTGGCATTTGAATTCATGCAGATCCGTGAAACCGGAACGGGCCAAATTGAATTCATTGCCAGGCCTTCAGGACAAACAGGAGCAACGTTTATCATGGTGCGGTTAAGCGGGAATGAAGTGGTTTTTGAGAACCCGGATCATGACTTTCCTCAACGGATTATCTATCGCCTCGAAGCGGATGGAGATTTGAAGGCGAGTATTGAAGGTGAAGTCGAGGGTGAGGTCAGGACGGTCAATTTCCCCATGCGGCCGGTCGACTGTTGAAGTGTTCTGCTGGTATTACCAGCACTCAAACGCAACATGGAAATGGCCGTTTGATAACGGTTTTCGTTGCGATTCGGGAAGCACGCAATTCTGCACAAGGTATTATCTGGCAGTATTGTCAGGATGTATTGTTTCAGGCAACAGGCATACCATCTGGAAGGAGAGCAGACAGCAGTGGAATCCGATAAAAACAAATTGGTCGGTGTTGAGCAGGCTTACAACTACCGGGCGGCTAGCGATACGGTGGCTACTGCCGGGGTTGTGAATTCAGATATCCTTGCGGCTCTTGGAGACGACGGTTTCGAGGTGGTCATTAATCTTCTTCCGCAGAGCAGTAAGTATGCGGTAGAAGATGAACGGCAAATTGTCGAAAGTCAGGGCATTGAGTACAAGTATCTACCGGTTGATTTTTCAGCGCCGAATCTGGAAGAGTACACTGAATTCAAAGAAATGCTGCGTGAATCAGAAGGCAAGAAACTACTCATCCATTGTGCAGCGAATTACCGCGTGACTGCATTTTACTCCCGCTATGCAATTGAAAACGGAATATGGACAGTAGAGGAAGCAGACGACTTCATGCTGTCAATTTGGCAGCCCAGTGAATATCCGGCCTGGACGGAATGGCTGATTAAGGTCCGGGATCATTGACAAGATGGCCAGTGATTCATTCAGTACTCTTCGCATATCTCAGGCTCAAGTAGCCAATCTGGATTCGCTTGGTTATAAAACAATGACTCCGGTCCAGGCCCGGAGCCTGCCACATATGTTGGCAGGTAAAGACCTGATAGTCCGGGCAAAAACAGGCAGTGGCAAGACAGCGGCTTTTGGCATTGGCTTGTTGGAAAAAATAAATCCCAGGTTTTTCGGCATCCAGGCACTGGTGCTGTGTCCCACAAGGGAATTGGCTGACCAGGTCGGAAAAGAGCTTCGCAGGCTGGCCCGCAGTACGCCCAATATCAAACTGGTGTTGCTGTGTGGTGGAAAACCGTTTGGTCCGCAAAAGGGTTCACTCGGGCACGGTGCTCATATCGTTGTTGGCACACCGGGCCGCATCCAGGATCATTTGCGCAAAAGAACTTTAAAGCTTGATGGGCTAAAAACACTGGTATTGGATGAGGCCGACAGGATGCTGGATATGGGCTTTCAAGACGTTATGGCCGAGATCATCTCCCGAACACCAAAATCCAGGCAAACACTTTTATTCTCAGCAACCTATCCGGAATCAATCAAACGCATGAGCCGCTCAATTCAACGGGGGGCACTCTCGGTAACGGTTGATTCTGAACACCAACCCGGTGTCATCGAACAATTGTTTTACGAGGTGAAGAAACACGAGCGCAACAATACCTTGCTGGCTTTGTTTGAACACTATCAACCGTCCAGTGCCCTGGTGTTTTGCCACACCAAAAAGCAGTGCGATGAGGTAGCCGGTTTTTTGCGGGAACAGAAGATCGAAGCGCTTGCCATTCACGGCGATTTGGATCAGCGCATGCGGGATCAGGTCCTGGTTCAATTTGCCAATAACAGTTGTGCGGTACTGGTAGCCACCGATGTGGCGGCACGTGGCCTGGACATCAAGTCTTTACAGGCAGTGATCAATTATGAACTACCACGCGACCCTGAAATTTATGTTCATCGAATTGGCCGCACCGGCAGAGCAGGGCAAAAAGGGATTGCACTGAGTATTTTTACCGAATCTGAAACGCCGAGAGTCATTGCAATTGAAGAGTTTCAGAAAAAACCAAGTATCTGTGATGTTTACGAGTCTCTTGATCGCCGACCGGGTTTCACACTGCACGCTCCGATGGTCACCATTCAGATTGACGCAGGGCGGAAAAATAAAATGCGGCCCGGTGATTTGTTGGGTGCTTTGACCGGAGATGCTGGTTTATCCGCTTCACAGATTGGCAAAATTGATATTTTTGATCAGTCGAGCTATGTCGCGATCGAGCAGGCAGTTGCACGTAAGGCGCTTGATTATCTGGCCAGAGGGAAGGTTAAGGGTCGCAATATTCGTGCGCGTAAAATAAGCTGGAAAAAATAGTGGAATTCCATGTAAATGAATGAAATTGAAGAAGTTAAATTTTATTCTCCACTAGAGGAAGGAATCAATATTGTATCTCATGCCATCGGTTTGGTGTTGAGTGTTATTGCTTTGATTCTTCTGCTCAGACACGCAAATTTACATGGAAATATTTGGCATGTTGTCAGTTTTGCAATTTTTGGCGTAAGCCTGATTTGTCTTTATGCAGCCTCTACTTTTTACCACAGCTCCAGGAAACCGGAATTAAGACGCAGGTTGCGCATCATCGATCACGCCACCATTTACATTCTCATTGCCGGAACCTACACACCTTTTACGCTGATAACGCTCAGCGGTTCAATCGGATGGGTGATTTTTGGTGTTTCCTGGGGGCTGGCAATAGCCGGCATCATCCTGAAACTGTTTTTTACTGGAAAATACAAGCTGGTTTCGACGCTGATGTATGTGTTCATGGGGTGGATCATTGTTTTTGCGGTCAAACCCCTGATCAATAATTTGTCTTCGGATGGTCTGTTCTGGCTGGTGGCAGGTGGAATGGCTTATACGACCGGCGCCATCCTGTACAGCATTAAGATAGTAAAATTCAACCACGCTATTTTCCATATTTTTGTATTGATTGGCAGCTTCTGCCATTTTATATCGGTCTATTTCCATGTCTTGCCGGCTGCATAAAGTCGAATACAAGTCGGTATTGCACCGGCCACCGTCATGCGGCACAATGCCGTTCCCGCATCGGAAAAATGATGTTTGTGATTGTCCCGGTGCGGTTCAATGGTGGCCCTTGTTGGCCCCCTCGCGACGATAAATTGTGAACCCCGTCAGGCCCGGAAGGGAGCAGCGGCAGCAATCGACTCGGGCGCCGGGGTGTGGCGGGCAGGGGCCACCACTGAGCCGCTCCAACACCATATTCTACGGCCCGGCATATTGGCGATGCGTGTCTGTTATAGTTAGGTTTCCATGTATTCCTTAAACCGTAATCTTTCGTTTAATACCTTATGAGCTATCAGGTTTTGGCGCGGAAATGGCGCCCCAAGTCTTTTGACCAACTGGTTGGGCAGGAACACGTTTCTCAAGCCCTGATCAATGGCCTGGATCAGGATCGGGTTCATCACGCCTTTCTGTTTACCGGCACGCGCGGTGTCGGCAAGACCACGCTTGCGCGAATCCTGGCCAAATGTCTGAACTGCGAAACCGGGGTTACTTCAAAACCTTGCGGTGAATGTTCCAGTTGTGTGGATATTGATGATGGCCGCTTCATCGACATGATGGAAATTGATGCAGCTTCGCGCACCGGTGTCGAAGACATGCGTGAGTTACTGGAGTCGGTGCACTACACACCCTCTCGCGGGCGTTTCAAGGTGTATGTCATCGATGAGGTGCACATGCTCTCCACTCATAGCTTTAACGCGTTGCTGAAGACTCTTGAAGAGCCACCGCCACATGTGAAGTTTGTGCTGGCCACCACCGATCCACAGAAAATACCGGTGACCATTCTGTCCCGCTGTCTGTGTTTTAACCTGAGGCGCTTGTTGCCGGACCAGATCGGGGGCTACCTGAAACTGATCGTCGAGTCAGAGGGCATTGAGACCGAGCCCCCCGCGCTGGTCAGCATTTCCCGGGCCGCAGATGGAAGTATGCGGGATGGCCTCAGTTTATTGGATCAGGCCATTGCCTATGGTGGCGGCAAGCTGACCCAGTCGGATGTGGAAAACATGCTGGGACTGGTTGATCACGCACACGTGACGTCTATGATTTCAGCCCTGGCTGCAGGTGATGCGGAGGCACTGCTGGCCATTGTTGAAGAATTGGTTGCACAGTCGCGTGACCTGGGAACGGTGCTGCTGAATTTGGCTGAAGTCCTGCACCGGGTCACTCTGGTTCAATGCGCGCCCGGCTATCGCGATCCGGAGCGCAGCGACTGGGACTCCATTGCTGAATTAGGACAGTTAATAACGGCTGAGGATGCCCAGTTGTTTTACCAGATCGCAATCAAGGGTCGTGATGAACTGGGCCTGGCTCCCGATCCCCGCACGGGTCTCGAAATGACCCTGTTGCGAATGCTGGCATTCAGGCCGGCTTCCACGGAATCAGGCGCTACCGGTACCGGCCCACTGAAGGAAATCAAACCGGTGGTTTCGAAACCCCGGCAACCGACTCCGGCAAAAACGGTAGTGGCCAAACCCCCAACGCAAGTTGAAAACACGGTCGACAGTATGGGAGAACAGGCGCCTGAATTGTTTTCTTCTCCTGGTGCATTGTTAGCCGGGGAGACGGCTCAGGGTGCCGCTGTTATGCCGGCATCCAGGGAACCGCTTGGCGGGAACTCCAGTCAGGCTGGCAGCCCTGGACTGCATACCAGTTCAGACTGGATGACTTTGCAGGACGGCCTGGAAATCAGTGGTCAGGTCCGTGAATTGGCCCGCAACGTGCAGCTGCAGTCCCGCTCTGATGATCGCTGGGTTTTTGTGATTACACCATCACTCAGACACCTGGGTTCGCAAAGCTGCATCAATCGCCTTGGTCAGGCGATCAGTCAGATAGTAGGTCATGCGGTAGCCGTCAACCTGGTTGACAGTGACAGCACGGAGCTCAATACCGCTGCGGCTCTGGATAAACACAAAAGCGTTCAAAATATGAGTGAAGCCGAAAAAGCCATCAACGAGGACCCGACAGTGATGGCGTTGAAGGAACAATTGGGAGCTCATGTTGTTGATGATTCGATACAACCGCTCCAGTGAGAACCTGGAAATCAAATTCTTTAAGTGAAGGTAAAAAATGAAAGGTAAGATCGCAGACTTGATGCAACAGGCCCAGAAAATGCAGGAAGTAATGCAGAAATCCCAGGAAGAACTGGCTCGCATGGAAGTGTCCGGTGAGGCGGGCGGTGGCCTGGTTAAAGTCACCATGACAGGCAAACATGCTGTGCGCAGGATTCAGATTGATGCTTCGTTGCTGGATGACAGGGAAATGCTTGAAGACATCGTGACGGCTGCTGTGAATGATGCAGTCAATCATGTGGCTACAGCCACGCAGGAACGCATGTCTGAAATGACAGCCGGCATCACCCTTCCCCCAGGCATGAAACTACCCTTCTAGATGAGTTCTGAGTCGTTGTTGGGGCGGTTGCTTGAGGCATTGCGCTGTCTTCCTGGTGTTGGCCCCAAGTCGGCGCAGAGGATGGCATTGCACTTGCTGGAGCGCGACCGGGATGGCGGCAAGCACCTGTCCGCGGTACTGGAAGAGGCGATGGAGCGAATTGGCCGCTGTCGAGTTTGCCGCGATTTGACCGAGAATGATGTCTGCCGGATTTGTGCCAATGAACGGCGCGATCAATCCCTTCTTTGCATTGTAGAGTCTCCCAGCGACGTGATCGCTATCGAAAATGCGACCGGCTACAAAGGCCATTACTTCGTACTTTTGGGGCGTCTGTCACCGCTTGATGGCATCGGGCCTGAAGACCTGGGACTGGACGAACTGGCCAAACGTTTGCAGGACAATCCACCAGTGGAAATGATCATTGCAACCAATCCAACGGTGGAGGGAGAGGCTACTGCCTACTACCTGCAGCGTATGGCGCAGAAGTACGAATTTACCATCAGCCGCATCGCCCATGGCGTTCCTCTTGGCGGAGAACTTGAGTATACGGACCAGTCTACAATTGCCCATGCTTTTATGAGCCGGCAAAAAGTCTAGTATCGGCAGGGTTTGCGTACATGCTTTCCTCGTTTCTTTGGCATGATTATGAAACCTTCGGAACAAATCCGATGGTTGATCGCCCGTCGCAATTCGCCGCACAACGAACCGACGCCGACCTCAATTGCATCGGTGAGCCGCAGGTTTGGTATTGCTCTCCGGCAGATGATGTACTGCCTCACCCGATGGCATGCCTGATCACCGGTATCACACCTCAGGAAGCTCGAAAAAGGGGCGTGATAGAGGCTGAGTTTGCACAAAACATACTCGATGAAATGATGCAGCCGGGTACCTGCAGCGTGGGCTTTAACAGCATTCGATTCGATGACGCAGTTACGCGTAATCTGCTCTACCGGAACTTGCGTGATCCCTATGAACGCGAATACAAAAACGGCAACAGCCGTTGGGACCTGATAGATCTTGCGCGCATGTACTATGCGCTGCGGCCGGATGATATTCAGTGGCCGATGCACGAAGCAGGTAAACCCAGTTTTCGTCTCGAGGATCTGACTGCGGCCAATAATATCGCACATGAAGGCGCGCACGATGCCCTGGCAGATGTACGTGCCACCATCGAACTGGCGCGCTTGTTCAAGAGCAGGCAAGCAAGACTTTATGACTGGGGCCTGGGATTGCGTAATCAACATCAGGTCATGAAGCTGCTGGATCCGGTTGATCCAAAACCCTTGTTGCATACGTCTTCGAAAATTCCTGCGACCCGCGGCTGTACGACGATGGTTTTACCTCTTGCTGTTGTTCCCAACCGGCCCAAGTCCGTTATTGTTTTTGACTTGATGGCTGACCCCACTCCACTCATTCAGCAGCCTGCTGAGGCGATTCACGACCTGGTGTTCACCCCGGCAGCAGATATGCCGGAAGGTTTCGAGAGGCTGCCATTGAAGGCGATCCACAGTAACCATGTGCCGATGCTTGCACCCCTTGTGACGCTCAAAGGCGTGAACCTGCAGAGAATCCAACTGGACCCGGACCGGTGCCGCCGGCATGCTGCTCAATTGATCGCGTCCCTGACAGCAGTGCGGCACAAGGTTTCGGAAGTGTTTTCCGTTTCATACGGCGATGATCAGGGTGCGAATGATCCCGACCTGATGATTTACAGCGGCGGTTTTTTCTCACCGGGTGACAGACACTTGATGCAAAAAGTTCGTGAAATGCCTGCGGACAAACTCGGTGGTCATTCCTGGTCTTTTCAGGATAAGCGATTACCCCTGATGCTGCTTCGTTATCGCGCAAGAAATTACCCCGAAAGCCTTTCCCCGGAAGAAGCAGAGTTTTGGAAACAGGACTGCAAGCTGCGGTTGATCGATGCCCGGGATGATGCGCATTTTACCCTCAGTGATTTCAGGCAGGAGATGGTCGAGGCGAGGGAGTTGGAGCAGGGCGAGGCAGAGGCCCAGAGAATACTGGACCAACTCGAAGCCTGGGTACAGGATACGGGCTTGGAAAATCTCTGATATTCACATAACCGGCCTTATTTACGACCCTGTTTCACTAAAAAGTGTCGTTACTACAGATTTTAATTGATGCAATTAATCGCAACTACATTTATACCGCCAAAAAATATTTTTTCAACGAGTTACAGCGACTTCCTCGATTCGTTTCGAATTTCTTATACACAAGTGACTGATTATTTTTATGACGCGTTTTGGCTGTTAAAGCGCCTGCCTGGCGTATATTAAAAAAATAATAAGCTATTGTTTTTAAAGGTTTATATTAATGTGATCAATTTTTGATCAAAATGGAACGATTCGCATGCAGTCTGTGGGATGGGGACTTTCCTCACAGGGTTATCCACAGCCTTTGTGGATAAGTTTTCAAGCCACGTTCAGGGACAGTTGAAGCTCATTAAAAGAGCGTTTCATCATGGTTTTGTGCCTGCGTACGGATCGTTTCAATGAACGTTTTGCCGAAGGAGACACAAATTCGACGTGAGTGCCGTCTGAAAACTGCAACATCCATATTTCACGTACACATTCCCCGGGTTCCGATACGGCCACAATCCCGGTAATCGTCTTCCCAAGCAGATCCTGGTTCGCCTTCATTTTTACACCTTCTGAGAGTTATCCCATTTGCCAGGGTGTATTAAAGCGCAGCCTGTTCTCAAAACCTGAGAGGGTGATTTTCCTACGCAAAGCCGGGTCGTTTTCGACTTTATCTGATTAAAAATTCTACTTACGATTGATCATGCAATTAAAAGGGGCCCAACAAAGGGCAATTGGATTTACTTAATCAGACAGAAGGAAGCCGATATGAAATTCTTACTTACTTTACTCGCCACCTGCATGCTCGCATCCATGGCCTGGGCGGCAGAACCCGTCAACGTGAATACAGCCTCAGCTGAGGAACTGGCGGAAAGTCTCAACGGGGTCGGTCCCAGCAAGGCTGCACTAATCGTAGAATACCGCGAGGCCAATGGCCCATTCACACACGCCGATGAACTCGTTAACGTCAAAGGAATTGGCGTGCGCACCATCGACAAGAACAAGGATTTGATTCTTGTTGATATGGCAGGATCTCAATCTGAAAATTGATCGTGTCCGCAAAGCAGGGGTCAGGTTCGAGAACCTGACCCCTTACAGGTTTGATAACCTGGTCCCGCTCGGTAAACTGAGGAAGCAAAGCACTTCTATTTTTTCTCCAGTGCTTCGCTGGCTTCCAGCCATTTCCATTCATTGCTTTCCAATACCACCTTGATGGCTCCCTGTTGCTTGATCAATCCAGTCAGTTCCTGCTTGCGGGCCGAGTCCGTGTAGAGCGTTTCATCGGCCAACCGCTTTTCCAGCATTTCCAGTTCCATACGGTTTTCAGCAAGCTGTTTTTCAATATTGCGAACACGGTCAAGATGGGGCTTCAGGCGTTGCCGGCGTTTGGCTTCAAGTCGCCGGGTTTCCTTTTTGCTCTGTAGCCGTTCCTTGTTTCTCACGCCCGGCCCGGGTGATTCAGTTGCTGCCTGAAGCTCCTGTTCTTTCAACCAGTCAGGATAGTCATCAAGAGTTCGATTGAAACGGTCAACCGTTCCATTATGAACGACCAGGAGTTCATCACATACGCTGCGAAGCAGGTGACGATCATGCGAAATAACCACCAGCGCGCCGCTGTATTCCACCAGCGCGACGCTCAGCGCCAATCGCATTTCCAGGTCCAGGTGATTGGTAGGCTCATCGAGTAGCAGAAGATTGGGTTGCTGTCGAATGATCATGGCCAATACCAGGCGGGCTTTCTCGCCACCGGAAAACGGCGCTACCGGTTCGAAAATCATGTCGCCACCAAAGCCGAACCGGCCAAGGTATTGCCGTAAATCCGAGTCCCGTTCGCCAGGCGAATAGGCTCTCAAGTGATCGATCGGGCTTTTATCCAGGTTCAGTTGGTCCAATTGGTGTTGGGCGAAATAACTAATTCTTGTATCTTTGCTTAATAATCGCTCGCCTTCGAGCAAAGTGCTGCCATCGGCCAGCGCTTTAACCAGAGTGGATTTTCCAGCACCGTTGACACCTAACAGGCCGATGCGGTCACCTGCAACAAGGCTCAAAGTGACATCGCTGAGTATCGGGTTTTCATAACCAAGCTCAGCATTTTCCAGTTTCAGAAGATGTTGCGGTTGTTTTTTTGGTTCCATGAAGTGGAAACGATAGGGGGAATCCACGTGTGCCGGCGCGATCAATGTCATGCGCTCGAGCATTTTCAGGCGACTTTGTGCCTGACGGGCTTTGGAAGCCTTGTAACGGAATCGATCCACGTAGGACTGGATGTGTTTGATATCCTTTTGTTGTCTTTGATACATGGACTGCTGTTGTGCCAACTGTTCGCTGCGCTGCCGCTCAAACTGACTGTAGTTGCCGGGGTACATACGGATGGCCCGGTTTTCAATATGGGCAATACGGGTGCAAACTCCGTCGAGAAAATCCCGGTCATGAGATATCAGCAACAAAATGCCCCGATAGCTTTTTAACCAGCGTTCAAGCCAAAGGATGGCAGGCAGGTCAAGGTGGTTGGTTGGTTCGTCCAACAGTAAAATGTCCGAGCGGCACATGAGCGACTGCGCCAGGTTGAGACGCATTCGCCAGCCACCGGAGAACTCATTAACAGCTTTCTGAAAAGTGTCGTCGGCAAAACCGAGCCCATGCAACAAACGCGCAGCCCTGGCCTCAGCGGTATATCCGTCGATGGTTTCCAGCTTTTCATACAAAAACTGCAGGCTGGCGCCCGCTTCACCGGGCTCCTTTTCGCTGCCCTCCCTGCTTGCGATGGACGCTTGAATTTCCCGCAATTCATGGTCACCGTCCAGCACGAAATCCAGTGCTGAGATGGCCTGGTTCGGACTTTCCTGGGCAACGTGGGCGATCTCATCTGCAGCATTGATCTGCAACTGGCCATCGTCGGGTTCCAGTTCGCCCCGTATCATTGAAAACACGGAGGTCTTTCCACAACCGTTGGCGCCGATCAATCCCAGGCGATGCCCGGCATGTACCTGGAAGCTGGCGTTTTCAAACAGCAATTTACGCCCACGGCGTAAGCCGACGCCGTTCAGGCCCAACATGGCATGAGTCCGCAGATGGCAGCAACCTGGTCTGGTGAGTTTGCAAAATATTTGGGATTCATAAATCTTATGGCTGAAATCGGCGGTGGGGCAGTATTATACCCTTCAAATGTTCGCCTCAAAATGAAAGGGTCAGCGTTGGTAAATGATCGCCGGCAATGAAAAAAAGATTCTTTTTATCGTGCTGCTCCTGATGGCCGGCATGGTTTACCGTGACTGGTCCACGCGTGAAATTGTGTACCCGCCAGGCGTATTGGTTTTCGAGCTTCCAAAACAGCTTGATTTAAGGACGTCACGCCCGCTCTCCATGGATGAATATGAACTCACGCCACGTGCTGAATTTGAAATTCGCGCGCGCGTTTTGTCACGAAAAAACTATGGCTGGGGTACTGAAGCAGACCTTTCTCCACTTGATTTGGTACTGGGCTGGGGCGTGATGTCGGACCAGGCGGTCATTGACCGGATTGAGATCAGTCAGGGGGCGCGCTGGTACTATACCCGTTATCAACTGCCATCCCCCGTTCCGGAACAGGAAATTATTCACAACAGCGGAAATATGCACATGGTTCCGGCGAATGACAGGATTTGGCAAAAGTTAAAAGAAGTCAGGACAGGAGACATTGTTCGCTTGAGGGGGAAACTGGTGGATATCGACCACCCTTCCGGTTGGAAATGGAGAACTTCGCTACGTCGCGATGACACCGGAGGAGGGTCCTGTGAAATTGTGTACCTGGAGGACCTTGAAATAGAATCACGTTAGCGAGACAAGCAGCAGTTACCTGTTTTGATTTTGGTAAACTTTAAATGAATCACACATTCTTTAATTGAACCGCGGAGTAGCCGTCTTATGCAAATGCTTTCAGCACTGGACGCGACTTTCATTTACCTGGAAAGCGAGCGTAGCCCCATGGCGATCGGTGGAGTGTATGTCATCGATGCGAGTGATGCACCGGGAGGGTTTTCCTACGATTCCTGGTATTCACTGGTAGAAGATCGCCTGAAATGCTCGAAAGTATTTCGGGAGCGACTGGTAGAGGTACCCTGGGATTTGTCCTTTCCGTACTGGATTCGGGATCCGGGATTTGAACTGGACGCGCACCTGCCCAGGCTGAAGTTACCTGAACCCGGTGGAATGGCAGAATTGATGAACATGGCGGCAGGCTTCTGGGGCCGCATACTGGATCGGGAACGGCCTTTGTGGGAAATGGCTTTCGTGGAAGGCCTGGATACGCTGCCGGGAATTTCAAAGGGTTCATTTGCCCTGATTACTAAAGTCCACCATGCGGCGGTTGATGGAAAAGCCGGCACCGAAATGATGTCTGCACTGCTGGATATTTCGCCCGAGATACGGAAAATCAAGGGTGAAGATGACTGGGCACCGGAAGAACTTCCATCCACGTTTGGAGTGATCTCACGATCCTGGTCGAGAGCGGGCCATAAGGCTCTTGATTTAGCGGGTTTCGTTGGCAAAGTCGCCGTTGGCGCGGCACATCTCTACGGTAGCAAAACACTCAGAAAACTGGACTCCCCTCCCAGGCTGTTATCGGCTCCTTCTACAATATTCAACCAGACGATTACCTCACGAAGGACTTTCTGGGGCAAGAATTATGATTTTGACCGTATCAAATCCATCCGCAAAGCCGTACCCGGAGCAACCATCAATGACGTCGTGCTTGCCGTTTGTGCCGGTGGCCTGCGAAACTACCTGCTGGAAAAAGAGGAGTTGCCTGATAAACCACTGGTGGCGATGGCGCCGATATCGGTTCGTAAGGAAGAAGACAAGGATGGCAGCGGTAACCAGGTATCGGCCATGCTGGTCAGCTTGGCAACTGATTTGGATGATCCGCTTGAACGACTTTTGGAAATTTCCTCCAGTACACATAGTTCAAAAATTCAGGCCAGCGCATTACCGGCCCACCAGATTACCGAGTTTTTACCTTCCGAAACACTGGCCGCCGCAGCGCGCGTATATACACGCACCCGTATGGGTGGGCGGCATCGTCCATTTTTCAACGTAACCATAACCAATGTCCCCGGACCCCCGATTCCGCTGTATGTGGCCGGTGCGCGAATTCACAGCGTGTTCGGAATGGCGCCGATTCTGGATGGATTGGGCTTGCTGCTGGTGATTTTCAGTTACCATGGGCGTATATCGATTGGCATCAATTCCTGCCAGCAGATCGTGCCGGATCCTGATTTTATGATTGATTGTATTTCCAAGTCTCTGGATGAACTTGAATATGCAATCAGGCAGGCAGACCCACGTAAACTGGCCGCAGAGGATTTGGACGGTGAGGCAGAGCCTCAGGCTGCCACGGATTCATTGCAGGCATTTCGGGATGCAAGTAAGGCCCTTGATAAAGCCATTAAATCACTCGAGGACTAAACAATTGTAACAAGGAAAATAATGAATAAGTCCGATACAAAAGACCTGATCGACCATTCACACCGTCCGTCAAAACTGCTGTTGTTACTGGAGGGCAGGGCGGTATACGACGCGGCAGCCATGCTGCCGATGTTAGGCTTGAGGCGATTTTTACCCCAGGGCGACAATCACCCGGTTCTCGTATTCCCCGGATTCCTCGCCAGTTCACGCTCCACCCAGCCTTTACGCAAATATCTTGCCGATCTTGGTTACCGCGCCCATCGATGGAAGCTGGGTTACAACATGGGCTACAGCGGCAAGTTGCACGATGGCATGCGGGACCGCGTCACCGAGTTGGTCGATCGATACGGCGAAAAAATCAGCCTTGTCGGCTGGAGTCTCGGTGGAGTTTATGCGCGTGAACTTGCGCGCGAGATGCCGGATATCGTGCGCCAGGTTATCACTCTGGGCAGCCCCTTCCGCGGGCATCCCAGTTCCAGCAATATCCATCGGATTTTCAAGATGTTCAGCGAGGTTCCCTACGAGGAAATGCCAGAGTCATTTCTGCAGCACATGGCACATCCACCCCCGGTTCCCACCACCGCACTTTATACGCGCGGAGATGGTGTCGTTGCCTGGCAGGCCACCGTGGAGCTTTCCGAACGTTATGATGTTGAAAATATTCATGTGGGTGGTGCGCACCTGGGCCTCGGTTTCAATCCCCGCGTACTGGTTGCCCTGGCGGATCGTCTGGCCCAGCCGGAAGGGCAGTGGCGCCCCTTCAAGCCTGCCCTCTGGATGAGGCCGTTCTTTCACAACTGGTACCCTGACTGGCTGGTGAATGGCAAGGACAATCCAATAGGCGTTGCCTAGGAGCCTGTCGGATTATACGGCAGGGCTACTTCCTGGCCAGCGGCAGGATTCAGCCTTCCATTGCATTGAATCCGGGAGTTTCAAAGCTGTGGGAAGAAAATTTAGTGGAGAGCCCCATGAAAAGAAGAAAATTCATCTCACGATCCGGCTTGCTCGGCACGGCAGCAGCCCTGTCTCCTGCGGGATTTCTCCAGGCACAATCGAGCGCAGGGCCTATCCGGGCTGACCTGATCATAAATAGTGCCCACGTCTACACAATGGATGAAACCCGGCCGCTTGCAGAATCTGTGGCAGTCCTGGGAAATCGCATCCTGGCGGTTGGAATGAATGAAGACCTCGAATCGCTGGCAGGTCCGGAAACCAAAGTGATTGACGGTACAGGAACCACCGTCACGCCCGGATTTATCGATGCGCACAGCCATCCCGATGGCTTAAATGAAGTGGCGGGTGCAGATGTCAACCTGCGCAGCATCGCTGAAATCAAAAACGCGATGCACAAACAGGCCGCTGACACCGTGCCGGGTCAGTGGGTAATAGGTAATAAATACGACGACACCAAGCTGAGCGATGAGCGGCCGGTCAACCGCTATGACCTGGATAAGGCCGTTCCCCTGCAACCGGCCATTATTATCCACCGCGGCGGACATACCGCAGTGGTGAATTCACGCGGGCTTGAAACAGCGGGCGTGAACCGAAACACGCCGGACCCCGACGGCGGACAGTACGGGCGCGAAGATGGTGAGCTCACCGGGTTTGTCGCGGAACACGCTCTCGATGCGATTTATGATGCGGGAGAATGGCCCGAGGTCACACGGGAGGTCAGGCAGCAGGGCGTGGCGCTTATGTCCCGCGCCATGGCGGCTTCCGGCCTGACTTCCACCACCGACGCCTGGGGCACTACCGAAGGCTTCACCGCTTTTCAGGACGCACGCGCTGCGGGTCAATTGCTGACCCGCTTGAGTTACATGCCCCACGGGACACAGCCCATTTACGCAGGATTGAAGCAGGCCGGCATACGCAGCGGCTTTGGAGACGACTGGATTCGCATTGGCGCCGTCAAGTACACGGCCGATGGTTCGGCCAGTGAGCGCACCATGCATATGAGCACTCCCTATGAAGGCCGGCCGGATGACTACGGTATCCTGACCATGTCCCAGGAAGAAATTGACGCGGCTGTGGAGGATGCCATCACCAACGGTTTCCGCATTGGGATCCATGCCAACGGTGACGTAACCATCGATATGGTATTGAAAGCTTATGAAAAAGCACTTGCCGGATGGGAAGGCCCCAACCCCAGGCTTCGGATTGAGCACTGCTCGTTGGTGAATCCGGATCTGCTGGAAAGAATTAAAAACACAGGTTCAATTCCAACGCCCTTTTACACCTACGCCCATTTTCACGGAAATAAGTGGTTGAACTATGGGCCAGAGAAAATGGAATGGATGTTCGCACACAAATCCTTCCTGGATTATGGCATCCCGGTAGCCCCGGCTTCGGACTACACGCCCGGCCCGTTCGAACCCCTGATGGCCATCCAGAGCATGGTCACCCGAAAAGACTTCAAGGGGCGTGTATGGGGGCCGAGTCAACGCATCACAGTTGCTCAGGCAATGAAAATCTGCACCATCAACGGCGCATACGCCTCGATGGAGGAAAACATCAAGGGCAGTATTACGCCAGGCAAACTGGCCGACCTGGTTGTGCTGGCCGCGGATCCGCACGACACGATCGCGGACCGGATTAAAAATATCCCGGTACTGAGAACCATCGTGGATGGAAAGACGGTCTACCAAGCGTAATAAACACTAGAAACGGAATTGACGAGTTAACTGTTAAATGCGCACAAATGCCAGGAAATTCCTTGATTTTATTTGATTTGAGCCCGAAGTGCCGGCAGTGCTGGTGGGTGTCAAACAGGTTTCTCAGATTTGCAGGGATCTGATCGCATATCGGCAATTACGAATCAATTGTGTGACCGTTCTTCAACTCTAAGGTCTGTATGTCGAGCCAGAACATCAAAGTCAGTATCCTGGTGCAGGATAACCGCATCCCCACGGAAAACCTGCAGGGTTCTTTCCCCATGCAGCGGATCATTTCCGGCTTCGGCAAGGTCTGCAAGGAGCGCGGCGGGGTTGTTATAGAGGCAGTCGATATTAACGCCGGCATGGATGGCGCCTGGTTTGATTCCAACACTTCGGGACAGGGTTTCTTCATTGACGCCGATCCCGACCCGGAGGGTGGCAATATCCTCTTCGTATCCTGGTTCACCTACGGGAACAGTACCGCCTCGGGACAACGCTGGCTGACGGCACTGGGCAGTTTTGAGGGAACAGTTGCCGAAATTGACGTGCATGAAACCACCGGCGGCATTTTTGATGATCCGCAAGCTCCCACCACGACAAAGGTGGTCACCATGAACATCGATTTTACCGATTGCAGCAATGCACAACTGACCTATTCACTATTGGCCAGGACACTACTCTAACTAGTATCTTGGATTAAACGGTTTGCGTGGCAGGTAATTGCCGAAACCCTCGCCAATACAGGCCGTGCCTTCATCCACTGCAACCGTGCCCCGCAGGATGGTTGTGCGGCATTTGCCCTGGACTTCCCAGCCTTCGTAGGCTGAATAGTCAACATTCATGTGGTGCGTTGCGGCGGACAGGGTGTGTTTGACCTCCGGGTCGAAGACGATGATGTCGGCGTCAGAGCCAACGGCTATGGTTCCCTTGTGTGGAAACAGTCCGAAAATTTTTGCGGCGCCAGTTGAAGTCATTTCCACGAATTTGTTCAGCGAAATACGATCCTGGTGCACGCCTTCTGAGTACAGCAGTTCGACGCGGTGCTCGATGCCGGGTGCGCCGTTGGGAATTTTGGAAAAATTATCAATACCCATTTCTTTCTGATCCATGCAAAACGGGCAGTGATCGGTGGCAACATGCTGTACCAGGTTTTGATTGATGGCAGCCCACAGAGCCTCCTGGTCTTTGGGTTTGCGCAAGGGTGGGCTCATAACGACTTTTGCACCCTCGAATCCATCCTGGAAATACAGCGACTCGTCCAGCAGCAGGTACTGGATACAGGTTTCCACATGTACCTTCTGGTTGCGTAATGTGGCTGTTCGAACGCGAGCGAGAGACTCTTCACAAGTCATGTGGACGATGTACAAGGGGCAACCTGCCTGGTAAGCCAAATCGATTACCCGACCACTGGCCTCTGCTTCACAGATCGGTGGGCGTGACAGAACATGATAGCGGGGTTCGGTTTTCCCCTCGGCGACAAATTTCTGGACCAGGTGGTCCACCATGTCACCATTTTCAGCATGCGTTGTGATGATGCCACCGTGCTTTACAAGTTCCTGCATCAGTTCAAACATCTGGCGGTCATCAATCATCAGCGCACCTTTGTACGCCATGAACGTTTTAAAGGAATTGATGCCCAGTTCGTTAATGATGCGGGGAATCTCCTTGCGGGTTTCCTCGTTAAAATCGGTTACGGCGCAGTGGAACGCATAATCACCTACAGCGTGGCCGTCTGCCTTGCTGTGCCAGTCATCGATGGCGGCTTCCAGGCTTTTACCCTGGGTCTGAATGGCGAAATCCACGATGGTGGTTGTGCCTCCATGCAGACCCGCCAAAGTACCGGTATGGAACGTATCGCTGGCATAGGTACCCATGAAGGGCAATTCCATATGTGTGTGGGCGTCGATACCGCCTGGAAACAGGTAACAGCCGTCCGCATCGATCGTGCGGTCTGCGTTTTCATCGAGCGCTGAGGCGATGGCGGTGACTTTTTCGTCCTGGATCAGGACATCCGCCCGATAGTGGTCGCTTGACGTTACGACCGTTCCGTTTTTGATCAACAGGCTGCTCATGGTGTTGTCTCCGGGCTCATGTAATTTAAGATGAGGTTCAGAGTACATCTTGATCAGGCTGAATGGTACCCTGAGAGCCGGTTTAAGGACGCGGGCGAGAACAATGGATTCATTTATGCTGGCAGCGATGGAGCAGGCCCTTCAGGGGCGGGCAGAAGGCGGAATCCCTATCGGTTCGGTACTTGTTTACCGAAATGAAATCATCGGTCGGGGCCACAACCGTCGAATCCAGCAAGGCAGCACCGTTCTGCACGGGGAAATGGATGCACTTGAAAATGCGGGCCGGCAAACAGCCAGTGTTTACAGTCGATGTACGATCTACACGACACTATCGCCCTGCTCAATGTGTAGCGGAGCGATCCTGCTGTATGGAATTCCGGAAGTCGTTATCGGTGAGAATAATACCTTTATGGGTGAAGAAAAACTGCTTGAATCCAGAGGTGTTAAGGTCACTGTCCTGCAAAATTCCGAGTGCATCGGGCTGATGAAAGCATTTATTGCCGAGAAACCGGAGCTATGGAACGAAGACATCGGTGTGAGTAATCCCGATTAGCCAACAAGCCGGCAAGTATTCCGTTCCACTGCAAATCAAATTCCTCAACCAGAGTGGCCGCAAACGGTCGTTTGCGGCCACTCTACTCTATTTTTCTTGGTGTTCAGTGTGACCCACTTGGGCTTGAGCCCAGAACACAGAAAATTGGGGGGGACTGTGCGTGGGTCACACACTAAGCATAGGACAGATTTTTAACTCTGCAACCTCCTGGAGCGAATTAACTGCTTTTCCAATCTTCAACTCCCAGGCGCTTGTGCATGATCGGGCTGGTGGTGGTGTATTGAAGGCGCACTTTCTGCTCCGGATGGATGTATTGCTGAACACCGAATGCGGCAAGCGCTCCTTCGTGAAACCCACTCAGAATCAATTTTTTCTTGCCGGGATAGGTATTGATGTCTCCGACAGCAAAAATGCCGGGTGTGCTGGTCTGGAACTTCTCCGTGTCCACATGAACCTGGCGTTTGTCCAGATCAAGGCCCCAATCGGCGATCGGCCCCAGGTTGGGGGAAAGGCCCCAGAACACGAATACTTCATCCGCTTCAATTGAATGCTGCACACCTTCGGGATCAACAATATTCAGCCCGCCGAAATTTCCGTCAGTTTCAAACACGGCCCTTACATTGCCATGAAATTCCGTCAATGTGTCTTTCTCGGCCAGGGATTTCATTTTGCCAACCGAGGCCGGTTGCGCACGGTATTCAACCCGGCGGTGCACCAGGGTGATGCTTTTTGCCTTACCGTGTAATTCCAGCGCCCAGTCCAGCGCGGAATCTCCGCCACCCAGAATAATCAGATCCTTTCCAGCTACAGCATCCGTTTTACTCAGCTTGTAGTGAATGTTTTTTCCTTCCCACGCCTCCGCGCCTTTAACTCTGAGTCGCCGGGGCTGGAATGCACCCAGACCGGCGGCCAGAATGACCGTGGCCGTATCGAAACGTGTGCCGGCTGAGGTTTCAAGTAGAAACCTTCCTTCCTCACCATGTTCCAGCCGGGTAACGGTCTGGCCCAGGTGAAATTTGGGATTGAATGGCTTGATCTGCTTCATCAGACGATCCACCAGTTCCTGGGCGCCACACACGGAAAGGGCCGGGATATCGTAAATGGGTTTTTCAGGATAAAGTTCAGTGCACTGACCTCCTGGCTGTTTCAGTGAGTCCACTACCTGTGCTTTGATATCCAACAGGCCCAGTTCAAAAATCTGGAACAAGCCGCAGGGTCCTGCGCCAATAATTACTACATCTGTCTTGATCGTCATAATTTTCTCTTTTTACAGATCTTCAATTCCCTGGATTGTCCAGGACACAGGATCTGTTTTTCAATTCGAAAGGCGAGTTTAAAGATATGATGACCATAATTAAAGAAATAGTGGTTGCCGGACTGATGAGTGAAGTAAGAGAAGTACGACTCGAGCCATCGTGGAAAGCACGACTGGCCGGGGAGTTTGAACAACCATACATGCAGAATCTGCGCCGGTTTTTACTCGAAAGGAAAAAAAACAGGGCCGTCATTTATCCTCCGGGTGAGCAGATTTTCAATGCCATGAATTCAACACCATTCGCAGAGGTGAAAGTCATCATTCTCGGGCAGGATCCCTATCATGGCCCCGGGCAGGCACACGGCCTGTGCTTTTCAGTAATGAACGGTGTGGCTGTTCCACCTTCCCTGGTCAACATTTACAAGGAAATACAACAGGATCTGGGAGGCCAGCCCCCGGCCAACGGCAATTTGCAATGCTGGGCGAACCAGGGTGTGCTCCTGCTAAATGCTGTGCTCACGGTTGAGCGGGGGCAGGCCGGCGCTCATCAAGGAAAGGGCTGGGAGCGTTTTACTGACCGCATCATCAGCGAATTGAACGAGGGTCGTGATGGCCTCGTATTCATGCTCTGGGGCAGTTATGCCAAAAAAAAGGGTGATCACATTGACCGCAAACGGCACTTGGTGCTGACTGCACCTCACCCGTCACCGCTGTCAGCCCATCGGGGTTTCTACGGTTGCCGGCATTTTTCCAAGGCCAATGCCTGGTTGCAGCAACAGGACCAAGCGGCCATAGACTGGGTTTAGCATGATTCGCACAGGAGAGAGTGCTTGTACAGATTCGGAACGGGTGGATGGTGCGCATTCGCTAACCCGCATATTGCATGAGTTGCCGGAATTGTCGGTTGAATTCACGAGTGTTCGCCGTGAAATCAGGCGACAAACCGGCAGCGGTACACTTTGTAATTATTTGTAAGTCTGAATAACGTTTGTAGATCATTGTAATATTCAAATAATCTAGTCAGGCGCAGCGAAACTCATGCAATATGCGGGCTAATCCTTGAAAATTTGTAAAGCCTCGTCTATGGGCACCCAGTTGACGTGTGAGTCATAAAAAGCATGGGCCTGTGGTTCGCGATCGATCGGTCCGTCAAGACAAGCGAGAGCCACGTGTGTTTCACCAGCCCAACGATCTGACTCGAACAGCATGCTGCTGCCACAGGTACTGCAGAATCCGCGCCGGGCGCCAGGGGAGGACTCGTACCAGTGCAGGTGTTGGTCGCCGCTCAACTGCTTGAAGTGATCACTTTCAAACCCCACCCAGGTGACGTAACCGGCACCGTGTTCGCGCCGGCACATGTTGCAATGGCAGTGCGCGCACCACTTGCTGGGTAAGGATACGGAAAACCGGACAGCTCCGCAGAGACAGCCACCTTCAATTGCCATTTCTGATCCCCGCATTTTTCCCAATGATTTTCCGTCTTGTCTGATTCATGCTTCTCTCCTTAAGTCGAATTTTCAGTTCATCAATATGTAAGCCGCCAGCCTGGCCCACATGATCATGAGGACCAGGCAACTCGCTGCGTAGGCGATGAAACGATGCATGACCCGGTTGTAAGTGCAATGGATCAGGCTGTGTACATAACGCAATGCCACGTAGCCCCAGGCCAGCTGAACCAGGAACGAATCCCGGATCATCAAAACCAGTGCCAACAGGATGGCTACATAAAACAGGACCGGCAATTCGAACAGGTTTTTCAGGTTGTCCGCCTGGGCGGGAGAATCTGTCAGCAAAGCCTGGCCGTGAACCCGGGTATCCAGATCCTGTGGATCGATGGATTTTCTTTTCATCTCACCCAGTCGTGTCACGTACATGAATATCCACACGAGGAAAGTCAGAAAAACCAGCGCCAGTAGGGGGAGTAACAGAGGTTGGAAAAACATATCGTTACCTTATTATGCCAACAGGCTTATTCTAGTGTAGTGTCCTGTATTAAGTGGCGATTAAGAGCCCCACAAAAGATTCAAGTCAAGGCGCGGCCTGCAGTTAATGGCCGCCCCCTTAACCAAGGCTGTAACGCAGGATTGAGTCTTTTGTGGGGCTCCCTTCGGGCGAGACGAGAAGGCATCATCTGCCGCGTTGCGCCTGTTGGAAAGGACATGCCATTCCCTGCCAGACGCGCCTTACAGCTAATACCTTCTCGTTTCGCTTAATCGTCACTTAATACAGGACACTACACTATCGCGTGCCGGGAGTCTCTGGCAAAAAACCGGGGATCAATCGATTGCCTGATGCCAATGATTAAACAGCTGGCATATGCCGACGGGACACACAGGCTTTTAATGCCTACTCAATATACCCTACGATGACCGTAATGATGATAACGGTCATAAGGTCGTGAAACCGGTTCCGCCCCCTTGAACAAGGCGGCATCGATGATGGACCACAAATGGATCACCCAGCCCAGAAGTATCAGCCAGAGCAATGCCGTTAACAAAAACATGAATCCAGCCAGGATCCAGCGGCCCTGAAACAGTTGCCCCAGGCCCGGTATGAAAAAACTGGCCAGCGCAGCAAGGACATTTCCACAATTTCCACTTCCCATGATGACTTCCTTTGTTTTACTTATGTATTGATATGCAGGATTTATGCCAATCCTATTGGAGACTCTTGAAGGAAATATCTGCACATGTGCGCTATGTGGAGTTTGCAAGGCAGGATTGAGTCTTTTGTGGGGCTCCCTGCGGGCGAAACGAGAAGGCATCATCTGCTGCGTTGCGCCGCTTGGAAAGGACAAGCCATTCCCTGCGAGACACACCTTACAGCTAATACCTTCTCGTTTCGCTTAATCGTCACTTAATACAAGACACTACACTAGCGCTGATATTTAGCGTGAAATGCCTTCCGGATGGGCGAGAGACACTAATTCATGGCGGAATTAGCTACAGCGGTGATGCGGACAGCCGTTTTATCCGTTGCACCATTTCTACACTGCGCCTCTCACCGCTACTACAAAGGCGAAATTGCATGACGTGCTCAATCATCGGCCTCATCGGATCCCAGGCGGAGGCCCGCCCGCAAAGCGTTTCCCCGCCTGGTGAGGTGACGATAACGCTTTGTGATCCATCGGCTTCCAGCCAACGATCCACTACCTCTGTTTTTCCGGACAACACCATTGGCTGAAATATGGGATCGCTAAATGCATTTCCCGGCCGCCAATTGTCCGGCAAAGCCCGGGGAACAAAGACACCCAGTTGCCTGGTATTATCTTTATCCTGCCTTGACCATTCCATTTCATTAGCGCTATCGAGCAATCGGGCTGTCGTTAAAAGCACCTTTGCTCCCGTGGGTTCCGGTTCAGTCTGCTTTTCGATGCTTTCAGGGCTCTCAAATTCAGGTTCGGGCCGCGTGTTTTGCGCGATAGTTCTGTTATCGACTGCCGGAACCTCGGTCATTTCAGGCATTACCTCGTCAAGGAACGGGCTTTCCACCAACCGGGGCGCCAGCAAGGTGATGTTCAGAGGGGCGCTGTCGGTGCTTGGGAGGGCTTTCTCTTGGTTCGGAATCAGCAGCAACAGGGCATGAATTGCAATAGCCAGTGCCAGGCACAGGCTGTCCCGGACACTCCACCTGTTTGCGCTTGATGCAGTTCGACTCATGAAGGATTGGATTGTGCTGTTCAATTGATATGGAAACTTCAATTATGCGTGGCACAGATTAATTTCCCGTTAAGCCACACAGTTTTTTGCAATTGTTTATGCGAAGAAATAGTTGCTGGTTGTATAATAGGCGGCTACAAAAACTTTCAGCACAAGGAACTGATCACGATGAGCTACCGTCACATCAAGATACCCGAATCCGGGCAAAAAATAACAGTAAGTGACAACACGCTGCAGGTGCCGGATAACCCGATACTGGGTTTCGTGGAAGGAGACGGCATTGGTCCGGACATCACACGTGCCAGCATGCGCATTTGGGACGCGGCGGTGGCCAAGGCCTATGGTGGCAACCGGAAAGTACACTGGGCGGAATTGTTCCTCGGTGAAAAAGCAGCCGGAATTTACGACGGCGATTATTTTCCAGCCGAGACCCTGGATGCGATCAGGGACCTGATCGTCGCCATCAAGGGGCCTTTGACCACGCCCGTTGGCGGTGGCTTCCGCTCATTGAATGTTTCCCTGCGCCAGGAACTGGATCTATATGCCTGTGTCCGGCCGGTTACTTATATCGATGGGGTGCCCTCACCCATGAAACGCCCTGAAGACGTGGATATCGTGATTTTCAGAGAGAATACTGAAGATGTGTATTGCGGTATCGAGTTTCAAAGTGGTTCGGAAGAAAACAAAAAGCTGGCCAAGTTCCTACGCGAGGAAATGCATGTCGATTTCTTCGAAGATGCAGGTTTGGGTATCAAGCCAATTTCGCCTTTTGGCTCCCGCCGCCTGATCCGCAAAGCGATCCAGTACGCTATTGACAACAATCGCGAGAGTGTGACGCTGGTGCACAAAGGCAACATCATGAAGTTTACCGAAGGCGCCTTCCGCAACTGGGGTTACGAATTGGCTCGCGAAGAGTTTGCTGAGCAGACAATCTCGGAAGATGATTTGTGGTCAAAATTTGATGGAAAGATGCCTGAAGGCAAGATCCTGATCAAGGATCGAATCGCAGACATCACTTTCCAGCTGATGCTATTGCGCCCCGCCGAGTTTGATGTGCTCGCCACCATGAACCTCAATGGCGACTACCTATCAGATGCACTTGCTGCTGAAGTCGGTGGTATGGGTATCGCCCCCGGCGCCAACATGGCGGATCACATTGCTGTTTTTGAAGCGACTCACGGAACGGCCCCCAAATACGCCAACCTGGACAAGGTGAACCCGAGTTCATTGATGTTTTCCGGTGCCATGATGTTCGATTACATTGGTTGGGAAGAAGTGTCTGAGCTGATAACGGCTGCATTCAAGCAAACAGTGGGCGAGGGTATTGTCACTTATGATTTCGCACGTCAGATGGAAGACGCCACCGAAGTTTCAACCTCCGGTTTTGCCGATGCGTTGATCAAGCGTCTCTGATTCCGGGTTGAAGCCGAAGCAATTGGCCCATGTCAGCCGGTCCCCCGGGGGACCGGCTGTAGAAAACAAGCGACATAAACCGCAATGAATTTTGTTAGTAAGCCAGGCCTGGTCAGGGGCAGTTCCTATTGCCTGGCGCTTGTGGACCCGCAGGAAAAGTGCGCCGCAGTATTCGACCTGGCCGCCAAAGTAGAGGAAGGTTCTTTCGACTGGGACCTGGAAGTTCAACTTGAGCCTCTCAACGACCCCGGTCGCCCTGAAAAACCGGAATTGGTGTCCCCCAAAGCTTTACCACGGCGACGACTGGGCAGCGAAGAAGGCAGGTCAGCGTTAATTCACGCCATTGCTCACATCGAATTCAATGCGATCAACCTGGCGCTGGATGCTGTTTGCCGTTTTCGGGATATGCCCGGGCAGTATTACCTGGATTGGATTTCTGTAGCGAAAGACGAAGCCAGGCATTTTCAAATGCTGTTTGAGCGCTTGGTCCAGTTGGGCAGGCAGTATGGAGATTTTCCCGCCCATAACGGCCTGTGGGAGATGGCCGAAAATACTGCCGACAGTTGCCTCGCCCGGATGGCACTGGTGCCCCGTGTGCTGGAAGCTCGTGGTTTGGATGTGACGCCGGGAATGATTGAACGGCTCCAGTCAGTGGGCGACGTCGAAACCGTCGCGATTTTGGAAGTGATTCTTGCAGAAGAAGTCGGGCATGTTGCGATAGGCACGCGGTGGTTCAACTACTGCTGCAAGCAGGAAAATTTGCCACCGGTTGAAACCTTTCTGGAGCTGCTTCGCAGCCGTTTCACCGGTTCGATACGCGGTCCATTTAATCTTGAGGCCCGTACAGAAGCCGGCTTTACCAAAGAAGAGATGGATGGCCTGGTAGAGGCAACGTCTTACCCGTTTGAATCACGCTAGGAGCCTGTCGGATTTGACCGATCGTAGCGAGGGCAAGGTGAATTGATGCGCAGCATCAAGAGAATGTGCCCTGGGGTAAAAGCCGATTTGAGTCAGATTTTCCGGTCTTTAGAGGCAAATAGC
>SMVB01086231.1_pt1 | contig 26876 bp, 22 predicted proteins | sample 2456461 | NCBI WGS metagenome assembly SMVB01 (sample SAMN11095934, study PRJNA526329) | marine sediment metagenome | biome: Marine sediment; feature: Surficial sediment; material: Deep marine sediment; isolation source: Hadal surficial sediment | place: Pacific Ocean | collected 2014-05 | depth...
CGCCGCCGCCGATGGCGTCGAGGGCCCCGAGGCCGGCGACCCAACCAGCGGCCCGACCAACGAAGAGACCGGCGGCACCGGGGAAACCAACCCCGTGACCGGCGATGACGTGGCCGCCTCGGATGGCGACGGCGCCGAATCCGGCGATGCAGGCACCGCCGACACCGATCCGGTGGTGGCGCCCGAGGCCAACACCGAAGAGGACTTGGTCAGCGAAAGCGATCCGGTGGTGGAGCCCGAGGCCAACACCGAAGAGGACATGGTTGCCGAAAGCGATGGCGAAGAGACGACTCTCACCGACATCGCCGAGGATGTCGTGGTGGGCGACCTCGAAGCCGCCCTCATCGACGAACTCTTGGAAGACGGGACGGAAGCCGTCTGACCCTGCCCAGGACCAGGGCCTGTGCCCAGCGCCTGTGCCCGGTGACTGTGATGTTGGGCGGCTCCTGGGTTCACCACGGGCCTTGATCATCCGCCGCCGAGAATTCCTTTGGGTTCGGTGATCATCGGTGCTTCACGCGCGGGCCGGGCATGCCTGCTTGGGCCCAGGAGAGCGCGGCCCTAATCCCCGTCGTCCTCGTCCTTGAGGGAGCGGATTTCGGTGTTCATGGCCACGTCCTTGCGGCGGCGCTGGGCGAAGATCTTGCCGGTCTCCCAATACTCGCTCCTGACCGCGCGCTGGGCCATGCGTTCGAAGTCTTCGTTCCATTCGCCGAGGTCGTAGCCGTACCACGGCATCTCGGGTTCCAGCGCCGGCAGGCCAAGCTCGTCCCAGATCTTAGCCGCGGCTTCCATGAATTCACGCTTGGGCATGGCCACCGGCGGATAACTTTCCTTCAAGGTGGCGTCGATCAGCACGGCGGCGTCGGCGCTGTCCACCTGGCTGCGCGGGCCGTGGCCCTCGTGCTTGTTCTTGAGGATCTCGACGTCGCGCTGGGGCCGGACGCGGTACGACATGACCCAGAACAGCGCATCGCCGTTGCCGGGGTCGATATCGTCGTTGACGGCGATGATCCACTTGCCCTCGGCCTGGCGGAACGCGGCCATGGCGTACAACGCCCGCCAAATCTCGGTGCGCGGCGCCGATCTTTCGAAAACGATCGCCACCACCCTTTGTAGCGAGGTCAGGTTCTCGTGGGCCTTGACCGCGATCAGGCCCTGGATTCCCAGGTTGTCGCGCAGGTAGCGGGTCTGGGCGGCCTCGAAGGCGAAACGGCGGATGACGCTGGATTCACTGGGCGCCACCTGGCTCATCCACGAGGTGATGACGGCGTCCTTGCGCCTGGTGATGGTGGTCACGTCCAAGAAACCGTTGTATTCGCAAAGATTGATATAGCCGTGGGATTCACCGAACGGCGCCTCCGGCTCGAGGTATTCGGTGTCGACGAAGCCTTCGATGACCACCTCGGCATCGGCCGGCACCAGCAAATCGACGGTTTTGGCCGCGACCATGCGGATGGGCGCGCCGGCGAGAGCGCCGGTGACGGCCATCTCGTCCTGGTCCTCGGGCATCTTTTGCACCGCGCCGTAGGACACGATGGGCGGGCAACCCACCACCACGGCGCACGGCATGGGCTCGCCGCGCGCCTTCCATTTGAGCCAATGCAGGTAGCCGCCGGTCCTGAGTTCGACCGAGGTATTCATGCCGAGCCGGTCCGGTGCCTTGATCTGTCCCCGGTAGTTGCCAACGTTCTGGATGCCGGTGTCGGGATCCTTGGTGATGAAATGGGATGAAGAGGTATAGGGCGCGTTGTCCCAGCCCGGCGTCGAGATGGGCACCGGAATGTCATCGAGGCCATGGCCGTCGAGAAGCGCCGCGCCTTGGAACACCAGTTCCTGGCAGGGCGCCTCGGTGCCGGCGATGATAACCGGGGCCACCGGGTTGGACAGGGCCCGGCTCCATAGGTCCTTGACCTGATCCAGGGGATGGCCGATGCCGACCTCGTAGATGGCGGGATTGCCGCCCAGCCCGCAGACCAGGACCGGAATGTCGAATTTACGCCCCTTGGAATCGATGACGTTGGTGAACAGAAAAGCCTTGCGGTCCTTTTCGGCGATGCCGCCGCGGTACTGCCAGCGCACCAGGGGGTGCATCTCGGTATCCTTGTTGATGGGGCGGTCGACCTCGACCAGCAGGCCGGCCTCGCGCAGCGCCGCGATATGCTCGTGGAGGTCCCGGTATCCCCGTTTTGTTTCGGGCGCGCTCACCACCAGCCCTGCCCGCCCCCCATGGGGGCTTTCTCCACAAAGGTGGCGACTTTTGGGGTGACGACTTTCGCCATGTCCATTGTTCAACTCCCTCTCTCCGCCGATTGGCCGGCCGCGGGCTCTCCGCCGACTGGCCGGCCGCGGGCCGCGGCGAGCCGAGCCCGGGCCCGTCCGCGAGACTACCTTGACCGGCCGCTTTTTGCCATGGCGTCAAGGCTCCGGTATCATCCCGGCGGCGCCGCCCCAAGCGGGGCCGCATGACCCGGGAAAAGGGCCATGCCGGGAAGGGAGCCATGGAGCTCGTCAACGAAGTTCAGCGATTCCAGTTCACCCGCCTCGCCCGCGGCGCCGAAGCCGAGGACGGGGCCGACGTGGTGGCCGGCCTCACGTCCGCGCCTAAGACCCTGCCCTGCAGGTATTTTTACGACGCCGCGGGGTCGGATTTGTTCGCCCAGATCTGCGAGACCCCGGAATATTACCCCACCCGCACCGAGCGCTCCATCCTCACCCGGCATGCCGGCGAGATCGCCGCGCTGACCGGGCCCTGCGAGATCGTCGAGCTGGGCAGCGGAACCGCCAGCAAGACGCGGCTTTTGCTGGACGCTTACGCCGATGGCGCCAAAGAGGTGCATTTCGTCCCCATCGACGTTTCCGAAAGCGTATTGCGCGAAAGCTCCCGGGACTTGGTGAGCCGCTATGCGGCGCTTTCCATCCGCGGCTATTCGGGCACCTATGAGCAGGCCCTGGCGGCCCTGCATCCGGCCCCGGCGCCGGCCCGGATGTTCGTGTTCCTGGGCTCCACCATCGGCAATTTCCGCAATTCCGAACGCGTCGCCTTCGTCGCCCGGATTCGCGACGCCATGGAAGACGGCGACACCTTCTTGCTGGGCATCGACCGGCGCAAGGATGGGGCCATCATCGAGGCGGCCTACAACGATTCCCAGGGCCTCACCGCGCGCTTCAACCTGAATATGCTGAGTCATCTCAACCGGCGCTTCCACGGCGATTTGGTGGTCGATAATTTCACCCATCGCGCGGTCTACGAGCCCCGGCGCCATCAGATCGAAATGAGGCTGGAAAGCCGGGTGGCGCAGACGGCGCGCCTGGCCGACCTCAACCTGTCGGTGAGCTTCGCCCGGGGCGAGTCCATCCGCACCGAGATCTCGAAGAAATTCGACCCTGAGGAACTCGCGGGCGAGTTCACCGCCCTGGGCTTAGGCCAAGTGGCGCTGTGGTCCGACGCCAGGCAATGGTTTTCCCTGGTGCTGTTCCGGCTCGGGGCACGGTGATGGGCGGCCACGGGGCGGCGCCATGAACGAGCCGAACTTTTTCGCCGGCGGCGCGTTCGACCGCGCCGGCCTCCTGCGCAAGGACGCCGATTGGGTCGCCGGTCTCATGGCCGACCCCGGCACGCGCATCATCCCGGTCTGGCGGGACCGGCACCTGATCGTCATCAAGCCCAAGCCCGAGCCGGTGTTCCTGGCGCCGGCCGAGGTGCCGCCGCTGGCCCCGGAAACCGAATCCATGGTGCTTCTCGGCATCGTCGAAGACACCGCCGTGTTGGCCTTGGATATCTCGCATATCGAAGAGCCCCTGGCCCGGCCCGAGCTGACCGGGCGCGGCGAATTCATCGATATCCGCGACGTGGGCTCGCTCCTGAGCCGCGCCGACGCGCAACTCATGGCCTTCTCCCGGGCCTTGTTCTACTGGCACCGGCGCCATGTTTTCTGCGGCCTGTGCGGCGCCCCCACGGTGTCGGGCGAAGCCGGCCACGTGCGCAACTGCACCAATGCCGATTGCGCCACCACCCATTTTCCACGCACCGATCCCGCCGTCATCATGTTAGTGACCGACGCCGAGCGCTGCCTGCTCGGCCGCCGGCCCGGGCGCGAGAATTTCATGTATTCGACCCTCGCGGGCTTCGTCGAACCCGGCGAATCCCTGGAGGAAGCCGTCGCCCGGGAGGTCATGGAGGAAACCGGCATTCGCGTCGCCAACGTGCGCTACGCCCATTCCCAACCCTGGCCCTTTCCCGCCAATCTGATGCTGGGGTTCTATGCCGACGCCGCCAGCACCGAGATCAATTTCAACACCGACGAGTTGGCCGATGCCCGCTGGTTCGACCGCGGCGAGGTCCGCGAACTGATGGCGGTGCGCGACCGCGCCGAATCCACGCGCCTGGGCGGCGCCCTGCATCTGCCGCGCCCGGTCTCCATCGCCCGGCGCCTGATCGCCGAATGGATCGACGGCCGCGCGCCCTGAGCGGTTAGTCCTCGCCCGCGGCCGCGGCTTCCTTACGATAGGGATGGGCGGGGAAGATGCCGACGATGCGCACCTTTTCCGAATAGAAATTGAGCTCCTCGAAGGCCAGCTTCACGGGCCCATGGTCGGGATGGCCGTCGATCTCGGCATAGAATTCGGTGGAGGCGAAATTGCCGTCCACCATGTAGCTCTCCAACTTGCCCATGTTGACGCCGTTGGTGGCGAACCCGCCCATGGCCTTGTACAGGGCGGCGGGGATATTGCGCACCCGGAACAGGAATGCCGTCATCACCGACGGCGATTCCGCGCCCGGATCGGCCAGGTCCCGGGCGAGGGCCACGAAACGGGTGGTGTTGTGGTCGGCGTCTTCGATGTTGGCGGCCAGCGAGCGCAGCCCGTAAATCTCCCCCGCCAGTTCCGAGGCGATGGCGGCTTCGGCCGGATCATTCCTCGCCGCCACCTCCTGGGCCGCCCCGGCGGTGTCGGCGTGGACCACCGGCGTAAGGCCGTGGTCGTGGAGGAACCGGCGGCACTGGGACAAGGCATGGACATGGCTGTGGACGCGGGCGAGGCCCTCCAGGGTGGCGCCCTCGGGCGCCAGCAGGTGGTGGTTCACGCGCTGGAAATGCTCGGCCACGATATGCAGCTTGGCATGGGGCATCAACTGGTGGATGTCGGCGACCCGGCCGGCCACCGAGTTTTCGATGGGGATCATGGCCAGCGCCGCGGCGCCGTCCTCCACGGCGGCGAAAACCTCGTCGAAGGTCTGGAACGCCAAGGGCGCCATTTCGGGATGGACCTGGCGGCAGGCGAGATCGGAATAGGCCCCAGGCAAACCTTGGAAGGCGATGGTTTCGCCCGCCCCGGTCTTGCCGTCCTGGTCAATGTCTGATGCCGTCATTGGTCCCCCGCCCGGTTGCCGGCGGCCAGGGCGCGCCGCGCCCTCTCAAGATCGGCGGGAGTATCGACACCAAGGGGAGAGGTGTCAACGAAGGCCACGTCCATGCGCATGCCGTCCTCTAGGGCGCGCAGCTGCTCCAACCGCTCGCGCCGCTCCAGCGGGCTCGGCACCAGGCCCACGAATCGCGCCAGGGCATCGCGGCGCCAGGCGTAAAGGCCGATATGGTGCCACAATGGCCCAGCGCCGCCCGGCACCGTCGCCCGGCTGAAATAAAGCGCCCGGCCGCGCCCCCCCACCGCCGCTTCGCCCGCCGCCGCCACCACCACCTTGACCACGTTGGGGTCGTTCTTTTCCCGGGCCTCGGTGATGGGGGCCGCCAGGGTGCCGATGTCGACGCCCTCCGCGCCAAGCAATTCCAGCGCCCGCGCCGGCAACCCGGGATCCAGGGTCGGCAGGTCTCCTTGCAGGTTGACCACCGCATCGAATCTGCCGTCGGGATCGACCTTGGCCAGCGCCTCGAAGATGCGGTCGGAGCCCGAGAGATGATCGGGCCGGGTCAGCACCGCCTCGCCGCCCGCGGCCCGCACCGCATCGACGATTTCGGCCTCCCCGGCGGCGACGATCACCGGACCCAAATCCGCCTCCATGGCCCGGCGCCAGACCTGGACGATCATCGGCGCGCCGCAGATATCGGCCAGCGGCTTGCCCGCCAGGCGGGTCGAGGCCATGCGCGCGGGGATCAGGACGATGGGCTTTCGGGGTGCCGCCATGGTTCGGATATCCTCGGCCGGGGCGCCCCCGGCTTTCGTGAAAAAGCCCTAAATTTCAATGCCTTTCCAGATTACTCCGGAACCCGCCCGGCGGGCCAGTGCTAACCGCGGAGGCGGCAATACGGGTTGGACAGGGCCCGGGTGAACAGCTAGTCTCGGGCCGCGGTCGGCGCCGCGATTCGCGGTTTTTCCTTACCCCCGCGCGCTTGACAGGGCCCGGCCAAACACCGGGGCACGCACCGGAGCACACGATGTCCGCTAGGGAAATCAACAAGATCGCCGGCGCCATTCTGATGGCTCTCATCATCATCAAGGTTGCCGATCTGGCCGGCGACGCCGTGGGCCAGGCCCAACCGCTCGCCAAGCCCGCCTACCTGGCGGCGGCGGCCGCCGCCCCGGGCGCCAAGACCGAAGCCAAGGCGGCCGCCGACAAGCCGGGCGCGGCAGGACCCGGTTCCGGGGCCGCTATGGGGCCGCTGCTGGCCGCCGCCAGCGCCGAGAGCGGCAAATCCCTGGCCCGCAAATGCACCACCTGTCACAGCCTCAAGAAGGACGGAAAGAACAAGGTCGGGCCGGCGCTGTGGGGTGTCGTCGGCGCCCAGAAGGCGGGCCGGTCATTCCGTTATTCCAGCGCCCTGAAGGGTCTCGGCGGGGTTTGGGACTACGCCGCGCTCAACGCTTTCCTGGCCAGCCCCAAGGCCTTCGCGCCGGGCAATAAGATGCCGTTCGCCGGCATCAAGAGGGCCGCCGATCGGGCGGCCCTGATCCTCTACCTCCGAAGCCTGTCGGACAGCCCCCTTCCCCTGCCTTAGGGGCGGGCGGGACACCATGGCCAAACCACCGGACATCACCACCGTGGACGGGTTCATGGACCTCGCCGACCGCATGGCCGACGCGGCGGGCGAGGTGTTGAGGCGTTATTTTCGCACCCCCATGGCGGTGGAGACCAAGGCCGACCAAAGCCCCGTCACCAAGGCCGACCGCGATGCCGAGACCGCCATGCGGGCTTTGGTCGCCGGCGCCCATCCCGATCACGGCATCCTCGGCGAGGAGTTCGACCCGGTGAACCCCGGCGCCGAATTCACCTGGGTGCTCGACCCCATCGACGGCACCAAGTCGTTCATCACCGGCAAGCCCTTGTTCGGCATCCTGATCGCCTTGGCCCAAGGAGACAGCCCGATCCTCGGCATCATCGACCAGCCGATCTTGGCGGAACGCTGGCGCGGGGCCGCGGGCCTGCCCGCCACCTTCAACGGCGCGCCCGCCAGGGTCCGGGCCTGTGACGACATCGCCGGCGCGATGCTGTATGCGACCAGCCCCCATATGTTCCAGGGCGCCGATGCCGAGGCCTTCGGCCGCGTCCGCGACCGCGTCCGCCATCCGCTTTACGGCGGGGATTGCTACGCCTATGGGCTGCTGGCCTCGGGCCATGCCGACTTGGTGGTGGAGGCAAGCCTCCAGCCTTACGATTACGCCGCCCTGGTGCCGGTGGTGGAGAGCGCGGGCGGCATCATCACCGACTGGGCGGGGGAGCGGCTCACCCTGGCCTCCGACGGGCGCGTCATCGCCGCCGGCGACGCCGCCGTCCATGCCCAGGCGCTGGACCTCTTGGGCGCGGGCTAGGGCCATGGCATCACGCGTCCGTCAGGCGGCGGCGGGTGTCCTGGCCGCGGCCATTTTAGCCCCGGGGGCGGCGCCGGTGGCGGCGCAAGAGACCGCGGCGGGCCGGCCGGCCCATGGCCTCGCCATGCATGGGGATCTCAAATACGGACCCGGCTTCAAGAATTTCGACTACGTCAATCCCTCCGCGCCCAAGGGCGGCACCGTGCGCTTCGCGGATACCGGCACCTATGACAACCTCAATCCGTTCATTTTAAAAGGCGTCATTGCGGCAGGCGCCGGCCGGGTTTTCGACAGGCTCGCCACGGTTTCCCGGGACGAGCCGTTTTCCCAATACGGCCTGGTGGCCAAGACCATCGAGACCCCGCCCGACCGTTCCTGGGTGATCTTCACGCTTCGGCCCGAGGCCCGGTTTCACGACGGCCGCCCGATCACCGCCGACGACGTCATCTTCTCCTTCAACGCCCTCATCAAGAAGGGCCACCCGTTCTATCGATTCTATTTCGGATCGGTGGCCAAGGTGGAGCGGCTCGGCCGGCTCAGGGTCAAATTCACCTTCAAGAAGGGCGACAACCGCGAACTGCCGTTGATCCTCGGCGAATTGCCGCTGCTGCCCGCCCATTACTGGGAAGGCAAGGATTTCGCCAAGACGACCCTGAGCCCGCCCCTCGGCAGCGGCCCCTACAAGATCAAATCATTGGAGCCCGGCCGCTCCATCACCTACGCGCGCGTCAAGGACTACTGGGGCGCCGATCTGCCGGTGAACAAGGGGCAGAACAATTTCGACGTCATCCATTACGACTATTACCGCGATTCCACGGTCGCCATCGAGGCGTTGAAGAAAGGCGAGTTCGACATTCGCGAGGAAAACTTCTCCAAGGCCTGGGCCACGGCCTATGATTCGCCCGCCATCCGCGCCGGCCTTCTCATCAAGAAGCTTTTCCCCAACCAGCGATCGACCGGCATGCAGGGCTTCGTCTTCAACACCCGCCGGGCGATATTCGCCGACCGCCGGGTACGCTGGGCGCTGGCCCATGCCTTCGACTTCCGATGGTCCAACCGCAACCTCTTCTATGGCGCCTATACCCGCACCACGAGCTATTTTTCCAATTCCGAGTTGGCTTCGCGCGGCCTACCGAGCGGCGCCGAGCTTGCCGTGCTGGCGCCCTACCGGGGGCGCGTTCCGGGCGAAGTCTTCACCAAGCAATACCTTCCCCCCGTCGCCGGCACCAACCGGCGCCTGCGCGTGAATCTCCTCAAGGCGCTGAAGATCTTGCAAGAGGCCGGCTGGGTGGTGCGCCAGGGCAAACTGATCAACGCCGAGACCAACCAACAGATGCGCTTCGAGGTCCTGTTGGTGAGCCCGGCGTTCGAGCGCATCGTCGGCCCCTTCATCTACAACTTGCGCCGTCTCGGCATCGAGGCCCGCATGCGGACGGTGGACACGTCGCAATACCAGAACCGGGTGCGGGCGTTTGATTTCGACATGATCGTCGGCAGCTGGGGGCAGTCGCTCTCGCCGGGCAACGAGCAGCGCAGCTATTGGAATTCGCGCAACGCCGATTTGGACGGGGGCCGCAATTATGCCGGCATCAAGGACCCGGTGGTGGACGAATTGGTCGAAAAACTGATCGCCGCGCCCGACCGCAAGGGGCTGGTGGCCCGCACCCGGGCGCTCGACCGGGTGCTTCTGTGGGGCCATTACGTGATCCCCCAGTGGCATATCCGCGCCGACCGCTTCGCCTTCTGGGACAAGTTCGGCAGGCCCGACAAGATTCCCCTGCGCGGCGCCGACATCGGTACCTGGTGGCTCGATGGCGAAAAGGCGGCGGCCATAAAGGCGGCGAAAGGCAATCTCCGCGGGCTGGGACCCTCGGTCAATGAAGGGACACCCCGATGATCGCCTATATCATCCGCCGGTTTTTGCTCATCGTGCCCACCTTGTTCGGCATCATGGTGATCAATTTCGCCATCATCCAGTTCGCCCCCGGCGGCCCGGTGGAACAGCTGATCGCCCAGATCACCGGCACCGACGTGGCGGCGACGGCGCGCATCGGCGGCACCACCACCGGCGACGCCGCGTCCTCCGCCCAGGCCCGCCGATCGACCCTCGGCGAAACCTCCGCCGGCCGCTACCGCGGTTCCCAGGGGCTCGACCCGCAGTTCATCAAGGACCTGGAAAAACGTTACGGCTTCGACAAGCCCGCCCATGAGCGCTTCTTCAAGATGCTGGCGGATTACCTGCAGTTCGATTTCGGCGAGAGCTTCTTCCGCGACCGCCGGGTGGTCGACCTGGTGCTGGAAAAAATGCCGGTGTCCATATCCCTCGGCCTGTGGTCGACCCTGATCATCTACCTGATCTGTATTCCCCTCGGCGTCGCCAAGGCGGTGCGCGACGGCCAGGGCTTCGACATCTGGACCTCGGCCCTGGTGGTCTTCGGCAATGCCATCCCCGCCTTCATCTTCGCCATCTTCCTCATCGTGCTGTTTGCCGGCGGCAGTTATTTCGACTGGTTCCCCCTGCGCGGCCTGACCTCCGCCAATTGGGCGGAGCTCAGCTTGATCGGCAAGATCGCCGATTATTTCTGGCACATGGCGCTGCCGATCCTGGCCCTGGTGATCGGCGGTTTCGCCTCGCTCACCATGCTGACCAAGAATTCGTTCCTGGAAGAGATCAACAAGCAATACGTGACCACCGCCCGGGCCAAGGGCCTGTCGGAAAAGCGCGTGCTGTACGGCCATGTCTTCCGCAACGCCATGCTCATCGTCATCGCCGGCTTTCCGGCGGTGCTCATCGGCATCCTGTTCACCGGCGCGCTGCTGATCGAGGTGATCTTCTCCCTGGACGGGCTTGGGCTGCTGGGGTTCGAGGCGGTGATCAACCGCGATTATCCGATCGTTTTCGCGACCGTTTTCTTCTTTTCCCTGATCGGCCTGGTGATCGGCCTGATCCGCGACATCACCTATGTCTTCGTCGATCCACGCATCAGTTTCGAGGGCCAGAACTGACCATGCCGGAACCCACCATGGACCGCCAAGACCGCGCCTTCGGCGTCTCTATTACGCCGCTCACCCGGCGGCGGATCGACAGCTTCAAGCGCAACCGCCGGGGCTACTGGTCGCTTTGGATCTTCCTGGGCCTGTTCGTCTTCTCCCTGTTCGCGGAATTCATCGCCAACGACAAGCCGATCGTCGTGAAGTACGATGGCGGTTACTACATGCCGATCTTCAAGCTCTATCCCGAAACCGTCTTCGGCGGCGAATTCCCCACCGAGGCCGACTACCGGGACCCCTTTGTTACCAAGCTGATCGGCGCCAAGGGCTGGATGATCTGGCCGCCCATCCGCTACAGCTTCGACACGCCCAACTATTTCCTGGCCGTGCCTTCCCCCGCCCCGCCTTCCGCCGATAACTGGCTGGGCACCGACGACCAAGCCCGGGACGTGACGGCGCGGCTGATCTACGGCTTTCGTATTTCCATCCTGTTCGGCTTGGTCCTGACGTTTTTCGCCTCCATCTTCGGGGTCGCGGCGGGCGCCATCCAGGGCTATTTCGGCGGCTGGGTCGATCTCGCCGGCCAGCGCCTGATCGAGGTCTGGGAGGGGCTGCCCAGCCTTTACGTTCTCATCATCCTGGCGTCCATGTTCGTCCCCGGGTTCTGGACGCTTTTGGGAATATTGCTGCTGTTTTCATGGACCTCTCTGACCGGCGTGGTGCGGGCGGAATTCCTGCGCGGACGAAACTTCGATTACGTGCGCGCCGCCCGCGCCCTTGGCGTCGGCCATACCACCATCATGGTCCGCCACGTGTTGCCCAACGCCATGGTGGCGACCATCACCTTCCTTCCCTTCATCCTCAACGGCTCGATCACCGCGCTGACGTCGCTCGACTTCCTCGGCCTCGGCATGCCGCCGGGCTCGCCGTCCCTGGGCGAGCTTCTGGCCCAGGGCAAGGGCAACCTGCAGGCGCCCTGGCTGGGCCTGTCGGCGTTCTTTTCCATCGCCATCATGCTGAGCCTGCTGATCTTCGTCGGCGAGGCCGTGCGCGACGCCTTCGATCCGCGCAAGACCCGGCTTTAGGGGGCAAAAATGGCCGGAACCCCGTTCATCACCATTCGCGACCTAAGCGTCCGGTTCGCCACACCGGGCGGCGACGTGGACGCGGTCAAGGATCTCGACCTCGACATCGACCGCGGCGAAACCGTGGCCTTGGTGGGCGAATCGGGCTCCGGCAAGTCGGTGACGGCGCTGTCCATCTTGCAGTTGCTGCCCTATCCCGTGGCGAGCCACCCGACCGGCTCGATCCTGGTGGACGGCGAGGAAATGATCGGCGCCGACGAGGCCACCTTGGCGCGCATCCGCGGCCGGCGGATCGCCATGGTGTTCCAAGAGCCCATGAGCTCGCTCAACCCGCTGCACAATATCGAGAAGCAGATCACCGAAACCCTGATCCTGCACAAGGGCCTGGCGCGCGTGGCCGCCCGCGCCCGCGCGCTGGAGCTTCTCCACCTGGTCGGCCTCAGTGAGGCGGAAAAGCGCCTCACCGCCTACCCCCACCAGCTGTCCGGCGGCCAGCGCCAGCGGGTGATGATCGCCATGGCCCTGGCCAACGAGCCCGACCTGTTGATCGCCGACGAGCCGACCACGGCGCTGGACGTGACGGTGCAGGCGCAGATCCTGACCCTCTTGGGGGATCTCAAGGATAAGCTCGGCATGGCGCTCCTGCTGATCACCCACGACCTCGGCATCGTCCGGCACATGGCCGATAAGGTCGCGGTGATGACCAATGGTGAGATCGTCGAGGAGGGCCCGGTGGCCGACGTCTTCTCCCGGCCCCGGCACGACTACACCCGCCACCTCCTTGCCGCCGAGCCCAAGGCCAAGCCCGCCCGGCCGTTGGAGAGCGCAGAGGTGATCATGGAGGCCAGCGACGTGAAGGTCTGGTTCCCCATCAAGCGCGGCGTCTTCAAGCGCACGGTGGACCATATCAAGGCGGTCGACGGCATTTCCCTGAAATTGCGCGCCGGCCGCACTTTGGGCGTGGTCGGCGAATCGGGGTCCGGCAAAACCACCCTGGGCCTGGCGCTGCTGCGCCTGGAGGGGGCCCGGGGCACGGTCAGTTTTGGCCCCCACCGGCTGAGCGAGATGAGCCAGCGCGCGGTCCGGCCGCTGCGCCGCGAGATGCAGATGGTCTTCCAGGACCCCTATTCGTCACTGTCGCCCAGGATGTCGGTCGCCCAAATCGTCGGCGAGGGCCTGAAGGTCCACGACATCGCGCCGGACCCGGCGGACCGCGCCGAGCTGATCGACGCGGCGCTGTCGGAAGTGGGCATCGATCCCGGCGCCAAGAACCGCTACCCCCACGAATTTTCCGGCGGCCAGCGCCAGCGCATCGCCATCGCCCGGGTGCTGGTGCTGAAGCCGCGGCTGATCATTCTCGACGAACCCACCTCGGCGCTGGACATGTCGGTCCAGGCCCAGATCGTCGACCTGTTGCGCGAGATTCAGGACCGCCACGGTCTCGCCTATCTGTTCATCAGCCACGATCTCAAGGTGGTGCGCGCCCTGGCCGACGAAGTGCTGGTCATCAAGGATGGCAAAATGGTGGAATTCGGCGCCGCCGACCATATCTTCGAGAACCCCGAAACCCCCTACACCAAGGCCCTGATGGCCGCCGCCTTCGACCTTGCCGTCACCGAGGGCGGCATCGTCAGCCAGTAACCCCATGGCCATCTTGTTCCTGTCCGATGCCGCCGCGGCGACCGCGTGGGCCGACGCGCTGGCCAATGAGCTGCCCGATGAAGTGATCCGCGTCAACACCGGGCCGGGCGACGACGGCGACGTGGAATTCGCCGTGGTGTGGCAGCCCGCCAAGGGCCGGCTCGCCCGGATCCCTAATCTCCGGGCGATTTTTTCCCTCGGCGCCGGGGTCGATCACATCTTCGCCGATAGCGAACTGCCCGCCCATGTCCCGGTGTTTCGCCTGATCGACCCGGTGCTCACGGCGCAGATGGCCGAATACGTGGTCATGAACGTGCTCTGGCATCACCGGGGCATGGACCAATACGCCGCCCATCAGGCGGGCCGCCGGTGGCGCCAGGCCGACCTTCCACGGACCGCCCGGCGGCGGGTCGGGATCATGGGGCTCGGCGTGTTGGGGAGCGCCGCGGCCGAGGCGCTGGCCCGTTTTGGCTTTCCCCTTGCCGGTTGGACCCGCACGGCACGGGACTGGCCGCTGGGCGAGGCCTTCCATGGGCGCGGCGGCTTGCGCCCCTTCCTGGCCATCAGCGACATCCTGGTCTGCCTGTTGCCGCTGACGCCGGAGACCGAGGGCATCCTCGATGCCGGCGCCTTCGCCGCCCTGCCCAGCGGCGCGGCGCTGATCAATGCCGCGCGCGGCGGCCATGTGGTCGAGGCCGACCTCATCGACGCGCTCGACTCGGGCGCGCTCGGGGCCGCCACCCTCGACGTGTTCGCCACGGAACCCCTGGCCCAGGACCATCCGTTCTGGGCCCACCCCCGGGTCCGGGTGACGCCCCATGTGGCGGCCATCACCTATGGCGATACCACGGCCCGGGAAATCGCCTTGAATATCGGACGCTTTCGGGCGGGCGCGCCCATGAGCGGCCTGGTCGACCGCGCCCGGCGCTATTGAGCCCTGCCCTAGGGTTGAGGCAGGGTTGTAATTTCAGCACTGGAAATTGCCAAAATATTGATCAATTTTAAACCAATTCACCGTAACTTCAGGCACGTTGGTTAAGGAATATAGCGCCCAGGTGGCCCGGAATTCCCCGCCAACCGCCCGAAAACCCCAAGAATGGGGCACCCGGGCAAATCGATCGAACAGGGATGGTTTTTTCAACGGGGAGGCGAAAAGTCTCCAGTACCGCGTAATTCTTCCTGTCGGAAATATCGGCGGCAGGCGGATCGGAAGAGAGGATGCCATGAAGAAAGGCCTGTTGCTCATCCTGCTGCCGCTCATGCTGGCGGCCCTGCCGCGCGCCCATGGCGCCGAGGTCAAGGCCTGCCTCGACCGATCCGTGATGGTTGACACCCTGATCGCCGAATACGGCGAGCAGCTCGCCGAAGTCCGTGAAATCAAGGGCAAGGGACTGCTCGAGTTCCACGTCTCGCCCAACGAGGGGACCTGGACGGCGCTGCTGACCAATGTCCAAGGGGTGTCTTGCGTGCTCGCCGTTGGCGAAGGCATCGATCCGGCCAAGACCCAGGCCTTGGTGGCCGCTTACCCGATCTGACCCGCGCGGCCCTTCCTTAGGGCCCGCGCCTCAGGCGCGAATTTTGGGCACCTTCGCCTCAGGCGCGAACTTTGGGCCCCTTCGCCTCAGGCGCAAAATTCCTTCTCGATCAAGGCGAACAGCGCCCGCATGCCCTGGGCTTCGCCGCCTTCGGGGCGGCCCGGCCGCTCGGTTTCGTTCCAGCCCATGAAATCGACATGGATCCAGGGGGTCCCATTGGTCACGAATTCCTGCAGGAACAATGCCGCGGTAATGGCCCCGCCATAGGCGCCCGGCGATATGTTGTTGATGTCGGCGACCCGGCTGTCGAGCTTGTCGCGGTAGGGCGCCCATAGGGGCAGCCGCCACAGCGGATCCTCGGCCCGGCGGCCCGCGGCGAGGGTCTTTTCGGCCAGGCCGTCGTCGTTGCAGAAGAGCGCCGGCAGGTCGGTGCCCAAGGCGACCCGGGCGGCGCCGGTCAGGGTCGCCATGTCGATCAACAGGTCGGGGCGCGCGCGGCACGCCTCGGCGAGAGCGTCGGCCAGCACGATGCGGCCTTCGGCATCGGTATTACCGACCTCCACGCTGAGCCCCAAGCGGGTGCTGATGACGTCGAGGGGATGATAGGCGTTTCCCGCAACCGCGTTCTCCACCGCCGGGATCAGCACCCGCAGGCGGATCGGCAGCCCGGCCGCCATGATCATGCGGGCCAGGCCCAAGGCCTGGGCGGCCCCGCCCATGTCCTTCTTCATCAGCTTGATGCCGGCGGTGGACTTGAGGTCGAGCCCGCCGGTATCGAAGCACACCCCCTTGCCGCAGAGGACCACCATTGGCGCCCGGCGGCGGCCCGCCGGGCGCCAATGGAGGTCGATCAGCCGGGGCGGATCGGCGGCGGCGCGGCCCACCGCATGAATGGCGGGATAGTTGCGGTCGAGCAGCCTGGCCCCGGTGATCACCGAGACCCGCGCGCCGAACTGGCGGCCCAGGCGCCGCGCCGCGGCGGCCAGGTGGGACGGCCCCATGTCGCCGGCCGGCGTATTGATGAGGTCGCGCACCAGGAATGTGGCAAGGGCGGCGTTTTCCACCCCTGGCCGGCCGGCGTTGGGTGGCCAAACCAGCCGCGCCGGCGCCCGGTCGGGCTTGCGGTAGCGGGTGAACCGATAGCTGCCCAACGCCCAGCCCAGCGCCGCCTCGCCGGCGTGGGCGGCGCCCACCCGCCGGTCCAGCCGATAGCTGCCCTCGGGCAGGCCGAAGGGGCAGGCGGCGTAGGCCCAGAGGGCGCCCTCTTCGGTGCCCGGCGCCTTGGCCGTGGGCGACGGCAGGCCAAGGAAGACCCGTTCCAGCGCGCCGTCGGGTGCCGCCAGCAGGCTGATGGCGCCGGGCCGGGCCTTGAATCCGCTGGCCCGCGCCCAGGTCTTGATCCGCGCGGGTTGGCCGGACAGCCATTTCTCGAACCCGTCCTCGGACACGGCCACCAGCGGCACCGTGGTTTTGCGCGCCCTTGAGGTGAGTCCTTCGATCGCCATGGTTTGCCCTTCACGCCGCCAAAATCCGGGCACCGATGATCGCCCGCCGCCGGGCTTGAGGAAAGGGCAAATCTCGCGCCCCTTGCGCGCACGGCCGGCCTCATGGTTCAGTGGGTTCGGTCTCATGCCGATTGAAGGAGCCGCCCGCCATGGCCGATCTTACCCTCGCCGTCGCCAACAAGGCTTATTCCTCATGGTCGCTGCGCGGCTGGCTTGCCCTGAAATTAACCGGGGCCGAGTTCGACGAGGTGGTGATCCCGCTCGGTCGGGCCGACACCAGGGCGGAGATCCTCAAATATTCCCCATCGGGCAAGCTGCCGGCGCTGATCGACGGCGACGTGGTGGTCTGGGAGTCCCTCGCCATCATCGAATACCTGGCGGAAAAGTTCCCCCATGCGGGGCTGTGGCCCAGCGATGGGGCCGCCCGGGCCCATGCGCGGGCCGCGGCCAATGAAATGCATGGTGGTTTCCTGGCCTTGCGCCGCGCCATGCCCCTGAATGTGCGCCATACCTTCCCCGACGCCCGCTTCGATGACCATGTCGGCGCCGAGGTCAACCGCATCCAGGCCATCTGGCGCGACGCCCAACGCCGATTCGCCGGCGCCACCGGCGAAGGGCCCTTCCTGATGGGCGCGTTTTCCGCCATCGACGCCATGTTCGCACCGGTGGCGAGCCGCTTCACCGGCTATGCGGTCGATCTCGAATCCCAGGCCCAGGCCTATGTGGACGCGGTAGCGGCCCACCCCCCCATGATCGAGTGGCGCGAGGCGGCCCGGGCGGAGCCTTGGGTGATCCCCGAATTCGAAGACGGCGGCGCCCCATGAAGCGGCGGCGCGGGCAATCCTAAGTTTAGGACTTGGGCGCGGGTTGTGCCGGAGATTCGGGCTTCGCCTTGGGCGCGGGCTTTTCGGTTGTCCCAGGTTTGACCTCGGGTGGGGATTTCGCCATCAGCCCCTTTTCCCGATAGAACCGCCGGGCGCCCTCGTGGAGGGGGATCGCCACCCCCTTCAGCGCGTTCTTCAGCCGCATTTGGCGTGTCGCCGGCGGCCCCTGGTCGAGGATCAAACGGCTGGTTGGGTGCCAGAGTGCCCGGGTGATGCCATAGACGAGGTCGGCGCTGACCTTGTCGGAAATCGTCCAAAGCGCCCCCACGGCGAGGGTCGTGGTCGCCGCCATGCGGCCGTACACCGACGGCGGTATGGTCACCACGGCGAGGAACGGATTCGTCTTCCTGATGGCGGCCGCCTGCTCTCCGGTGATGGGCAACAACCGCAGCGGAACCTCTCGGGCAAGCCGGGCGATGGACGGCGCCGGAAAACCGCCGACGAAAAAGAAGGCATCGATGCCCCCGACCTGCAGCCGGTCGACCGCGGGACCCACCTGGGAATCCCGCCGCCGCAAGGATTTCGGATCGACGCCATGGGCCATGAGCACCAGATTGGCGATTGAACGGGTCCCCGACCCCTTGAGATCGAGGGATACCCTTTTCCTCCGCAAATCCCCGATGGCGCGAATGCGCGAGTCTTCGCGCACCACCACATGGACCGCCTCGGGGTAGAGGTTGGCGATGGCACGAAGGCCGGGAATCGCCTTCCCGCCCGAGAAGATGCCCACGCCCTTGACCGCGAAATAGGCGATGTCGGCCTGGACCAGCGCCGATTCTATCCTTCCCGCGGCGATCTGGCGGACATTGGACACCGAACCCCTGGATGCCTGGGCCACGGCGACCAGCCCGGGCACGCCACAGGACCCGCCCTGGCCGCACAAGCTGGCGCCCGGGGGGTGGGAAATGGCGCTGGCGATCAAGCCGCCGATGGGGAAATAGACGCCGGATATGGAACCGGTCCCGATGCGCAGGAATATCCTATCCTGGGCCGCCGCGGGAAGCGACAGCACGGCGGCGGCGGCCAAGGCCGCCACGGTCTTGAGGATTGGGCTCGAATGTCGGTTCATCGCTTGGGCATTTTTGCGTCAGGCCGCTAAGAATCTCACTAGCCGATTGCCGGTGCCGGGTAAAGGGTACAACACTTATAGGGTTAAATAATGGCGGAATGGCGGCACCGCCGCCGGTGCTCTCCCCCGCCCGGGTGGGCACAAGGGCTAATCGGACATCGGCACGATGGTCCAGGCGATGGTCGGCGCATAGCCCGCGTCGGCGAACAGATTGCCGACCGGACAACGGTCCTCGGACAGGGTCTTGAGCCGTTCCACCCGTTCCGGGCTTTCATCGGTCTCCATGCTGATGGCCAGATCGGCGGCGCCAAAGCGCATGACCTTGTCATTGCCCTTGTCGCTGGCCACCCGGTCGGTGACGGTGGACGCGGTAATGGCGATGGTCCCATGTTCGAACCGCATGGCCTCGGCCACTTTCACGATCTGCACCACCTGGCAGGATGCAAGGGACGCGGTCAGGCAAGCCAGGGGCGAGGGGCCGGTATTTTCGCCGCCGCGCTGGGCCGGTTCGTCGGTGATGATGGTGTGACCTTCGGGCGTCGAAATCTCGCAGCGCACCCCCGCGGTACAGACCGCTTCGACGCTGCGGGAGCTCGCCCCGGTTCGTTCTTTTTGCACGATGGCCATGGTTGCCTCCCTTTGATGCGTGGGCCAGCGGGTCGCGGCCCACTGATCTTTTAAAGCAAATTCCCGCCGCATGGGTCCCTTTGACGGGGATGATTCCCCCCCAAGGCAAGGCGCCAGCGGCGGCCTCAACTATCTCATGTATCCGGCCTCGACTATCTCATATATTCGGTATCCCCCGGTGTTCCGCGGGGGCGACAAGACAAGGCCACGGAAGGTCGTCAAGCGATGGAACCGCTTCTCAATCTCGCCATAATCTGGCTCGCCGTGTTCGCCGCGGTGTTCGCCGCGCGCAAGACCAAACTGACGCCGGTGCTTTACTTCCTCGCCATCGGCTCCCTCCTGGTCAACCTCGGCATCCTGCCCGAGCAAAGCCATCCCTTCATCCGCGGCTTCGCCGAAATCGGCATGATCCTGATCATGTTCGCGCTCGGCTTCGAGGAAAGCACGTCGAAATTCCTGCAAAGCGTGCGCCGCACCTGGGGCATCGCCCTGTTCGGGGCGCTGATCCCGTTCCTCACCGCGTTCGCGGTGGCGGAATATTTCTGGGCAGACACCAACCTTTCCCTGATGTTCGGGCTCACCATGACCGCCACCGCGTTGTCCCTGACCATGGTGTCTCTCAAAAGCGAGCATCTCGAACATACCCAGGCGGCCACCGGCATCATGACATCCGCGGTGATCGACAGCATCTCTTCCCTGGCCCTGGTGGCGATCCTGATTCCCATCGCCACCGGCGCCGGGCCGGCGAGCCTGGCCGATGTCGGTTGGGTCCTGGGCAAGGCGGTGATCTTCTTCGGCATGGTCACCGTGGTCGGCGGCTGGGTGCTGCCCCATGACCGCGGCGCCCTGGACCGCTACCTGCCCTGGATCAAGGGCAAGGGCATCAAGAATCTTTTATCGCTCGGCGAAGGCGAGCACGCCACCCTGACGGTATTGACCTTCGCCCTCCTGGTCGGGCTCCTGGCCAATGAATTCGGCTTTCATCCGGCGGTGGGCGCTTACATGGCCGGGCTCGTCCTCAAGGAAGAATATTTTCATTACCTGCGCCATCCCGAGGAAAATTACTACCAGCGCACCAAGGACATCATCGACAACGTCGCCTATTCCTGGATCGGGCCGGTGTTTTTCGTCGAGCTCGGCACCAAGCTAGTCTTCGATTGGGACATCTTCGTCGGCGTCATCCCGCAAACGCTGGTGCTCCTGTTGGCCATCTTCGTGGCCCAGGTCGCCTCGGCGGCGCTGGCGGCCCGCTACACCGGCGCCTTTCCATGGAACGAATCGATGTTGATCGGCTTCGGCATGCTGGGCCGGGCGGAACTCGCCTTCGTGGTCATGGACATCGCCTATGTGCAGCACCGCATCCTCAACCATGAGGCCTTCTACACGCTGATGTTCACGGCCTTCTGGCTGAACGTGTCGGTGCCCGTCACCATCGCCTGGTGGAAACCCTATTTCGAGGGCCGCAAGCGCCTGTTCGGCCCGGACCCACCGGGCGGTTAGAGCACTTTCCAACCAAATTGAACCATTTGACCGGAAATTTCTTTAGGGGCCCCCGGCCTTGGCCTCGCGCGCCCTTTGTGGCAAAGATGGGCCGCCCCGCGCCATCGTCCCGCGCCGGGCTGGAAAGAGAGACATGACCACCGCCGAGACCGAGACCCCCGAGGACCTCCACGACTTCATTCGCACCGCCGTTCGCGACGATCTCGACGCCGGACGGATGCCAACCGTGGTGACCCGTTTCCCGCCGGAACCCAACGGCTATCTCCATATCGGCCACGCCAAGTCCATCTGCCTCAATTTCGGCATCGCCCAGGAATTGGGCGGGCGCTGCCATCTGCGCTTCGACGATACCAATCCCGCCAAGGAAGAAGAGGAATACATCGAGGCCATCAAGACGGACGTGGCTTGGCTGGGCTTCGATTGGGGGGAACACCTCCACCATGCCTCGGACAATTTCGACCAGCTCTATCGCTGGGCCGAACATTTGATCAAAGCGGGCGATGCCTATGTGGACGACCAAAGCGCCGAGGAGATCCGCGAAAACCGGGGCACCTTGACCGAGCCCGGCCGCGCCAGCCCCTTCCGGGAACGCGGGCCGGAGGAAAACCTGGCGCTGTTCCGGGGGATGCGCGCGGGCGATTTCGCCGACGCCGCCCGCGTGCTCCGCGCCAAGATCGACATGGGCTCGGGCAACATGAACCTGCGCGACCCGGTCCTCTACCGCATTCTCCGCGCCACCCATCCCAGGACCGGCGACGATTGGTGCATCTATCCGACCTACGATTTCGCCCATGGCCAGTCCGATGCCATCGAGGGCGTCACCCATTCGCTGTGCACTCTGGAGTTCGAGGATCACCGGCCCCTCTACGAGTGGCTTTTAGACCACCTGCCGGTGCCGTCGCGGCCGCGGCAGATCGAGTTCGCGCGCCTCAACCTGACCCACACGGTGCTGTCCAAGCGGCGCCTCGTGGAACTGGTGGCCGGCGGCCATGTGGCCGGCTGGGACGACCCCCGTCTCCCCACCCTGGCGGGGCTGCGCCGGCGCGGCTTTCCGCCCGAGGCGATCCGTGATTTCACCGCCCGCATCGGTGTCGCCAAGGCCGACAGCACCGTGGACATGGCGTTTCTGGAGCATTGCGTGCGCGAACGCCTGAACCAGGTGGCCGACCGGCACATGGCGGTGCTCGACCCCCTCAAGGTAGTGATCGAGAACTACCCCAAGGGAGAGAGGGAGGCGCTCGTGGCCATCAACAACCCGGGCGACGAAAGCGCCGGCACCCACCAGGTGCCCTTCGGGCGCGAGCTCTATATAGAGCGGGCCGATTTCATGGAAGACCCGCCCAAGAAGTTCTTCCGGCTGGCGCCGGGCCGGGAGGTTCGGCTGCGTTACGCCTATTTCATCACCTGTCAAGAGGTGGTGAAGGACGCAGACGGTGAGGTCGTCGAACTCCGCTGCAGCTATGACCCCACGACCCGGGGCGGCAACGCGCCCGATGGGCGCAAGGTCAAGGCGACGCTGCATTGGGTTTCGGCCGCCGACGCCATCGATGGGGAAGTGCGGCTCTATGACCACCTGTTCGCCCGCCCCGACCCCGGCGCCGGGGACGACTGGCTCGACCATCTAAACCCGGAATCGCTAATTGTCCTGGAGGGCTGCAAGCTGGAGCCCGCCCTGGGCCGGATGGCGCCGGGCACCACGGTCCAGTTCGAGCGCCAGGGCTATTTCAGCGCCGACCGCGATTCGTCGCCCGCCCTTCCGGTGTTCAACCGCACCATGGGATTGCGGGACGGCTGGGCCAAAATCCAGGCCAAACAGTCGTGATGGGAGAAACAGAGCGGCGCTCTGGCCCGTCTCCGGTGTTGGCATCGCCAGCCAAGGCAATGCCTTTCAAATTAAGTCAGAAAGGGCCACCCTGATGAGGGCGGACCTTCCCGTATGCGACTTCTGGACGCCTAGGCGTCTTGAAGGTTTACCGCCTTGGGACCCCGAGCATCGGGCTCGATGTCGAAATTGACTTTCTGACCTTCGTTCAAGGTCGTCATTCCCGACTGTTCCACCGCGGAAATGTGTACGAAGACATCCTTAGAGCCGTCATCGGGAGAGATGAAGCCGAATCCCCTAGTGGTGTTGAAAAATTTCACAGTGCCTGTAGCCATAAATTGTTTTCCCATCGATAATTCGCCGTCACGCAACATACGTGAAGCGCGGACTTCCTTCACAATGATTTGAGGAGATTATTCCGGTCGTAGGCAACCGTGACCATCTGCCAAGCCCAATGCGGAGGCGTCACATTTTTATCTAACGATGATCAAGTCCAAGGTGCAATGCTTATTTTACCATGCGGACCTGCCGCCTGCCTTGAATCGCCGCCGGCGATTCCCCGCAAATCGGCGGAAAACCCTTGTGGCAGGGGCTTGCAGGGCCCATCATTTACATCGACCCGCATCGCCCCAAGAGACCGGAAAATAGGCTCGGGCACGCCCGGAGTGGAGGAAAACCATGGATAAACTGACCCTCAGCGGTTATTCGCGCAGGCCGCCCCACGTGGTGGCAGAAGAAAAAGGCTTCTTCAAGGACCAGGGACTCGACGTCGATTTTCACCAGGTGTTGCTGGCCCCCCTCCATAACGAGGAGATGGCGGCGGGAAAGTGGAACATGACGCTGTCCAGCGCCGACACCATGATCGCCCGGGCGACCAAGGAAGGGGTCGATTATGTCTTGTTCATGCAGGCCGAAGAGGGGCTCGGCGCCTACCTGATCGGCCAAGCCGGGATGACCTCGGTGGAAGACCTGCGCGGCAAACTCCTGGCCGCCGACCCGGTCGATTCCAATCTCGATGTCATTCGCATGAAGATCATGCGCGACCACGGCATCGGCGAAGACGAATACACTTACGAAATCATCGGCAGCACGCCGGCCCGCGCCAAGGCCTTCCTCGAAGGCAAGGTGGCCGCGGCCATGTTGACGCCGCCGTCATCGGACCGGGTGCTGGAGGCCGGCGGCGTGTTGCTCGCCAGCGGCGAAGATTATGTCCCCGACTGGCCGCTGGCCTGCGGCTGGGGCCTGCGAAGCTGGGTCGAGGGCAACCGCGAATTGGTGGTGCGCTTCATCGGCGCCTGGGCGGCCAGCACCGATTGGCTGCTCGACCCCGCCAACCACGACGAAACCATCCGCCTTTTGGTCGACCGGGAAGGCTTGAGCGCGCAGCGCGCCGAACACGCCTATCACCGGGTGGTGCCCAAGGGCTGCATCAACCCCGACGCCATCCGCCGCAACCTGGAACTGAGGATCGAGCTCGGCCTTTACCCCCCGCCCCACCACACGGCGGAGCATTTCTACGACACCAGCTATTGGTGCGCGGCCACCGGCCTGGCGGCGCCCAAAGCCGTGGGCGCGCCCGCTTCCGCCGCCTGAGCCGGCCACCGGGCCGTCGGCCCCTGCGCTTGAGAATTTCCGGGCCAAGTTGAACCATTTGGCCGGAAGATGCTCTAACCCGCAGCGCTGGCCTTCACCTCCCGCATCAACCGCCAGATACGCTCGGGCGTCGCCGGCATGGGGACGTGACGCACCCCCAAGGGCGAAAGCGCATCGACCACGGCATTGGCCACCGCCGGCAGGGCGCCCACGGCGCCGGCCTCGCCCGCCCCCTTGACGCCGAGCGGATTGGTGTCGGTGGGCACCGGATTGCATTCCACGGTGATGGTGCTGAAATGGCTCGCCTTGGGCATGGCGTAATCCAGGAAGGTGCCCGAATTGAGTTGGCCCGTTTGCGGGTCATAGTCGATGTTCTCTAACAACACCTGGCCCAGCCCCTGGCCCGCCCCGCCCTGGATCTGGCCGGCCAGGAGAAGCGGATTCAAGACCACGCCGACATCATCCACCACCCGGTAGCCGAGAACCTCCACGGCGCCGGTTTCCTCGTCGATCTCAAGCTCCACCACGTGGCAGCCATTGGGGAAATTGGCGACCTTGGCCCGCCGCACGCCGGTCGCCATCAGCCCCGGCTCCATGCCGTCGGGCAGGTTGGCCGGGTTGGCCGACGCCACCGCCACCTCCTTGATGGTCAGCGAACGGTTGGACCGCGGGCTTGAAAAGACACCTTCTTCGAAGGCGACGTCGTCCAGGTCCACCTCCAACATATGGGCGGCCAGGGCGGTCGCTTTTTTCAACACCTTTTCGGTGGCCAGCGCCACCGCGTTGCCGCCATGGGTGGCCGAGCGCGAACCGCCGGTGCCGTGGCCGAAGGGAACCTTGTCGGTGTCGCCCCAGATATAGCTGACATCGTCCATTTCCAGGCCCAGACGGTCGCAGACGATCTGCTTGTAGATGGTTTCATGGCCCTGGCCGCCGGTGACGGACCCGGCCAGGATGGTCGCCGTTCCCGAACGGTCGAAGCGCAGTTCGGAACCTTCGATGCCGGGGCCCGCGGCGCGTTCGATGGTGTTGGATATGCCGAAGCCGCGCAGCTTGCCGCGAGCCTTGGATTCGGCGCGCCGCGCATCGAAGCCGTGGTAATCGGCGGCGGCCAGCGCCATGTCCAGGTTCTTCTGGAACTCGCCGCAATCGTAGGTCAGGTTGAGCCCGGTCTTGAACGGCATGAGCTCGGGCCCGATGGTGTTCTTACGCCGCAAAACCACCGGGTCCACGCCCAACTCGTCGGCGGCGATATCGATGATCCGCTCGATCATGAAGGCCGCCTCGGGCCGGCCGGCGCCGCGGTAGGGCGAGGTGGAATTGGAATGGGTGAAGACGCCGGTCACGTCCACGTGGATGACCGGCGTCTTATAAACCCCGGCGACGGAACCGAGATTGTTGACCGCCGGGTTGGGGGTCGAATTGGTGCAATACGCCCCCAGATTGGCGATGGATTTGACCTTGACGCCCAAGAAGTTGTGATCGGCGTCGAGCGCCAGGCTGACCTCGGCGATATTGTCGCGCCCATGGTTGTCGCTGAGGAAAGCCTCGGCCCGGGTGCTGGTCCATTTGACCGGCCGGCCGACGATCTTGGAGGCCAGCAGGCAGAGCGGGCCCTCGGCGTAGATGTTGGATTTCATGCCGAAACTGCCGCCCACGTCCTGGGCCACCACGCGGACGCGGTTTTCCGGCACTTTCAGCACCCGATTGGCCAGTTGCGAGCGGTAGGGATGGACGCCTTGGAGGGTGGTGTACAAGGTGTAGTGATCCTCCGCCGGGTTGTAATCGCCGACGCACGCCCTCGGTTCCATGGCCGCGGCGATCACCCGATTGATGACGAAGGTGTGGGTGATCACATGGGCGGCGTCATTGAAGGCCGCATCGGCCGCCTGCTTGTCGCCGCCGAGATGCACGAAGCAGATATTGTCGGGGCAATCGTCCCACACCAGGGGGGCGCCGGGGGCGCTGGCGGCGGCGGTATCGGTGACCGAGGGCAGCGGATCGTAGTCCACCTCGACCCGTTCGGCGGCGTCCTGGGCCTGGTCCCGGGTTCCGGCGACGACGAAGGCGATGGCGTCGCCGACCCGCCGCACCCGGTCATGGACCAAGGGGTAGATGGGGGTGACGTAGGAATCGGAGCCGTCGCGGCGCTTGCGCCCCTTGGCGTTGGGCAGGTCGCCGAAACCCGACGCCTGCCAATCGGCATGGGTCAGGACCGCCAGCACGCCCGGCGACGCCTTGGCGGCGGCGGTGTCGAGGGCGCGAATCTTGGCATGGGCATGGGGCGAACGAACCACCACGCCGTAGGCCATGCGCGGCAGTTGCACGTCGTCGACGAACCGCCCCCCGCCCTTGAGGAGACGTTGGTCCTCGGCCCGCCATACCGGCTGCCCCAGCGCGTATTTACCCATGTTTTTCCTCCCTGAGAGACCCCGCGAGATCCCCCGGGGCGTAAACCATATGCATCATCCGCCGGCTTTGCCACCGCCCCCCGCGGACCCGGGGCTAGTCCCGGTAAGAGGGATCGAGGCTGTCGGCGAGCTTCACCAGGGCCGGCCAGTCGCGGGAACCGAACACCCGGTTGGGGCGCCAGAACTGGCCTGCCGCCTTCTCGCAGGCTTCCGTCGAGGGAAGGGTGTAAGGCATGTTGGAGGCCAGCACCTGCATCTGGGTCTGGCAGGATTTTTCCAGGTGATACATGAAATGGAAGGCTTCGCCGACGTTGATCCCGGCGGTCAGCAGCCCGTGATTGCGCAGGATCATGACCTTGTGATCGCCGAGGTCGGCGACCAGGCGGCCACGCTCGTCCAGGTCCTGGGCGATGCCCTCGAAATCGTGATAGCCGACCCGGTTGTAGAAC
>SMVB01105631.1_pt1 | contig 26876 bp, 37 predicted proteins | sample 2456461 | NCBI WGS metagenome assembly SMVB01 (sample SAMN11095934, study PRJNA526329) | marine sediment metagenome | biome: Marine sediment; feature: Surficial sediment; material: Deep marine sediment; isolation source: Hadal surficial sediment | place: Pacific Ocean | collected 2014-05 | depth...
AATCGGGATCGTTACATCAAGACAGTGCAGTTCACTATCGTGGATCAGAACGCTACTCTAACCCAGTTCGGTAACATTGGAGCCCTGGATGATCCTGTTCTATTCGAGTGGGATCGAGAGGGAGAGACTGTGTTGCTCGCCAGTATGATCTCGAACTACGATCACGTCCGCTTGGCAGGAGGCCAGCCAGCCTTCGGTGACGGCACGGCTTCGTTCCGGGCCAGCAACGTCCTCGGCACGTCTGAGGCATACATACCGATGGTGGACTTCCAGCTCATCTTTGGGTTGCCTTGGGGAATCAGGCTTAAGGCGGGGAGTGACGAGACATTACGGATCATAGTTCAGGCTGATACATCTGGCGTAGATGGCTATGATGCATTAGCTCGTGGTTTCGAGATCGAACCTGAGGTGGCTCAGCCAGGGTTGAGGATGTAATGGCACTATCTGATGTAGGACCACTGGACGAATTTGAACCGGAGTTTGCTACTTTAGATCATCCGGTATGGGAGGATATCTCTGAGTTCTTCTTGCCGAGTGAGTTCGAAGCTCCTGAGAAGATGGACGTAGGCTTCCTTTATCTCCTACATGCTGCAAGGGACGAGGCGGAAGTTCCTTTCCGTATCCTCGACACGCTTCGAGATGACTCGAGATCTGCTCATGGTGAGGAGCCTGGAATAGCAGTCGATCTACAGGTGTTGAACAGCCGAGAGAGATCTCGGGTGATTCGAGGGGCGTTCGCTGCTGGATTCATCAGGGTTGGATGCTACGAGGGATCGAGTGGGACTTACAAGGGGAAGGTGAAGAAGGATGGTGGTGGAGTACATCTGGATGCCAGTCGGACGAAGTCGCAGGATCATATGTGGACTATGAGGCTCCCATGAAGATAAATGCAGTGAGTATACTGACTGGGATTGCATTAGTCGGAGCAATCGCCGGCGGTTGGGTAGCGATCGGTGGTCGTATCAATACCCCTGCCGAAGTCAGCGAGGAACACGAGGTAGAGTTCCACAATCATGTCGAGACGTTTGAAGGGCACGTTGCTCACATAGATACCTTCGTTGCTCAATACGAAGTGGGCGAGCAGATCAAAGCGGTATCTAGGACTCAACGTACCTTGATGATAGAAGCTCAGGTCAAGCTCACTTGCCTGACGACAGGAGCTGATACCCTTGCTATGCTCAGTCTCATCACGATCTGTGACGAACTTGGAGTGCCGGTCAATTAGAGTAGGCAACCCTGAGGTATTGGAGGGGATTCCTGGATATATGCAGATAGGAGCAATCCTTGATTCAGAAGGTGTAGTGTGGGTGGTAGGTAGAGGAGCACATCTGGAGGCTAGTATCTCAATGATTGCAGATAGACTCAAAGTGAACAGGGAGGAGGCGCTTGAAGCTATCTTGTCTGAAAGAGTTATTGATCTTGGAGTACAGGGATACTACCTTGTAGGTCCTAAGACATTCGAGGCGAAGTGTGGCTAAGTTCTGGGACAACGTCAGCGGCTGGCAGAAGGTACTTCTGTTTGTTCTGATAGTTGCGACAGCGGTGCTATTCCCCGAAGCCTACGCTACAGTCTTCAGTTCCATCATGGATGGGCTCAGAGCGTTTGCAGACCTAGTTACTGGAGGTATAGAATGAGACTGCTTGTACTACTCTTGCTCGCTGCACCACTGTCAGCCCAACAGACGGTTGTTTATCCTGATGTGCAGATAGACAACACTGTGAACGTCGAGCCGACTCCTATTGAGATCACGGTGATGTCCGACAGTGTAATGATCTCTAACCTCAACAGGAACCTTGAAGCTCTCCGTCAGCAGATTGCAGACAGCGAGCGCGGGGGTGCGAACACGACCACCAAGATTGCCGTGGCTGTGCTGATTCCAGTTCTTGTATGGATCGCCTGGGAGTTGAGAGGGATCAAGAACAACTCAGCGGGTATACCTGGGGAACCGGGGAGGGATGGGTCCGATGGCGTGGACGGACAAGACGGAGAGGACGGGGATCATCACGATCATAAACGGAAGCATGACGACGATCACGGAGAGGGTAACTGATGTCGATCTTCAGTCTCCTAGGTAGTTTGGTCAAGCCCGTCTTCGATGGGATAGACCAGCTCACTACGAGCGACGAAGAGAAGGGCAAGATCAAGATAGCCCTTCAAGCTCTCGAGAAAGACCTGGCAATCGAGGGGCTCAAGTTGGAGAAGGCTCTAGCCGACGCCAAAGCTTCTATCATCGTTGCCGAGGCGAAGTCGGAGAGCTGGATCACAAGGACCTGGCGTCCACTCATCATGCTGGAGTTTGGACTGCTAGTATTCTTGATTGCGACTGGGATCATGGACGTGGAAGCTCTAGCTATGGTCCCAGACCGATTGTGGAGTCTCATCATGATAGGTATTGGTGGCTACATCACCAGTCGCGGGGCTGAGAAGATCGTCCCTGGCATTATAGGTGCCATGAAGAAGAAAGAAGAACTCTAACCAACCAAGGTGTTCATCCGTTGAACAAGGGGGGAAAGGAATGACTAAGTATCCAGCGAATTTGTTGAGTGGGACGAACGCCGCGGTTGCCGTCGGGGCTGCAGTCCTAGGGCCCGAGCAGCACTGTCTGTCCATCACTCTCATTGCGCCGATCGGCAACACCGAGATTGTCTTTATCGGTGACAGTGTGGCCCAGCCTCTTCCGCTAGCTCCGGGGAATGTGGCGTCTTTCGATGTCAGGAATGTGGACCAGTTCTTTGTACGGTCTGCGTCCGGTGTACAGGTGATTGACTACCTGATGGAGACCTAGCCATGACGATTCAGGTAGGAGTCCCAGGAAATGCTGGAGGCACTGGTGGCGGTGCTACCAATGAGATCGCTCAAGCTGGTGGCTCAGTTCGAGTTGAGTCTGATGGCTCTATCATCATTGAGCCGGTTGAAGCCGCGTCAGTAATTACTGTACGTTCTCCGTCTGGCGATGTTGTCGATTCACCCCGCTTTGAGTTCCGTGATTCGATTCTTCGGGGTACAGTAGGTATCGCTAGAGTCAATACTGATATTAACAACGCTGCAGTAGTCGGCGATATGTTCCTCAACGCTGCAAGCAGACTTCTGTTAGGGACTGCTGGGACGAACCACATATTGATGGTAGCTGATGTTATCCGCTTCGATAAAGCCTCGTTTTTTCAGAATGTTGGGCCTCACTCATGGGGTGTGGGCTTTATCCCACTCAATAAGCAATACACGTTCCAAGGAAACATCTCGCTACCCGATTCGGACCCCGTTAAGTTCTCTATCGAAGGTGCAATGACTGGAGAGACAGGGGCTCAGAACTACGCTGGATTTAGGACCAATCCTGTAATGAATACGCAGACCTTATCCGAGCAAGTTGATAGCATGATCGGGGCTGACTTTCCCCGCGTGAATATCATAGACAACTTGACCGGCGGGCAGGTCATAGTCAATGCAGCGACTATGCGGATCAGAGGTGCTCCGACAGAGGCTCAGAACAACTGGGCACTTCTGATCGAAGAAGGGCTTACAGCTCTAGATCGACTGCACGTCTTTGGTGTTGGGCCTCACGTATTTGGACAGGCCTCTATCCCACTGACGTCGCAGTACTTGTTCAGCGGAGCGTTTGTTACATCTGGTTCAGATTCCGCGAAGTTCCAGTTGGCCAACAGCTTGACAGGAGGTTCGGGGACTCAGAGAATGCGCGGGATGGCGTTGGGTGTTCAGCTTATCACTCAAGCTGCAGATCAAACTATCCTCACCATGAACACGTTAGAGGTTGGAGCCCCTAGCATTGTGAACAACCTGACCGGCTCCGGTGTAATTACTCAGGCGTCGACTGTACGTATTCGGAGTGCCCCAACGGCTGGCCAGTCTAACTTCGCGTTGATTGTAGAGGGTGGACTCACAAAGTTCCAAGACACGGAGATTGCTGGCGACGTAGGCTTCTATGGCACCGGAGCCGTCGCTCAGCAGACCGGAGTAGCGGTTACGGACGCTGCTATTCACGCTGCCCTTGTTACTCTAGGATTGATCACAGCATGAAACTGGATAACGAAGAGCAGCGGGAGTCCTTGATTGGGCTGCTGTCAACGGTTGAGTTCACAGTGACCGCTCCGACGATTCAGCAGACGGGGCAGATGATCTTTGGGCTTCTCGATACAATCAGACAGGCAGGTCTTGAGAAGCAAGTTGTACCAATCGAGTCTCTTGCCCCTGATGTCCTTAAACTGGTAGAGGAAAGTGGCTAACAAGTTCACTCGGCTAGAGCCCGCAGAGCCTGGGACCGAAGTAGTCAAGGCCTCCCAGATGGGGATGGATGGCGGGTTTAGGGGAGACGTATCCCCTCGCTCGATTCTACCAGGTGAGACTCCTGTCCTGGATGATATACGCTTTGAGCGTAGTGCCATTCGGAAGGACTTCGGTTGGGTGCCTATCGGTGTAGCGGCGACTACCCCCGTTCGAGGTCTGATCGAACACAAGTTCATCAGTGAGGGGTTGGAGTTCGCTCGTCTTGTTCGTGTGACCGTTGACGCTGGTAACTTCGCTATCATCGAAATATGGGATGGAGCGAACTGGGTATTCGTAGATACGTCTGATCCGATAACGGTCAACGATATTTACTTCTCGATCCTGTCAGCTCAAGGGGCTCTGTACATGGCGGAGGGTAGTCAGATCCTCTGCTGGCTTGAGGACTTCGCAACTGTCAACAATGAGAATGATTTCCCTGCTGGTCAGAATGATCTATTTAACCCCGGGGATACAACTACTCTCATTGTCACTCCTGCATTTCCCGCTGGCATCCTCGAGTATACGATTGGCTATAACGTCGTCTTCAATCGAACTGTAGAAACTGACGATGATGATGTAGTCATAATACAGTTTAAGCATGAAGGCGATGCTCTCGGTACTGCGGAGTTCAGAGCCAATAACCTAGATTCCTTCCCCCTCCAGACTGGAGATCAAGAGTTCATATTTAATAAGGAGATTGATGATCTGGATGAAATACAGATGGAGATTATCCAGATTAGATCTGGAAACGTTGAAGCTCAGGATGATGTCTCGCCTCTCGCACCGCCAGCAACTACTCCAGACAACATCGTACTAAAGAGTCTGTTTGTCCCAGCCGATCTCGACTCGTACCGCTTTACTACTTTCCTGCCCGGCTTTGATACCGTCGGGTGTTTCGCTACTTTGGAGTACTTCGTTGATGACGGGGATGGGATATTCGTTTCGCTTGGTACTATCCAATACATAGCACCATCGCTAGGGGGAGACTTTACCTTTATTATTCCGGGTCTTTCTGGCCCTAATGTAAGATTCGGAGTTTCGCTAGTTAGCCAAATCGGAGGTTGCGGAACCTTCGCGAACTTCACAAGGGTAAGATGGGCTGGAATCGTTACAGACATCGTTGTTCACGGTAACAACAAAGCCCTTGGGGGCGATCCGACTGCTGGTATAACTTACCAGACATCGGGAGTTGCGCAGTCAACGTTCGAGCCGATTGATCCAGGCCCTGGGGCAAAGTATCTAGTTCACTTCGCTCGTCGGTTGATTGCACTACAGGATCTAGGAGATCGTCAGGTCTTCTCGTTCTCAGCGGATGGACTCCTAACTGAGTTTGACAATATTGAGTTAGGGGCAGGGAAGCTGTTCCTTGTAGATACTCGAAGCGATGGGATTGATGCGCTACAAGGTGGAGCAGTTCTGAACTCCAACTTCCTAGCGGTGTTCCGTCAACGCTCGATCATGAGAGCATTCGAGACTGGGAACGTGCAGCAGGCTATAGGTGTAGTGACTTGGATCGAGAACCTGGGAACCAACTTCCCCTTCTCTATTAGGAATGTAATAGGTGGGGTGATGTTCCTTGGTCACGATTCGATGGTATACTTCTTGAATGAGAGAGGAGCAACCGCTGTAGGCTTGCCTATCCATCAGGAGATCATCGAGGATCTGACAGGGGATCTATCTCTCGTGGATTCAGGATGGGACCCCACGTTTGGAGAATACTATCTAGGCTACCCTGTTGGAGCAGCGACGGAGATCACCAAGGTATGGGTCTTCGATGTGGATAGGTGGTTGTCCAAGCAGGAGACAGTCTGGAGAAGAAAGCCGATGGATGTTCAGAGGTTCGCGACTGGCGGCATAAGCGAGGTGCTCTAATGCCTTTACCGTTTCTCCCTCCAGGTCAAGCGTCTCTACCTGCTGAGAGGTTCGTCCTCTTTGCAGACCCAACGAATGACGTCCAGCGTATCGACGAAGCAGCGGTACAGCAGGATGGGCAGAGCTTCACTTCGGAGTGGCAGAGTGGGACGTTGAATCGGTTGGACGAAGGTAAGATATTCGAGCTGGCCTTGCTCGATCTGTTCTACTCAGCGTTTGCAACTACTATCAGTGTCGCAGCGACTGGAGACGGGGGAGAGACATTCGGTCCCGATCAGACTGTTCAGCTTCTCTTGACTCCAGACAAAGTCGATACTGTGAGAGTAGGGCTAGGGGTGACAGGGACTGACCTGAGGTTTAGGATTCGATTCGATACAGACGTACTGGCGAACATCTACGGATTCCGCCCTCATCTGATTGAGCGAGGAGATTTGATCTTTTGACTGAGATACTTCGGATGAACTTGGTGGAGGACGACGTAGAGCGGGAGTATTCGATTCGCCTACTCACGAGGTTCGGGGAAGTGGACCCCTACCTCACACCACAGAAGATTCAAGAACTGTGGATTGAGTGCAGTCAGCATGATACCCTGTTCTCAGACTACACGAAGGGTAAGGTTGATCCCTTCCTTGATGTGCTGTTTGCTCCGAACGCTATCCAGGCAGAGATATATAGCATTGATGATGAGATGCCTGTTGGCTCTGCTATGATGAATAGGGTGATTAGGAACTTCGATGCTCTTGCTCACTTCACTATCTGGAATGGTCGTGCGAGAGGGAAGGAGCCACTGTTCCTAGAGATGATGAGGCTGTGGATGGGCGAGTTCAAGCTCCGACGGCTATCCACTGAAGTGACCGGGCATAGCAAGGGTCTTATCAGGATGCTTGATCGTCTGGGCTTTAAGCATGAAGGAACAAGACGTGAGGGATCTATTCATAAGGGAGCTTGGATAGATCTAGAGATGTACGGGATACTGGAAAGCGAACTCCAAGAAAAACTACAGGAGGCTTAGGATGCCAGACAAACTGTTTGGAGGGGAAGTATCGGGAACCCCTATCGAGACCCGAGCAGGTACGGAGAGGTTGTCTCGTGATATACTAGGCGGAGGTCGGCTTCAAAACCAGGCTACGTCTAACGCCTTAGGATTCAACCCTGAACTCGTAGGGATAGAGAGAGCTGTCATGGCTCTACTTGCTGATCCCGGAGATAGGTTGCAGGGTCTGTTTGCCTCCCTTGTGCCTTTCGAGCAGAGACAGCGGAACGAGGCTGTAGCTCAGACGAGAGGATCTTTCGGTCGTCTAGGTGGGAGATTCAGTACGAACCTCCTGGAGGGTGAGGCTCGGACACAAGGAGAGGTTGCGGCTCAGCAGCTTCGAACGAGAGAGGAATCTCTACTCACCGCTCAGGGCCAGCAAGGTCAAGCACTTGCTTCTATCCTACAGGCTATACTAGGGGCACGTGGTCAGACTCTTGACTTCTTCGCGCCCGGACCTGTGAACTTCCAAGAAGGAATCTTCGGCGATCTGATCGAAGCGGGAGGTCGCATCCTTGCAGCCAGAAACTTGCCCAGCGGACTCGACTTTGGTGCTGGCAGTGTTGGTGGCCCTGGAGGATTTCCAGGTAACCCACCGATAAGCGGAGGCCCAGGTAGCTTCCCACCGGGAGTGGTAACCTAATGGCAACTAGCGTCGGACCAGGTAGGACCCTCCCTAGCATCACTGGAGGAGGGCTATCCCGAGCAGCAGCAGCGATCTTCGAGGGTAAGCTTGCGGCGAGAGAGCTTGCCCAGCGAGATCGGCAACTCAATATCCAAGACTCACAGCACTCTCTCGCTCAAATCACTGCTCTGATACCTTTCCTTGAGGAGGGTACGAGACTAGGTGATCTGGATGAGGCTACCCAAATACAGTTTGGGAGGGGCTTCGGCGTAGACCCTGCTGAGTTCCAGGAAGTGGAATTGAACGAGCAGACGTTGACGTCTTTCATCGAGACTCTAACCTTAGACAGAGTCAAGGATCTATCTCCTGAGGAAGCTGCGAGGGATGAGTTCTTACGTGCCCTTGCAGGAGTTGAGCCTATCGCGGCAGTATCCGATCTCGAACGTGGTGTTGCTAATATACAGATAGAAGGGCTCGCTGAGATGATAGCAGACCCTGCGAGGAAACTGGAGTTCCAACAGCGATTCCAGGGACTGGACCCGATCACTATTACGATCCCCTCTACCGGGGTGACGATAGACTTTGATCGTGCTGCAGAGGCTCAGCTCTACGTCACTATGCTTGGACAAGAGACTTCCGCTGATTATGCGTTCGATGAGCTGACTGCAGAGCGTCGGGATGAGGCAGTCAAGAACATTCAAGACCAGCTCAAAGAGAGACAGTTCTTGATCGGAGCTCCCGCAGTAGTAAGACTCTTTGGTATCTACGACCAAGCAATCGCCTTGGAGAAAGAGGAAGGGTTTGGACAGGGCCAGCTTCTCCTAGATCAATTCCAGGCTTCGGGTGCATCTGAGGGAGAGAAGCTCGCGATGAATCTTATCGCCGGTGCTATCCCATTTGGAGATCAGTTCTTGCTCGGGAATCTTCCTTCGTCATTGGTAAGGGGAGCAGCACTAGCCGATCTGATCGTTAGGATTGAGGCGGCTGATCCAGACCAGTTGTCAGGTCTCCTTGATCAACTGCCCGAAGCCTATGGGCGGATAATAAGGGAAGGGCCCTTCTCATTCCTTGGCTTTGGTCAGCCGATCTTCAACGTTCCTGAGTCAGAAGGAGGACCTGCAGCTTCGGTAGGAACTGGTGCACCGCCTCCTCCGATCTCACCTCTTACTCGGGATGAGAGCATTCAAGCGACGAGAGAGAACCTGAGTACCATGTCTCGGGAGGAACTAGTAGAGAGAATGACCGAGGAGATCGTAGTGGCAGCGGAGGCACTCGGGGAGATAGAGCAAGGAGTCATTCCTCCGCCAGTCGAGCCGCCCGAGCCCACGCTTACCGGGGAAGAACTCACAGCCGCTGCGGCCAGAGCAGGAGTCCATGCTCCTACGCAAGCTGCTGATACCGCAGTAGTGCTCTCCTCAGAGCAGAGGCAGTTGGATAGACTCATTCAGCTTCGACAGAACAGCTCTAATCCAGAGGCCATAGATCAGAGGATAGTCTTCCTGAGACAAGAGATCGCTATTCAGCAGGCCACTGTCCCCTTCGGTGAAGAGGGTAAGATCCTCGTTGATAGTGTACCTGCTTCTGTCAGGGCTGCTGCAACTCGATACAACAGCATACAAGACCTACTGAACCGCGCGACTAGTGGAGCTGGACGGAGAGCCCGGGTCAGAGCTCTAGAACCCCTACTCAGAGAAATCAAGACCGCGATAGCGGAAGGGTAAACAGATGCCCAATGGCACTCAGAGAGATCCTCTGCAGGAGTCTATAGACAGGCTTCGGAGAGAACGGGCCAATCGTATGTTGGCTCAGATCGATCCCCTCACAGCTTCCATGTCTAGGATTATGGATGAGCGGTCTCCTATGGTGGGGAGTGAAAGGGGATTCATCTCCCGGGCCTTTGATGCCCTCACACCTGAGACTCCGCAAGAACTGGCAGTGATAGGTGCTGGCCTCCTAGACCCGATCATAGGTGGGGTTCAAGCCCTCGCTGAGCTTCCAGGGTTCTTCACTACTAGGGAGTTAGCCACCGATCGGGCTGCTAATTTCCTTGAGCGTCTGAACCAGGGGATTACGTCTCGGGCTGAAACTGCGGCGCTCAAGGCTGGTGTGCCTGCTGAGGTGATTGCAGACTCCCACATGCTTGGGGAGATCTTGGGATACATCGCTCCGGTAACCGCGTCCTTCAAGGCAGCTCGTTTGCTCACGGGGATAAGAGGAGGAGCCACATCCCTCTCCCGTAACTTCATCCTAGATACTACAGCAGGTGCTATCTTCGGTGGGGTTCTGTCTCCTGAGGAGAACATCCAGGAGAGGGTGAAGGATCTGGCTACACAGTCTGCTGTCTTTGGAGTGACAGGGCTGGCTCTCAATGGTCTGATCTTCGCATGGCAGGGGATACGGCTTAACAGAGCTAGGCTCAAGGCTGGAGATGCTGACCTCGCTGCGGAGATCCTGGCGATTGAGAACGGGGGACGGGTAGTCGGCAACGAAGCGCAGAGCGGCGCACTTGTTCAGTTGATGAACGAGGAGGGATACCTCGCTAACACCCCCGCAGCTCAGCAATTCATGGCGAACCTCGAGTTTGACAATGCTCTGGTAGCGAGTATCAGGGGTGTAGCCGAGGCTGGTATGACGAGAGGGATCGTTGAGGACTTCGGAACTAGCTTTGCTCAGATAGCAGAAAAGCTACCGGCGATGCGAACGCAGTTCCCTGGCTTGAAGTTCGATGTGGTCGGTCGCCAGATTGGTAAACGTAGGACCTGGGATCTTCACTTCGGGATGAACGGGTTGAGCAATCTCCAGAAGTCTCAGCTTAAGAAGCAGGGCCGGTACACAGGGCAGGTGATCTCTAAGGGAGGAACCACTTATGAGTACATCAGGCCTGGGAAGAAGAAGGGTGGTCTTATGGTTCTTACTGCCGATGGTAAGATCACGACTATTCAGGAGCGTGGAGTCTCGAATCTTCCCTATGCGGTTGAGGAGATCGTCCTACCTCCTGCGGGTCAGGCGCTATATGCGGATTACCGAGAGACTACGTGGGCTCGGATGACTGAAGCTATGGGAATCGAAGGTCCGATAACTGAGCAGGCCATGATCGTCGGACTTCGAGACGGGACCCTCACGCTCTCTGATGATATAGTTCGTCAGTTCGAGATTGGCGGGGCTATCACTCACCCCTCAGAGTTGGGAATAACCTTCGCAAAGCTGTCTAATCCCGAGGTGCTTGCATCCTCTCCTGCCCCTTCGTTCTCAGCCTTCCTAGACGAAGCAGGGGATATCTGGCTGGGAGGGGTTGAGGGGCAGCAAGGGCATCTAAACGCTACCATTCAGATGGTCATGAAGCGGTTCGGCCTCAACGCTGATGAAGCCCTACAATCAATACAGCAACCACCTCCTGAGCTTGCAGAGATTCTATCTCAACTGAGGCTAGGGAGATTCGAGGTTAAGACTAAGCGGTTCATCGCAGAAGTTGAAGGTAGGATGCCGCTCGATCCGCAGGACCTCATCTTTGCGTCTGGTGCTGATGACTTCGCGGCTCGCTTCCTAGCTGGAGGTAAGTATGCAGGGGACATGACTGAGCCTGTCGCCATTCGGAACATGGACGACGGCTTCAATGTCTGGGCAGCGTCAAGAGGATTGGATCTCTCTGCGGCTGACATCCCTGCATTCCGCGCTAACTTTGCTCAGCGCTACCGGAACGACATGTGGGACCTAGTTCCCGATGCAGACTTGAAAGTCTTCCAGTCCATCCGAGATGAAACCATCGCGCTCGCCGAGTCAAGATCTACACCTGCTATTCGAGCAGGGACAAAGGGGATGGTGATTGAGGAACTCGAAGGTGGAAGGGTTGCACTTCGGGATATCAACACTGGTGCACGAATAGAGTTCGGAAGCCTAGCATTAGCTGACGATGCGATCACCAACATCATCCGAAGTGAGAAGGATCCCTTTGGCCTATTCGATCCCCTAGGCCCTCATGGGATGCCTGGCTACACGACAGGGTTTGATCCCACTGATGGTATCTTCTTCTTCGAAGAGGGCAAGCTGGTGACTGTCCTTGAGAGGGGAGCCAATCAGATCACCCATCAAGACTTCCTAACCTCTACCCCGACTACTGGCGTCCGGAACAGAAGGGATTACTTCGACGCTATTGAGAGGCTGACGGGTGTCCCTCTCATGTCTCAGGGCTTCGGTCCTATTGACTTCGCTACAATCGCGGCGTCGGTACGGTTCGAGCCATTCGGTAGGGCTATCGACAAGGCTTGGAAGGGGATCAGTCGATCTGAGAGGATTGCAACTGCTGAGTTTTGGGTGAGTATAGAAGGATCAGGGCTGAAAGGGGCGCAGTTGGTAAGAGCAGCCAGAGCCGCTGGATTGAACAGCAAGCAGATCAGCGCGCTCACTCAAAGTAGGAGTCTCTATGACATAGCCGCTAGGGAACTGGGCCTTGACGAGAGCACGTACATTCAAACCTACTACTCGAGGATCAGGTCGAGCGAAGGTAAGACCCCCGACCAGATCAGAGCCCTCTTAGAGGATAACCCTGTAGCTATCAGAGAGTTTGAGTTCTGGGCCAGGAAGCAGAGGACAGGTGAACTGGCTAACCTAGAGCTTGACCCTGTGATCGTGATGAACCAGTACTTCCGTGCTCTATTCCGTGAACTAGAGGTAGCTCCGCACGAGGTTCGGATGGCTCATATGTTGGAGCTAAGGATTAGGGATCTGCCTCAAGCTAAGCAGTTGGACGTCCTCAAGAAGTCGTTGCCCAACACGGATAAGAATAGCTTCATACTGCCTAAGGAGGTCAGGGATGTAGGCACAGAGTACATGATTAACATTCAAGGCAACTATACCCCTGGCTTTGAGTCCGCCAGAAGGTTCACGACTCGGATGTTCGAGAAGCTAGGTATGAAGGGCGATCCTCAGATCTTTGATCAGCTCATCAACACCTGGCTATCGGTCCAGTACGGGGCTGCTCTCGGGTTGCGCTTCGCTACGATGAACCGCAATGCGATGCAGAACATGTGGACTATGTATACTCGAGTGGGTGGAGAGTTCGGAGCCGAGGCGCACAAGCTGGCTATGGAGTTGGCTGGATATAATCAAGCGGTTGAGGCAGGAGCAATTCGACCTGTCACCGCCTCAGTCGCCATGGGTGATGCTGTGTTCGATGGTCTGATGAGGCAGACGCCTATCATTGGAACAGATCCCATGAGCAACGCCTTGGCAGCAAGTATTCGGGTGGGACTACGGGGAGGTAGGGTAACTCGGAAGTGGGCTGAGAAGTTCCTTATCCCCTATGGCTCCGGTGACCAGATCAACAGGGCTATAGCTTATCACTGGCAGAGGTTGCACACCGAGAAGTTTCTCACTCAGTTCAACCAGAAGAAGATCAACTGGGATAAGTTCTTGGAGGATGGTCTACCATTCTTCTCTAACTCTATCAAGCAAGACTTCCGTGCTATCTTTGATAAGGAGGGGAGAGAACGAGCCCTTCAATTCATAGGGAAGCAAGCGGCTGACGAAGCTCACTTCATCTATGGAGTCTCGGCTAGCCCAGGCTGGATGCAACGTCCGTTCGGTCGCCTAGCCGGTGTGTTCGGTCAGTGGCCCCTGTGGTTGAGTGAGCTGTACTTCCGACGGAGGGCTCACGCTACTCCTCGTCAGCAGATAGCACTTGGAGTTCGCACTCTCAGCCTGATGGGATTAGTAGGTAATATGGGCTTCCAGCTTGGAGTGGACATGTGGAGTTGGATGGCTCCTACCTCCCTGCAATTCGGAGGTGGCCCGACTCTAGATACCTTTGTAGATCTGAAAGCTCTGGTTGATGCACCTATTGATCGGAAGCAGGCAGCCGCTGTTAGATTGGGACAGCAGATGGGATCACTCGCCTTCCCAGGTCAGTTGTTCTATCAGGAGATCGGAGACATCCTGGACGCAGGTAACGTGGATCAGGCACTCACTCGACTGTTGCTAGGAAGGAATGTAGATCAGCGCAACATGGCCTACGACCTCGGAGCTAATCCGTTAACGGTTCCCGAGCCGACTCCTCCTCCTCTAGGGCTTTCTGGTTTGCCTTCGATTGGGGAACTGATCGAAAGATAGTAGCCTTATCCTTCCCCATCAAGTGCATAGTGATAACGCCTTGGGATCTAAGCATCTGGATCATCTTCCCGATCTCGTCAACGTTCCCGACGGCGTAAAATCGCTGGTGAATCTCCTCGGAGTCCAGCTCTCCGGTCTCTCTGATCGCGGCAAGTAGTCGTTCCGTATCGGCGGCGTGATCGTACTTACCTACGGCGGAGAATGTCTTGTGCATGGACTGCTCGATATCGGAGAGGGCTGCATAGGCTGTCGTGATGTCCCCGGGGTACATAACCAGGTCATCACTCCTCGCTATGGATAGAAGCATAGCCACCTTCAGCGTGTAGATATCCTTCCTGTTATGGAAGCCTTCGATCCGATAGTCCTTCGGGATCTCTCTATCAATCTCCTCGTATATCTCTTTGTAACAAGCCTTCGATCCCTCTCCCCACTTGAAGTCACCTTCGATCCGACTGATGTGATCCAGGTCTGCTTTCAGGTCGTTTGCTAACTCAGCATTCAGCTGTCCAGGGAATGGCCTTAGAAACCGTCTGTCCGCACCGTAGACAAACAAGACTCTCGATGTGAAACCGTGGCCAATTACGTCTGCTGGTAATCCGTCTGCGATCCAGGTTGGGGTGGTTGCAGCGAGGATATTCAAGATGGGGTTGTTGATTACGTCTTTCCCTTGGTGCTTCGTTGAGTAGCGCCACTTGTAGTCTCCATCAAAGATGTCGGTCAGGAACTGGATCATCTTGATACCACTAGGCTCGATCAGACTGGATAGCTCAGTCGAGTGAATCGTCATCGCTGCTTGCTTGGCCCCTGCGCTGATCTTAGCTAGGGATCTGATCAACTCTTCCCGAGTAAGACTGTCCGCCCCGAAGTGTATGCCCTCTACACCCAAAAGCAGATGACGACCCAACCTAATCGACGTGGACTTTCTTACTCTACCAGGAGGACCAATGAGTATAACATACATATTGGGGAAGAGGATGTGTGTACCCTGATTCAGATAGACGTTCCGACGAACGGTGGACGCGATTATAGACAGACCGGTCCAGAGATGAAACTGCTCGGGACTCTCAGACTCTATCGTGTACTCACCATACTTCAGGAGCCAGTTGCCCAAGATCCGTTCCGTCTTCTTATGAGGCTTATCTTCCTTTGGCTCTGCTGCCCCACCGATGATGGGCATTAGGTGTTCATCGGATGAACATCTTCGGGATCAATAGGGCGAGCATGGCTAGTCATACCCTCCCCATTAGTCACTAACACCTTCAGGTCGGGCTTATGAAGTCCAGTGTATACTTCCTCCCCCAACTGGATCTCTATCTGAATAGGTATAGTGTTGCCCATGTAGGGATCACGGACGTCACATGTGAAGTAGATCTTACGATGCGCCATACTTTTCCATCTCCCCCCAGGAGTACCCGACCTTACCCTCAGCCGGAATAGTGATGTATTCCTTCCCTACACGAATAGGCCATTCAACTAAACTCATCATTGTCTCGTAGGCCTCGGCTAGTTTGTCTATCGGAACTTGGAACATACCTCCATCGTGCATATGTAGGAGGACCTGAGCATATGGCAGAGCTTGGGCTACCTTGACGATGGCCTGAGTGCACAGGTCTGCGATCGTGCTCTGTGGCTCATAGGATACGAACTCCCGAACCAAGTCCTCTGTTATTCTGCCAAGGGCATATCGACGGCGGCCGAAGGAGTTGTCGAGATACTTCTGATCATACAGAGTTTTCTTGACCTGATCCCACCACGGCTCAAGACCAGGGTTGATATCCAGGAACGTCTTTCTGATGTCTCTCGCTTGGGTCCTAGTGATACCTATCCCCGTGTCGATCCACTCCCTGTTCACTTGCAAGGCAAACGTGTCTGCACCCTCCACGTAGTTGAACGCGTGTCGTGACTTCTTCGATATGAACCGAGGGCGGCATGCGTCCTTCCCAACCTTCTCTACCTCGGCCATAAGTTGATCATATGTCTTGCCGAAAGGGAGTTGAGCGGCCAGCATTGTGTGTATGTCTTGTCCGGCATCCATAGCGTCGAGAAGGTCGTGATTGTAAGTGAGTACAGCCACGACCCTTGCTTCGGCTTGTTCGTAATCGAATCCCATGAAGACATAGCCGGGGTCTGGAATGAAAATGCTTCGTGCGTCCTCCGGTACTGTCTGCAATGGTAAGCCTGGCCACCAGGGCTTTGTACTACTAAATCTACCTGAGCGAGTTCCTGCCAGGTTCCAGTTGGTTCTGACTCGTCCGTCTGTGTCAACGATCCCGTCATGGAGATACCTCGATACGATGTTACGGTTCTGTCTCACTCGAATAATCGAGCCGAGGATTAGCTTGACCGCCTCAACACTGGTGGACCCTGCTATGTCCATCAAGTATTCTTGAGCCGACGTACGCTTGGTCCTCTTGATCCCATATGTGGGAAGCAGTTGGTCATGTACCAGCTTGATTACCTGCTGACTCGACCGACAGTTAAGAGTATAGCCGAGAGTCTTACCTAGTGCATCCTCAATTTCATCAGCCTTCTCAAGATGTACGGCCTTGAGTTCGAGACGTCTCTCATCGTCGATCAGGATGCCCGTCTTGGTGGCCTCGATGAAGTATGGAGCGGCTGACTTAGTTATCGCATAGCCTATATTCCCATTAGTGATCGGGAACTCTTCTTTCTTTATCTTGTCCATCGCCTCGAACTGAACCACGCAATCTGTGCCGCAGTATAGTTGTCCCCTCTGCTCATCCTGCCCTACGAATTCCACTTCATCCTTATAGTACTTCTGATCTGTGAGGACGGAGCAGATCGTCTCCAGCTTCTTTGATCTGAGGCTAGCCCAACAGCTGTTCCATGCTACCATCAAGTCGTCACCGGGGTTCACTACCTCTATCCCCTGACGATACAAGGCGGGCAGGTCGAAGGCCCATCCATTCTGTGTATCCTTAGGTACATCCGAGCTGAGGATAGCCTTGTATGCACGGAGGGCGTTCATCGAGGTGTTGGGTATGACGACGGCGTAGTCCTTGGAGTCCGAGAATCCTATGTAGGCTAAGGCATCAGGGTTGTACCACTCCGTGTCGATCATCAGAGTCTCACAGTTGGTGAATCTCTCGACAGCCTCCGCAATCTCTTGGGGAGTGGGGTCTATGATGATGGTTGGGTTAGGTGCTCGAATCTCTGGGAACTGTGACTCACGTACTACCCGTTGGAAGTCCCACTCCAGCAATGGTAGTCTATGCCAGAAGATTCGGGAGTTGATAAAGAAGGCGGGATGGAGACTGGGTATGACTTTCTGCCCACTAACCGTCTTAGACTCCAGAATGGAACCACGCCACTTCATGATCCCTTCGTGCTGCATCAGAGCCCACAACGCATAGTTCCCTAGGGCTAGGACCACGTTGGGCTTGACCTCCTGGATCTCCTTAACGATGTCAAGGATGCCTTCCAGGTATTCATGAGTGGGGTGCCCCTCCCTGAAGAAGAAGCTCCGCTTGTGGTCTCCATGCGGGAGCAGTCGATCCTTAATGACGTTGGTGATGTAGAGCTCAGACCTCTTGACTCCACACACTCGTATTACATCGTTGAGTATATCCCCTGCTTGGCCCACAAAGGGGCGACCCTGAGCCCATTCGTTCTTACCTGGGCTCTCACCCAGTACCATGATCTTAGCATCGAGTGGCCCTATGGCAGGGACGATCATCCCTTGTCCCCATCTTCTTTCTCCATGTTGGCGACAAGGCGATTAAGATACCACTGGGCTTTCTTCAGATCCTCCAAGGGCTTCATCTTGAACTGGTAGCGTAAGAGGTACTTCACTACGTTCCCGGCGAGGTAGCCAAGGCCCTTAGCCTCGATCACGTCGATAGTCTCTATCCCTCCCACCATGTGATGAGAAGGATGATTCACTATGTCGGTCATCTGAGGAAATTTTTAGGGGCGGGGAAGTCGTACTTCTTCTCAGTTACTCGGATCAGCCAGTACCCGAACCTTCGTATCCAGCCCCTCATGAGATCTTGAGCCCGCCTGGGTTCACGTCTCTACCGAGTGAGGGATCGTTGGGCAAGCCGTTGTGTTCCTCTCGTTCGAATAGGAGCAGGAACCGTGTGACCTGTACCGTCTGATTCGCCATCAGAGGATTCACTGTATGCTCCTCGACGTTAGTGACTACGATGGAGTGGACCCTCCACCCTATGTTCTCATCCATCTTGTCTTTGATGGCAGTGGATACGTTCTCCTCACCCAGGCAGCGGGCAATCCGGTACTCAATCATCGTTCGTCTCCTGTGCTGCTAAGTGGTGTGCCTTGAGGAGCATGTTACCTATCGAGGCTGCTTCAGGATTCAGTTCATATCCTCGAAACTCACACTCACGGTTGAGAGCTCCGAGTCCAATAGAACCACTCCCTGCAAAGGGATCGAGTATTCTACCCCCTGAGAGACTAACCATTGAAACAACTTCCGTGCAAAGGTCGGCCGGCATCTGCATACTATAGTCACGTTCGGCCCCGACGAGGGAGTCGTAGATAAAGACATTGTTCCTGCCTTGCTTCATGAGGAAGGCGCCGCCCTTGGATGCGAAGACCATAGCCTCGGCTGCAACGATCATGCCTTTCCTCGGGTCTCCGATCATACCTTGAGTCTTGTTAGGCTTGACCCACAAGGGCGGGACCAACGTTACGTATGAGAACCCTGCCTCCTCCAACCAGAAGGCTAGGCCCATCGAGTCGAAGAACATCTTCTTAAAGTCCTTCATCCTCTGCAGACCTGCCAGCTTCTTGTACAGATTCAGTTGTGCATTGGAGTATGTAATCTTCCTGATGTCGAACCAAGCCACGAACCAGCTATCATCCTTGAGGACACGGAACGACTCCTTGATCACGTTCTGCACTGTGTCTATGATTAACTGCTCATCGTCCTCATAGGGCTTGAGTCCACCCTTGAACTCTAGGTCGATACCGAAGGGTAGGTTCGTGACTACCGCATCATAGCTCTCGTCCTTCTCCAGCTTGATCAGTTCATTCGCATCGCCTAGGATGATCTCAGCTCGCAGCGAGGGAGTCAATCCCTTAGCTCTCCGCTCAATGTCCTTCTTCTTCTCGATTAGCTTCTTCTTGACGTCGAGCTTCTGAAGGGCACCCCTCAGGGTATCTTCCTTCTTCATGTCAGGATTCAACTTGATCTCTTTACCAAGCTGGACTGACTGAGATATGGTACCTAGTGCTTCCCCTGTCAGGTCGGCGGTAGCGCGCATGGACCACTTGGGATCCCTGGCGCACTTCAGTTCATGGATGTCAGCGATGGCCTCAGCCTTCTCCCACCACTCTAAATCCGTGCGCCGTATGTTTTCCTCCAACTCAATCTCCTTGAGGGTGATGTCGTCGGTCTCATCCAGCAGGGTGTAAGGGATCTCTGGCCACCTAAGATACATCATACCCTGGAGTCGAGTGAAGCCTGCTACCAACAGGAACTTACCCTCCTCTGAACCAGGTACCATCACTGGCGGGGCGAACAAGCCGAACTTCTCGATGGACGCTGCCATCTCCTCGACTTGTACGGGTGTGAGGATCTTACGTTGCCTAGGCTTGATTTCAATATTGGACGGACTAACTGTGGGCATTAGTACTCCAAGGTGGATATGATCTTGGCTGGCGTCGTGATATAGAACAAGGCAGGTTCATCATCCTCGTTCAGATAGATGTACATGTAGACGGGTACGTAGGTGAGATCGTATGAAGGGTTAGCCATGTCTCCGAACTGCCAGTCCACTACATCGGAGCAGTTGAAGGTGATGCTATCACCCTCCTTCAGATCCTTGACAGACATTTGGGTGTCTGGTCCAGCACCCCTGCGAAACTTACTTACTTCCTCACGCAGGACAATCTCCACCTCAAGCTCAGCATAGATGGATTCAATGGTGCCATCATCGAGACGTAGGAGGATCTCGAACACATCGTAGTAGGTGGCATCTAGCTGAGTCCCCTCCTCCTCGATCAACACGAAGTCCCCTCGCGATAGTTCCGTAACCTTGGGTCCGACGCCTATGATCCACCCAGATGTCGGGTAGACTTCAGCTGCCTCAAGCGGAATGAAGAGGTGACCGACCTTAGTGTAAGAATCACTCTCATTACACTCGATCAGTATGTACTCTCCCAACATCTGAAGTGTATCAGCACGTCGGTCGAGATCCTCACATATCGCAACGGGTTTCTCTAGTAACTTGTGCTTCATGTCAACCGAGAAGGAGGGGGAAGGGATTACGCCTTTTTGGACGTCGACTTGATACCTGAGCGAATGTCTCCCGATCCCTTGGGATACTCTTCGTTCTTGATATTGATAGTCAACTCGGCACCGATCAACTCATCAGTGTCGAAGGCGAGATCCTCCATGTCGTCAACATCGTAGTCCAGGTCCAGGCACTTGTTGATGAAGTCGACAAAGATCCCTGCTCCCTTACCCTCGATGGGCAGGTTGTTGTAGAACGTCCGTCCCTCATACTCACCGTCCGAGATCTGGATCTTCACAGCGACGTACTGCGCCTTCGGTCCCTGTGTTACTTCACCCACTTCCATGACGGTAGCAGGATACGCACCTTCCTCAATCGGCTTAAGACTCTCTGCCTCTGTGAGGTTAAGGTTGATACTGGGCATAAAGCCGCTCCTTGATATTAGTTTGAGTATGTACCTTCAGGCCGTATACTTCTAGATCATCACTGCATCTTCAACCTCCTCTGCAATGAGAGCTTTCGCTCCCTCGACACCATGAGAAGCGGTCCACAACTTCTCGGGATCAACCTCGTAGAACTCAGCTATGGTCTGTTTGATCTCATCAAAGTTAGCATCAACTTCATGGTCGAGACAGCCCAACCGAGACCTGCACTTCCTCATCGGATCAGGCTGGGTCTGGAAGACGCCCCTGTTCTTGGCGGCCGTCCCCTTCACCTTCGCGTACCACACCTCGTCGAAGTCCTTAGGTATGTCCTGTCTTAGCCCACCGATGAGCATGGGTTCTAGGCCTATCAGGTTACCCTTCTTGTCTGTGTGTTCATACTGGTGACAGATCAGGACGATGTTCTTACCTGTCCCATAGCACAGCTTCATGAACTTCTTGAACAGGATACCTGCGGCACCGTAGTCCTGAATCATCCGAGGGGTGAGGCCCTTCTTCTTTCTCTTGGACCAGCTCTGACTCAGACCCAGGCGATCTGTCTCCTTCAATGCCTTAATCATGGTACCCTCAGTTAAGCTGGTACCTGAGTCGATGATGAGTGTATCCCAGAACTGATCGTATGGCTTGTCCCAATCGGCAGGGTCAATGTCCTCCTCCTCAACCCACTCTTCCACTTGATCAGAAGCTTCATCGAAGACTTCATTCTTACCCTCATCCATCGAAGCCGGTGCCAGGATGGTAGCGTGAACGATGTCACGTAGCTCTCGCTTCAATACTCCGGCACGGATAGCCCACTCAACAGACTGCAACCCTTCATCGAAGTCAAGGGTTCTGGTGCGAGGCAGGTGGTGGGCGTTCACTGTTTTCCATGTGCCGAAGGGGCCATAGATGAGAAGCTTCAGGCGTTTCAGTCGTCGTCCACTTCCACTCAGCCCACTCTCAGCGAGTGTAGTGGTGGTCATATCTTGTTCTCGTCAAGCTTATGATCCCCACACCAGTCCGTCTCGAATACCGCAGGGTACCCGCTCATAGTAGGGGCATGTCGACGGCAACGCCCAAGGAAGCCATTCGAGAGCATACCACCCAACTCATCTGGCCTCTTGAACACGAAGAACATGCAGGTCATACACCGCATGGTCTGTGATCTGTTCTTCCACGGGTCATCCGGCAGCTTCTCTCGTGTACCTGTCCCGGGTGGCTGATGTGGATCTACTGCCTGTTCCCTCTCTGGGACGTCCTTCCTATCGGGTGATAAGTCCATCATACTCTCCTTAGTTTAGATATAGATCCTTAGGCTATCTGCTATCGCCGCGCTGATCTTCTCCCTTATCCTAACCTCAGGTTGAGCCTGCCACTCTTGGCTAAGAACAACATTGAGGTCCTTGATCAACTGTAGGTATGCTTCTGACTCCCTTGTTTGAAGGTGGATAGGTCGGTAATCCTCGTGCTTCAATGGCTCTGTCTTTCGTAGGGCGTCACCGTCACTCATTGATCAGTCTCCTCCGTGGCCCCAGCTACCGAGGAAGGATCCCAACGACTCACCTCGAAGTTATCACGTAGCTCAAGGAGTCGACCCTCATCTCGTGGGTTGAGTGAATGAACCAGGAAGAACCTGCACTTACCATACCTCGTGCAATCTCCCCAGTTCTTGTCCCACATCTCCGGCTCGTACAGATGCTTCTCGAGTAGCTCATGAATCCTGCCCGTTATCCGTAGGACATTACGATGCCACTCAGCTAGACGGAACTCGTCATACCGGAAAGTGCGCTCGAAGAACTCGAACTTCTTGGAGACGGTATACATCACGTCGACCGTGATCTCCCACACATCATCAGTCATCATCTGATTAGATGACCATACATAGCCTGGAAACTGGAAGGAGATTTCGAACTGATCGAAGTACGTGGGACCCATGGCCTTGGTAGTTTTGTAGTCCCACACCCTAATCTTTCCGTTCCGTCTGACTCGTCGTATAGAGTCAATACGACCGCACCATCGTAGACCGTCACCGAAGACATCGAAGTACTGCTCGTTTCGCAGGACATCATAGTCCCCTTCTTTCTTCATCCACCTCTCGGCATAGGCGAAGAACTGCTCGATCATCCGTTCCTTCGAGCGCTTCATCTTGTCCACGTCGGGAGTCAGATACGCGGGATACGATTCCTCCAAGGCCTGCAGCCCTGCTACCATCCTCTCCTTCAATGGCTGATCTGCGGCCTCCATGAACGCGAACATAGTCTCATGCCAACACGTTCCCCAATCCAGATTACCATCCTTGGTGGGGTCCTTGCGTATGGGCCTGAGGCCGAGCACGTAACGGAGATAGAACTTGGAGGGACAGTCCATGAAGGTACTCAGCATGGACGCGTCGATTACTGGAGGGGGTTTAGGTACTAGGCCGAAGCGTTCGAGCAGCTCCCTTGCCTCTGTGCTCACAACCGCGAGATCGGTCATGAGACGTTCAACGGATGAACAACTATGCTACATGCGTAATTTTGGTAGTGCATACTTCCTCCGCAACGATGGAGTTATGTTGAGCTGCTGCCCCCGGTCCGCCACCTAACAGACTGCCGCCAGCTATCTCGGCTTTCTCAGTTCAGGCCACTGACCTGCTGAGACGGGAGCGCAGTTTACTTCTTGCGTGTCTTGCGCGGCTTGCGCTTGGTCACCTTCGACCCATGCTTAGCGATGAGCCTTCACGATGGTTACGCCGATCTTCGGTGACGAGGGCTGGCCCTTACTTCCCGGCTCCAGCATACCGGTCTTGGGTGCGGTACCTCTCGCTGCCCGACGCTTTGACATCGGTGGGACCGGCGGAGTGTGTCCGCTCGTACCTGGGTGCTGCGCCATTGCCTGCCATCCTTTCTATGGATTTGAGAGAGGCCGCACGAGCATACTCACTCTGCGGTGGGAGTTCGCCACTAGTCAGTACGTGACGAAGGTTATCGAAACACTGGTGCATGAACTTCTGCTTGAAGCCTCGACCAAACTCTTCATTGACCCAGTCTCCAAGGTCCTTCGGTAGTCGTGCAGTTATAACAACTGCGTCTGGTGTGTCCATCTCACCTCTCGACGTGGTGTTGCAAGATGTTCGCTAGGTTATCACGCTCAACGGTAGAGATGAGGTACTCTCTCTTCTTTGCATCCCAGAGCGCGAGCTTACACGTAGGAAACATCAGCAGCCACATAGTTAAGGCTAGGGCGTTCACAACCGGAGTACCGCTAATGAGTAGATAGTCGGTCTCCTTGACAAACGACGCTATGCCGTTACCTAGGTGCCATGATAGGCGGTCAACCCGGAGAGGATTAATGTCTCCGAGACTAAGCGACTTGATTTGTACGTCGTTGCCTAGCTTCTCCCTGATCTTATCATAGGGATGACCTGCCTCGTTAGCAACCCAGACAGTAACGGCTTCCTTTTGGTCCTCATTCACGAAGTACCTCGGTGGGGGTTGGTCAGATTGGAATATAACACCCAGGGGGCACCCGGGTCAAGCCCTCTTGACAATGTTCAGGTACGGGACTGGCGATGGTAGTGATAAGCTCTCGCAGCATCACGAACGAACTTCGTGGACATACCTCTCTTCCGCAGGGCTGTAAGATGAGTGCGCCTGACCTGATCGAACCCACGATGTGCCAAGTAGAATAGATCTTCTTGATCTGATACTAGCTCACGTAGTTCTGTCATACTAACAGGGTCAGGTACCTTCACATCCTTGACATCAAAGACATTGATCACTCTAGTTTTCATCTCAGGCGTCCATCAGGTAGTGGGTGTATCCCTTCTTGTCAGCACAGGGAGCTGGCTGAGGTCCACCGGCCATCCACTGTGTGTCACGAGAGAACGTCCACCCGTTGTCTGTACCGCAAGGGTGTATCTCATTGACCAGAGTTAGGATCTTATCCTTGTCCTTCATGTTGGTACACACACTACAATGGAACAGCCCGGTGCTGTAGATTTCACAGCGATGCTTCTCCTCTGCCTTCCTACGTTTCCATTGGGCCTCCATCCTCACCATCTCATTTGTGTCCATCTGGTCTACGTGCCCCCCTCTTTCTCTTAGGTACGAACGCAGGGAATCTCTTACCTGGCTCACAGTCTCCAGGGTCACGTCCGGGTGTATCCTTCTTCTCCCACTCACGGCACAGCTTACGTAACTGGCCCATTAGCTTATCTGCCTCAGCCCAGGTGAAGTCACCTAGGATCTTGACCAGCTCTAGCCTACGCTTAGCTATGATAGGGTCATAGATCAGGTGGATCTCACAGTGATGCCAGTCACACAGGACTATGACATCTCGTGGATTGAAGGAGGCATACCTCTGGACCAAGCTCCTGTACCGCTTAGTGCCCTTCATCGGAGGGCTATTGCCCATCCCTCGAATAAACATAGTCTCGCAACCCCTATGATGCCGAGCAGTCTTCTCCAATCGGTGCTTGCATCCAGGCTTACGACAACCTACCTCATTCGTCATGAGATTGATGGTCGGCATACCAGGCCCTAGTTGAAAGGTGATCCCTTCTGTCTCTCTGCCGCAGATTGAATCCGCTGGAAGCAATCGTCACATAGCACAGCCATGTCACTGAAGTCCATGCCAGGGAATAGCTTCTTCGCTTCTTCCATAGCTTCCTCATCAGTCCATTCCTTCTCGAACCTACCCTTGCACATTTCGCAGGTATACATGTCAGCCACGCCACTTGCCCTCCCGACGTACTCGGTTGATCTGTCTGCCTATACCCAGCCTCTGCCTGTTCTGCCATAGCATGTTGCGACAGCGGAGACAGGTTATCTCCTCAAGGTAGGTAGACAGGCGTATCTTACTCACGTTCGAGATGCCACAGATAGGCTGCCATGTAGTCTCGCCTAAGTGAGTGATCGAACGGAAGATACGCTGTGCGTAGTGGATCTTACCCTTGCTCATCACCCTAGCCTCGCCCTCTTGGGGTGTAGTCCAGACCCTTAGAGCGACGTTCCTCCTGTGTCTCGCTGAGCCCATGCCAATCAGCGTTGACGTCTGGGTGATGTGTCGGGACAGGGCCAGTGTACTCCTTCGCCTCGTCCTTGAGTTGGTCAGCCTGCGCAGCATACTCATCTCGCTGCCGTTCCGATGCACGATCAGACAACTCCTCATCCGTCATCTCAGGATGCTCAGCTGCCTCACGCTCAAAGTGCCGGAACCAATCTTCCTTACTCATGGAAGTTCCGCAATCCTTGCGCCACAACAGACGCTGAGCCACTCCTCGTTATCCCAGTCGAACCCGAAGCTAGTGTGCTCATGACAGGTGGCACAGAAGTCGACGTCAGGCATAGCCTGCTCGGGTACTAGCCAGGCCTTCACCTTCTCGGGTGAGCCATGACAATTCGAAGGGATCTCCCACCTCACGTACCGGACTATCTCGAAGAGCCCTGCCAGACTGAACTGATCTGCCCTACCTATCGCCTCCGATAGATTGTTCTCCAACACGGCGGTGGTAAAGCTACCGCAGGGATGGTGATGGTCTGCATGGTTCCTGATAGCATCGAGGATGGTAACAGGGGCATCATACTTTTCGTAGTTCTTCTCACTCATAAGTCTCCCTCCTAAGATACCAACCACTTGGCCGGCCCTATCTTGACGTAGTTGTCATGCTTCACTCGGTAGTACGCCTGACCTGAGCCACCTACCACGGCACCAGGCACATTGACATAGCCTTGCAGCCCCCAGTTCTTGACCTCAGTCACCACCATCAGGCAAGCAGCGAACTTACCATCGGACTCAGGGTCGATTTGAACTACGTCTCCCTCCTCAACTTTCAATAGATCAATGTCCGCCACCTGGGAACCTCCCTTTAGGGTATCGTCTCTCCATCCACTTGTCCACTCTCTTGATTGCTATCTTCCTGATCCAGTAAGGGATAGGCCAGTTGGTTGTCTCAATCCATATCGCTGTCCAAGGCCAGGACTTATGCTTCTTCATGAGAAACCTGGAGGGGCGTGAGTTGAGAAGTACCAGATCATCATCCACCAGAGCCAGCCCATGAAGGCTAACCAAGCTACTGATAGGACAGCGATGAGAAGTCCTACTTTGATGCTAGTCTTTTTCTTCTTCGGGCTTCCTCGCCCTCCTCGTCTACTCATGTGTACCTCCGCACGTGGGACAGCTGGGACCACCAAAGAGCAGTACAGGGCATGGATCTCGCTCGAAGAATACCCTGAATACTTTGTAGTCTTCATCTGGTATCACCACTATTACCTTGACCTCGTGTACCTTAGGTGCCCTCACGTTCAGTATCATGGCAACTAGGTGTGCCACCCCTTCGGGT